>Ga0105046_10007704_pt1 | contig 16928 bp, 15 predicted proteins | sample MAT03_FD_78385 | JGI IMG/M metagenome (GOLD analysis project Ga0105046, IMG submission 78385) | Freshwater microbial communities from Lake Fryxell liftoff mats and glacier meltwater in Antarctica - MAT-03 (megahit assembly) | ecosystem: Environmental > Aquatic > Freshwater > Ice > Liftoff...
CTCGCCGGCCGAGCGGCTCATCTTGATAACGTGTCCTTTGTCGAGGGCGAGGATGTCCCGAACGGCCATTACCTTTCGATCCAGCTCGACCAGAATGTCGAGCGGAATATCGCTAAAGTGGCCGATTTCTTCGATGCACTTCATGCATAGCTCCCTCTACCGCTTGAGATTTATCGTTTCCTGGCTGATCTCGTCGACCGTCGTGATGACCCGCGAATTGGCCTGGTACCCGCGTTGGAGAATGATTAAGTTCGTGAACTCGCGCGCGATGTCGACCGTGGAGTTTTCAATCGCGCCGCCGAGGATTGTGCCGCGACCACCTGTGCCCGGTAGACCGACGGCAGGTAGAGCGGAGCGGGCGCTTAGCTGGTAGGAGTTGTTGCCCACCGAAAGAAGCGACTCCGGGTTGCGAACCGACGCCATCGCCAATTGGCCCACCGCCACCTGCTGTCCATTCGAGTATTGCGCCACCACCTGCCCGGAGTCTCCGAGCCCGACACGAATCAACTGCGCCGCGGCATTTCCATCCTGCCCGATTGCCGAGATCGCAGAGGTCTGGGCGAACTGGGTCAGGCGCGGATTGGCTCCATTGTAGAGATTCCATGTGACCGACATATCGGCTGCACCGCTGGCGAGTCCTGTGATTGCCAAAGCGGGGAAGGGCCCAGCGACAGTCGGAGCTACGAGCCTCCCCGAGGAATCAAAGCTAATCGTCCCCGTGGCCGGTGTGTTTGCCGCCAGAGTGTCCGAAGCTGGAAGGCTGAGAGAGTATGCCCAATCTCCCGGTGTCGCTGTCTTCGTGAAAGTGGCGGAAATAATATGCGACATGCCGAGACTGTCATAGATTTCAATCGAGCCGGCGAAAGTGTCCGCCGGCGGACCCGCGGTGGCGGCGGCGTTCAAGTTCATGTCGAACGATATGGTCTGCGTTGATGCGGCCGGACGCAAGGTGCCGACGGGGATGGTTATGTCGCCGATCGGGCCATTTGTGTTGACATTTCCGGACGCGCTAACCCATCCTTGAACACGTTCGCCGGTTGCCGTCAGCAGTGCACCGTTCTTGCTTACCTGCAGATTGCCGCCCCGGCCATAGATCGTTCCTCCCGCAGCGTTCCGAAGAACCAGAAATCCGTCACCTTGGATGGCTGCGTCTAAAGGGCCGTTACTCGTTTGAATCGCACCCTGCGAGAATTGCCGCAGCGTAAGCGGCCGGGCAACGCCGAAACCGACTTGTGTTTCGCCAAGGCCCGCGCCCAGGGACTGGGTCACTAGGTCATAGAACGATACAACACTGGCCTTGAAGCCGGGCGTGTTTAAATTCGCCAAATTGTTGCCCACGACATCGATTGCCGTGGAGTGCGCGCCGAGCGCTGAGAGGGCAGTGGAAAAGGAAGTAAACATGGGGTCTCCGTAAAAACGCGGGCTAGGTTGAGGGCGTCTGCGAGGGGTCAACCGCGAGGGATGCGCGAATGGCGCGCAGGTCCTCGCGCATGCCGAGCATTTGCTCCATTTCCGTGAACTGAGAGAGTTGCGACAGAAACTGGGTGCCGTCGGCGGGGTTCAAAGGGTTCTGGTGCTTTATCTGGGCTACCAAAAGCTGCAAAAAGTTCTCCTTCGTTGCGACGCTGTTTCCAGCGGTAGGCAGTGTTGGCGCCGGATCGGTAGCGGCGCTCTTTGCGCCAATGGATATAGGGTTCATCGAACTGCTCCTCGTCGTACTGAAATACTTAATTCATCCGGATGGCTTTGCAGTTCAAATTGCTCACTGTGCGCTTTCTGCATCTGCCTCCGAAGGAAAAACGCCTGCTGCTGGCGCTCCTGGTTCTTTCGTTGCCGGTCATCCGCGTTCTGGAACGATTGCTGGTCCTGCGTGTTGCTTGCCGTCTCCGCTGCGTTGACCGGCTTCTCCTTCAGATACTCAAAGATCTGCGGTGCGCTTTCGTTAGGGCGATCGACCGATGTCTTTTTTGCGGTATAGCCCTGGTCCGCCAATGACTGCAGCAACGGGTCCATTCTGTTGTTCTCCAAGGGCATTGCGCCGCTGTCCCAGGAGCGAAGGCGTACATTTACCTGATCGCCCCGTTGCGATACCGCCAGCCGCAGTGGAGCAGCGTCCTGTGTGCCAGCCGCGGCTGGCACATCCACATAGATCGTTGCGACCTGGGCAGGCCGCAGCGGGCGTGCCGGTTCCACTGCGATACTGCCAGCGATCGGTTCGACAGTCTTTTCCGTGTTGGCCAACAAGGGAGCAGGTGACGGGAACTCCACTCGCGAAGTGAGCTGTGTGATTGTCTCCGGCATTCCGACTTCAATCTGTTCCAGCGCAACAGGTTGCTCGACAGATGGATCCGCAACTCGCTTTAGCGATGGTTTGAGAGTTGGAAGGCGTTGTGGGGGTTGGCCCTCTGACTGCGTGTGCCCGCTGTCCGGTTGCGCTTCTCCATGCCGCTCCGGTTTTTCTTCCGTCCTGCTGCTAGTGCGCAATGCGTCGCGAGTCTTCGGAACTTCGCGTATCTCCTGAGGCTCTTGCGCGTCATCGAAAACGACGAACTCGGCGGCCCAGATCAACTCGCCCTTGTCAGGCTGTGTTGTTAAAGGCTGGATTGGCGGATCGGCCGGTAGTCTGATATCCGGCGACACGCGTGGAGAACTGATGTCTCCGGTAGCGAATGGCACGGGCGCCGGCGTGAGCATTGTCACCGGTGGCGGATAGGTTAGCGGAATTACCACGACGTTCTGAACCTCGTCCGCGGCGACGGGGGGATCCTCTTCAGGCGGTTTCTCCCGGGGAGCGAAGTCCGGGCCCGGTTGAGGCGGTGGAGCGACTAGGGGTGTGATTTCTTGGCGAGCCGGATCTTCCGATTCGGGTTCCTTCGGAGGCGCCTCGGCAACGGCCATTCCAATCGGCGAAGATCCTATTTCGACGGACGCAACGAGTCCTTGAAGCGCAGGAACGGACGGCAATAGTGTCAGCCACTGCACTTGACGCGGCGGCGCCGGGACCTCCATTGATTGCTCCGGATTGTCCCCGTTAGAGACAATCGGCGCCTGCATCTGCCCAAGCCACGTCTTCAGCCAGTTCATACCGGGATCAGTCGCGCCATCCGCTCCTGTCTCAAGGAGCATCGGCGACGCCAATTGCGGGACTGGCAAGGCCATGAGCGAGTCCGGAGTGGGTAAGGAGATCGGCGACACGCAATCAACTATGCAGATCGGTGGCCAAATTCTCGATCTCTCCAAACGGTTCATTTTTAAGTGCCGCGGGTCTATCGCGGTCCCATTCTGGCGCCATGAAATTGCCGAAACGGAACAGCACGGCAAAAAATTGTCGTCTTGAAACACGAAAGGGCCGCATTTTCGAGCAATTCAAACGAAAATCCGGTTGGCACACGGCGTGCAGTAAGCGAGTTAGCAATATGGACTCAATCGGTATCGCGGCAGCAAGTGGACTTCGGGCCCGGATGGAAAGTCTCGAAATGCTCGCCAATAATCTCGCCAATGCGGGGACGTCCGGTTTCAAAGCGGATCGCGAACGCTACACCACTTATTGGTCCATTGAATCCACTTCGGCGCTCGATGGGGGGCGTGGCGGCGCCGGTGTTTCGCCAGTTATCGAACGGAACTGGATTGACTTCACGCAAGGCGCGCTGACCCGTACTGGTGTCCCGACTCACCTCGCGGCTACGGGCCCCGGATTCCTCGCCGTCAAGCGCGGCGACGAGACCCTGTATACGAGAAACGGCGAATTGCAGATCAGCGCTCGAGGGACCTTAGTGAACGGCGAAGGGCTGGATGTCCTTGGCGCAAATGGGCAGGAATTGCGTATCGACGCGGCGCAACTCCTCGAGATTCGCGCCGACGGCAGTCTTTGGCAAGCCGGCGCACAAACGGGCCAACTGCAGCTCACCGAGTTCGCCGATCCGCAGGGCCTGCAAAAAGCGGGGCACAACTATTTTCGCTGGCCCGGCGCCGCCGAGCAGATCCGAACGGCCTCGTCCACTCGCGTCCTTCAGGGAACGTTGGAATCGGCGAATACCGGTCCCGCCGAAGGGGCGGTTCGAATGGTTAATGTTCTTCGTCAATTCGAGTCGCTACAGAAGGCGCTCCAGCTTGGCAGCGAAATGAACCGCCGGCTGGTGGAGGAAGTCGCAAAGGTATGAGAGAACAGGGAGATCAAACATGATTCGAGCACTCTTCAGCGCCGGAAGCGGCATGTCGGCCCAGCAGATAAACGTGGACAATATTGCGCACAACCTCGCCAACGCTAATACAGTTGGCTTCAAGACGCGCCGTGCCCAGTTTCAGGATTTGCTGTACCAGAATCTGATTCAACCGGGAGCCGCCGCCGGTACGCAAACCGTCGTGCCTAGCGGGCTGCAGATCGGCCTTGGCGCACGGGCGTCGTCGAACGAAATCATCTTCACGCAAGGCAGTTTTCTGCAGACCAACAACCCCCTCGACCTTGTGATCGAAGGGCGCGGTTTCTTCCAAGTCCGCCGGCCGGCGGGGGAGATCGCCTATACGCGCGCCGGCCAGTTCCAATTGAACCGCGATGGAGTTCTGGTCACTGGCGACGGCGATCCGCTAGAGCCGCAGATTACGATCCCTGCCGAGGCACAGGCCGTAACGATCGCGCAGGACGGGACCGTGAGTTTTTCACAAGCCGGCCAGACTGCGGCTCAACTCGCGGGCCAGCTACAACTGGCAACTTTCGTGAACCCCGCCGGCATGAACATGATCGGCCGCAATTTGTATCTTCCGACCGATGCATCGGGTGAGCCGACGCTCGGTAACCCCGGGGGCCAGGAAGGGACCGGGAGCCTGATGCAGGGTTATGTCGAACAGTCCAATGTAAGCGTTGTGGAAGAGTTCATCAATCTGATCATGAGCCAGCGGGCCTATGAAGCCAATTCGAAAGTTGTGAAAGCCGCCGATGAAATGTATCAACAGGTCAATAACATCACTCGTTAAGGCCGGCGCCATAACGCTGCTTCTTGGGCTCGGAGCGCCGGCCGCGGAAGTTTGTGTGGTGGTCGATGGGTCACGGATTCTAGCGTCCGACATCGCAACCGCGGTGCCGTCGTTCGGCGCACTTCCGCCCGATAAGGATCTCGGTCCGGCGCCTGCGGGAACAATGGTCCGACTATTTCACAAGACCCAACTGGCGTCGATGCTGCCCGTTGCCGGCGCGGAACTCCCAGACCGGTTGTGCGTACAGCGCAACCGAGACGTCATTCCACCGGAAGTTTGGCAAAGTTCGGTCGACAGAACCATGGCGCGTATTTGCGCCGCGATTCCGTGGAAGGCAAAAGTTCTGGAGGCGCCGCATCACAAATTTCCGAGCGGCGAACTCAGCTTTGGCCGCGCTGGGCTGATCGTTAGCCGCGGATCGGTTCACTTGTGGCGGGGCGCGCTGGTGCTCCCAGACAAAAGTTCGATCGCGGTCTGGGTCCGGGTGGAGCTTCAAAACCGGCGAAGCGCCAGAATCCTCAACAGGCAACTTCCCGCCGGGACCGAACTGACGGCTGCCGACTATGAGGAGCAAGAGATCTGGGTTCCGGGTCTTTGTTCCGAAGCGGCCGAATTGTCAATTCCCAAGGGCATGGTGACGAGGCGCACGATGCCGTCCGGCGCGATCGTCGCGAGTGCAGACCTGCGACGCGCTCCGGCCATCTACAGGGGCCAGTCCGTCGAGCTGGAGGTGTCGTCCGGCTCCGCCCGATTCCGAGTACCCAGTGTCGCCGAACACGACGCCGAAGTCGGAGGCAAAGTTCACCTAAAGAGCAGTTGGAATGGAACGAAATTGGTTGGCCGGGTCACCGGAACTCAGAAGGCGAAGGTAGAGTGATGAAGGTGAGAAGTTGGCTTATCGTTGGCGTACTCGCAGCGAATGGCGTTTGGGCCGCGGCATGGCCAAAGGGGAAAACAGAGCCCTGTACAGCCGAGAGCCCGGAGGCCAAGAGCTGTACGGCTCTCGACCGATACTTGTTGACGTTAGCTGCCGACGCGCCTCGATTCGTTGCGGGAGGCAGCCCGGGATCGCTTTATTCGCCGGGCGGCCGAATGACCGATCTGGCACGTGATTTTCGAGCCATGTTTGCAGGCGACACCGTGACGGTTATTGTCAGTGACCGGGCGACCGCGGTAGCCAGCGGGACGACAAATTCAACCCGCGCATCCAACGTGAGTGCGGGGGTTTCAGCCGCCTTGGGGCCGATTAAGGCCTCGGGGCCATTGGGACAGTTGGCCGGAGCGAAATCGGACTCGTCAGTTAAGGGTTCCGGCGAAACGACGCGGAGCATGACGCTCTCGACAACGGTGACGTCCATCGTTGAAAGAGTCCTTCCGAACGGGAACCTTCTGTTGCGCGGGAGCAAGTCGATCGTCGTAAACTCCGAGCGGCAAGTTGTCGAAGTGCGTGGCTTGGTTCGACCGGAAGATTTGCTTGCGGGCAACTCGATTCCGAGCGATCGGGTGGCGATGCTCGACATCAAGGTAAATGGGAAAGGCGTCGTCGGCGACGCCGTGCGCCGGCCGTTCATCCTTTACCGCATTTTACTGGGCTTGTTGCCCTTCTGAAGGAGAAGCCGCATGCGACGACGGTTGGCTCGTGTATTGTTCCTGCTGGCTCTGGAAGCCTCGAATATTTCGGGGGCGATCAGCCGCGTGAAGGATCTCGCCTCCCTGGAAGGGGTGCGGGACAATCAGCTCGTGGGATACGGCCTGATTGTCGGGCTGAATGGAACCGGCGACAAGCGGCAGACGGTCTTCGCCGCGCAGAGCTTGGCGAACATGCTCAATCGCATGGGTGTGGCCGTGAACGCCACTGCAATGCAAGCAAAAAACGTCGCGGCCGTCATGGTCACGGCTACATTGCCACCGTTCGCGCAGCCAGGCACGAAGGTGGATGTTACGGTCGCCACGATCGGCGATGCGTCTAATTTGCAGGGTGGGCAACTTCTTCTAACCAGCCTTCGCGGCGCGGACGGACAGGTCTATGCGGTGGCGCAGGGCGGGGTCGTTACCGCTGGATTCATCGCCGGTAGAGCGGGGAACTCGCAGACCGTAAATCATCCAACCGCAGGCCGCGTACCCAGTGGGGGAATTGTCGAACAGGCCGCACCGTCAGTAGTCACTGAGGGAAGGCTCCGCTGGCAGTTGCAGCGAGCCGACTTCACGACATCGATGCGCTTGGCGGCGGCAATTAACGCGAAGTTCGCGGCTGGACGGCCCCCAGTAGCTCGGGCGGCGAATGCGGGTCTGGTCGAAGTGGAGACCCCGCCGGAGTGGAAGGCGCGGCCAGTCGAATTTATCGCGGCGATCGAAGCCCTCACTCTCGACTCTGACCGGAAGCAGCGGCTGCTCATCAACGAGCGCACCGGGACGATTGTGATGGGGAAGGATGTGCGAATATCTCCGGTTTCGATCCTGCATGGGAGCCTGTCTGTAGAGGTCCAGACCCAATTGGATGTGTCGCAGCCGGCACCACTCTCCGGCGGCCAAACAACGGTGACGCCGTCGGTTGGCGTAGGGTCAAAGGAAGACGTCGCCAAGCTCGTGCAGTTGAAAGAAGGCGCGACTGTGGATGAGTTGGTGCGGGGCCTCCAAAAAATTGGGGCCACACCGCGGGAAGTGATCGCGATTCTCCAGAGCTTGCAGGGCGCCGGGGCCCTGGATGCAGAGATTCAAGTGATTTAGAAGGGCTACTCACATGGAACTTGGAACACTTTTGAAGGCTGGACCACGATCAGATATTGGGGAAGTAGGGAAGGTTAAGGATACGAAGTCGGCGGCGCGGGAGTTCGAGGCCATGCTTATCGGGCAACTCATGGAGTCGGCGTTTTCGACCGAGCAATTGGGTCTCGGGGGCGAGGTGGACTCAGGGGGGCAAACTATGCTCGAGTTTGGCCGCGAACATTTGTCGCGAGTTATCGCGGAGGGCGGCGGCCTCGGACTTGGGAAGTTGATCGAATCGGGACTGGTGAAGGACGACAAGAAGGCGGCCTCGGCGCTACTTAAGCGCTAAGTCTTAGAGGCTCGCCTGTAGGTTCTTCCAGTTCGACATTGGCGATCTGGCTCCACGCTTCGAGCAATGTGGAAAGAAGCCGTTCGCATTCGGCGAGTGGAGCGTCGGACTGCTCGATGTTGGCGTCACCAAGACGTCTATGGATGTAGACGTACAGTTCTGCAAGGTTGACGGCGACCTCGCCGCCCGCCTCTTTGTCCAGGCAAACTGTCAGTTCCTGGATGATCGCGCAGGCCTTGGTTATAGCCTTTGAACGCTCCCGAATCTGTCCAGACGCGAGCGAGGTTCGGGCTAGACGAACGGCCTGAATTGCGCCGCGATAAAGCGCTCGCACGAGTTCCAGTGGGCTGGCGCCGAGGATATCCCAATCTTGTTGATTTTTATAGGCTTGGATCGACATTCACCCTGCTTTCGTTGCCACTCACAAGACTCTTCGGTGAAAGTTCGGAAGGTTTGAGGGTTAATGTTTAACGCGAGCGCATTTCTTCGGCTAGCCGTAACGTGTATTCCGGCGGCAATTGACGAATCACTTCTCGCGTTTGCCGATCAACAATGCGCATTAGCGGACGATGCGTTTCCCGATCCATAACAAATGTCAGTTCGTAATTCTCGCCGAAGAACTCCGTCGCATTAATCGCCTTAATCGCTTTGACAAGCTCCCTGCGTTCGGTCGCTTGCTGCTGATCCAATCGATGATCTGGCAACGGCGACGAGTGTGCGACCTTCTCGATAGTCTTGGTGTCCATACCAACCACCTTTCTCTAATAGGGGTTCTAGTATGGCTTATCGGAATTTTCCGATGGTGCTTGAAGGAATTTGTACTAAGCCGATCCCTTAGGCAAGATTCAGCATTTTCAACGTCGATCCGCGTTCCTTCTCGATTTTCTGCTGGAGGAGGAGGATACCGTAGATGAGTTGTTCCGGGCGCGGCGGGCAGCCGGGGACGTAAACGTCGACCGGGATAACCTGATTGACCGGGACGAGCGCGTAGTTGCTGAATACACCGGTCGAAGTAGCACAGGCTCCCATCGAGATCACCCATTTCGGCTCCGGCATCTGTTGATAGAGCTGGCGGATCACGGGGGCCATTTTGTTCGAAACGCGGCCGGCGATGATCATGAGATCCGCCTGGCGAGGGGAACCGCGGAACACCTCGGCGCCGAAGCGCGAGATATCGAAGCGGGATGCGCTCATGGCCATCATCTCGATGGCGCAGCAGGCGAGACCGAAGGTCATCGGCCAGATTGAGTTCTTACGGCCCCAGTTGATGGCGCTGTCGATCGTCGTAAGCACGATGCTCTCGGAGAGATCATCGAATTCGTTGTCGTCGATCCGATCAAACAATTCTTCGGGGGCTACAGGAATGACGCGCTGTTCCATAGGTTTCTTTTCCAGTATGCCACGGCGGAGATCCGGCGACGGCGGTTTGAGTTGCCGTAGGTTGGCGGGTCGGGGACACTGGTACTTTACATGTCCAATGAACCGGTCGTCACACGGTATGAGTTCCCCTCCGCCGATATTGACTCCGCGCTACGGCGGGTAGCGGAGGCGCACGGCGTCCAGGAGGTTTACTGGGACATTTGGGGGCGCGAACATCGGCCGGATGTGGAGGTCCAAAAGGCGGTGTTGGCGTCGGTGGGGGTCGATGCTTCTTCGATCGCCTCCGTTGACAAATCGATGTTGGACTGGTTGGCGCGTGAACGTTTGGCGTTGCTTCCGTCTTGTGTCGTCAGTTCAACCGGCGAGCCTTGGCTGCCCATTGCGTTCCCTTCGGGAATGGCCGGCATCGCGTCGCTGACGGTGACACTGGAAAAGGGAGGGACGCTGGAAGCGCAGTCGCGGCTGGCTGAATTGGAAATAGCGGAGATCGTGGCGGTCGGCGACGCGGAGTGGTCACGCGCACGATTGCCGCTGCCGGACGGCCTGCCGCACGGCTACCACAAAGCCGCCTTAACCGCGACCGGCGTAGCGGTGACATGCGAACTGATTCACTGCCCCGACCGGGTATTCCGGCCGGCGGCGATTGCGGAGGATCAACGTTTGGCCGGGATTGCAATTAGCCTGTACGGACTCCGTTCCGAGAGGAACTGGGGGTGCGGCGACTTTGCGGATCTGCGCCAGTTTTCAAAGTGGGCCGCAAGCGCAGCCGGCGCGGCCTTCGTGGCGCTGAACCCATTGCACGCGCTGGCCAATCGATCGCCGTACAACACCAGCCCATACTTGCCGGCTTCGACTTTCTATCGGAACTTCATTTACCTCGACGTGGAGGCGATCCCGGAGTATGCGGACTCCACAATGGCAAAACGGTTGCGCCCGCTGGCCGAGGGCCGGATTAAAGCTTTGCGGGCCTCCGAGTTTGTCGATTACGAGGGCGTGGCGCGGCTGAAGCGATTCTTCCTGCAGGTCCTCTACCGGCAGTTCCTCCGCGGGGGCGCACTACGCCGCAGTGAGTTCGATGAGTTCCGCCGTTCCGAGGGCCGGCTGTTGGAGCGATTCGCGGTGTATAGCGCGCTCGATGAATACCTACACCGTCGGGACAAGAACCTGTGGATTTGGCCGGACTGGCCGGTTGCACTGCAGAATCCGGACTCGGCCGAAGTGGCGGATTTTGCGCGCCGGGAGTGGCGCCGGGTGGAGTTCTGGCAGTACGTCTACTGGCTGGTGGATCAGCAGGTGGCGGGAGCGCAGGCGCAGGCGGCGGCTGCCGGAATGCCGATTGGTCTCTATCACGATCTGGCGCTCGCGACCGATCGCTGCGGATCCGACTTGTGGGCGCACCGTCCGTTTTATGCGAACGGCTGCCGCGTGGGCGCTCCGCCGGACGATTTTTCGCCGAAAGGGCAGGATTGGTCTTTCCCGCCGCCAGCCGCGGATCGGCATCGCGCGGATGGATACCGGCTGTTCGCGGCGGCGATCCGGAACAACAGCCGCCACGGCGGGGCGCTGCGGATTGACCACGTGATGCGCTTCTTCCGCCTTTATTGGATTCCGGAGGGCAAGGACGCGACGAACGGGACGTATGTTCGCGAACCTTGGCGCGACTTGCTGCGGATCGTCGCTTTGGAAAGCCATAGGAACAATGTGATGGTGATCGGCGAGGACCTTGGCACGGTCGAGGACTATGTACGCGATGGCCTCGCTGAGTTTGGCGTCTTCAGCTATCGGCTGCTTTACTTTGAGAAGAAGGAAGAAGGTAAGTTCAAGCGGCCCGACGAATATCCGGTTGAAGCGGTTGTCAGCTCTACAACGCATGACTTGCCGACGCTAGCCGGATACTGGATTGGCAGCGATATCGAGTCGCGCAAGCGGGCGGGGCTGTTACATAACGAGGAGGCCTATCGCGATCAGTTGCGGGCGCGGTTAGAGGATAAGCACAAGCTGATCGAGATTCTGCACGACCTGCGGTTGCTGCCGGACGGTTATCCGCGGGACGCGGCAATGTCGGTTGAGCTGACGGGGGAACTTCATAACGCTGTCATCGGATTTCTGGCGTCGGCGAAGTCCCGTCTTTTCGTGCTGAACCAGGAGGATCTGACGAAGGAGACCGAGCAGCAGAACTTGCCGGGCTCGACGTGGGAGTATCCCAATTGGCGGCGGAAAATGCGGTATTCGATTGAGGAACTGGAAGCCGATGTCCGCGTGGCCGCCTTTACTCAGATGTTGCGAAGTTGGTTGGAGCGAACTGGCCGGCTGAACCCGTGAATTTGATTCCTTACTGTTTCGGATACGGCAAACTCAAGCGCAATCGGGCGGTGGGCTTAACCGCTAGTGACCGCTCCGCCCGAATGCCGCCAAAATCGAGTCCGATTTTGTAGAGACCTGGAACCAGCGCGATCTCGTTCGGCGTTGAGATCAACGTTGGACGGTCATTTACGACAATCATCGCGGGCGCATTGGACTCAATCAGCACGCTGCCCCGTCGAGGCGTTAGCGTGTACAACTGCTCCCCGTCTCGATTTGTGGAAATCACTGTTTCATCGAGATCTTCGTGATTTTCCATTCGAATGCGAAGGCCGTGCGCCCCCGGCGATAGGCGGACCGTGCAGGGCGCTACGCAAAGCGGATCCTCGTCTTCGTCGTAAAAAAGCTGAGCTCCGGGCGGCGTAGACTTGATTGTCACGTTTCGTGCGGTTTTTGGGTTTTTCGCCCGGTCGGCTTGGGCGACTGCCGGGGCAACCGCGCCAGCCGGATACTGCCGCTGCTTCCAAAGGAGTTCCAACTCACGCATCGGACGCTGCCCGGACGCGGGTAGCGCCGGCGCGAGGGTAGGAAGCACGGCCGCGGCGGCCACAACAGGTTCCCGGGACAACGAATCGATGAGCGTGACGGGCGCGACGTCATCAAGCAACCTCGGCGACTCGCGGGCCAGTATTTCGGTTTCGGTGTTTTGCACGGCGGGGAGCATTGGCGAGAGCTTCGATATCTCAGCGAGCCCCGGATCGGATGGCGCAGGCGGAATCGCCGACTTAGCTTCCGGCTCCACGGCGGCCAATTTCCCCAACATACGGACGGCCGCCACGGTGACATCGGGGCCCGGCACGGAAGCGGCTTGCCGAAGCATCCTGGCGGCGGTTCCCGTTTGATCGAGAATCAACGCCGCGGCCGCCGCCTCCATCGCGTTGGCTGACCGGGAAGGGAATAGCGTCCAGGCCTTTTCGAATTCCTGGGCGGCAACCGGATAATCATCTCTTTCCACCGCGGCTTCGGCGGCCTTTACTGCAACCTCATAGCTCAGTTCGCGCTCCACATAGTCTAGGGCGGACTTAAGTTTCGCTTGAGAGGCTGGCACGGTTGCCAACCCAACGGCGATTGTCAGAAGTTGGCGCGCCTGGCTCAGTTGTCGCAAATCGCCAGCGATTCCCGCAATCAGCGCGGGCACTTCCCATCGGGTTGGGTCGATTTTGCCGGTTTCGGCCAGTTGCTGCATCGCCTCGGGCGTGGAAAGTCCCGGGAGATTCTTCATCACCTTGGCGAGTGCGGTGTCGAAGGCGAGCCGTCGGCGTCCGGCTGGTGTCTCGTTTCGCTTCGCGATCAGGCGCAGCCGTTCCAGCTCGGGTTTGATGGCATTCGAAAGCGCCGGCGCCGCACCTTCCACATGCTCGTAGGCAAGGATGGCGTCCTCATACTTCTCCTCCAACGCCGAGATCACGGCGATGTTGAAGACGGCTTCGTGATACGACGGGTCAAGTGAAGCAGCCAGGAGGTAGCCTTGCAGTGCCACGACGGGTGGTCCATTGTTCTCCAGTATTCGTAGCGAGTGCTGGAATCGATGCCGCGCGGCATCGCGGGGCGATGCGTACGGCGAGGCGGAGTCGATTGCGGCGAGCGGCTGGATCTCAACGGGGACGGCTTGGGGCTGAGAAAACAGGGAAAGCGCGAGTAGCGGGAAGAGTATTAATTTCATGATGTTTAATGGAGTGTCAGAGTGGGACAGGAGGATTGGAGAGCTATGAGCTGGGACTCGACGTCGCGCAATTTGCCGGCGACTTCGTCCCGCTTTTGCGCAATGGAACGTAGGCTGGAATTGATCGTCTTATCGAGTTCCCCGGCGTCGTCGCGGTCGCGCAAAAGCCTGTCGCCAGTGGCCTTGAGGTTCTTGTCGTACGCGGCGGTGGCGGAGGAGGCCGTTTCGAGTGCCTCAAGGCGTTTATTGTTTGGCAGTATCGCCAGCGCGCTTTTAGCGACTCCCGAGATCAGGTTCGAGCCGCCTTGAATTGCATTCCCTTGCAGACCGTTTTCGATAGCCTGGGTCACTTTTCCCGCGCCTGCGACGGCATTTCCCGCGTTGGCGTCCCCCGCGTACTTCAAGGCGGCGGCAGCTCCCTGTGACAGATCGCCGGCGGCGGCTCCGGCATTGCCATCGCGGAGATTTCCAGCGGCGTCAAGAAGAGATCCGCCAATGTTCTTGATCGCGTTTCTGTCTTCGCGCTTGAGGGGCAGTAACTTCGATGTCTGGTTGACCAGCGCCTTCGCTGCGCCCGTACCACCCGCGGCCGCGGCGTTAGCGTCATCCACGACTTCGCGGATTTTCTTCGTCGCGTTGAGCAATCCCTGTGAGGGGCTATGCAGTTGCTTCGGCAGGTATACCGAGAGCGCTGCCCCCGCTAGCTCATTGAATGTGGAGGAAACGTTCGTTATCAGGCTCAACCCCGCGACGGCGTTTGAACTTTGCAAAAGGCTTTGGCCGGCGCCGGCATTGGCTTGCGCGTCCTTGTACGCTCCTTCAATGTCCCGAAGGGCTCCCGCGTAGGCATCGCGCTTTCTCGATAACTCGGCGATCCGGGCCTTCACGTCTGGTGGACAAGCGCCTGTTTTCTCAATTTGCTGCAGCGCTTCTTCGACTTTACCCAGGTCGTTCAAGGTCCCTGGCGGCGCATCTTTGAACAAACCAGGATCATTGGGCGCCGCACCTGGCGCACTTTGCGCGCCGTCCTCGGCCAGCATCCGCCGAAGGTCGGCCGGAGAGAGAACGCCGCTGCGCCTCATCTCGTCCCGCTCCTGCGCGGACATCGAGTTCCAGAGCTGCTGATACTGATTCATGGCGTTTCCCAGAGCGGGATCGGAAGCACTGGCCGCTGAGCGGCTACGTTCGAAATTCCGGCGCGTTTGTTGCTCCAATTGCCTGCGATTGGCCTCCTGGATCTGACGGAGACGCTCATAGGCCGCGGCCCCGGACTGTTGTGCCGGTGGCTGGTAGACGGGCTTCGGCGGATTGGGTCTGGCGGGAGCAGGCGACGGACTCGGTTGCGCGGCGCCTTTCCATCCGCGCTCCGCAATCCCCGGAGAGCCTTGAGGATAGAGCGGAATGAACAGGAAACAAAACGCGAAGATTTTCATTTGTGCCCCCTATTGCCCCATGAATACGGCACGGCGGCTACGCCCGTCCAAGGAGTGATCTTCGTCGCATTCGGCCTCCACAAGTTTCCCCTGCTTGTCGTACTTGTAAAGAATTTTCGACGTGCGGCCGCCATGCTGAATCGACTCCGACAGCAGCCGGCTTCCGCTATAGCTGAGCGTTCGTGAGTAGGTCACCGGCCCGTCGCCGTTCGGCTGCCGCATCTCCACCTTTGTCAGTAACTGGCCTTCCCAAGTGAAATCCAGCCGGCCGCCAGTCGCGCCTTTTTCCCACGCGTAGGCGATGCGGCCTTGATTGTCGTAACTCGCCTCAAACAGGTGAATGCCTTGCCAAGCGAAGGGATGGAAATAGGGGTTTCCGGAGAATGCTGTCGTTACGCGGCGGCCGGTGGCGAGGTACGCCAACTCGGTGTCCACGCGCGGGCTTTCGCGAAGCGTGATAAATCCTTTGCTGGCGTCCTGCGTTTCATCCGCCTGCCGCGTGTACGACTCCACGTTGCCCTGCGCAACCACAAGCCCGTCTGAGAATACGGGCGGCGTAATGAGCGATTCGGACTTGCCGCCGCGAATTGAAACCTGCTTCCGGCTGACTTGTTGGATCTGCGGAACGTCTTCGTAGTAACGGAAGAAGAAATCGGTGGCGTCACGATCGGCGGCATAGGTCGTCATGGAAGTGGTCAAACCCTGCGAGGCGGCAACACCGGCCATCGCCGCCGAAAAGATGTTCGCGAATACTTTGTTGTCCTCATACTTTGAGCGAACGGCGGCCAACCGCTCACCCGACCACTCGTAAGCGATTGAAAGCTTTTTCGAAGCTTTGATTTCGCCGACCTTTGGGAGGAATACCAGGCTCGCCGGATCGTAGTAGGCTGCCTCGGCGACGGGCGATCCGGAGAACCAACTGCGAGGCGTTTTGGCCGGCGCCGGTGGTTGCGGTGGACGCGTGGACTCGTTCAGAAGAGCCAGAGCCGTCAGCCGAGTGGCGCGATCAGCGTTCAGCGAATCGGAGTATTCGATGTATCGCTGGAGGAGTGGCGCGCCCGCGGCGCATTTACGGAGAATGCAGGCATTAGCGCCAGCCTGGAAGAGAAAGCCGGAATCCTCGGGATCAAGCTTTAGACCGCGGCTGGCAAGGTCGAGCGCCTGCGCGAATTTTTGATCGCGAAAGGCGGTCTCCAGTTCCGAGCGTAGCGACTGCTTCCGCTGCTGGATTTTGTAGTCGATCCCAGCGCGGATCTTCTCCCCTTCCAGGACGTCCGCCTCACTGACGATCATGGCGTTATAGGCGTCAATCGCGCGGAGTGCCGCGCCCAACTCGCCTTTGGATTCCAGAATGCGCGCCTGCGCGAGGGCAACGCCCGGATGGGTTGGGTCAATCGCCGCGGCGGACTCAATCGATTGGATGGCGTCGTCGAGCTTGGCATCTTTAAACAGCTGATCGGCAAGCAGGAGGTGGCGGCGGAGTTGCACCTCGCGCGGCGCGCGGGTATCGATTCCCTTTCGCTTCTCGGCGACTGCGAGAGCAGAGCGGCGCGCCGATTCCAGGCGGACCTCATCCATCGCCTTCGCGATTGTGAGGTCCGATGGATTGATCCGCAGGGCGGCGCGAAGATCGCGGAGCGCCTCGGGGAATTGTGCGCCCTTGTAGCGCGACAGGCCTCGTTCAACCAACGTGGCGGACTGATTCTTGTAATGCCGTCGGCGCGCCTCCGCGAGCGTTTCAAAGGATCGGTCGAACCGTTCGAAATCGCGATACTTTCGCAGGAAATGGGCGGAATACTTGCCGGAATCGAGAGTTTGCAGAATGACGACGTCGCGATCGAGCCGCGCCTTCTGACGGCGGACTGTTTCGGTGAGCGACTTCAATTCCGCGTCGGCGGGGAACGCTTTGCCGGCCGCCTCCACATATTCCAGTCCCGCGGTGAGAACCGATTCGGGGACATTTCCGCGTGCCCAGGCATTCGACGCGGACCGCAGCCGGGCAACGAGTGAATTCCGGATCGCCGGTAGCGAAGGCGAATTGACGGCCGCGGCCGCGGCGGAGGGA
>Ga0105046_10007705_pt1 | contig 16928 bp, 17 predicted proteins | sample MAT03_FD_78385 | JGI IMG/M metagenome (GOLD analysis project Ga0105046, IMG submission 78385) | Freshwater microbial communities from Lake Fryxell liftoff mats and glacier meltwater in Antarctica - MAT-03 (megahit assembly) | ecosystem: Environmental > Aquatic > Freshwater > Ice > Liftoff...
CGTCGCGGCGGCGGCGGCGGCGGCCGCTGATCGCCTTGTCTGGGTTGCGTCCGTGGCCGAGGCCGCTGTCTCGCCCGCTGGCCTGCCAAAGTTGGTGGGTCAGCCCCAGTCCGGCCCGCGCTAGAATTTCAGGTTTACCTTTAAGTCATTGATTCAGGAGATTTTTTCATGGCCATCGAACGCACACTCTCGATCATCAAGCCCGACGCAGTCGCCAAAAACGTGATCGGTCAGATCTACGCCCGCTTTGAAGGCGCTGGCCTGAAGGTGGTCGCCGCCCGCATGGCGCATTTGTCGCGCGGCGAGGCCGAGGCGTTTTATGCGGTGCACAAGGCGCGTCCTTTCTTCAAGGACCTGGTCGACTTCATGATCTCCGGCCCGGTGATGATCCAGGCGCTGGAAGGTGAGGGCGCGATCGCCAAGCACCGCGATCTGATGGGCGCCACCGATCCGAAGAAGGCCGACAAGGGCACCATTCGCGCCGACTTCGCTGACTCGATCGATGCCAATGCGGTACATGGCTCCGACGCCCCCGAGACCGCCGCGCAGGAGATTGCTTTCTTCTTCGCCGGCATGAACCTCTACAGCCGCTGATCGACCGCAGGCTGATTGCCACCAGCTGCACCGCTGCGGCCACTTCAAGCGTGACGTCTCTCGTCAACCTGCTCGAATTCGACCTCGATGCGCTCACCAACTGGTGTGCAGCGCAGGGCGAGAAGCGTTTTCGCGCGGTGCAGTTGTTCCGTTGGATTCACCAGAAGGGCGAGACCGACTTCGCCGCCATGTCCGATCTGGCCAAGTCGCTGCGCGACAAGCTGGCCGCATCGGCCGAACTGCGGCCGCTGGCCATCCTCAGCGAGCAGGCATCGAGTGACGGCACCATCAAGTGGCTGTTCGACGTCGGCAACGGTGATGCGGTGGAAACCGTCTATATCCCCGAGTCCGACCGGGGCACGCTGTGTATCTCGTCACAGGCCGGTTGCGCTGTGGGTTGCCGTTTCTGCTCCACCGGCCACCAGGGCTTCAGCCGCAACCTGACCACAGGCGAGATCGTCGCCCAGCTCTGGTTTGCCGAGCACCAGTTGCGCCGGCGCTTGGGCCGGGCGGCGGGCGAGCGCGTCATCAGCAACGTGGTGATGATGGGCATGGGCGAGCCGCTGCAGAACTACAGCGCGCTGCTGCCGGCGCTGCGGGTGATGCTGGACGACCATGGCTACGGCCTGTCGCGCCGCCGTGTCACGGTGTCAACATCGGGCGTGGTGCCGATGATCGCGCGGCTGCAGGCCGATTGTCCGGTGGCGCTGGCGGTGTCGCTGCATGCGCCCACCGACGCGCTGCGCGATCAGCTGGTGCCGCTGAACAAGAAATACCCGTTGGCCGAACTGCTGAGCGCCTGCCGCGACTACCTCAGTGCCGCTCCGCGTGATTTCATCACCTTCGAATACTGCATGCTCGACGGTGTCAACGACGGCCCCGAGCAGGCTCGCCAGTTGATTGATCTGGTCTGCGGTCAGGCCGGTGCGCCGCGCGTGCCCTGCAAGTTCAACCTGATCCCGTTCAACCCCTTCCCCGCCTCGGGCCTGCTGCGCTCAAAGCATGAGCGGGTGATGGCCTTTGCCAAACAACTGCAGGAGGCCGGCATCGTGACCACCGTGCGCAAGACCCGGGGTGACGATATCGCCGCCGCCTGTGGCCAGTTGGCCGGCGAAGTGCAGGACCGCACCAACGCCCAGCAACGGCTGACGCGCCCGGTGATCCGCATCGAGGCCGTTGCGCCGGGCTCGCCATGACCCCGTCACGGCTGAGCTCAGTTCTGCCAGCTCGCGCCGCGTTGGCGCTGCCTGGCCTGCAGGTAGGGCTGATGGTGGGGCTGATGATGGCGCTGCTAACGGCCTGCGCCGGCCCGGGCGGTCTGCCCGCCGATCAGCCCAATGCCATCGCCACCGCGTCCGACCAGACCGACGCTGAACGCCGCGCCCGCGTGCGCATGGAGTTGGCCAGCGGCTATTTCAGCCGCGGCCAGTTGGAGACCGCGCTCGACGAGGTCAAACTTGCGATTGCCGCCAAGGGTGATATAGCCGAGGCCTACAACTTGCGCGCGCTGATCTACGCCGCGATGGGCGAAGACCGGCTGGCCGAAGACAGCTTTGCGCGCGCGCTGCAGCTCAATCCGCGCGACGGCGCGGCGCTGCACAACCAGGCCTGGTTCAATTGCCAGCGCAACCGCTTCAGTGTCGCGCAGGCCCAGTTCACCGCCTTGCTGGCGATACCGCAGTACCGCGATGTCGCGCGCAGCCTGTTGGCGCGTGGCGTTTGCTACGGCCGCGATGGCCAGTTGGCCGAAGCCGAGGCTGCGCTGATGCGGGCCTACGAGCTGGAGCCCGCCAACCCCAGCGTCGGCATCAACCTGGCCGATGTGCTGTACCGCCGCCAGGCCTACGAGCGCGCCAGTTTTTACATCGGGCGCATCAACGAGGTGCCCGATGTGGCCAACGCCCAGACCTTGTGGTTGGGTGCGCGCATTGAGCGCAAGTTGGGCCGCGACGCCGCGGTACGCGTGCTGGGTGATCGGCTGCGCCGCGAGTTCTTGCGTTCGCCCGAGGCCGCGCTGTTCGAACGGGGTCAATTTGATGACTGAAGAGACGATGGCCCCGCCAGGGCCAGGGCCAGGGCCGGGGCCAGCGCCAGCGCCAGGGCCAGCTGCCGAGGCGCCCAACGCCGGCGCGCTGCTGCGCGCTGCGCGCATGCAACAAGGCCTGCACATCGGTGCCTTGTCGGCGGCGATCAAGGTGCCGCAGGCCAAGCTCGAGGCGCTGGAAGCCGGCCGCTACGACGAACTGCTCGACACCACCTTCACCCGTGCGCTGGCCAATACCGTCTGCCGCGTGCTGAAGATAGATGCCGCCCCTGTGCTGGCGCTGCTGCCCGGCGCCGGCCGATCCGGCCTGGCCAGTGTGGACACCGGCCTGAACACACCCTACCGCGAGCGCAGCGGCGCCAGGGATGCCAGCGACTGGGCGCCCTGGCAGCGGCCAGTGGCCTGGCTGGTGGGCTTGCTGCTGCTGGCCGCTGCGGCCTTTGTACTGGTGCCGTCGGCGCCGCGGCCGAGCGAGCCAGCGCTGCTGGAGACGCCGGCGGCCGCCGTCTTGCCGCCGGCCGAAGCGGCCTCAGCGGTGGACGCTGCGGCCAGTGCCGCGCTGCCGGCCAGCGCGCCGGTGCCACTGGGTAGTGTGCGGTTGGGTGTGTCGACGGGTGTGTCGGCGGTCGACGATGCGCTGGTGCTTCGCGCACTGCAGCCCACCTGGGTGCAGCTCACCGACGGCGACCAGCAAGTGCTGATGGCCAGGCTGGTTCCCGCTGGTGAAACGGTGTCCTTGACGGCCAAGCCACCGCTGCGCCTGAGGATCGGCAACGCCCAGGGCACCGAGCTGCGCTTTCGCGGCCAGCCAGTCGACCTGGCAGCCAGCACACAGAACAACATCGCCAACCTGAGCCTGCCATGAGCACCTCCTCATCCGATCTTGACGAGCTGACCCTGATCCCGCCGGCGCTGCCGCTGGTGCGCCGCTCGCTGCAGGCCCGCGTGGTCTGGGGCGACCGCGTTGTCACCGTGGGTGGCGACGCGCCGGTGCGGGTGCAGTCGATGACCAATACCGACACCGTGCAGGTGATCGAGACCGCGATCCAGGTCAAGCAGCTGGCGATAGCCGGCTCGGAGATGGTGCGCATCACCGTCAACACGCCCGAGGCGGCCAAGGCCGTGCCCTTGATCCGCGAGCAGCTTGACCGCATGGGCATCGACGTGCCGCTGGTGGGCGATTTCCACTACAACGGCCACACCCTGCTGACCGAGCACCCCGAGTGTGCGGCCGCGCTGTCCAAGTACCGCATCAACCCCGGCAACGTCGGCAAGGGCCACAAGCGCGACCGCCAGTTCAGCGCCATGATCGAGGCCGCACTGCGGCACGACAAACCGGTGCGCATCGGCGTCAACTGGGGCAGCCTTGATCAAGAGCTGCTGGCGCAGATGATGGACGACAACGCCCGCCGCGCCCAGCCCTGGGACGCCAAGCAGGTGATGTACCAGGCGCTGATCAAATCGGCGTTGCACTCGGCTGACTGGGCCTGCGAGCTCGGCATGGCGGCCAACCAGGTCATCATCAGCTGCAAGGTCAGCGGCGTGCAAGACCTGATCAGCGTCTACCAAGCCCTGGCCGCGCGCTGCAGTTACCCACTGCATCTGGGCCTGACCGAAGCCGGTATGGGCACCAAAGGCACGGTGGCCTCGGCGGTGGCGATCGGCCAGTTGTTGCAGCAAGGCATAGGCGACACCATCCGCGTCAGTCTGACGCCGCAGCCCGGCGAGGCCCGCACCCAGGAAGTGGTGGTGGCGCTGGAAATCCTGCAGGCGCTGGGGCTGCGCAATTTCGCCCCCAGCGTCACCGCCTGCCCAGGTTGCGGCCGCACCACCAGCACCACTTTCCAGGAGCTGACCAAACAGATCGACGACCACCTGCGGGCGATGATGCCGGTCTGGAAGGCCAAGTACCCCGGCGTCGAGAACCTCAAGCTGGCGGTGATGGGCTGCATCGTCAACGGCCCCGGCGAGAGCAAACACGCAGACATCGGCATCAGCCTGCCGGGCACCGGCGAGGCACCGGCCGCGCCGGTCTTCATCGACGGCCAGAAAGCGATGACGCTGCGCGGCGAGGGCATCGCGCAGGAGTTTCACCGCATCGTCGAGGATTACATCGAGCGCCGTTTCGGCGCCGCCACCGCCGCGCATTGAGGCGGGCATCCGACAGCCACTGCCGCTGATCCATGCCCAGGCGGGGCCGAATGCGGCGCCCGGTGCTTTTCCAACTTTTCGAGCGGCCCGCACAGCGCGCCTCCACCACATGGCCGACATCCTGCAAGCCGTCAAAGGCATGAACGACATCCTGCCGCCCGACTCGGCGCGCTGGGAGTGGCTGGAAGACAAGCTGCGCGCGCTGATGCGCCGTTACGGCTACCAGAACATCCGTACGCCCATCGTCGAGCCCACGCCGCTGTTTGTGCGCGGCCTGGGCCAGGTCACCGACATCGTCGAGAAGGAGATGTACTCGTTTGTCGATGCGATGAACGGCGATGCGCTGACGCTGCGCCCCGAGGCCACCGCCGGCGTGGTGCGCGCGGCGATCGAGCACTCGATGCTCTACGACGGCGGCAAGCGGCTGTTCTACATCGGTGCGATGTTCAGGCACGAGCGGCCGCAGCGCGGCCGCTATCGCCAGTTCCATCAGGTGGGCGTCGAGGCGCTGGGCTTCGGCGGCCCCGAGGCCGATGCTGAGGTGATTTTGATGGCGCGCGCGCTGTGGCGCGACCTCGGCCTGACGGACGTGCGGCTGGAGATCAACAGCCTGGGCGTGCCCGAAGAGCGCAAGGCCCACCGCGCGGCGCTGATTGCCTACTTCGAGGGCCGTGCCGAGCAGCTTGACGCCGAGGCCAAGCGCCGCCTGCACAGCAACCCGCTGCGCATCCTCGACACCAAAAACCCGGCGATGCAGGACCTGGTGAACGCTGCGCCGCAACTCAGCAGCTTTCTGGGCGAGGCCTCGCTCGCCCACCTGGCGGTGGTGAAGTTGGTGCTCGATGCGGTCGGCCAGCCGTACAGCGTCAACCCGCGTCTGGTGCGCGGCATGGACTACTACACCCACACCGTGTTCGAGTGGATCAGCCCCAGCCTGGGTGCCCAAGGCACGATCTGCGGCGGCGGCCGCTATGACGGCCTGGTCGAGATGATCGGCGGCAAGCCGGCGCCCGGCGTCGGCTGGGGCATGGGTTTGGAGCGCGTGCTCGACCTGTTGCAGCAAAGCGGCATCACGCCGCCGGCTGTGGTGCCCGACGCTTATGCGGTGCTGCCCGACGCCGCAGCGCTGGGCAGCGCGATAGCGGTGGTGGAAGCGCTGCGCGCGGCCGGCGTGGCGGTGTTGATGCATGCCGGCGCCAGCGCCGGCCTGGGCAGCATGAAATCACAGTTCAAGAAGGCCGACGCCAGCGGTGCGCGCCATGCCTTGGTGTTCGGCGGCGACGAAATGGCGCAGGGCATGGTGGCGATCAAACCACTGCGCGACGCCGAAGGCAGCCAGGTGCTGCGGCCGCTGGCCGACGTGCCCGGCTGGGCGCAAGAACTGCGCAACGCATAATCCCATCCTCGGCTTACAGAATATTGGTGACACCGCTTCATGGCGAACACACTCGACCTGCAAGAGCAGGAACAACTCGACGAATTCAAGGCGTTCTGGAAGCAGTGGGGCAACCTGATCACCTGGCTGATCACCGCCTGCCTGCTGGCCTATGCCGGCTGGAACGGCTGGGGCTGGTACCAGCGTGACCAGGCCGCCAAGGCCAGCACGATGTTCGATCAACTTGATCAGGCGGCGCTGGCTGGCGACGCCGAGCGGGCGGGCCGTGTCTTCAACGACATGAAAGACCGCTTTGCCCGCACCGCGTTGACCCAGCAGGCCGGCTTGCTGGCCGCCAGGCTGCAATACGAGCAAGGCAAGCCCGACGCCGCCAAGGCCAGCCTGGGCTGGGTGGCCGAGAACGCGGTTGAGGACGAGTACCGTGCCATCGCCCGGTTGCGCCTGGCCGGCGTGCTGCTTGACGCCAAGGATTACGACGCCGCGCTGAAGACGCTGGACGGCGCGCAGTCCAAGCCCTTTGCCGGACTGGTGGCTGACCGCCGCGGCGACGTGCTGCTGGCGCAAGGCAAGCCCGACGAGGCGCGCAGCGCCTACCAGGCGGCCTACCAGGCGCTGGGCGACAAGATCGACTATCGACGCCTGATCGAAGCCAAGCTGGCGGCGCTGGCCGCCGCGCCGAGCACCGACAAGGGAGCCGCCAAGTGAGCGCCTTTTTGTTCACTCTGGCCGGCCCACTGCGTGCAGTACTGGCGCTGACTGCCGTGGCCGCTCTGGTCGGTTGCGCCTCCGACAAACCCAAGCCGACACCGCTGGAGCCGGTGACAGCCAGCATCGCCGGCCGCCAGCTCTGGTCGGCACGGGTTGACTCGGTGAAGTTCCCGCTGGCGGTGGCGACGCAAGGCGGCAACTTCTTCGTCGCCGGCAGCGACGGCAGCGTGCTGGCACTTGAAGGTGCCAGCGGTCGCGAGCTGTGGCGCGGCCAGGCCGGTGCCAAGCTGTCGGCCGGTGTTGGCAGCGATGGCCGCCGTGCCGCCGTGGTCACCGTCGACAACCAATTGGTGGTGCTGGATCAGGGTGCACGCTCATGGGGCACGCGGCTGAGCTCACGCACCACCACCGCGCCGCTGGTGGCCGGCGAGCGGGTGTTTGTGCTGGGCGTTGATCGCATCGTGCATGCCTTCGACGCTATCGACGGCCGCAGGCTCTGGTCGCTGCAACGCCCCGGTGAGGCGCTGACCTTGGCCCAACCGGGTGCGCTGTCGGCTTTCAAGAACACCCTGGTCGTCGGCATCGGCGCGGTCATGTTGGGCATCGATCCCACCACCGGCAGTGTGCGTTGGGAGCTGGCACTGACCTCGCCGCGTGGCACCAACGAGGTTGAGCGGCTGAACGACCTGGTCGGCCCGCTGTTGCGGGTGGGCGACCAGATCTGTGCGCGCGCCTTCCAGACCGCAGTAGGCTGCGTTGCGGTGGCCGGCCCTGACCGTGCCAGTCTGCGCTGGAGCCGCAACGCCGGCGGCCAGCAGGCGGTGGGTGGCGATGCCGATTTTGTTTTTGGCGCCGACGCCAGTGACCGCATCAGCGCCTGGAAGACCGCTGGCGGTGAACTGGCCTGGACCAACGAGCGACTGCTCTACCGCGGCCTCAGCGCGCCGCTGGCGATCGGCAAGGTCGTGGTTTTCGGCGACAGCCAGGGCCAGCTGCACTTTCTTGACCGCCAGGACGGCAAGACCTTGCTGCGCCTGCCGACCGACGGTTCGGCGGTGGTGGCCCAGCCGGTGCTGGCCGGCAAGACCGTGCTGGTGGCAACCCGCAACGGCGGCTTGTTTGCCTTCAGCACCGAGTGACACGGCATCTTTGCGGGCCTGAGAGCCCACCGTCATGAAGCCCGTGATTGCCCTGGTGGGCCGCCCCAATGTGGGCAAGTCCACGCTGTTCAACCGCATCACCAAAAGCCGTGATGCCATCGTCGCCGACTTTGCCGGCCTGACGCGCGACCGCCACTACGGCGACGCCCGCCATGGTGGCCATGAATTTTTGGTCGTCGATACCGGCGGCTTTGAACCCGAGAAACCCACCGGCATCGTCGCCATGATGGCGGTGCAGACCAAGGCCGCGGTGGCCGAGGCCGACGTGGTGGTCTTTGTGGTCGATGGCCGCAACGGCGTGTCGGGCCAGGACCATGACATCGCGCGCTATCTGCGCACCGCCAACAAGCGTGTGCTGCTGGCGGCGAACAAGGCCGAGGGCCTGCTCGACTCGCCGTTGCTGGCCGAGTTTCATGAGCTAGGCATGGGTGAGCCGCATCCGGTCTCGGCGGCTCATGGCCAGGGCATTCGCAGCCTGCTCGATGCCACGCTGGCCGACTTTGCACCGCCGCAGCGCGAGGAAGACGAGGACGCCTGCGGCCCCGACAAGCCAATACGCCTGGCAGTGGCCGGTCGGCCCAACGTCGGCAAGAGCACGCTGATCAATACCTGGCTGGGCGAAGATCGGCTGGTGGCGTTTGACCAGCCCGGCACCACGCGCGACGCCATCAGTGTGCCGTTTGAGCGTGGCGGCGTGAAGTTCGAGTTGATCGACACCGCCGGCCTGCGCCGCAAGGGCAAGGTGTTCGAGGCGATCGAGAAGTTCTCGGTGGTCAAGACGCTGCAGGCCATCGCCGATGCCAACGTGGTGCTGCTGCTGATCGACGCTACCCAGGGTGTCAGCGAGCAAGACGCGCACATCGCCGGTTACATCCTTGAAAGCGGCCGCGCGGTGGTAATCGCGGTCAATAAGTGGGATGCGGTAGATGCCTACCAGCGCGAGATGTTTGCGCGCTCGGTTGAGCAGCGGCTGGCCTTCTTGAAGTTTGCACCGGTGATGCACATCTCGGCGCTCAAGCGCCAGGGCCTGGGCCCGGTGTGGAAGGCGATCGCCGATGCCCATGCCTCGGCCACCCGCAAGATGCCGACGCCAGTGCTCACCCGTTTGCTGCAGGAGGCGGTGCAGCACCAGGCACCGCGCCGCGCCGGTGCTTTTACGCCCAAGCTGCGCTATGCCCACCAGGGCGGCATGAACCCGCCGATCGTGATCATCCACGGCAACAGCCTAGAGCACATCACCGACGCCTACAAGCGCTACCTTGAGAACCGGGTGCGCGAGCACTTCAAGCTCAGCGGCACGCCCTTGCGCATCGAATTCAAGTCGTCGCGGAACCCTTTCGACCAGACCTGATCAGACTGCAGAGCTTGGCCGACGGTGGGCCAGCGGCTGCGCCTACTCGCTTTCCCTGATGTGATAAGGTGAAGGCATCCAAAATTCCAACACGGAGCCATATCGTGAGCAACAAAGGGCAACTGCTGCAAGACCCGTTTCTTAACCTGCTGCGCAAGGAGCATGTGCCGGTCTCGATCTACTTGGTCAACGGCATCAAACTGCAGGGCCACATTGAATCCTTCGACCAGTATGTTGTGCTGCTGCGCAATACCGTGACGCAGATGGTCTACAAGCACGCCATCTCAACGGTGGTGCCAGGCCGCCCGGTGAACTTCCACGCCGCCGAGCCGACCGACCCGGTTTGAGCCGCGACCGCGGCACGACCGGTGCAAACGCCAACCCCTTGAAGCCAGAGATACGGGAAGTCACCGCGCCCACCGTGGGCGCGCCGGCGCGGGTGGTGCTGGTCGGCGTTGACTTTGGCAAGGGTGAGCACTTCGACGCCACGCTCGATGAGTTGGCGCTGCTAGCCGAAAGCGCCGGCGATGTGGCCGTCGAGCGCGTCATCGCCCGCCGCAAGGCGCCCGACCCGGCGTTGTTTGTCGGCAGCGGCAAGGCCGATGAGATCAAGACCCTGGTGCAAATGCACGGTGCCGAGTGCGTGATCTTCGACCAGGCGTTGTCGCCTGCGCAGCAGCGCAATCTTGAGCGTGTGCTGGGCGTGGCGGTGGCCGACCGCACCGCGCTGATCCTTGAGATCTTCGCCCAACGGGCGCAAAGCCATGAAGGCAAGCTGCAGGTTGAACTGGCGCGGCTGCAGTACCTGGGCAGCCGGCTGGTGCGGCGTTGGAGCCACCTGGAACGTCAGACCGGCGGCGCCGGCCAGCGCGGTGGCCCCGGTGAGGCGCAGATCGAGCTTGATCGCCGCATGATTGACGAGCGTGTCAAGTCGTTGAAGGCGCGGCTGGTCAAGGTCAAGCGCCAGCGCGACACGCAGCGTCAGTCGCGCCGCAAGAGTGGCAGTTTTCGCGTCTCGCTGGTGGGCTATACCAACGCCGGCAAGAGCACGCTGTTCAACGCCTTGGTCAAGGCCCGCGCCTATGCCGCCGACCAGTTGTTTGCCACGCTCGATACCACCACCCGATCACTCTACCTGGCGGAGCTGGGCGGCAGCGTGTCGCTGTCGGACACGGTGGGCTTCATCCGCGATCTGCCGCACAAGCTGGTCGAGGCCTTTGAGGCCACGCTGCAGGAAGCTGCCGACGCCGATCTGCTGCTGCATGTGATCGATGCCTCCAGCCCGAAACTGCAGGAGCAACGTGATGAAGTTGATCGCGTGCTGCGGGAGATCGGCGCCGCCGATGTCCGGCAATTGCTGGTCTTCAACAAGCTCGACCAGGTCGATCCGCTGCCGCGTGAGTTGCAGGACTGGCTGCCGCAGGCCAGCGGCGGCGCCGTGCAGCGGGTGTTTGTCAGCGCGCTGCGTGGTACCGGTCTCGACGCCTTGCGTTCGTTGATTGCTCAGACCGCAGCAGCGGGCGGCTTGAATCCGCCCGGTCAGTCACCATCTGTCGAAGGGCCCCAGCCGCAGGATGCGACGGACCTTGAATTTCCGCCCGACGACACCCAGTTACCATCGGTCACACCATGAATCTGCATTCCACATCCACTCTCCACCCTGCGCCGGCAGCGCTGCCCGCCAGGTTGAGCGCGCTGGCTTCGGCCGCCCGTGCCTTGCTGGCCGGCGTGCTGCGACGGCCGCGCCCGATGATGGCCGGCGGCCGCAATGACGGCCCGCCCGACCTTGACGAGCTGTGGCGCGATTTCAACCGCAAGCTCAATGGCGTGTTCAACAACAAGGGTGGCGGCGGCAATGGTCAGCCACCGCGACGCGACCCCGAAGAAGGCGGCGGCCCATCGTTCCAGCCCGACATGAAGAGCGCCGGCATCGGCATTGGCCTGATCGCCATGGTGGTGGTCGTGGTCTGGGCCGGCAGTGGCTTCTTCATCGTGCAAGAAGGCCAGCAATCCATCATCACCACCTTTGGCCGCTACAGCAGCACCGTCGACGCCGGCTTCCAATGGCGATTGCCTTATCCCTTCCAGGGCAATGAGACGGTGCCGGTAACGCAGCTGCGCACCGCCGAGATTGGGCGCAGCAACGTGACCCAGGCCACCGGGCTGCGTGATTCGTCGATGCTGACGCAGGACGAGAACATCGTCGACATCCGTTTCACCGTGCAGTACCGGCTGAAGGACGCCAAGGATTTCTTGTTCGAGAACCGCGACCCCGACAACGCCGTGGTGCAGGCCGCCGAGTCGGCGGTGCGCGAGATCGTCGGCAAGAGCAAGGTCGACTCGGTGCTCTACGAGGCGCGTGATGCGATCGCGACCGAGCTGGTCAAGTCGATCCAGAGTCAACTCGACCGCCTCAAGACCGGCATCCTGGTCGTCAATGTCAACCTGCAGAACGTGCAGGTGCCTGAGCAAGTGCAAGCAGCCTTCAACGACGCGCTCAAGGCCGGCGCCGACCGCGACCGCTTCAAAAACGAAGGCCAGGCCTATGCCAGCGACGTGATCCCCAAGGCACGCGGCACGGCAGCCAGGCTGATGGAAGAGGCCGACGGTTACAGCCAGCGTGTGGTGGCCCAGGCCGAGGGTGATTCGCAGCGTTTCCGCTCGGTGCTGACCGAGTACCAGAAGGCGCCCGGCGTGACGCGCGACCGCCTCTACATCGACACCATGCAGCAGGTCTATGCCAACGTCAGCAAGGTGATGGTGGAAAGCCGCAACGGCAGCAACCTGCTCTACCTGCCGCTGGACAAGCTGATGCAGCAGGCCGGGCCTACGGGCAGCGTGCAAGTGGTGCCGTCAACGCCCACCGCCACCCCATCCGAAGGCGGCGCCGCTGGCGCTGCTGGCATTGATGCCCGTTCACGCGACGCCGGCCGCAGCCGCGACAGCCGCTGATCAAGAAGGCAAAGAACCCCATGAACCGAATTGGATTGATCGTCGCCGGCGTACTGCTGGCCCTGATGCTGTTGTCCTCCACCTTGTTTGTCGTCGACCAGCGCCAGCTGGCGGCGGTCTACGCGCTGGGTGAGATCAAGGAGGTCATCAGCGAACCCGGCCTGAAATGGAAACTGCCGCCGCCGTTCCAGAACGTCGTCATCCTCGACAAGCGGGTGCAGACGCTGGACAGCCCGGAAACGCGGCCAATCTTCACCGCCGAAAAGAAGAGCCTGGTGATCGATTGGCTGGTGAAATGGCGCATCGCCGAGCCGCGCCAGTTCATTCGCAACAACGGCACCGATATCCGCAACCTTGAGAGCCGCTTGAGCCCGGTGGTGCAGGCCGCGTTCAACGAGGAGATCACCAAGCGCCGGGTCGGCGCGGTGCTGTCCACCGAGCGCGACAAGGTGATGCTCGATGTGCGCAAACGGCTGGAGGACGAAGCCAAGGCCTTTGGTATCGAGATCATGGACGTGCGCATCAAGCGTGTCGACTTTGTCGCCGACATCACTGACTCGGTCTACCGGCGCATGGAGTCCGAGCGCAAGCAGGTGGCCAACGAGTTGCGTTCGCAGGGCGCTGCGGAGGGCGAGAAGATTCGCGCCGATGCCGACAAGCAGCGTGAGGTGATCATCGCCGAGTCCTACCGCGAAGCGCAGAAGCTCAAGGGTCAGGGCGACGGCAAGGCTTCAGCACTCTATGCCGATGCCTTCGGTCGTGATCCGCAGTTTGCGCAGTTCTACCGCAGTCTCGAGGCCTACCGCACGAGTTTCCGAAACAAGACCGACGTGATGGTGATCGACCCGTCCAGCGAGTTCTTCAAGGCCATGCGCGGCGGCGGCCCAGGCGCCGCGACACCGGCACCGGCACCGGCCAAGCGCTGAACTCAAGCGCGCTCGAGCATGCTCGACTGGGTGATCGGCGCGCTGGCACTGATGCTGGTGTTCGAAGGGCTATTGCCTTTTCTGAGCCCTGGCGCCTGGCGACGAATGTTCGAGCGGGCACTGCAGCTGAGCGACGGTCAGATCCGTTTCATCGGCTTGTCCTGCATGCTGGCGGGTCTGTTGATGCTTTTTTTCTGGCGCTGATGGCGCCGCCGGTCGGCGCAAGCCGGCCGGTACAATACTTTTTTTTAATCCCCTCGGGGTTTTGTTCATGTCTTCTGCTTGGCTGCTGCCGGAGCACATAGCCGACGTGCTACCGGCCGAGGCCAGGCGTCTTGAAGAGCTGCGTCGCAGGCTGCTTGAGAAGGCCCGCAGTTACGGCTTCGAGCTGGTGATGACGCCCTTGCTCGAGCACCTGGAGTCGCTGCTCAGCGGCACCGGCCGGGCGCTGGATCTGCGCACCTTCAAGTTGGTTGACCAGCTCAGTGGCCGGTCGTTGGGCGTGCGCGCCGACGCCACGCCGCAAGTGGCGCGCATCGACGCTCATCTGCTCAACCGCCAGGGCGTGACCCGTTTGTGCTACTGCGGCCCGGTGCTGCACACGCGGCCGCAGTCGGCCCAAGCCACCCGCGAGCCGCTGCAACTGGGCGCTGAAATCTATGGCCATGCCGGCCTTGAGGCCGACCTGGAAGTGCAAGACCTGGCACTCGACGGCCTGCGCGCTGCCGGCATCGGCCAGATGGTGCTCGATCTGGCCGACGCGCGCATCGTGCGGGGTCTGCTGGCCGGTGTGCCGGTGGACGCAGCCGTGCTGCATGACGTGGTGGCCGCGCTGGCCACCAAGGACAGCGCGGCGCTGGCCGCGCTGGCGGCTGGCTTTCCGGCCGAAGCGCGCGACGGCCTGCTGGCCTTGCCCGGTTTGTATGGCGATGCCGGGATCATCGAGCAAGCCCGCCGCCGCCTGCCGGCGAGGCCGATGATCAGCGCCGCGCTCGATGATCTGGCCTGGCTGGCGCTGCAAGTGGGTCGCACGCATCCCGATGTGCAGGTGGGCTTTGACCTCGCCGACATGGGCGGCTATGCCTACTATTCGGGAGCCCGCTTTGCGGTTTACGCGCCCGGCGCCAGCGATGCGCTGCTGCGCGGCGGCCGCTACGACGAGGTCGGTGCGGTATTTGGCCGCAACCGGCCGGCGGTGGGTTTTTCGACCGACCTCAAAGTGCTGGCGCTGTGTGCCGCGCTCGACAACCGGCGCACCGCGATCCGCGCGCCCTGGAGCGAAGACCTGGCGTTGCGCCAAGCCGTGCGCCGGCTGCGCGAGGGCGGCGAGACCGTGGTCTGCATGCTGCCCGGCCATGAGCAAGAGGGCGAGGAATTCGACTGTGACCGAGAACTGCTGGCCATCGACGGCCAATGGGTGTTGCGCGCGCTGTGAGCAGCTGCGCCGCCACCCGCCCCCCCATCACCGCTAGAGGATCTTTTCAGACATGCAACAAGGCAAGCAATTGACACCTGGCCGCAACGTGGTTGTGGTCGGCACCCAATGGGGTGACGAGGGCAAGGGCAAGGTGGTGGACTGGCTGTGCGATCACGCCCAGGGCGTGGTGCGCTTTCAAGGTGGCCACAACGCCGGCCACACCTTGGTGATCAAGGGCGTCAAGACGGCCTTGCAGCTGATCCCCTCGGGCATCATGCGCGACGGCGTGCCTTGCTACATCGGCAACGGCGTGGTGGTCGATCCGATCCACCTGCTGTTGGAGATTGAGCGGTTGGAGAAGATTGGCGTTGAGGTGCGCTCGCGGCTGTTCATCAGCGAATCCTGCCCGCTGATCATGCCCTTCCACGTGGCGGTGGACAAAGCCCGCGAGGCGCTGCGCGAGAGCAGTGGTGTTGGCAAGATCGGCACCACCGGCAAGGGCATCGGCCCGGCCTACGAAGACAAGGTGGCGCGCCGCGCGCTGCGTGTGCAAGACCTCAAGCACCCCGAGCGATTCGCCGCCAAGCTGCACGAGTTGCTGGCGCTGCACAACTTTGCGCTGGCCGGCTACCTGCGGGGCGAGGTACTTGAGTTTCAGCCGATCTTTGACCAGGCGATGGCGGTGGCCGAGCAGATCAAACCGATGCTGGCCGACGTGGGCTACCGCGTGCACCAGGCCAGCACGGGCGGCGCCAACATGCTGTTTGAAGGCGCGCAGGGCACGCTGCTCGACATCGACCACGGCACCTACCCGTACGTCACCTCCAGCAACTGCGTGGCCGGCAACGCCGCCGCCGGTGCCGGTGTCGGGCCGGGCCTGCTGCACTACATCCTGGGCATCACCAAGGCCTACACCACGCGGGTGGGCAGCGGGCCGTTTCCGACCGAGCTCGACATCAACGCCGAGGGCACGGTGGGTCACCATTTGTCCACCGTCGGCCAGGAGCGTGGCACGGTTACCGGCCGGGCGCGGCGCTGTGGCTGGCTTGATGCGGCGGCGCTCAAGCGCTCGATGATCATCAACGGCATCTCGGGCCTTTGCATCACCAAGCTCGACGTGCTGGACTCGCTGCCCGAAATCAAGGTCTGCGTCGGCTACCTGCTGCGCGGCGAGCGCATCGACATCCTGCCGCTGGACGCCGATGACATCGTTGCCTGCGAGCCGGTTTTCGAGACCTTCCCGGGCTGGACCGAAAGCAGCTTTGGCATTACCCGCTGGGACGATTTGCCGGCCAATGCGCAGGCCTACCTGCAGCGCATCGAACAGTTGATCGGCGCGCCGATCGACATGGTGTCGACCGGTCCCGACCGCGAGCACACCATCCTGCTGCGCCACCCCTACAAAGCCTGATGATCGAACCAATCAAAGGAAATCTGCATGCTCACCGATGACGGCAAGCACCTGTATGTGAGTTGGGACGAGTACCACATGCTGATCGAACGGCTGGCGCTGAAGGTGGCGCATACGGGCTGGGAGTTCGACCAGATCCTGTGCCTGGCGCGTGGCGGCATGCGGCCTGGCGACGTCTTGTCGCGGGTCTTCGACAAGCCGCTGGCGATCATGAGCACCAGCTCCTACCGTGCCGAGGCCGGCACCATCCAAGGCCGGCTCGACATAGCCAAATACATCACCATGCCCAAGGGCGAACTCGCCGGGCGGGTGCTGCTGGTCGACGACCTGTCGGATTCAGGCGTGACGCTCAAGGCGGTGGTTGAACGCCTGCGCGTCGTGCCGGCGATCACCGACCTGAAGAGCGCGGTGATATGGGTCAAGGGCGTGTCGAGCTACACCCCCGACTACTATGTCGAAATGCTGCCCAGCAGCCCCTGGATTCACCAGCCCTTCGAAGACTACGACAACCTGCGGCCCGACGGCCTGGCGAAGAAGTTCTCCGTTTGATCAAAAACAGCGCTGACAAATCGGCCGCGCCAAGCGGCAAGGCGGCAGCGCAGTGGGGTGCTCTGCGGCGCTGGCTGATTAGTCAGCCTGCCGCCCTGCAAGGCATTGCCACCCTCAAGGCTCAGGTTCGAGCGCCTAAAACGGGCGCCCAAAACGAGCGCCCAATACGGGCGCCCAATACAAAAAGCCAGCACCGAAGTGCTGGCCTTTATGATTTTGGTGCCCAGAAGAGGACTCGAACCTCCACGCCGCTAAGCGCTAGTACCTGA
>Ga0105046_10007711_pt1 | contig 16920 bp, 11 predicted proteins | sample MAT03_FD_78385 | JGI IMG/M metagenome (GOLD analysis project Ga0105046, IMG submission 78385) | Freshwater microbial communities from Lake Fryxell liftoff mats and glacier meltwater in Antarctica - MAT-03 (megahit assembly) | ecosystem: Environmental > Aquatic > Freshwater > Ice > Liftoff...
CCGCATCACCCCTTCGTCGTCCCGTACCCCCATCTGGAGGAGGACGGATCGCTCCAAGTGCGCCGGCGCGGCGCTCAGCACCGCTTCGATCTCGAAGGACTGGAGCACTTCCAGTTGCTCTTCCAGCAGTTCCGCGAAGCGTTCCACCTTCGGCAGCAGGTCGGCCGGGATGTTCGTCGGTTCGATTCGGGTTCGCATGATCGCCCCTCGTGATGGTTCCCGTCCAGTATACCCTCCCCCTTCCCGTTTGCCATCACGCCCCCGCGTCCGTAAAACGCCCGTTGACGCGGCCCGCGCTCTCCCCGTGGCCGTCGCGAGTAACCCTCTTCATTCCGCGAGACCCGGTGAGATGAGTACCAAGCACGTCTACTACTTCGGCGGCAAATCGGCGGACGGCGACGGCAAGATGAAGGAGCTGCTCGGCGGCAAAGGGGCCAACCTCGCCGAGATGTGCAAGATCGGCATCCCGGTGCCCCCCGGCTTCACCATCACGACCGAAGTCTGCGCCGCGTACTACACCGCCGGCAAGAAGATTCCGGCCGCCGCAGTCCCCGAAATCGACGCCGCGCTGAAGAAGGTGGAGGCCGAGTTCGGCAAGACGTTCGGCGACCCCACCGACCCGCTGCTGGTGTCCGTGCGCAGTGGGGCCGCGCTGTCCATGCCCGGCATGATGAACACCATCTTGAACCTGGGCCTGTCCGACGCATCGGTCGAGGGGCTGGCCAAGAAGACCGGCAACCCGCGCTTCGCTTACGACAGCTACCGCCGCCTGATTGACATGTTCGGCAGCACCGCGATGGGCTGCGAACACGAGAAGTTCGAGCACGAACTGAAGTCGATGAAGGAGGCCAAGGGCGTCAAGCTGGACACCGAGTTGTCCGCCGACGACCTCAAGGCGCTCGTGCTGAAGTACAAGGCCGTGTATAAGGCGCACGTCGGCCACGACTTCCCGCAAGACCCGAAGCAGCAGTTGATGCTGGCCATCGACGCCGTGTTCAACTCGTGGAACGGCAACAAGGCCATCGAGTACCGCCGTATCGAGCGGATCACGGAGTTGAAAGGCACCGCCGTCAACGTGCAGGCGATGGTGTTCGGCAACATGGGCAAGGGGTCCGGCACCGGCGTCGCCTTCACCCGCGACCCGAACACCGGCGAAAACATCTTCTACGGCGACTACCTGATCGACGCCCAAGGGGAAGACGTGGTGGCCGGCATCCGCACCCCGGAGCCGATCGCCCAGCTCGACAGCGAGATGCCCCGCGTCTACAAGCAGCTCATGGACATCCGGCAAGTGCTGGAGAAGCACTACAAGGAGATGCAGGACATCGAGTTCACCGTCCAGGACGGCGTCCTGTACATGCTCCAGACCCGCACCGGCAAGCGGACCGGCACCGCCGCCGTGCGGATCGCCGTCGAGATGGCGAAGGAAGGGCTGATCGACGAGACGACCGCCGTCAAGCGGGTTCCCCCGGACAGCCTGAACCACCTGCTGCAACCGCAACTGGACCCGAAGTCGAAGGTGGCATCGGTGGCCAAGGGGATCGCCGCCAGCCCCGGCGGGGCGAGTGGCAAAGTCATCCTGAGTGCCGAGGCCGCCGTCGAGTTCGCCAAGAAGCACCCGAACGAGCCGATCCTGCTCGTCCGCAAGGAGACCAGCCCGGAGGACGTGGCCGGGATGCACTTGGCCAAAGGCATTCTGACTAGCACCGGCGGCAAGGCGTCCCACGCGGCGGTGGTCGCCCGCGGCTGGGGCAAGCCGTGCGTCGTCGGCTGCGAGGCGGTCAAGATCGACGAGAAGGCGCAGACCGTCACCATCGGGACGTACGTCATCAAGGCCGGCGACTTCCTCACCATCAACGGCACCAGCGGCGACGTGATGATCGGCAAGGTGGAGACCATCGAGCCGACCATGACCGGCGACTTCAACACCCTGATGACGTGGGCGGACAAGGCCCGCACCCTGAAGATCCGCACCAACGCCGACAGCCCGGCGGACGCCAAAAAGGCCCGTGAGTTCGGCGCGGAAGGCATCGGCCTGTGCCGCACCGAGCACATGTTCTTCGGGGACGACCGCATCGCCGCCGTCCGCGAGATGATCCTGGCCGAGTCCGAGGCGGGCCGCAAGAAGGCGCTGGCCAAGATCGAGCCGTTCCAGAAGAACGACTTCGTCGGCATCTTCACCGCCATGAACGGCTACCCGGTGACGATCCGGTTGCTCGACCCGCCGCTGCACGAGTTCCTGCCGCAGAAGGACAACCGGGCCGGGGCCGAGGCCGTCGCCAAGCAGATCGGCGTGAGCGTCGAGAAGATCTTCGAGCGGGTCGAGGAACTGCACGAAATGAACCCGATGATGGGGTTCCGCGGCTGCCGGCTGTCGCTGGTGTTCCCGGAGATCGGGGACATGCAAGTGCGGGCCATCATCGAGGCGGCCATCGAGGTGAAGAAGAAGGGCGTCACCGTGCTGCCCGAAATCATGATCCCTCTGGTGGGTGTCGTCGAGGAGTTGACGTTCTTGAAGAAGCGGGCCATCGCCGTCATCGAGGAGGCGTTCCAGAAGCACGGCGCGACGGTGGAGTACCAGATCGGCACCATGATCGAGTTGCCGCGGGCGTGCGTGGCGGCGGACAAGATCGCGGAGGAGGCCGAGTTCTTCAGCTTCGGCACCAACGACCTGACGCAGATGACGTTCGGGTTCAGCCGGGACGACATCAAGGGGTTCATGCCGACGTACCTGGAAGAGAAAATCCTGCCCATCGACCCGTTCCAGACAATCGACTTCGCCGGCGTCGGCGAGCTGATGAAGATGGGCCTGAAGAAGGGCCGCGACAGCCGCAAGGCGAAGCACGGCACGCACCTGAAAGTCGGCATCTGCGGCGAACACGGGGGCGACCCGGACAGCGTCGTGTTCTGCCACCAGATCGGCATGGACTACGTCAGTTGCTCGCCGTTCCGGGTGCCCATCGCCCGGCTGGCCGCCGCCCAAGCGGCGCTGGGCGAGGGCGGCAAGCGGGACAAGTGACGATAAGGCGAGCCGCGCCCCTGGGGTCGCGGCTCGCCGTTCACGTCGGTCGTCGATTGCCACGTTCTGGAGCAGCAAGGTGACAATCGTTGACGACGCCACTTTTGTAGGTCAACTCTTGGATACTTACGCACTCGGTGCGTGGCGGAGGGGGGTTGCCGCCGAGTCACCGGGTGACGCCGGGGTGCCGCAGGCCATGCAAGTCGGCGCGGCCGATGAAGACGGGTGGGTCGAATGGCGGATGTCGCCTTCGACCCTGAACGAAGCAGAAGTGACCGCATTGGAAACTGACTTCCGGATTCGGTTCCCGGCTGTTTTTCGGGCGTATCTGCTGTCGCGATTCCATCTGTTCGATCAGGTGAAGAGCCGCCGCTACGACCAGCAGATTTTCATGCCGGACACGCCGTCAGGAAAGCCTTTGGGGCGACTCCGATCACTTCTCGTGGCGTGGCGACCACTCATCGACGCGGGCTTCGTTCCATTCGCGGAATGGGGGGATGCGTGGGGGCCGATGTGTTTCGACACCACGCGCCCCGCAACCGACGGTGATCAACCGGTGGTGTGGATGGACCACGAGGCGCTAACAGCTCTCGGCGCGGACGGATGTCGGAGGAGAGAGGCGGTGTTGCCACTCGTCCAACCCCTCTACGATACGTGCCGGGAGTTCCTGCTCGACATCTTCGGAACCGCCGAGGCACGCTAAGCATCGTGTTTCCGTCACGCCACCCAAGCCCTTCCCGGCTTGGGCTTTTTCGCGCCGCGTGGGTCTGGTATCACTCTGGTGGAGGTGATCGCATGAGTACGAAAGCACACATACCGTCCGCACATGAGTTGTGGGCGATGGGGAAAGTGCCGTACTCACAACAGCCGCCGGAGTTTTCTCTCACCGACCTCACACGCCTGAGGCGGTTCACGGTGGACGAATACCGCACGATGGTCGAGGCCGGCGTGTTCGGCGACTACGAGCCGGGCGAGTTGTTGGAAGGGGTGATCCTGTGGAAATTCCGTCCGATGACGCCGAGGGAGTGCTTCCCCCAACACGCCTTGATGACACTGGAGTTGAACACACCCGACTGGCACGTTCACATCAACCCGGCCATCACTCTCGCCGACAGTGAACCGGAACCCGACGCCGCGATAATTCGCGGGCGGCTGGAGGACTACGACAAGCGGTTCCCCGTCGCCGCGGACGCCGGTGTTGTGATCGAGTTTGCCGACGCCAGCTTGGAGTTTGATCGCGTCGTGAAGCAGCGAATTTACGCCCGCGCAGGCATCCCGGTCTACTGGATCGTGAACTTGATTGACGAGTGGGTGGAGGTGTACACCGACCCGGACCCGACCGCCACCCCGCCGGCGTACCGCACCCGCACCGACTTCGCGCCGGGGCAGTCCGTCCCGCTGGTGTTGGACGGCACCACCGTCGCCACCATTCCCGTCGCCGACCTGCTGCCGTGACCCGACCGCCTTCCGCCGTCACTCTTCGCTCTCGCCCAACTCCTCGTTCAGCGCCGCCCACTGGTCCTCGGCTTCGGCCAACTTCGCCGACACGTCCGCGAGTTCGCCTTCCAGCCGGGTGAACGTGGCGTCGTGCGTGGTCGCGTCCAACTCGGTCGCCAGTTGCTTCCGCTGGGCGTCCAGTTGCGCGATGGCCTTCTCGGTCCCCTTCAATTCCTTGCGGACTTCCTTCTCGGTGCGGCGGGCGGCGCGAGCCACCACCCGGCCCGGACCCGCGACCGCCGGTGGGGCTTTGCCCAGTTTCGCCGCCAACTCCCGCTCGCCGGCCTCGATCTCCTTGTTCACCTGATACAGATAAGTGTCGTAATCCCCGCTGTAGTTGGTGACGTGGCCGTCCCGCACTTCAATGATGCACGTCGCCACCCGCCCCATGAAGTGGCGGTCGTGGCTGGTAAAGATGACCGTGCCCTTGTACGATGTCAGCGCCTCGGCCAGCGCCTCCACGGTGTCCACGTCCAGGTGGTTGCCGGGTTCGTCCAGGATCAAGACGTTCAACTCGCTGAGCATCAAAGCGGCCATGCACAGGCGGGCGCGCTCGCCCCCGCTGAGTACGGACGTCTGCTTCTCCACCGCGCCGCCGCGGAACAGGAACGACCCGGCCACGTCCAGAATCTGCTGGTCCTTCGTGCCGATGGCGGACTTCGACCGCAGGTATTCCAGCACCGTGAACTTCGGCGGCAGACTGGTGTAAACGTGCTGCGCGTACACGCCGATCTTGCACCCGTAGCCCCACTTCACTTCGCCGTCGAGCGGCTTGAGCGAATCGACGATGGTGCGGAGGAAGGTGGTCTTCCCCTGCCCGTTGTCGCCGACGATGGCGGCCCGCTGGCCGTGTTCGATCTCGAGTTGAATGTCGGACGCGATGACCCGCTCCGGGTAGCCGATGCTCAGGTCGCGGCACCGCACGGCCGACCCCTTGCGGGGTTCGATCTGCGGCGCGCGGATGTTCGCCGACGGCAAGTCGTAGGCGATCTCCTGCACCTCCAACTTCTCCAGCGCTTTCGCCTTCGACTGCGCGAGTTTGGCGGTCGCGGCGCGGGCCTTGTTGCGGGCGATGAACTCCTCCAACTGCTTCCGCTTGGCCATGATCGCTTCGTTCGACCGCTCCTCGTGCACCCGCTTCTCCTTCTGGAATTCGAGGAAGGCGTCGATCCGGCCGGGGAAGGTGGTCAGCTTGCCCCGGCTCAGGTCGAGGGTGTGGGTGCAGGTGGCCATGAGGAACGCGCGGTCGTGCGACACGACGACGCACGCGGCCCGGTGGTTGGCCAGGAAGTGTTCGAGCAGGATTTGCGTACGCAGGTCGAGGAAGTTGGTCGGCTCGTCGAGCAGCAGCAGGTTCGGCTCGTGCAGCAGCAGGGCGGCCAGCTTCGCCCGCGTCTGCCACCCGCCGGACAGTTTGGTGATCGGCCCGTCCAGGTATGCCCCCTTGATCTCGAACTCGCCGGCCACCTCGCCGCACTTCCAGTCCGGCTGACCGCTGTCCCGCATCAGGTATTCGAGCGTGGTTTCCTCCGGCAGGAACGGGTCGTGCTGCCGCAGATAGCCGAGGCGCAGGCTGGGGTGGCGGATGATTTCGCCGCCGTCGAGTTCCTCCTCGCCGAGCAGGATGCGCAGAAGGGTACTTTTGCCGGCCCCGTTGCGGCCGACGAACCCGACCTTGGTGTTGTCGCTGATGACGGCGTCGGCGTGGTCGAGGAGGATTTGTTCGCCGTAGCTCTTGCAGGCGTTGGTGATGGTGAGCAGGCTGGCCATAGCGGGGCGGGTTCCGAAACGGGGGTTGGCGCGAAACAGTCATGATATCGTCGGCTCCGCCCGCTTCACGCCCGCTTCACCAGTTCTTCATCGGCGGACGGCGGTTCTATCGCTTGTGCCGGGTGGCGTTGCTTCGACTCCATCATCTCATCCTGGTCAAAAGGTGTCGTCGGTCGGTCCCGGTCGATAAACTGACGGTTGTCGCCGTTGCCAGGAGTAATCCTCATGCGTCTCCGCCCGCTTCTCCGCCTCAACCAGCTCGAGGACCGCTGCACGCCGGCCACGTTCACCGTCACGTCGCTGGCCGACGCTGGCCCCGGCACCCTGCGCGAGGCGCTCGCGTTCGCCGAGTCGGACTCCGACGCCGACACCATCGTGTTCGCCCCGGCCGTCCAAGGAGGGACGGTCAACCTGACCACGTTCGACGCCGGGTTGGATGTGGAAGGGTTCGGCCCGTCGGCCTTCGTCATCAACACCCCGATTACGATCCAGGGCAGCGGCGAAACCATCGCCCGGAATGCCGCCGCGTCCCCGTTCCGCCTGTTCGCGGTGCTAAGTGGCGACTTTACCGGCGACCTCACGCTCTCCGGGCTGGAATTGTCCGGCGGTCTGGCTCACGGCGGTGACGGGTTCGGCGGCGGCGGCGGGGCGGGCGGGTTCGGCGGGGCCATTTACAACGAAGGACTAGTCACACTGCGGGGCGTCACGCTGTCCGGAAACACCGCCCAGGGTGGCAACGGTGGCGGTGCGACGAGCGGCAACGGCGGCGGGGGTGGGGTCGGGGAATCCGCGCCGACGGACGGCAACGGGGGCGGGCCGAGAGGCGGCACCGCCACGTTCATCTCCGGTGGGTTTGGGGGCGGCGGCGCGGCCGGCGGCAGTTCGTCGTTCGGTGGCGGTGGCGGGTTCGGGGGCGGGGGCGGCGCGGCGCTACTGACCGGCGGCCGAGGCGGGTTCGGCGGCGGCGGCGGTGGCGGCGGGATGAACGACGGGACGGGCGGGTTCGGCGCGGCCGACGCGCTAAACGGCGACGGCGGCGGCGGTGCCGGCCTGGGTGGCGCGGTCTTCAACTACCGGGGGACCGTCGTCATCGAGAGCAGCACCTTCTCCGGGAACTCGGCCGTCGCCGGGACTGGCGGGGCAAATAACGCCCAGGGTTTTGGCGGCGGGGTGTTCAACTACAACGGCACCGTCACCGCTCGTAGTTCGACCTTCACCGAAAACGTCGCGGCCGACGACGGACGCCAAGTCTACGCCCTCGCCCTCGGCAATTTCTCCGGCCCTGCCTTAGTCGCCACGACCGACATCACGAACAGCATCCTCGGCCAAGACGACTTATTCGTGACCGACTTCTTTGGGGAGGAGCTGTTCAGCGGGGTGAACACCACCAGCGGTTCGGGCAACCTGATTCGCACGGCCGTCGGGTATAGCGGTATCGTGTTCCGCGACGGCGACCCGTTGCTCGGCCCGCTGGCGGACAACGGTGGACTCACCCGCACGCATCTGCCGCTGACCGGAAGCCCGGTCCTGGACGCGGTGGCCGCGTCCGACGCCGGCGGCCTCACCACCGACCAACGGGGGCTGCCGCGGGTGTCCAACGGCAACCTCGACATCGGGTCCGTGGAAGTGCAGGTGCCCGTAGTGCCTCCTCCGCCTCCTCCGCCCCCGCCGCCCCCGCCGCCGCCGGCCGTCATCACTTACCTCGTCGGGGTGGGGGCGGACGTGCAAGTTCGCAATGCCGACACCACTCTGCGGGTGAACCTACCGCTGTTCGACCCGGCGAACGTGTCGGCCACCGTCGTCGCCTACGCGGACGTGAACGGCGACGGGGTGTTGGACGTGATCGCCGGGGTCGGGGCCGGGGACGAAGCGCGGGTAAGAATCTACGACCTGGTCACGAACACGGTGCTGTTCGACTTCGACGCCTTCCCCGGCTTCCGGGGCGGGCTGAGCGTGGCGGCGGCGGACTTGAACGGCGACGGGGTGGCCGAGGTGGCGGTCGGGGCCGGGGCCGGCGGCAGCCCGCATGTGAAAGTGTTCGACCTGTCCGCAGGGCGGCCGGACCTCATCAGGAGCTTTTACGCTTACGTCCCGGAGTTCCACGGCGGGGTGAACGTGGCGGCCACGACCGGCATTCTCGTGGCGACGGCCGGGCCGGGCGGCGGCCCGCATGTGAAGGTGTACGCCGGCCTGACGGATACTCTCATCGCCAGCTTCTTCGCCTTCGCCCCGGACTTCAACGGCGGGGTGGTGGCGGCCGTCGGCGACCTGAACGGCGACGGCATCCCGGACCTCGTTGTCGGCAAGGGGCAGTTCGGCGGCCCGGAAATCGCCGTGTTCGACGGGGCCACGGCGTCGCGCGTCAACGACTTCCTGGCTTACGATCCGGGGTTCCGGGGCGGCGTGTCGGTGGCCATCCAGGACGTGGACGGCGACGGCAAAAACGACTTCATCTTCTGGGCCGGACCCGGCGGCGGGCCGCATGTGATCGTCCGCGACGCCCGCACGCTGGAACTCTTCTCCAGCTACTACGCCACCGCCGACACCTTCCGCCAGGGCATCAAGGTGGCGTGACGTGCGGGCCGAACCCGTCCGGTTTTCCAATAACGGCAGGGAACCGGACGATTCTTCTTACTTTCCGCTTGCGGTCGCCTTCATACATCGTTAACAATTCACTCACTCGCAGTCGATGTCGGTAAAACTCAGTCTCCCGCGTCTCTTCACGCCAATCCTCGGCGTGCGCGGGAGACATACAAAACCGGCGTCGATGACGGGCCGCATGTGGTGCCGGCCCGACCCAAGCGTCCGCTCGCACGGACGCGCGCCACAAGCCATATTCATCGTCTCTCCAATTCCGGAGGATGTCCCATGCGACTCGCGAAGACGGGGCGGAACAGCGCGTTCACGCTCATCGAACTGCTGGTGGTGATCGCCATCATCGCCATCCTGATCGGCCTGCTGTTGCCGGCGGTTCAGAAGGTGCGGGAGGCGGCCGCCCGCATGAGCTGCCAGAACAACCTGAAGCAGATGGGCATCGCCTTCCACGCCCACCACGACGGGATAGGCCAGTTGCCGGCCGGCGTGACCATAGGCAAGAGTCAGCGAACCGGTGCCGGTTGGTGGGGCGGCGGGAACACCGCCCCCGTGTACGACAGCCCGCCCAACGGGTGGGCCAACGCGACGACCAGTTACCCGGCCGACGGGTACTGGGGCTACCAGGTGCGGATCGCCCCGTACCTCGAACAGGAGAACATCACGCGGGCGATTACCACCCCGTTCCAGTGGCCGTGGTGGCACCCGATTCCGGGCATGTCCGGCCCCGGCCGGTTCGTCGTCAGCCAGAAGGTGAAGATGTACTCCTGCCCGTCCGACACCCGCGGACTCCAGGCGTGGAGCAGCGGCAGCCAGGAACACGCCCTGACCAGCTACATGGGCGTGAGCGGCCGGGACACCTGGAAGGAAACGCTGCCCGGCACTGGCAACCCGACCGCCACGGCGGCCAAGTTGGCCGGTCAGGACGGCATCCTGTACGTGAACTCGAAGGTGAAGTTCACCGCCATCACGGATGGCACCTCGAACACCGTGATGATCGGCGAGCGGCCGCCGGACAACACCAACGAGTTCGGCTGGATGTGGGTGGCCTACGGGTACGACGGGTACGGGTTCGGGGCCGGCGACTGCCTGCTGGGCGTCCGCGAGCGCGTCCCGTCCATGACCACCGCTCCGGGCCTGTACCGCGCCGGCTCGCCGAACAACCCGTCCGACTGGAACCACTACTGGAGCCACCACACCGGCGGCGGCCAGTGGCTCATGGCGGACGGGTCGGTGCGGTTCATCACCTACGGGACCGGAGCGGCGGTCGTCGGGCAGGTGAACGGCGTCAACGTCACGCACCTGGAAGTGCTGGCCTCCCGCGCCGGCGGCGAAGTGACCCCGTCCAACTGACCCCGTTGCACGGCGGGACGCAATTTCTGGCGTCCCGCCTGCGGTCCACCCACGGAGACCCGTCGATGTTCCGCCGGCTCATTCTCGCACTATGTGCCTCGACGTTCGCCCTCACCTGCGGGTGCGGCGAACCCGCGAAGACGGAGAACCCGAACAACTTGGAATACAGCAAGGACGGCCCGCCCAAACGGGACGGCCCGCCGGGCCTGAAGAAGACACGATAGACGAATCGGCCGGCGGGCGACTCTCCCCGCTCACCGGCCCGCCCGTGCGAACCGGTACAAAATCTCCGCCGCTTTCTCCACCTCCGCCAACTCCACCCACTCGTCTTTCGTGTGCGCCTGGGCGATGTCGCCGGGGCCGAACACCACCGCCGGAATCCCGGCCTCGCGCACCGTGCTGGCGTCCGTCCCATACGGGACGCCGACCACGCGGTGCGAGGTGTTCACCGCGTCGATGGCCGCCCCCAGCCGGGTGACGAACGCATCGCCCCCGCTCGGCGGCAGCGACGGGCACGCCAAATACGGCGGGTGCGATGTCACCGGGAAGTCCAGGCCGGGGTAGCTCCGTAAGAACGTATCCAACTCCGCCACCGCCTCGGCCGCCGATTCCCCCGGCAGCAGCCGCCGGTCCAAATCGATGACGCAGCGGTCGGGCACCGTGTTCGGCGACACCCCGCCGACGATCACCCCCACACTCAGCGTCGGCCACCCCACCCACTCGTCCTTCCGCGACCCGGCCAGCCGCCCGGCGAACTCCTCCACCGCCGTCAACACCTTCGCCATCCGGTACACCGCGCTGACGCCCTTCTCCGGCATGGAGCTGTGGCAGGCGGTGCCGGTCGTCTCCAACTTCCACCGCACGACGCCCTTGTGCGCCCGCACGATGTCCAACCCGGTCGGCTCGGCGATCACCGCGAAATCGGCTGCGATGCCGGTCTTCATCAGGTGCTGAACGCCAAGAAACGTGTGTTCCTCATCGATGGTGAACGCCAACGTGACGGCGACGGACCCGGTCGGTCGCTCCGTCACCAACCGGGCGAACGCGGCGAACATGGCCACCCCGCCGGCCTTCACGTCGCACGCGCCCCGGCCGTAAAGTTTGCCGTCGCGGATCGTCGCGGCGAACGGGTCGATGACCATGCCGTCCACGGGCACGGTGTCTTGGTGGGCTTCAAACAGCAGGGAGAACGGCGGGTTCGGCGGCGAATACCGGGCGACCACGTTGCACCGGCCGGGCAGCACCTCTTGCCGCTCCACGGGCACGCCGAGGGCGCGGAGCCGTTCCTCCCAGAAGTCGGAGACGCGGGACTCGTGCAGCAGTTCGGGCGGGATGTCGGTTCGGCCCATCGGGTTGACCGACGGCCGCCGCACCAGTTCCGCCAGCAGTTCGGGGATGGCGAGCATGACTCTTATTGTAATACTCGGCATCACACTTGGCGCGACAACTTGTCCGCCGGAAGTCATTCGGACCGCGTAAGACACTCTTCCACCGTTGTTGGTATCGCGGGTGCCGTCCACCCGCCGGAGCCGCCCCCCATGTCGCCGTTCGCCGCCTTATCCGTTTCGGAAGCCGCCGCTTCCCTCGCCGCCCTCCGCGCCGAAGTCTTCCTCATACCCGTCCTCACCCAACTGATCGTCATCATTGCCGTGGCGCGGCTGGCGGGCATCCTCGCGCGGAAACTCGGCCAACCGGTCGTCGTCGGGGAGACGGTCGCCGGGTTGCTCCTCGGCCCGACTCTGTTCGCGGCGGTGTTCCCGGAGACTTTTCAAGCCGTCTTTTACCCACCGCTGCCCGGTGTGGAACCGGACGTGGCGCGGGCGACACTCCAGAAGATCTTCGGGGTGTTGAAGGAACTCGGGCTGGTCTTCTTGCTGTTCCTGATCGGGCTGGAGTTCGAGTTCGGCCACCTCCAGGGGAACCGGCGGGCGGCGGCGGCGGTGGCGGTGGCCGGCGTCGTGCTGCCGTTCGCGGTCGGGTTCGGGGTGACGGTCGCCGTCGCACCGACCTTCGGAGCAACGGCGGTCCCGACGTCCCACACCGCCCTGTTCGTCGGCGCGGCGATGTGCGTGACGGCGATCCCCATTCTCGGGGAGATGATGCGGGAAATGGGCGTCACAAAGACCCGCCTGGGTGCGATCGTCCTCACGGCGGCGGCGATCGAGGACGCGGTCGTCTGGATCCTATTGGCGACGGCCGCCGCCGTGGTGTCCGCCGGCCGGGCCGGGGCCGGCGGATACGACCCGTGGCAGACGGTGACGATGGTCGGTCAGACGGTCGGCTTCGTGGCGGCCATGTTCCTGGTCGTGCGGCCGGCGCTGGTGTGGTTCTTCCGCCGCGACATGACCGCGCACGGCGGCCATCTCGGCCTGACGGCGATGACGGTGCTGTTCGTCGCCATGTTCGGGTGTGCCATCGTCACCGGGCGGATCGGCCTGTTCGCCATCTTCGGGCCGTTCCTGCTCGGCGTGGTGCTGTCCGATCAGGAAGCGCTGCGGGCCGCCGCCGCCGCCCGCCTGCGGGACGTGGTGACCGGCTTGTTCCTGCCGATCTTCTTCACCTACACCGGCCTCCGGACGGACCTGGGCAGCCTCGGCGGCGGGACGATGTGGCTGGTCGCGGCGGCGGTGCTGGCGGCGGCGGTGCTCGGCAAACTCGGCGGGTGCGCGGTGGCCGCCCGCCTGTGCGGGTTCTCCGCCCGCGAGTCCTTGGCCGTCGGGGCGATGATGAACACCCGCGGGTTGGTCGGCCTGATCGTGGTGAACGTGGGGGACAACCTCGGCGTCCTTCCGAAAAGCCTGTCCGGCATGCTGGTGCTGATGGCGCTACTGACCACGGTCATGACCACGCCCCTGCTGTTGCTGCTCCGCAAGGGCACGGAGCTGGAAGAACCCATGCGGGCCAGCGGTTTCGCGCGGTGACGGACGACCTTCGCGCCAGTTCGGGTAGGGGAAGCTTACAGGTCATGGTCGCGCGCCAACGGCGACGGGCTTCCCCGCGTTCGCATTCGTGTCCCGTCCCTTCGGAGGTTTCCCCATGGTCCGTGCCCTCTTGCTGCTGTTCGCCCTGCCGCTGCTGGCTCTCGCCGAAGACCCGGCGGCCAAGAAGCCGGCTCTCACGCTCGCCCGGCAACTGACGATCTTGCACGAGACGAAATTGAAGTCGTTCGGCACGACCTCGATCAAAGACATGACGCTGACCGCGTTGAAGGACAAACTCGAGCGCGAGTTCGCCGACGACGAGTTCCGGCTCATCATCCGCGAGGACCAATTCCGCCTTCACTACCCGGACAAGGAGGCCTACGGCCAGGAGAAGTTCAAACTCGACCTGCGGCCGAATGGTATGACCGTCCGCGACTTCCTGACGGTCGCGCTGGCGGACATCAACGCCGTGTACTTGGTGCGGAATCGGTACATCGAGATCACGACCCCGCTTGCCGCGCTGAGCGAGTGCGCCGGCAAGACATTGGACGGAACTTCGGAAAAAGCCGCCGAGTGGCTCCGCCGTACCCCGCTGGTCAGCTACCACGCGGACGGTTTGCCACTCGGCGAGGCGGTGAAAGCCGTCTCCGCGCGGTACGGGAAGGCGGTCATCTTCGACCCGGCCGTCGGCGAGGAGCGGAGCAAGTTAATATCGCCGAGTTGGACGAACGTGCCGTTTCCCAAGGCCGTCCAGTTGCTGGCGGCCGAAGCCGGGTTGGAGGCGAAGACCGTCCACGGCGTGTTGATCATCACCAAACCGGGCCGGAATAAGAAGCGGAAGTGACGGCGTGTGTGGCGAACGTTTTTGGCCGTCAGAAATGTTCGGCCCTGACCCAGTTGCTGTCCAACCACCGACTCCCTGCCCCGTCGGGCAGGCGTTCACGACCTCACCCAACCCTCTCCCCGGTTCCCGCGAGAGCGGGAAACGTCCGAGGGAGAAGGGTTTGGGGGTGAGTGCCGAACCAAGACCGCTGGAAAGATTGGCCACACCCGCGGCGTCACATCTCGACCGGCACCACCCGCCCGGTGGCCAAGTCGTACACCCCGCCGGCGACGATCAGTTTACCGTCCTGAATCAGTCGGGCGAGCACCGGCGACGCCTCGCTCAGGGTCTCCGCCTGCGCCTTCACGTTCTCCACGATGGCCGCCGGGACGTTCCCGTTCGCCGCCTTCACCGCCGGCCGCAGGTGCTGGAACAGCACGCTGATTTGGCCCGGCACGGGGTCGCCTTGGACGGCCGCCGTCACCGCCCCGCAGTTGGTGTGGCCGAGGACGTACAGCACTTTCACCCCCAGCACGATGGCGGCGAACTCCAGACTGCCGGTGCATTCCGGGGTGGTCACGTTCCCGGCGATGCGGGTGACGAACAGGTCGCCGAACCCCTGATCGAAGATGATCTCGACCGGCACCCGGCTGTCCGCGCAGCCGAGGAACGCGGCGAACGGCTTCTGCCCCGGTGCGACGGCCCGCAGCCGGTCCAGGTCGCGGTTCGGGGCCAACGGGTTCCCGGCGGCGAACCGGGCGTTCCCCTCGTACAACTGGGCCAGCGCGGCGGCGGGGGTCAATTCGTCGCTCATCGGGTGCGGTCTCGTAAGGGTTCCGGGATGTGGGGCCATTGTACCGGGGCGGCAACGGTTGACGCCGATCACCCCCGAACCCGTGTCGGGGGGTGGGGTGTCCCGTAGCATGGCTGTTCCCACATTGACAGGAACCCGTCATGCGCGTGCCGTTGAACTGGCTGAAGGAATACGTCTCGTTGCCCGCTCCGGCGGCGCTGGTGGAGCGGCTGACGCTCGCCGGGTTGGAGTCGTCCGGGGTGCAACTCTTCGGCGTGCCCGCACCGGATGGGTTGCGGGTGAAGCCGGCCGACGCCGGACTGCCGTGGGACGCGGACAAAATCGTCATCGCCACGGTGCTGAAGATCGAGAAGCACCCGGACGCCGACAAACTGAAGTTGGTGACGGTGGAGTACGGGGCGGGCGAGCCGAAAACGGTCGTCACCGGTGCCCCCAACATCGCCCCCGGTCAGAGCGGCATGAAGGTGGTGTTGGGGTTGCGCGGCTCGCGCTATTACTACACGGATAAGGACGGCAAGAAGGCAGTCTTCACGCTGGAGCCGAAGGCCCTACGCGGCATCATGAACGACGCCATGTGCATGTCCAACTTTGAACTCGGCATCGCCGAGGACCACGACGGCATCATCATTCTGGACGACAACGACCCGGCCCCCGGCACCCCGCTGGCGGACGTGCTCGGCGAGGTCGTCGTCGAACTGGACGTGCTGCCGAACATGGCCCGCTGCCTGGGATTGCTGGGAATCGCGCGGGAAGTCGCCGCCCTGACCGGCGCGGCCGTCACCGAGCCGGACGGCAAGGCTCCCACCGTCGCCGAGAAGATCGACGGCAAAGTGATCGTCAAGATTCAAGACCCGAAACTCAGCGCCCGGTATACGGCGACCATCATCCGCGATATCAAGGTCGGCCCCGCACCGCGTTGGATGCGCACCCGGTTGCAATACGCCGGGATGCGGCCCATCAACAACGTCGTGGATATCACCAACTATGTGATGTTGGAGTACGGTCAGCCGTTGCACGCCTTCGACTACGACGTGCTCGTGAAGCGGGCCGGCGGCAAGGCCCCCACCATCACCGCCCGCCCGGCGACGGCCGGCGAGACGCTCGTCACGCTGGATAAAGTCGAACGCAAACTCGGCCCGGAGAACCTCGTCATCGCCGACGCGGCCGGGCCGATCGCGCTGGCGGGCGTCATGGGCGGGCTGGAGACCGAAGTGACGGACGCCACCACGACGCTGCTGCTGGAGTCCGCCAGCTTCGACTTCGTCAGCGTGCGGAAGACGGCCCGACAGTTCAACTTGTTCAGCGAGGCCAGCACGCGGTTCAGCAAGGGCATTCATCCGGAGGTTGTGCCGCTGGCCGCGAGTCGCGCGGCGAAGTTGTTCCACGACCACGCCGGCGGGAAGGTGTTGGCCGGCGTCGTGGACACCTACCCGGCCCCGCCGCCGCCGCAAGTGGTCGAGCTAAACCGCAACGAGATCGCGCGACTGCTGGGCTTCGACATCCCCGACGGCGAAGTCGAACGGGTGCTGACGGCCTTGCAATTCAAGCTGGAACCGACGCTGTGGGGGTGGAAGGCCACGGTCCCGCCGACCCGCCTGGACGTGCAAGCCGGTGCGGCCGACTTGATTGAAGAGTTGGCGCGCGTCAGCGGGTACGACAAGTTGCCGGAGCGGTTGCTCGCCACCGAGATGCCCGCGCCGTCCGGCAACCGCGACCTGGCGAATGAACAGCGGTTGCAAGACCTGCTGGCGGATTTAGGGCTGACGGAGTGCGTCAATTACTCGCTCACGAGCAAGGCGGTGGAATCCGCTCTGGTCCCCCTCTCCCCTGGGGGAGAGGGGTTAGGGGTGAGGGGGAATTCTTCCCAAGAGACCCCCTCACCCCTAACCCCTCTCCCCCAGGGGAGAGGGGGACAAACACAAGAAAAGCATGTCGAACTCCTGAACCCCATCTCCCCCGAACGGGCGGTGATGCGGCGAAGCCTGCTGCCGGGGGTGCTGGAAGTGGTCGCGCGGAACTTACAAACCGCCGAGGGCGTGGCGACCTTCGAACTCGGCTTCGTGTACCTGCCGAAGGCCGGCGCGCAATTGCCCGACGAACCCCGGCGGCTGACGGTGGCACTGTGCGGGCG
>Ga0105046_10007712_pt1 | contig 16918 bp, 20 predicted proteins | sample MAT03_FD_78385 | JGI IMG/M metagenome (GOLD analysis project Ga0105046, IMG submission 78385) | Freshwater microbial communities from Lake Fryxell liftoff mats and glacier meltwater in Antarctica - MAT-03 (megahit assembly) | ecosystem: Environmental > Aquatic > Freshwater > Ice > Liftoff...
AGAACAGCGGTTACCGTGGTCTTCCCAACACCACCCTTGCCGGCCACTATGGCCACCCTGGCGGTGGTGAGGAACTGCAGCGGATCCACGCTCTTCGGAGGCACTTGTGCGCAGACTAGCGATCACCCTTCTCCTTGCCCCGTTTGTGGGCCTAGTTGGGCTATCTCTTCTTGGGGGCGCAGCTTCGGCTGTCGGCCCGGTTGGCGCCACGGTGCCGCCAGATTCGACGATTTCGACAGAGTCACCATCTTCCGATTTGGCCCCCGTCGACGTGCTCCAGGTCTCGGGCCTGTTCGATGCCGTGACGGTGCAGTCGATCGAGGACGCAATCATTCGCAGCGAAGGAAATGGGTCGCAGGCGCTGATCCTGCAGCTCAACGCCGGCGGTTCTGTGGTCAGCACAGCCGACATGCAGCACCTCCTGCAGCGTGTGGCCGATGCGAAGATCGCCATCGGCGTGTGGGTGGGCCAATCGCGTGACGCCCGTGCCTACGGGCAGCCGGCACAGCTGTTCGGGGTTGCCGACGTCACCGCGATGGTTGCCGGTAGTCGCATTGGTTACACGGGCGACCTGCTGGAGCTGGACGGCAGCACCGTCGACCTCGGTGCCGGCGCAGATCGACTGGGCAGCGGCTCGATGTCGTTCTCGGAGGCGCGTAAGCTGAACGTGCTGCGGCTGGAGACGTCGGATGAGGGCGTGCCGACTGTGAAGAGCATGGTGCTGGCGATGGACGGCGCAATCGTGTCGGTCGGTGGTGTCGATGGAGTCGAGCTGAACACGGTGACCGAGGAGCTCAACGATCAGGGCACGACCGAGAACGTGGCCACCCTCGTGCGCTTCTCCGGTCTCGGCCTGATCGAGGAGATGTTCCACACGGTGGCCAGCCCGCCGATTGCCTACCTCTTCTTCGTCATCGGCGCCTGCCTACTGATCTTCGAGTTCTTCACCGCCGGTGTCGGCATTGCCGGTTTCGTCGGCGCGGTGCTGACCATCTTCGGTTCCTATGGCTTCTCCGTCCTTCCGGTGCGCCCGCTCGCCGTTGCGCTGATCGTGCTGGCCATGCTTGCATTTGCGATTGATGTACAGGTGGGTATCCCACGACTATGGACTGGTGTGGGCACCGCTCTGTTCGTGCTCGGGTCGTGGTTCCTCTACGCACCCTTGCCCGGCAACGATCTGCGGTTGGGTCTGTTCACGCTGTTCGTCGTGATTGCCGGTGTGCTGCTCACCTTCGTGGTTGGTATGCCGTCGATGGTGCGTACGCGGTTCTCCACACCCACCATCGGTCGCGAGTGGATCATCGGCTCCACCGGTGTTGCGATCGGTGCCATCAGCCCTGAAGGCATCGTGCAGGTGGGGGAGAGCAAGTGGCGTGCGCGCACCAACCGGGCCACTCCGCTCGCTGCCGGCGACGAACTGCGGGTGGTTGCGATCGACGGGGTGACGCTGGAAGTCGAACCGCTCGAGGGCGCGGCACGTGATTATCGCGAGCGCCGCGCCAAGGGCGAGGTTGTCGAGCGCTGATGTCGTCAGTTGTTGTGGTGGACCGCCGGACATTCGTTCAGGGTCGTACGGCCTGTTACAGCGTTGCGGGTGAAGGTTTGCCAGTGGTTTTGCTACACGGCTGGGCGTTGGCGCACCACACCTACCGCAACGTGATCGAGACCATTGCCGCACAGGGTTGCCAGGTGATTGCGCCCGCCATGCCTGGCTTCGGCGGCACGTCCGACCTTCCCGGCGATGCGTTCTCGTTACGCGGTTATGCGCAGTGGGTGGCCGACCTCTTGGATTCGCTCGACATCGAGGAGCCGGCCGTCGTTGTGGGGCACTCGTTCGGTGGTGGGGTAGCGGTTCGGTTGGCGCACGACTTCCGGCCGCGGGTGCGCAGCCTGGTGCTGGTCAACTCGATCGGCGGTTCGTCGTGGCGTAGCGGGCGTGGTTTGCGAAGCATCGCTGAGCGGCCGCTCTGGGACTGGGGCTTGCACTTCCCCGGGGATGTATGGCCCATCCGTCAGGCCACCCGCGTGCTGCCGGTGGTGGTGGAAGATTTCCTTCCCAACCTGCTGCGCAACCCGCGGGCAATCGTGAAGGTCGCCAACCTTGCCCGTAGGGCCGATGTTCGTACGGAGCTGGAAGCGCTACGCAACAGCGGGATGTCGATCAGCATCATCTGGGGCACACGCGACGGCATCATCCCGCGTGAGTCATTCGAGGCAATGTGCATTGCCTCCGGTGTCGAGGGCACGGTGGTAGAGGGCTCGCACAGCTGGCTGCTCGCCGACCCACAAAAGTTCGGCGAAGTGATCACCAACGACGTCCGAGTGGCCCAAGCAGCGCGTGATCTGGAGAAGTCTGCGCCCGAAGGCAAGCGCAAGGGCCTCCGCAGAGTCCAAACCCTCGCCCCCCGCCGCCATCGTGAGGCGGTCGGCGAATAGTTGTCCCCTCCCTTGGCCCTCCGCCCGCGCAACCTGTCGCGGCCGTGACCACCAAACTTGAATGCGAACTGCGCGACAGGTTCGATGAAATCGGTTCAGCTGAGGGTGGGGAGTTTGGGGCCGGCGATTCTGAGGTCGTCGCGTCGCCTGGTGATGCCCCTTGCGTCGAGTTCGGTGGCGAGGGGGACTGCGTGCTTTCTTGTGTTGCCCATGGCCTCGCGTAGCTGCGACATGGTGAAGCCTTCGGGGTTGGTGCGGAGCAACTCGGCTGCGGCGTGGGAGGCAGTGTCGATGGCCGTCGGGTGGAAGTAGAGACTGTCTCGTTCCACGATCAGCTTGCGCCGCACCAACTCGCGCAGCTGGGTCTTGTCGATGCCGACCGGGTCTGGCGGCGACATGCCGCCTGCCAGCAACACAGCGAGGAACGGGTGGTCGGCCAGCGGGTCTTTCGCCGCCTCCGGCCGTGCTCGCCCAGCTTCGATGGAAACGCCCTCCAACGTGGCAACTACAGCCCGCTCGCGGTCGTCGAGGGTGGCCAGGTCGAGGCCCAACTCGTTGGCCGCCGCTATCCGCCCGCGCAGCGCAGCTTGGGTCGCGGAGAGGACGTGTGGCGAGACCACCCACGTACCGACCACCGGCGAGCGGCGTTCGCCGGTCAGTGCCTCGAGGTCGTCGGCCGTCACCCATTTGCGCTCATCGATCACTCGGTCCACGCTGCGGTCGGGCCCGGCCTTCGAGGCCGGTCGCATGGGGGCAACGTCGAGCACCTCGCCACCTCCGACCGTCTCTTCGCGACCGGACTCGCGCAACACGAAGCGGTCGCCGGGCATCAGCGGCAGTGCGGCACCTAGGTGCACACGCACCAGCCCCGCGCTGCCGGGTGCCAGTGACTGGCTGCCCAATACGCGTAGCTTCACCGGAAACTCGCCGGACCCGATGTACGCGACATACGCACCACGACGCGACACCACGTGGTCGAGCGATGCGAGCACGGTGAGGCTCGCATCGAAGCGCGCGGTCGGCCGCCACTGCGCGGGCACCACGACGGCGTCGCCTCGATGAAGCTCGGTATGGTCGACACCGACCAGGTTGAGCGCGACTCGATTGCCAGGCCCGATCGATTCGTGGCGTTCGCCGTGCGATTGCACCGACCGGATGCGCACCGCGTAACCGCCAGCATGCAGCAGGTCGTCGGCAGCGATGGCACCGCCGGTGAGCGTGCCGGTGATGACGGTGCCGCTGCCCTTGGCGGCGAAGACCCGGTCGATCCAAAGCCGCGGTCGTACGCGATCGCGCGCCGCCGGAGTGGTTGCGACGAGTGTGGCCAGCGCGCTGCGAATGTCGTCCATCCCCGCGCCGGTGGTTGTACTGACAGCAACGATGGGGGCGTCCGCGAGGAACGTGCCGGCGAGGTGATCGCGCACGTCCATGTCCTGCAGCTCGCGCCATTCGTCGTCGACAAGGTCCGCCTTGGTCAGCGCGACCAGTCCGTGTCGCACGCCGACCAGCTCAAGAATGCGGAGGTGCTCTTCGCTCTGCGGCTTCCACCCTTCCGTCGCCGCGACCACAAACATGCACGCGTCGACGCCGCCGACGCCGGCGAGCATGTTGCGCAGGAAGCGAACGTGGCCCGGGACGTCGATGAAGCTGACCCCTTCGCCATTGGCCAGCGTGGTGTGTGCGAAACCGAGATCGATGGTGAGGCCGCGTCGCCGTTCCTCCTCGAATCGATCCGGGTTGGTGCCGGTGAGCGCCTGCACCAACGACGACTTGCCGTGGTCGACGTGGCCGGCGGTGGCGACGACTCGCATAGCTCAGAGGCCGCTGAGCGCGGCGGCTAGCACGCCGTCGTCGGACGGATGCACGGTGCGCAGGTCGAGCAGCGTGGCACCGTCGCGCGTGCGAGCGATGATCGGCGTCGCACCACTGCGGAGTGCGACGAGATGGTCGCCCGCCACCCTGATCGCGATCGAGGGGATGGCGGTGCCTGGTGCAGAGCCGGCGCCGGGCACCGCTTCGCTGGGCACGACTTCGCCCACCCCGGTGGTCGCCACCAGTTCGTGTGCGCGCGGCGACAGGCCGTTGATGGTTGCGCTGGCCATCTGCCAGAACGGCACCTCGGTCGCAGCAGTCCTGGCCAGGTACGACAGCGCAAGTTGTTGCATCGCGAACAGCACGTGCCCGCCCGGCCGCAACGCTCGAGCCAATGGATGCGTCATGCACGCAGTCACAAGATCGGCGCGGCCCGCAATCACGCCGGCCTGCGGCCCGCCCATCAGCTTGTCGCCGCTGAAGGTGACCAGCGCCGCACCTGCAGCCAACGACTGACGCGCCGCCGGCTCACCGGCCAGCCATGCGGGCGGCGGACCGCTCAACCAGGGACAGTTGGCGTCGATGAGACCGCTGCCGATGTCGGCGACGACTGGCACGCCGAGAGTCGCCAGCTGCGCAACCTTCGTGTCCTCGACGAAGCCTTCGATGCGGTAGTTGGAGGGGTGGACCTTCAAGATCAGCGCCACGTCGGCGTTCTTGCGCGCAAGCGCCTTCGAGTAGTCGCTGAGCCGCGTGCGGTTGGTGGTGCCGACATCAACGAGGTGTGCGCCGCTTTGCTCCATAACCTCTGGCACGCGGAAGCCGCCGCCGATCTCCACGCTCTCGCCGCGGCTGACGAGCACCTGCCGATCGTTGGCGAGCGCGGCGAGCACCAAGAGCACCGCTGCCGCGTTGTTATTGACGACCATCGCCGCCTCTGTGCCGCACAGCGTGGCGAGCAAACCCCCGACCGCTTTCTGCCGCGACCCACGTTCGCCAGTGGTCAGGTCGAACTCGACGTTGATGGCCTGCGGAGGGTGCGTGAACGCGACCGGTGCCCGCCCGAGGTTGGTGTGCAGCAGCACCCCGGTGGCATTGATCACGGGTGTGAGCAGAGAGCGGCTGAACTCCACGGCTCGGGTAGCGGCGGCCGACTCGTCGTACGCGTCGGGCCCGGCCGCGATTGCGTCGCGGGCCAACGCGACACACACCGCGTGCGGTAGCCCGCTGGCAGCGGTCATCGCCCGCGCCAGGCGGTCGACAGAGGGTGGACGGTCGGCGCTCACCCGTCCGAGCGTACCCCGGCTCGCTCGTCGGGCCGCTGGCCTGGTGACAAGCAGGGGGTGCTCGTAGGCTGGCGAGATGTTGGCTGTGGCGATCGTGCAACTGGACCCTGAGCTGGCGGTGCCCAGCTATGCCCACCCTGGCGACGCAGGGCTGGACCTGCGGGCACGTGAGGATGGCGTGGTTGCGCCCGCCGGCGGACGGTTGCTGATGCCGACGGGCATCAGCATTGCCATCCCGATCGGGTTCGCCGGGTTCGTCCTGCCGCGCAGTGGGAACGCACTCAAGCACGGCATCACCGTCGCCAATGCGCCCGGCCTCATCGACGCGGCCTACCGCGGCGAGATCAAAGTCATCTTGCTCAATACCGACCCGCGCGCACCGTTTCACATCCAACGCGGCGACCGCATCGCGCAGCTCGTTCTGCAGCAGGTCGAAGAAGTGCAGTGGACGGTTGTCGAGTCACTCGACGGCGACGACCGCGGCGGCGGCTTCGGTCACAGCGGCCGTGTGTGAAACGCCGCGATAGCGTTCGCGAATTCCGAGCCGCGGTGCGGAGAATGGAATCGAGGAGGGCAACCCATGGAGAACCTGCGTGGCACCAACGCCATTGTCACCGGAGCATCACGCGGGATCGGGGTGTACATCGCACGTGCGCTGGCGGCCGAAGGTGTGAACCTTGCGCTCGCAGCCCGTTCCGTCGATGAGCTCGAGATGGTTCGCGCAGAAATGGAAGCACTCGGCGTGCGCTCGATCGCAATCCGGTGCGACGTTGCAAAGGCGTCGGACCGGGCGGAACTGGTTCGGCGCACCGAGGCCGAACTCGGCTCCATCGACATTCTCGTCAACAACGCCGGCATCGAACGCGTGGCCAGGTTCGATGAAGCGCTCGAGTCCGACATCCTCGACACGCTGACGATCAACCTCGAGGCACCGATGTTGCTGACCCGTGCGGTCGTGCCCGGCATGCTCGCCCGGAACCGTGGCCACGTGGTGAACATCGCTTCGGGGGCCGGCAAGGTGGGCGTTGCATACGGTACGTCGTACTGCGCGAGCAAGCACGGTCTGGTCGGCTTCACCAACTCGTTGCGCTCCGAGTACCGGGGTCGTCCAGTCGGCTTCTCCGTGGTCTGCCCCGGCTTCGTGACCGACACAGGCATGTACGACCGCTGGGACAAGAACGGGATCCGCGCCCCGAAGATCGCAGGCACGTCGAAGCCGGAGAAGGTGGCCAAGACGGTCGTGCGGTGCATCACACACAACAAGGCGGAGGTGCTGGTCAACACACCGCCCATCCGGCCGCTGGTCGTCATCGCCAACATCGCTCCGTCGATCGTGCCGTGGATGCTGCACCGGCTGGGATACAGCAAGGTGTTCGAGCGGGTCATGGCCGCCGACGCCGCGGCGGCCGACAAGTAGCGCTCAGCGCCAAGCGAAGACCGGTTGTTCGAGTTCGTTGACTCGCTCGTTGGCCTTGCCGTCGAGGGCGACCAGGCGGAACTGCAGCAGCACGGCGCCGGTTGGCGCGTGGATCAGGTTGCGCCCGATGGGTAGCTGCACCACTGGGCGATCGCTCTCGGGGATGTTGACGTAACGAGGGGAGTCGGCTCGCTGCAGCTCTGCCAACCCGACTCGATACGCGTGTGCCACCTCGCTGGGTTCGGGCCGCACCTCCACGTCGCCCGCCGCCCAGAGGACCACCGGTGTGATCGTGTATCCCGATCGCGTGATGTAGTCGTCCAGCCGGCCCAACACGGCGTCATGGCCAAGCGTCAATCCCAGCTCTTCTTCCAGTTCCCGCAGGGCAGTTTCCTCAGCGGTCTCGCCCGGGTCCACCCGTCCGCCGGGCAGCGCCCACTGGCCGCCGTGGCTGGTCAGCGTCGCGGCGCGCCGACAGATCAGGAACGCTGCGCCGCCGGCGACCTGGTCGACCGATCCATCGAAACCCGTCACGTCGCCGGGCACCGACGACATGTTGTCGGGCAGGTTCGCCGACCAATAGGGATCGTCGGGGTCGCTGCCCGCAACGCTGCTGACCACCACGATGGCAACGGCAGCGCGCTTCTCGACACCCTGGGGCACCGGCAGCAGTTCGTGGGCCGCAAGGTTGTGGGCCAGCCGGTCGCGCAGGGCATCGTCGTGTGGGATCACGTCGTGTGGGATCACGCAGCCACCATACGCAGCGTCACCAGGATGCACGCAGGCCAGAGCAGCGCGGCAGACTGTGCGCATGGATCTGACAGTCGCGGTCGCACCTCTGTACTTCGGCTCAATGGCATGGGAGCAACGCGCCCTGAAGAAGCGCGCCGAGCTCGAAGGCCCCAGCCCCGCGGATTACCTGCGCACCGACACCACAACCAGCCTGGGCATGGCTGTGCTCAGCCTCAGCACCCCGATCACCGTCGGTCTGGCCAGCTACGTCGTCCCCTTCCGCACCGGAACGGGGCGTGGGCGCAGTGGCCGCATCGGTCAGGTCGTCGTCGTCATTGCCGTCGCTGCTGCTGTGGCCACCACCATTGCCGACGTCGTGTCGAATCGTGCCGATACCGCGACCGAAGCGGGCCGCCGGGCGAAAGCGCGTGCGCGCAAGGTCGCCGAAGTTGGTGGCGTGGCGGCCCTTGCCGCCGGCGGGTTGGCACTCACCGCAACCACGGCGTCGCTCACCAGCATGAAGCGGATGTGGCGCAAGGGCAGCGCCCGCGACATGGGCACCGGCGCTGTGCCGTGGACGATTGCGATGGTGTGGTGGGACCTTGCCTACTACTGGAACCATCGTGTGATGCACGAGGTGCGTGGCATGTGGGCCATCCACGTGCCGCACCACAGCAGCGAGCACTACAACCTGTCCACTGCACTGCGGCAGCCCGTCGCCGGCGCCTTCGGTGTTTGGGTTCCCTATGGCCTGGCGGCGCGTGCGGGTGTGCGCCCGTCCATCATCGAGACCTCTCGGGCGCTGAACCTGATCTATCAATACTGGATCCATACCGACACCATTCGCACGCTCGGTCCGGCCGAAGCGGTGCTGAACACGCCATCGCACCACCGTGTGCACCACGGTCGCAACAAGCGCTACATCGATCGCAACCACGCCGGCATCCTGATGATCTGGGATCGCCTGTTCGGTACGTTTCAGCGTGAGGAGCCAGACGAGCCGGTGGTCTACGGCCTCACCAAGAACGTCGAGTCGTACAACCTGTGGAAGGTCAGTACGCACGAGTACCGCGACATGTTCCGCGACGTTGCCCGCAGTTCCAATTGGCGCGACCGATTCGGCTTTGTCCTGCGCACCCCGGGCTGGGCGTACGCCCGACGATCCCAGCTCGACGTCGCCGAATTCGAGGGAGTCGTTGTCGCGTAGCGTCTACGTCAACGCACCCGCGACGAACCCCTCCACGCGATTGGCACGTCCGTCCCGGCCAGTTCCTTTACGGCGCCACCTCCCGATTGATGCACAGATACGCGGAAAGCGCACTCAAGTACATCAGCGGGACCCCCGCCCGAGTGGTCAGCGCATCAGCTGGCGGCGGCTGCGCTGGCGGTGTTCGACGCAGCCGCGCGCTGCGCACGGGTGACCCGACCGAGGAACTCGAGCAGTACTCGGTTGAACGTGGAAGCGTGCTCGACCATGAACCCGTGAGCGGCGCCCGAGATGACCACCAGCTCCGAGTTCGGCATGCGGTCGGCGATTTCCTCGCTGTCGCCGCGCGGCGTCAGGATGTCTTGGTTGCCCACCAACACAAGAGTGGGCGCAGAGACCAGCGACAGTTGATCGGCGATGGCATCGTCGACGTCGAGGATGGCTCTCACCTGCGCGACGAACGCGTGAGCGGTGCGGCCCATCGCCAGCGGCCCGAGCATGCCAAACGCAGGAAGCAGCCGGCGGAACGAGCGCGGGCCGATCACCCAACGGGCGGCCTCGCGTGTCATCGCACCCACACCCTGTTCGGTAGCCGCGGTCGCCCAACCAGCCAGCAACTCTCGTCGCCACGGATGGTTGCGGCACGCAGTGCACGCAAGTGTGAGCGACATCACGCGCTCGGGGTACCTGAGGCCGATGATCTGGGTGATCGCACCGCCCATCGAGGCACCCACGATGTGCGCCTTCTCCACGCCAACCTGGTCGAGCACAGCGATCGCATCGTCGGCCATCTGCTCCAGCGAGTAGGTGCCGAACGGCTTGTCGCTGCGGCCCGCGCCACGGTTGTCCAACGCGATCACCCGGTACTGGAGCGCCATTGGAAAACGCTGCATGTCCCAACCGTGCTTGTCGGCGCCGAGACCTTGAATCATCAGCACCGGTGTCGCGCTGGCGCGGCCGAGTACCTCGTAGTGCAGGCGAATTCCGTCAGTAGCGCGTGCGTAGGGCATGGGTCAGCCTTCCGCCAGCCAGTCGATGGGGGCCACGCCGGTCTGGACGCCGCCAAAACCGTCGAGCATTCGCTGTATGTGGTGCTGCACCTGATCGGCAAGCTCGACCTCCGCCAACGGACCGCGCCGCTTGCGCCGCGCTCGAACTGCCGGGCCGACCTCCACGCGTGCGGCGCGACCAATGGTGCTGCTCATGGTCGCCACAGGGAAGACGGGAACGCCGGCGACCACGGCCGGGCCGACGAGCTCGTGGGGCACCTTGCCGGCGTTGCGTGGGTGGGAAGTTCCCTCGGCGGCAACCAGGACGAGTTCATTGTGTGAGAGCGCGCTCAAGACGTCGGCCGGTTTGGCCAGCAGGCCACCGATGCGTCGCATGAACGGACCGAACGGAGCGATGTCGGGTCGCCCGACGAATCGAACCGGCCGCTCGGTCTCCTCGCTGAGCGCGAGTGCGGCGTACACGGCACTGAGCGAGTACCGCCGAGAGTTGCAGACCAGCAGCGCACCCTTGTTCGCAGGCAGATGATGGGTCCCGCCAACGGTGACGGACCAACGCAACTTGGTGAATGGCGCGAGCGCGCTGATCAGGTACGGGTCGCGGCCGTAGTCGTCGACCGAATGTGAGGGCCACGCAGCGCGCAGCGGCTCGGCCAACGCATGACCGGCGCGGGTAGCGGCTTTCACTGGGAACTCGATGAGTTGTGCCATCAGGCCACGGCCTCCTGGATACTGCCGATACGCACGACGCTCTCCCACGCATACAGATGGTCGATGACCTCCGGCGTACTGAGTGCGGGACTGAAGCCGAGTACCTGGAGCGCCTTCGCTCCATCAGCCAAGCGACCGCGATGCATCAGCTCGACGACGTGATCGGGGATCGGCGCGCCGAGCACGTGGCTGAGCTTGGAGGCGACATACCATTCCGGCCCGACCATTGGCAGCGGCACCCGCCTACCGCGCATGATGGCCTGCAGCGTGGTGATTGCGCCCGGTGCAACGATGTTGAGCGGTTCGTCCAACCGGCGGGCGGCAGCGAGGACGAAGGCACGTGCGGCGTCGCCATCTTCGATGACCGCGAACGGCGAGTCGGCGAACAGGCTGAACGGCACGACCGGCTGGCGAAGCAGTCGACCGAGCGGGCTGGGGACGTGCTTGCCCAACACTGGTGCCAGGCGCAGCTTGCCCACGGCGATTCCGACCCGCTTTCCGACTTCTCGAGCCTGATGCTCGACGTTGGCCAGCATCAGGCCGTACTCGCTGGTGGGGTGCATGGGAGCTGACTCAGTGGGCCGTGTGGCCGCATTGCGCTCACGCCCATAGACCTCGATGCCGCTACGCACGACCATGCCTTCTAGTGACGGGCACTCTGCCGCAGCGCCGATGATGGCAGTGGCCGCGTCGGCCGTGAACTTGCGGGCGTGGGCGAGACCGGCGCGTGCGTCGGGCTCCCAAACACTCAAGTTGATGACCACGTGGGGGTTGAACTTTGTCACCACGTCGACGATGCGCTCGCGCTGCGATGGCTGCAGGAGGTGAAACTCGGCCTTGCGCAGGCGGCGACGCGGAGGATCGACATCGATGCCGACGAGGGCGCCAACCCACGGTTCTGCCTCAAGCTTGGCGGCGACGAGCGAGCCAAGTTCGCCGCCCATACCGCTGACAAGTACCCGCTGTCCGCGCACACGATCAGACTAGCTGTTCACGCATCGTTCACATTGATCGCAGAGCGCACGTAGACCTCGGCCTTCGACCTCGCTCGACCGCCGCAATCAAGGACCGTCAGCCGAAACCGCGGCTGTCCTGCTTGAGCGCTGTATCAACCGACAGGGCCGCGGCGACGACGAGTGTGTTGAGTGGCTGTGGAATCGGTCCGTGGATCTGCACGACGTAGTTGTCGGCAGTGGTGAACAGCGTCTTGGCGATGCCCTCGAACGTCTTGGTGATGCGGGCGACCTCCTGGCCGGTGTGGTCCTCGATGCGGAAGTTCCACGCCCTCCAGTTCTCGGCCTTGATCGCACCGTAGGTGTGGCCGCCGGCCTGCAGCGTGAAGTGGATCTTGCCGAACATGTTGTCCTGCACGATGCGACCAATCTCCTGATCGTTGCCATCGCTGACAATGACCGTGCTCTTCATCACCTTCGCCGGGCGGGTGAGCCGCAGCAGTACGTGGCCCTGGCCGTTGGTGATCTCCAGCTTGTGCGTCATGAACTGATCGAGGCTGCTGATCAGACGAATTGCCTTCTTCGCCGCGCTCTGCCCCACCTGATTGACCGCCGCCAACTGCTGGCCGTCCTTGTTGAACACGCTGTACTGGTTGTTCAACTCGATGATCTTGGCCTTTTGGTTCACCACCAGAATCGGCTCCGTGAAAATGGTGCCGGTGCCTTCGAACGCCGCGCCGGTCACCTGTGCGCCGCGATGCTGCTGCTGGCTGTACAGCTGCTCTTGGATCTTGGCGGCGTCGCCTTCGGTGCCGACCGTCATTGCCTTGTCGAAGCGGTCGAGGCGCGACTGTTGCAATGGGTCGACTCCTTGCACCCCATTGGTCGAGACGTGTTCTGACCACGCGCTGCCATCCCAGTAACGCATTTGATGTCGACCCATCGGGTCAGGGTGCCAGCCGGCTGGTGTGCTCATCGGGCCATCGTAGGCACGTTTGTGACTCAGTGCAGTTCGTGCGCCATGAGGATGACCTCACGTGCGAACGGGTCGAGCTGACGCTTGGCGATGCGCTCGGTGAGATTGATGACGGTCGACGGATCGTCGACCATGCCGCTCCAGCGGATGTAGCCACCCAGGATGCCGATGATCTTGTCATCGACCGATTCGTTGTGCGCGATGACCTTCGTGCTGGTCTCGAGCAACGTGTGGATCTCCGTATAGAACGCCTTCAGCCACATGCCCAGGTCGTCGGTGCCGGTGAACGGGCGGTGCAGGAATGGCATGCCCAGCTCGTCGTAGTTGTGCAGGTTGTGCGTGGCCGGGATGATGCTGACCACGCAGCCGAAGCCATTTTCGCGCAACCAGATGATCTCTTCTTGGCGACGGACGCGACGATGATTATCGCCGTACCCGCCGGGGCGTTCGCACACCGCAAGTTTGTCTTTCATGAACCACGTGAAGTTGCGCGGCGTGATACCCAGCGCCCACTTCCCGCGCAGCCTGGGAGGCATGAGCCTTCCTCCACGTGTAGTGCCAACGAATGTCGGCTTAGGTTACTCGTTGTGAGACCTGTTCGTCGGGGCCGAGCGATAAGCGCTGTTGATGGCGCGAAACCCGGCGTCCACCGGCGATCTCTGTGGCCAGTGAGTGGCCTCGTGCAACCTGCAACACGCGTTCGACGGTGGCCGCATCCGGTGGGTGCGCACCACCCAGCCACTGCCGCACCGCGCGGCGGGCCAGTGCTACCGGGGCCGCCGCCAACTGTTGCGCGTCAGTAGGGTCGAGCGCTGCTGCCAGCGTGTTGAGCAGGTCGTCGTCGTCACGAGCGAGGCCTGCCTGGCGGGCCAGCACCGGCGCGAGGTCACGTTGCGAGAGCTGCGCCATCAGTGGCAACAGTTCGTGACGCACGCGGTTGCGGAGGTGGCGCGGGTCGAGGTTCGACGGGTCGTGCACGACTGCCAGCCGCAGCCCAGCGCAGAGTTCGACTGTCTCGCTACGCCGCAGACCGAGGATTGGGTGGCGATGGCCCGGTCGGATAGCCGCCAGGCCGCTGGTGGACGCGCCGCGAAGCAGGTTGACGAGCACGGTCTCTGCCTGGTCGTCGGCAGTATGACCCGTCAGCACGTCGTCGGGCAGCACCCCATAACGCGCCTGACGCGAGCGGGCTTCCAGGTTCGGTCCGTCGATTACGTCGACCCGTTCGGCTCGAAATGCTGCGCCCAGGCGGAGTGCGTGTGCGCGAACGATGTCGGCTTCGGCGGCCGAGCCTTCACGCAATCCATGATCGACGTGAATGGCGGTGACGTCGAGGCCGGCAGCGACTGCGAGCACAAGAAGTGCGGTGGAATCGGCACCTCCAGAGGCAGCGCAGGTGACCGCGGTTCCGGCCGATGGAAATGTGCAACGGGCGAGCAGCGTTGCCGCAATGCCCCCGTCAGATCCCACGTCAGTCGTCGCGCTTTTTCCGCTTACCGGGGTACTGCGGGGCGACGACCATCTTGATGTAGCCCGCTACGAACGCAATCAGCAGGCCGACTCCGACGATCGAGAGAAGGGCACCGAGCCACCAGTGGAAGATCACTGCAAACATGATGCCAGCGTAGCCATCTGGGGGAAGCCAGGGACCATTCCGTCAGCCGATCTTGCCGTCGCCGTTGAAGTCTTCGCCGAAACACAGCTCGATCTTGGAGAGCAACCCGGGCGGCATCTCGTCGTTCCTGCACTTGGCGCTGATCACCGTGCGCAGCTCGGCATGAAAGTCGAACGCCTGCAGGCAATCGAGGCAGCCAACAAGATGCGACTGAATAGCCGCGCGCGTGTCGGCGCCGAGCTCGTCGTCGAGGAAGGTTTCAAGTTCACGGAGGGTTTCGTTGCAGTCAGCCATCGGTCAGTTGGTGGTCGGGCTCGGGCGTTCGCACGAGCAGGCCTCGTTCAGTTGCGAAGTCCAATAACGCCTTCTGCATCGCTTTTCTTCCCCGATGCAACCGCGACATCACAGTACCGATGGGAATGTCCAACATCTCGGCGATCTCCTTGTAGGAGAAGTCCTCGACGTCGGCCAACAACACCGGCATGCGGAACGACTCGGGCAGTGCTTCGAGCGCGTCCTTCACCTCGTCGTCGGTGAACAACTCGAACAGCGTGTCCTCGGCGCTGCGGCTAGCGACGTCGATGCCGCTGATGCGCTTGTAGAGGTACAGATCTTCGACGTCGTCGAGATCCGTTTCCTGCACGCGACGCTGCTTGGCGCGGTAGCTGTTGATGAAGGTGTTGGTGAGAATGCGGAACAGCCAGGCGCGCAGATTGGTGCCATCGGTGAAGTTTGCATACCCGCGGTACGCCCGCAGGTACGTCTCCTGCACCAGGTCTTCAGCGTCGGTTCGACTGCGGGTCATGCGAACGGCCGCGCTGTAGAGCTGCGGCGCGTACTGCATCGCTTCCTTCGCAAACTCCTGCTGGTCAGCCATCACGGGCACGATACCCCAACCCCTTCGTGCCCAAACCTCTTACATCCTCCCGGCGGTCCGTCAGAGTTCGGATTGGCGGGCTTCCACGAAGGTGTCGATGGCGACGACGAAACGCTCGAGCATGTCGGCGAAGACGGGCAGTTCGTCACGGCGATATTGCTTGAGGATGAACGTCAGCAGTTCGCCGCGCCGTGTTGCAACGGCCTCGTATACGTCGCGACCCTGCTGGGTGATTTCTATCCGCACCACTCGCCCGTCGTCCGGGCTCGGGATTCGTTCGGCGAGACCTGCGTTGACAAGCCGTTGCACGGCGCGGGTGGCGGTGGACGGCTCGACTCGCAGTGCGTCGGCCAGTTCCGACATGCGCCACGCTGGCTGTAGCGCCAGCAGATCGAGCGTGTCCATCTGGCCTTGCTCAATCGATTCCCGGTCACTGCCATAGAGAAAGTCACGCAGGCCCGACGTCGATGAGCCACGACGGACCTCGCGCCACGCGAGGCCGATGCGCACAGCGAGATCGTAGAGCTCACGACGTCGAGGATCGGTGGGAATGGTCGACATGGGTGGCGTTACAGTACCCACGATGGACGACCCCGCCGGTAACTCTGCGGCCCCTGGCGCCGAGCGCGGAGGGCCGGGCGCCAACAGCGTCCCCACGCCGCTCGACGCGTTGCAGGTGATGGCTTCCAGTGATGTGATGCTGACGCCCACGCTGCGCCATGTGGAGATGTACACGATGCGCGGCTTGTTGACTCTGCTGTGGCACGAGCCGTCGGAAGGCGTCGACGTGCAGCCGGGGGCGTTGGTGCTGTGCGGTGGCGCGATGGGTGGCCTGCTCGGGCCCGGCGATGCGCTCTATCACCGCCTCGGTGAGGAGTGGTCCCGTCGTGGTGTTGCCGTGCTGCGCGTCAGCTACCGCAAACCCAATGACCTGGATCTGTGCTGTGTGGACGTCGCCGCAGCCGTCCAGTTGGCGATCGGTGGCGCAGGCGCTGACAAGGTGGTGTTGATGGGCCACAGCTTCGGTGGGGCGATCGCAGTCCGCGTCGGCGTTGGCCTCAATGAGATGGTTGCCGGAATTGCTACGTTCGCCACACAGTCGGCTGGCTGCGAGGTGGCTGGCGGACTGGCAGAGACACCGCTGTTGCTGTTCCATGGCGAGCGCGATGAGATCCTGCCCATCGAGGCCAGCGAGATGGTCCAGATGATCGCCGGCACCGGCGAACTGGTGCGTTTACCCGGTGACGGACACCTCTTGGCGAAGAGCGACGAGACCATCTGGGATCGTCTGCAGGAGTGGTTGCCGCCGCTCATTCTGCGCAGCTGATCACCAACTGCGGAGGGCATTAACGTCGCTGCTCATGCGACGGTTGATGATCCTGCTGATAGTGCCAGTGTTCCTCGTTGCGTGTTCGAAGGACGAGGCGGCAACGCCGCCGACGCCAACAGCTCCGGCAACGGTGTGCGTGACCACGCCAGCGCCAGAGGGTCGGTTGGTGCACCTGACCTTGGACGACACCGTCGACGGCTTTGGCAGCCTCGGGTCGCGTGCCAATAGCGGGTTGACGCCTGGCATGGTGCGCGTTGAGCTGGAGGCCGACGCCGAGAATGCAACGCCATCGTCAATCCGGATACAACTCGACGGTGCCGACGTCGCCGCTATACAGGGGGTTGATGCGGGCGACACCTGCGGCATTGATCTGGAGGTCGTGATTGGCGTCTATCACGTGCTGGATGACTTCGGCCACGATGTCGAGTTCGATGTCACGGCTGGTGAATAGTGGAGCCCGAGAGGAGAATCGAACTCCTGACCTACGCATTAACAGTCTGATCTGGGCCGTCCGTGCAGTTTCGGATTGTGCCCTCTAGCAGGGCTTATTCGGTTCGCT
>Ga0105046_10007714_pt1 | contig 16916 bp, 14 predicted proteins | sample MAT03_FD_78385 | JGI IMG/M metagenome (GOLD analysis project Ga0105046, IMG submission 78385) | Freshwater microbial communities from Lake Fryxell liftoff mats and glacier meltwater in Antarctica - MAT-03 (megahit assembly) | ecosystem: Environmental > Aquatic > Freshwater > Ice > Liftoff...
ATTGAACTTGATGGCGCGATTCCGCTTGAGTTTCGCCGCGCGATCGGCAATCGCATCTATGGCTGCGACGACTGCCAGCTGGTCTGCCCGTGGAACAAATTTGCGCGGCGCACCCAGGAACCTGACTTCCTGCCGCGGCAGGTTTTAGACGGCGCTTCGCTGTTAACGCTGTTTGCCTGGTCCGAATCGGAGTTTTTGAACCACACGCTCGGTTCCGCGATTCGGCGAATCGGACACGCGCGCTGGCTGCGCAATATTGCAACTGCCTTGGGCAATGCGCCCTATTCCGAAGCGGTTGTCGCTGCGCTCAAATCGCGCAGCGAGCATCCTGCGGAGATGGTCCGTGAACACGTGCGCTGGGCGTTAGAACAGCAGGCAGCGGCGCAAGCGGTCGCTGCCTGACCCTCAAACCCGGTTTAAAGCGTGCACTTTGCCTCGAAATTGCCGCCGAACACGACGTCTTGATAGAGCACGCCTGCCCATTCCGGGTTATCGATGAACGGGTTGCGATTGCCCTGCGAGGCCTGCACGATCGCGTTGCGCAAGCATTCTTGCTCATCTGGCGGATCCTGGCGGTGCCACTCCAACAGCGTCGACAGCTTGCCCATGAAGCCAGTGGCCGCAAATGCGCCTGAAGGCGTGGTTTGCAGCAGCGCCAAATTGTCGGTGACGATCAGATCAGGCTCGGCGATCACGGCACCAACTGGCCCAACGTTGCCCCCTTCGTAGCGAATGTCCATGTACAAGATCGCGCGCGCCAAGTTGCCGCGACGCTTGCTCCAGGTTTCAAAAACCGATCCATTGGTCCAGTTGGAATTGCCGGGATAAACCCCTGCACCGCCGCCTTGCCCATCGTTCACCTGGGTGACCAGCTCAGTGCAGCCCGGGCAGTTGTCGAAGGGCTTGTTGCCGCGCTGGCTGTTGTAGTCCTCGTTCGACAAATAAAGCATGTGGGTGTCTGTGTACGGGCAGTTCGGCACCGGCGTGCCGCCGCCAACCGGTGCTGCGGTCAGGCGGTCGTTAAAGCCCAGGCTGTTGGGCCACGTGTGCTCGCGGTTGTAGCAGGTGGCGGCGGTGCAGCCGGGTTGGCCGGAGCGGCTGCTGATCGGCGTGTAGCGTGAGTTTTTGTACACATCCAAGATCAGATTGCTGTTGCCCGGTGCAACATCGGCGGTTTCCAAAATGGTCCATGCACTGGGCGCACCAGAATAGGTAAAGCAGGTGTGGCCTTTGATCAAATCATGCAGTGCGGGGCGCAGGATCTGCGCATTGATTGGGTTGATCGCGGCATAGTAAGTGGCCGCACCCGCTGCTGTGGTGAATGCAATGCTGGCATCGGCGCTGGGCGCATCGGCTACGCCATCAAGGTCAACAATCCCGCTGCGCTTGATGCTCGCCACGCAGTTGGTCGAATTGGCCAAGTTGCTGGTTGGGTTGAACACGATGGTTGCGCTTCCAGAGCCGCTGGTCGCACCGGGCACCAACACCGCGGGCGCACCGCAGTTGAGGTCGATCCAATCGGTGACGGCAACCGGTTCACTGAAGACCACGATCACGTTCGCGCTGACTGCAACGTTGCCCGCATTGTTGGCGGGAGAGGTGCTGACAATGGTCGGCGCTACATCGACGGCCGTGGTGAAGGCGCTCACATAATCGAGCGCCATCTGCTCGGGCGTGCCGTCGGTATCGGTAACTTGATTGGCCAAAACGGTCAGCGTGCACAATTCGTTGGATGCAAAAACAGGCGTCGGATTGATCGTGTAGCTGGATGCCGAATTGCTGCTGCTAACCCCAGCCACTGCGCCTGAAATCGCGCAGTTGAGCGTGTACCAATTGCTACCCAAGCTGACGGGTTCAGAAAAATTGACCGTGATGTTGGCATCAAGCGCAACGCCGGTCGCATTCAGTGCGGGCACAACGCTTGCGACCGTCGGTGGAATGTCGACACCACCGCCTGCGCCGGTGATCTGAATGTCGTCGATACCAATAAAAGCATCCACGCCAACGCCATTGCCCGTGATCATCCGAACCTGCACCAGCGCCTGGCCGTCGACATCAGAGGGAAGGGTTGCGTCTACCGCAGTGACCGTTCCCGTTCCGCTCGCGTTGGCATTGGCAACAAACGCGGCGGGCACATTGACAAAGTTGCCGGTAGCGCCAACCCGATATTGCAGGGCAACCGGCTGTATCGCCGGATCCGCATCCAGATCGCGCAGGCTGTAACGCACGCGGACGGTGCTCTCAGCCGACAGGTTCAGCCGAACCAGCAGGTACGGCCAGTCTGCAGTGCCGCTGCCTTGAATAGCGACCACTGGGTCTGCCAATTCAAATTCCGCGACGCCACCTGAGCCCAGCGCGGCCGGATCGGTCGCGTTGGCAATCACGGAGAGATCATTAGCGGCCGTTGACGTGCCGAGGATCGTGCGCGGATCGACTGGCGCTGCGCTTGAAGCGGGGTTCTGGCCCAGATATCCCTCAATCCCAGGCACACCGGACCAATCGTTATTGACAGTGATCAGGCCCACGTTCGTCCAGGACTGAGTAAATGGAAGCGTTTGCGGCACGGCATCGGCAAAAACCGATGCGCTGGAGGTCGACAGCACAAGCAAAATCAGGCGGCGCAGCAACATGGATTTTGGCCTTTGGGAATGATCGGGGCGCGGAGTTTAAGGGCTTTCCGGGTCAATTGGATGACGCGAGGCGTTTGCATCTTTGAGCTTTTTCGTCGTGCGCGCGCCAAGCTGCTTTAAGTTCTCCGCGCGGCTGAGTAAATTTCCGCGGCCGTCCTTGATCTGCCCCAGGACTTCGCTGAATGAATTTTTGGTTGCAGTGAGCTGCTGCTCGATGCGGCCAAGGTCCGCGTACAGCGCGGCAAACTTGTCGTAGAGCAAACCGGCCTGGCGCGCGATTTCTTCGGCGTTGTTGTTTTGCTGATCAATCCGCCACAGGCTGGAAATCGTTTTCAGCATCAGCAGCAGGGTGGTGTTTGAGCACAGCACCACTTGGCGCTGCTGCGCAAAGTCGGACAGTTCGGGGTCGGCGCGCAGCGCGTCAATCAGAGCGCCCTCAATCGGCACAAACAGCAAAACAAAATCCAGACTGCGCACGCCTGGCAAGCGCTCATAGGCGCGTGCGGCCAAGCCGGTGATGTGCGTTCGCAAAGAAATCAAGTGGTCCTTGAGTGCGCCTGGCTGCTGCTCGCAGTGGCGTGCGTATGCGCTAAGCGAGACCTTTGCATCGATTACCACGTCGCGCCCGTGGGGCAAGTGGATCAACACATCGGGCTGCGCGCGCGCCCCTTCGACTTGAACGCTCACTTGCGTCGCGAAGTGCACGCCTTTGTGCAGCCCTGAGGATTCGAGCAGGCGCTCCAGCTGCGCCTCACCCCAGTTGCCCTGGGTTTTAGTGTCGCCGCGAAGTGCGCGGACAAGTGAGTTGGCGTCGCTTGAAAGCTGTTGGTTGAGCGCACGCAGGTGGTGCAGCTCAGCTTTCAGATTGACGTGCTGGGCCAAGCCCGCTTGCTGGTTGTCACGCAGCAGCGCTTGAAAGCCGTGGAGCTGCTCGCGCAACGGCGAAAGCAAATAGCCGAGCTGGGATTCGCTTTCGGCTTTGAGTTGTTCGGCGCGCTGCCCCAAAAACTCAGCCGAGAGCTGCGAAAACTCAAGTTTAAGCTGCTCCTTCAATAGCGCAGCGGTGCGCCGTTCGCGTGCGGCGAGCGCCCATAAAAGCAGGCCCACCGCCAGCGCGCCGAGCAGCACGCTGACGATGCCCCACGGCGCAATCAGGCCTTGATCACCCAGGACACACACCAGCCTTTGGCTGCGACTGATTTGCCTGGAAACAAAGTGCACGGGAAACGCGCGGCAGTGGCGTCGCCTTGGAGAAACTTGCAGTTGTTGCAGAGCTGGTCGGGTTTATGGTTCGGATACTTTTTCTGATCGACCTTGCTTGAGTCCTCGATGTAGCCCAGCGCCTTCGCGGTTGGGTTGTCGAGCTCAAGAGGAGGCAAATCAGCCGCGTAGGCAGCGGGTACGAAGACTGCAGCGCTGGCGGCGCCAACCAAAGCGATCTGAATAAAGGTGCGACGCTTGATCGAAGGGGTTTGGGTCATGGCGGGTCTCGTTAATGAGTGAATTAGGCGATTAAGAACAATTCTTCGGGCATGTCGAGCAAGCTTGCAGCGCCAGCCTGCATGGCTTTGGCGTGCGCGTCGGTTCGCGGCAGCAAGCGCTCGAAATAAAATCGCGCTGTATGGATTTTAGCCTGATGGAACGGGCTCTTTGGTGATTGCAGCGCGAGCACCGCCATGCGTGCCCACCACCATGCGTGCACGGCGTATCCTGAATACATCAGGTAGTCGACCGCGGCGGCGCCAATTTCGTCCGGATTTTCCATTGCCGCCTTGCCCAGCTTGATGGTCAGGGCGGGCCACTCCTGCGCAAGCCGCGCGAGCGGCTCGATGAATTCTTTGGCCGCTGCGTTGTCGGCATTTTCTTGAAGAAATTCAGCAATCATCGCCAGAAAGTGGCGAAATCCGACGCCTTGCGCTTGGACGATTTTGCGCCCGAGCAAGTCCAAGGCCTGAATCTGGGTCGTGCCTTCGTAGATGGTGGTGATTCGCGCGTCACGCAGCAGCTGCTCAAGCCCCCATTCGCGAATGTAGCCGTGACCGCCAAGAACCTGCATGCCGTTGGCGGTGCATTCAAGCGCCATCTCGGTCAAAAAGCCCTTGGTGATCGGGGTGAAAAACGAAAGCAGCTCGTCGGCATATTTGCGCTCGGCCTCAGAGCCGCCGTGGCGCAGTTCATCGACCAGATGGGCCGAGTACATGCACTGCGCGCGCCCGGCCTCTGAAATGGCTTTCTGAGTCAGCAGCATGCGCCGCACATCCGGATGCACGATGATCGGATCGGCTGGCTTGTCGGGCCGCTTGGGCCCAGACAGCGCGCGCATCTGTAAACGCTCGCGGGCATACGGCAAGGCATTCTGGAAACTCGCCTCAATCTGCGCCTGGGCCTGAATACCCACCTCCAGACGCGCGGTGTTCATCATCACAAACATGCAGTTCAAGCCGCGATTAAGTGGACCAATCAGCCAGCCCGTGGCGCCGTCAAAGTTCATGAGGCAGGTGCTTGAGGCCTTGATTCCCATCTTGTGCTCAATCGACCCGCAGCCCATCTGGTTGCGCTCGGTGATCACACCCTTGGCGTCGACATTGAACTTCGGCACGATAAACATCGAAATGCCTTTGGTGCCCGCAGGTGCGTCCGGCAAGCGCGCCAAGACCAAATGCACGATGTTTTCGGCCAGATCATGCTCGCCGGCGGAAATGAAGATCTTGGTCCCGGAAATGCGGTAGCTGCCGTCGGCATGTGGTTCGGCCTTGGTCTTGAGCAAGCCGAGGTCCGACCCGCAGTGTGGCTCGGTCAAACACATCGTGCCGGTCCAGCGGCCTTCATTGATCGCACGCTCAAAAACGCTGCGCTGCCAGTCGTCACCGTTGGCGTGAATACACTCGGCGGCGCCATGCGACAAGCCCGGGTACATCGACCAGGCCATGTTGCTCGACGCCATCATTTCAACCACCGCGCAACCCAGCGCGTAAGGCATGCCCATCCCGCCATGCTCGGTCGAGCCAACCAAACCCGCCCAGCCATTGGCAGAAAACTGCGCAAACGCCTCTTTGAAGCCGTCCGGGGTGTGCACCACGCCGTTGTCCCAGCGACACCCCTGGGCGTCGCCGGTCTGGTTCAGCGGGGCCAAGACCTGGCTGGTGAATTTAGCCGCTTCTTCGAGCACTGAATCCATCAAATCCGGGGTGGTTTCAGCCAGCGCACCCAGCGCCGGGTAGCGCTCACTGACTTTGAGTAGATCGTGAAGAACAAACTTGAGGTCTGTGAGCGGCGCAGAATAATTAAGCATGACAGTGACCTCGGGCGAGCTGACGATACGGGTGCGTATTGTGGCTGATGCAGAAGCCAACTTAACGTCAACGGCAACCCGCTCGGGCGTTAGACTTCGGGCCAAACTAGCGAGGGTTCGGGACGATGAGCGAAGTCACCATCAATGAGCGCACCGCAGCGCAGCTGAAACTCCTCTCGCAGGCGCTTGATTCGGGCAGGTTGGGGCCAGTGCGACGCATGATCAATGCGCTCAACGCCGCCGAGATTGGGCACCTTCTGGAGTCACTGCCGCCGGGTAAGCGCGAAATTGCGTGGGGTTTGGTCGACGCTGAATACGACGGCGAGGTGCTTTTGCACGTGGGCGATGAAGTCCGCGAAAGCCTGATTGCCGAAATGGATCCCGCCGAGCTGATTGAGGCGGCGTCCGATCTGGACGTCGACGATCTTGCCGACATCATCGACGACCTGCCCGACACCGTGCTGCGTGAAGTACTCACGGGCATGGAGCGGGAGGACCGCGAGCGGCTGGAAAACGTCTTGAGCTATCCCGAAGAGTCCGCAGGCCGCTTAATGAACGCCGATGTGGTGACCGTGCGCGCAGACGTCACCATCGAGGTCGTGCTGCGCTACCTGCGCATGCGCGGGGACCTGCCGCGAATCATCGACTATCTGTTTGTGATCAGCCGAACCGGCGAGTATCAGGGCCGTCTGGCGATCACCGACGTGTTGAGTCGCGACCCCGACGATGCGGTTGCGGATATCTTAGATGAGTCGCTGCCGCCCTATCTGGTAACCGCTTCAGCGCAGCAGATTGCGCAAGACTTCCAAAGCAACGACTGGATTTCGGCACCGGTGGTTGACCATCGCAACGTGCTGGTCGGGCGCATCACGGTGGATGATGTGGTCGATCTGATCCGCGATGAAGCCGATCACAGCGTGCTCTCGATGGCGGGGTTGAACGAAGACGACGACATGTTCGCGCCGGTCTTCAGCAAAGCCAGACGACGGATACTGTGGCTGGGCGTGAACCTTGTGACCGCGTTTATGGCGGCCGCCGTGATCGGAAATTTTGAAGCCACGCTCGAAAAGCTGGTGGCGCTGGCGATCCTGATGCCGATGGTCGCCAGCATGGGCGGCGTCGCGGGCACGCAGACGCTTACCTTAATTGTGCGCGGCCTAGCCGTTGGGCAAGTCAACGACGGCAACGCGCGGGCGCTGTTGATCAAGGAACTCGGTGTCGGCACGATCAACGGTTTCCTGTTTGCGCTGGTGATTGGTGCCGCCGTTTCAGCCTGGTTTCACGACATCAAGCTGGGCTTGGTGATCGCCGCCGCGATTTTAATCAATCTTTCCCTGGCGGCATTTGCAGGGGTGGTCATTCCGCTCACCTTAAAACGCCTGAAAATCGACCCGGCGCTCGCCGGTGGCGTGGTGCTGACAACCGTCACCGACGTGATGGGCTTTTTCGCTTTTCTGGGGCTGGCGACTTGGCTGCTGGTGTAAGGGACTTAAAGCGTTGGGTCTACTTGATGACTTTCAGATGCCCGCCACGCTTCGGAGGCGGGTTGTCTGAACTGGGAGTGCTTGCCTCAGCCCGGTCCGAGTCCGCTGGATCGCTCCGAACGACGGGCTCATCTCGCGCCGATGGTTCGTGCAGGCTTATTTGTGCATCGGCCGGGAACATCATGCCCTGCCCGTTTTCACGCGCGTAAAGCGCAACAACCGCATCGATTGGAACGACCACATAGTTGCTGACGCCGGCAAATCGGGCTAGAAAACTGATCTCGTGATGCCCCATTTCAAATCGGGTGACCGCGTCAGGCCCCAGATTCAGCACGACCCGACCCTCTTCTACGGCGCTCGGCGGCACCTTAAGGCCCACCGCATCCGCCCGCGCAACCACGAACGGCGTCAGGTGGTTGTCGCAGATCCAATCAAAAATAGCGCGAATCAGATAGGGGCGATTGGAGGTCATTTGGGTTTGAGCGTGCGCAAAAACGACGGCGCATTAAACAGCTTTTCGGAATAGATGCGGATTGGCTCGCAACTCTCGGGCAAGTCGATTCCATAGCGCTTCAGCCGCCACAGCAGTGGCGTGACAAAGCAATCAAGCAAGGAAAACTCGTCGCTTAGAAAGAACTTAGAGCCGCGAAAAATCGGAACCGAAGCGACCATTTCGTCGCGAAGGCGCTTGCGCGCTTGGGTGCGTTCCGCGGGCGTGCCCTGCTCAATCTTGTCGGCTAGAGCAAACCATTCCTGGCGAATCCGCAGCACGCCCAGGCGGGCGCGAGCGCGCTGAACCGGATCGGACGGCATCAGCGGTGGATGCGGGAAGCGCTCATCAAGGTATTCAGCCAAAATGGCGACGTCGTAAAGAACCACGTCGCGATCGGCGAGCGTCGGCGTTGAATTGTAGGGGTTGATCTGGGCGAGATCTTCAGACAGATCTTTTGCGCCTACCAAACGAACTTCGCAGCTTGTTGTCTTGTGCGCAACAACCATTCTGGCGACATGACTTTCAATCTGCGCCGGGTCGGCGTAAAGGAAGAAACCGATTCGTGCGCGGGGTGCGACCACCGTGCTACCGCCGCGACCGATGCAGCGGCATCGCGGTGATACCGCGATTGAGATGTGGCGCGGAAAATTTCAAGAGGACGCACCAATTGGGAAAAGAGTGAGGATCCTACCACCCAGCGCAGCCGCTCGTGTGCGCGAGTGCTGGCAGACGCCGTAGCACTGGTGAATATGAGCCTTCACCAGTGCAGCCAACGGCGGCTTAGTGCACGTCTTTCCAATATTCGTTCTTGAGCAGATAAGCGACACCGGCAAAGAGCAGCAGATAGAGCATGATCCAAATGCCGTATTTTTCGCGCTGCAGTGCCGCCGGCTCCGCTAGGTACTCCATGAAGGCGGACAAGTCACGGATCATCTCGTCGTAGCCTCTTGCATCAAGCGTTCCGGCACTGATGGTCTTGAAACCGTGCACGGTGGTGTGCTCAATCCCGCCCGCGTCTTTTTCCTTCTTGAGCACAGGCTCCTGAATGCCCTGATACTCCCACAGCGGATGCGGCATGGCGGTATTTAAAAACACCGAATTGTTCCAGCCGCTGGGCCGGCTTGGGTCGAAGTAGTAGGACTTCATAAAGGTGTAAATCCAGTCCGCCCCACCATGCTTGTAGCGCGCAGTCAGGGTCAGATCTGGCGGCGCCTTGCCGAACCAGCGCTCACCCTGAGCTTTCGACATCGTGCCCACCATCAGCTCGCCGATCTTGAGCGTCTGGCTGGGGTCGGCGGGGTCGCGCAGGAAGTTCAGATTTTCCTGAACCTGCGCTTCGCTCAGTTCCAGATCTTGAACCAATCGGCTGTAGCGCATGTACTGCGCAGAGTGACAGCTTGCGCAGTGGTTGAAGAATGTCTGCGCACCCCGCTGCAGCGACGCCTTATTGCTGATGTCGATGCCTGACTGCTCAAGCGGCGCCGCAGCGCCCGCGCCAAAGGCTGGGCCGGCAAGCACCAGCACGACGCCCGCAATGGCGCTTTTGATCCTGAATGGGCAAAGCTTAATCATGCGTCGTCACTCGCTCAGGAACAGGTTTGAACTTGCCCATCGTCGACCAAAAAGGCATCAAGATGAAAAATGCAAAATAGAGGAAGGTAAAAACCTGCGCGATGATCGTTTGCACGGTCGAACCCGGCTGCATTCCGAGATAGCCCAAGGTCAGGAACGAGACCACAAAAACCGTCAGCGCCACTTTGGCGATGGTGGGTCGGTAGCGCATTGAACGCACCGGCGAACGATCCAGCCAAGGCACTAGGAAAAGGATCATTACGGCCGCGCCCATGATGACCACGCCGCTTAGCTTGTCAGGGATAGCCCGCAGCATCGCGTAGTAGGGCGTGAAGTACCAAACCGGCTTGATGTGGGCTGGCGTCACCATTGGATCGGCAATGGCGAAGTTGTCCCATTCAAGGAACAGCCCACCGAAGTGCGGCGCGAAGAAAATCACGAAGAAGAACAGCAGCAGGAATACCGACGCACCCCAGATGTCTTTGACGGTGTAGTAAGGATGAAACGGGATACCGTCTTTGGGGATGCCATCGGGGCCTTTGAGCTTCTTGATGTCAATTCCATCGGGGTTGTTTGAACCAACCTCATGCAGCGCCGCCAGATGGATCACCACCAAGCCGAGAATGGCAATGGGCAAGGCCACCACATGCAGCGAGAAGAAGCGGTTGATCGTGGCATCGCCGACGACAAAATCGCCGCGAATCCATTCGGTTAGCTCAAACCCGATAATCGGAACCGCGCCAAACAGGCTGATGATCACCTGCGCGCCCCAAAGCGACATGTTGCCCCACGGCAGCACATAGCCCAAGAAGGCCTCTGCCATCAGCGCCAAGTAAATGAACATGCCCAACACCCAGATCAGTTCGCGCGGCTTCTGGTAGGACCCGTAGAGCAAGGCCCGGAACATGTGCAAATACACCACGATGAAAAAGAACGAAGCGCCGGTTGAGTGCATGTAGCGCACCAACCAGCCCCATTCCACATCGCGCATGATGAATTCAACCGAAGCAAATGCCTCGGCCGCGCTCGGTTTGTAGTGCATCGCAAGCCAAATCCCGGTCACGATCTGGTTGACCAAGACCAGCATGGCGAGCGAGCCAAAGAAGTAGAAAACGTTAAAATTTTTCGGCGCGTAATACTGCCCGATGTGTTTATTCCAAAAATCGACGACCGGAAGACGTTGATCAACCCAGTTGAGCACGCCGCCGGCAACGCCTGGGAAATTTGCTGGAGTGCGTTCGTCTGCCATGATTATGCGGCTCCCGCGGTTGGGTCGACGCCGATGAGCAATTTCTTGTCGCCGTCGATGTAGCTGTAGGGTGGAACGGTCAGATTGGTCGCCGCCGGAGAGCCGCTGTAGACGCGGCCGGCCAAGTCAAAGCGCGAGTTGTGACACGGGCAGAAAAAGCCGCCCTTCCAGGCTGAATCAAAATCTTGTGGGCTGGGTTCTGCATAAAGTTTGGGGCCGCACCCTAAGTGCGTGCACACACCCAACAGCACCATCACATCGGGCTTGATGGCGCGATCGCGTCCACTCGCGTAGGCGGGTTGCTCCGACAGTTTGGAGTCTTTGTCCTTAAGCCTTGGTTCTTCCGGCGCCAGTGTTTCGAGCATCTGTTCGGTGCGTTTGAATACATACACCGGGCGACCACGCCAGGGCTGAATCAACAGCTGTCCGGCTTCAAGCTTGCTCAAATCGATTTCGACCGGCGCGCCCGCGGCTTTGGCGCGCTCGCTCGGTAGCCACATCTTGATAAACGGGACCGCGAGCATGATGCCCCCCACACCGCCAACGACCGCGGTCGTTGCGGTCAGGAACCGCCGCCGGGCCAAATCTGGACCTTCTGCTGCCATGTATAACTCCGGTGGCAACGGGCGCTGAAATGCCCCGTGCTAGGATTGTTGTAAGCCTGTGGATTCTAGCCGATGCATGCTGCTGGTCACAATCTTTGAACCCATTTTTAGCGTCCCCCGACTGCCGTGCCCCGCTTGATTTCAAACGCTCGCTACTTCTTTCCTTTCATCGTGCTGGGCTTAGTCATCGGCGCAGCCGGGCTGTGGCTCAGGCCCGCTGCGACGCCCGCACCTGAGCCCGTGGCTGCAGCGCTCGGCGCGGGTCCGGTCAGCTATGCAAGCGCAGTAGATCGGGCCGCACCTTGGGTGGTCAATATTTACACAACCACGGTGGTGACGGAACAGCCCGGATTTTTCTTCAACGATCAGAATCTGCAGCGTTTTTTCGGCGCAATCGGCCCACCGCGCCAGCGCACCGAACGCAACTTGGGTTCGGGCGTTGTTGTCGATTCCCGAGGCGTGGTCTTGACCAACCACCACGTAATCGCCGGTGCCGCGCAGATTCAAGTGGCCATCAGCGATGGTCGGGTGGCCCAAGCGACAGTCATCGGATTCGACGAGGACACCGACATTGCCGTACTCAAGCTCGATGCGTCTGAGCTGCCGGCGGCTCCCGCAAACGATGGCGGTGCGCTCAGGGTAGGCGATGTTGTGCTCGCCATCGGCAATCCGTTCGGGATCGGGCAAACCGTGACCATGGGCATCGTCAGCGCAACCGGGCGCACGGTTTCCAATTTGAGCTCTTATGAAGACTTTATCCAGACAGATGCCGCGATTAATTCAGGCAATTCGGGCGGCGCCTTGATCAACGCACGCGGCGACTTGGTCGGCATCAACACGGCAATGTACACGCGCAACTCCGGCGCGCAGGGGATTGGCTTTGCGATCCCGATGGACGTCGCGCGCGGCGTTGCCAAGGAGATTCTCGCCAAAGGCTACGTGGTTCGCGGCTGGCTCGGGGTGGACGGCGATCCCGAAAACTTTGCCGGTTCGAGCGCACCCGATGGTGTCCTCGTCACCCGGCTTCAGGCCGACGGCCCGGCGCAGCGCGCTGGGATCAAAATGGAAGACCGCCTTTTGTCGGTCAATGGCAAGCCCTTGCTCAATCGCGACGATTTGCGCCGCGCGATTGCTGAGCTCAAACCCGGCATGATTGCGCTGGTTGAGGGCACGCGTGCGGGCATTCCCTATCGCGTTAACGTGGACGTCGAGCAGCGCCCGCGCCAGTAGCTCAAACCAGCGCGCCCGAACGGTGCTGTGAAGGCACAATTTGCTGCGGCCGGCAGATGTAGTAGCCCTGAAAATGATCACAGCCGCATTCGCGCAGCGCGCGCAATACAGCGGGGCTGTCGACGTACTCCGCCACGGTTTGCTTGCCCAGCTGATGGGCAATGTCGTTGATCGCGCTAATCACCGCGCGGTCGACGGAGTCGGTCAGCACGCCTTGACTGACGGCGCCGTCGATCTTGAGATAGTCCACGTGCAGATGCTTGAGGTGGCTGAACGAGCAAAAACCGGAGCCGAAATCGTCCAGCGCAAAGCGGCAGCCCAGAGCGCGCAGCTCTCGAATCAGATCTTGCGCCGCGGAAATGTGGGTAACCGCCTTGCTCTCGTTGATCTCAAAAATAATGTGCGCGGGGTCAACTTTGAACTCGACCAAAGCGCCGCTGATGAACGCAATCATCGCCGGCGCGGCTACCGACTGGCCCGACAGATTGATCGAAAACTCAACCTGCTTGCCCATCAAAACCTGCTCCCCATAGGCGCGGAAGGCGCGCCGGATGACCCACTTGTCGACTTCAACCATCATGTTGAAGCGTTCCGCCGTGGGCAAGAAAACGTCCGGCGCGATCAGCTCGCCAGATTGATCGCGCATTCGGATGAGCACCTCAAAGCGCTCGCGGCCTGCCGGTTGGCGTTCCGACCAAAGCACACCTTCGTGCTCCGGCAAATGGCTAAGATCAAACGCGCGCGCGCTCATGATGGGCTGGAACGCAAGCACAAAGCCGTCTTCATTGATTGCAGTTTCTAAGCGCGCAGACCAACCGAGTTCGACATCCATTGCGTGACGCTGATCGGTTTGCAGCGAAAACAAATGGGTTTGATTGCGCCCCTGGTTTTTTGCAATGTGACAGGCGATATCGGCATTCGCCATCGCGTCCGATGGGCTTGAGGTGTTGCGGTCCAGCGTCGCCACCCCAATCGTGCAGCTGACCCGATAGCTCTTTGCGCCATAAGTGAATGGCCGCGATACCAGCACGCGGCGAAAATCATCCGCTGTTTGCAGCAATTGCGCCGGCGGGATGTTGCGCAAGATCACGGCGTACTCGTCGCCGCCAATGCGTGCCAGCGTGTCGGCGGCGCGCAGGCGCCCGCGCAGACGGTGGCTCACCTCAATCAGCAGCTGATCACCGGCGGCGTGGCCCGCGGTGTCATTGATGTACTTGAAACGATCCACGTCAACAAACAAAAGTGCGCTGGTTTGATCGGAGCGCCGCAAGCGATGGATTTCTTGATCCAGCTGCGTTTCGAAATAGGCGCGATTGAGCAATTTGGTCAATGAATCATGCGTCGCTTGCCAGCGCAGCTCTTCCTCCAGCAGCTTGCGCGCGGACACGTCGCGGAATGCAACCACAGAGCCTTCGCGGCGACCATCAATTTCAAGCGGATAAACCGTCGCCTCGACAGGAACCGGTCGCCCGGCTTCGTGCCAGAAGCAGGTCTGCCAAGCGATCAATTGGCTGCCGTCGCGATAGCAGTTGCTCAAAAAGCAGTTGGCTTTCGGCATTGCCGTGCCGTCTTCAAAGGCGTGATGAAACAGCTGATAGGCGCTCAATCCTTCCATTTCACCGTCATGCGGAATCCCGAGCATGTCGCGAGCAGCGGGGTTGGCGAAGGTGATCCGACCATGCCGATCGACCCCGTAGACGCCGTCTCCAACCGACCGCAGGATGCCCTCCAAGCGCTTGCGTTCATTGTCGACCGACTGTCGATCGGTGACCGTGCGCGCCAGCGAACTGATGCGTGCGAGAAAGAGCTCCTTGGCCTCGTTCTTGAATACGCATTCGGTTGCGCCTGCGGCCAGGGAGTCTGAAATCACCCGATCCGAATAGGTGCCGGTAATGACAGCGACCTGCAGGCCCTGCGTTTTCGGATTCAGCTTGAGCTTGCGCACCAGCGCATCGCCGTTTTGCTCAGGCATAAAGTAGTCAACGATCGCAATGTCGTAGCTGCCGGCAAGCGCACGTTCAAAGCCTTCCTGCGCGTTCGATGCCGTATCAACCACGTAGCCCTGCTTCATCAGCAGGCGCCGAAAAGCCACTCGAACGGTCGGTGAGTCGTCAACAAAAAGCACCTTCAAATGGCGCTCTGGCGCGATCAGATCTGGGCTCGCCAGCGAGTCCGAACGGGTGGACAGCAGCTTCTTCAGCGCATCGACGCATTCAGAATAGTCAGACCACAGCAGCAGTGCGGTATTGGGGCGCTGCATCAGCCAATTGACCGCGGTCGGAACGGTCGAGTCGGCGAGCAAAAGCGTGGGCAGCGAGACATGCTCGGCCGAATCCAAGAGCGTCAGAAACGCAGCGGCGCGGGCGTCTGAAAACTCGGGCCAGCCGGCAACCACCGCAGCAAAAGTGAGGCTGGTTTTGAGCTCTAGCATGAGGTTCAATGCGGCCTCAAAGCTTGCCGCAGGAACAATTTCGAAACCGCCCGGCATCAGCTGGACAGTTAGCGCGCGGCGCTTCGTTGCAGACGCCTCAATCAAGAGCACACGGTGCATATCAAACCCCGCTTGGATCAGGCCCCAGCTCCCCGCCGGGCTTGCCAGATCTAAAATAGCGCATGAGCGTAACGCAACAATTCCTATTTACCAAACGGCACGCAGGCGGCGCGCAATGTGCTTTAGGCGCGCGGCGGGACGCAATGTGCCTCAAAGGGCTCAGTCGAGCCCTCTTCAATCCGCGCCAGTGCTTCGCGCTCGCGGTCGGTGATGATTCGCAGGAAGTCGTCGGCGCCGCGCATCGCGGCGAAGGATTTGCAGCCGCTTTCGAGAAACTCGTGGAGGTCCGTCAAACCAGCCAACTTTGCGGGCTGCCGTGCAATCCCGAGTGCGAAGATCACCAGAGGCAAGCGCACCACGCGGTCAAGCTCTTCGCCGCAGAGTTTGAGCAGCTTGAGCTGGTAGTGGCGATCCGCCAAGCGCTCGCTCAACCGATAGGCCTGCGCATACTGGGCCTGGGTAAGCGCAGCCACGTCCACGCCTTGATCAAGCAGGGTCTGCGCCAAACCCACATCGAGCTCGTCGCTTAGCGCCTGCAGCTCAAGCGCAATCGACAAGGCCTCTAAGGCGCGGTCCGGCAAAACCCGATTCATCATCGGCAGGATTCGGCGCAGCGAGCGATAGCGCACGGTCCGGTCTTTGGGCGCATACAGCTCGTTGACGAAAAAAAGCGTCGCCAGCCGATAGCGCGGAACCCGCTCCAGATCCTTGTAGCAAAGGCGCAGGCGCTCTAGCTGCCAGAGCCTGAGCTTGTGCAAAGCATCGGCGTGGGTGGGCTGTAGCTCTTGTGCGCTGGGTACGGCTTCAATGCGGTCGAGCATCCGCGCGACCCGCGCTTGCCAAGTTTGTCGACTCATTGCAAACCGCGGATCACGTCCAGCAGTTCGTCACGCTCGCGCCTGAACAAGGCGACGGCCTCGACGTGCGCGTAGCGAACAATCTGCTCGGCATCAACCAGAAAAACCGCACGCTTCATGCCCATCAAACCCTTGGCGCCATATTGCTTGGCCACCGCCAATCCGGCGTCACTGAGCAAGATAAACGGCAGCTGGTGTTTGGCTCGAAAGGCCTGGTGCGACGCTAAACCATCGCCACTGATACCCACCACGTCGACATTCAGCCCGGAGAATTCTTCAATGCCGTCGCGGTAGTCGCAAAGCTGGGCGGTGCAAACCGGCGTGTTGTCGCCCGGATAAAACACCAACAGCTGCGCGCGCCCGGCGTTGGCACCCAAGGAATAGCTGCTGCCGTCATCGGCTGGCAAAGAAAAATCGGGGGCACGTTCGCCCACAGAAATACTCATTAGATTCAGGTGTCCCAGTTCTTGAGGGTTGCGAGAATAGCCGCGCGGACGCGCGGGTGGTAGAGCAAGGCGACGTGGCCGATGCCAGAAAACTCAAGCTCGGGCGCGTCGGTGGCGATCGCGCTCGACTGCGGCACGATGATGTTGTCTTGCCAGCTCAACACCGCCAAGAGGCGGAAGTTTTCGGCCAGGCGGGTCAGTTTGGACTCGCTCAACCAGCGCGTTTTGGGCCGCACCGGCCCCCGCTCATTGCCGCCCGGCAGGAGCGCGGCGAGCCTCGTTCCTGAATGCGGTGAGCCGAGCGTCAGCAGGCCATGAACGGGCAAGCTATGTTCGCGCGCCAGCAGATAGCGCGCGTAAACCCCGCCCATGCTGTGCGCAATCAAAACGATGTGCTGCTTTGCGTGCGCCTGCGAAAACTTCAGGATTTCGGCCTTTAGGCGTTCGACGCCAACGTCGACCGACCAGTACATCGGATCTAAGTTGATCGCGCGCGCAGGGCGCCCG
>Ga0105046_10007715_pt1 | contig 16915 bp, 13 predicted proteins | sample MAT03_FD_78385 | JGI IMG/M metagenome (GOLD analysis project Ga0105046, IMG submission 78385) | Freshwater microbial communities from Lake Fryxell liftoff mats and glacier meltwater in Antarctica - MAT-03 (megahit assembly) | ecosystem: Environmental > Aquatic > Freshwater > Ice > Liftoff...
GGCAGGAGGGCGCCTGGGTTTCGTCGAGACCGAGCGAGGCCGGTGGCGCGTCGCGCGGAGCGTCCTCCTGGACGTGAGCACGCGCGCTGCCGGGATCGCGACGGTATCGGCGAAAACCAGCGCACTCCTAGCGTCGGATCGAGGCTAGCCACGATGCCCACCAGGTTGGCGGGGCTCCACGGCCCGCTACTCGCGCGGCGACGCGTGCGATGGTGTTAGCGGATAACGCCCCCTTGTCGTAGAGGCGGCGAACAAAGACCGGGGTTCGCATGACGCGCTCGCCGGAGCCGTAAAGCTCGTTGAGGGCCCAAAGAACCGCCTTCGTGTCGCCAGTCACGAACACGACGCTGACGTCCGTCGACGCCACCGCGATCGATGCGGCCTCACCTTGGTCCTTCTTCTCGACGTTCCTGAGGGGAGACAACAAGGCGGCCATCAGCGCTGCCTCGGGGGAACCTGGAAGAATCTCGATGGTGGAGAAGGTGGATCCCCGCAAGATGCGGTCAGCCTCGCGCTTCTTGCCCACCGTCTCGGCCGAGTCCCCCGCACGTACCAGGCAGGCTTCGTCGGCGACCTGCTCAGCGAAAGCGAGATCGAGTTTTCCAGCGGCGTCCGCGAGAGCTTTCAGTTGGCCGGAGTGCTGAAAGTCGAACACCACATTCGCATCGAGAAGGAACCTCACGTGCTCCCCAAGGGCCGATCCAGGGCCGATCCTCCCAGGGCAGCAACTCGCCGGGTTCGACCCCCAGGATTGCACGAGCCGTGCCGTCGACGATGTGCCCTGCCTCGTTCGCCTCGCGAACACGCTCCTCAAGTATCGACCGCCACACGTCGGTTCGGTCGGAGGACTCTTGCGGCGGGAAATCTACGTCTCGCTCCTGTGCTCGCTTCAAGAGGCTCTCTCGAAAATCTTGCGCTCGCGCGACGTATGCATGGTTGTACAGGTGGTTGACGGCTACTTCGGCGGGCGTCCGGAAGTGAAATCGTACGTCGTCGACGAGGTCGTCCGCCTTTGATGGCGTGTCGATCTCGCGGGGATCGCCGTGCCGCTCTTGCAGGCCGAGCGATGGGATCAGCAGCTCTGCCGCGAAAGCCCCGGCGCGCTGCTCGATAGGCGGACGATTGCCTGCCTTGGTTGGCACGTCATCAAGGACGACTTCGATGACGCCGCCCTTCGGTTCGTCGAATAGAATGTGGCATAGCTCGTGGGCCATGCTCACGCGACTGACCAACCATGCTTGCTTGCCCTTCGCTGAGGGGCCGCAACTCAGCGAGTCGTTGAGCAGGATCGCCGCTGAGTGGGTGCTCTTCGAACGCACCGCCGCCGCCTGCAGCGACGTCGTCGCCAACGAGACAGTAAGGACGGGAACGCAGAAACGTTCGGCGAGCATAAAAGGAAGCCCTACGAGAGGCTCCGTGCGACGACCGAGCACGCGTCGGACGACGCGGGCCGCGTGGTAACCGTCTTCAGCCGGGTCGGCGCCCGGAGGTGACGCGATGAACTGTTCGCGTAGGCAGCTCTTCCCCAGGAGCCGCGAGACCTCCAAGAGGGCCGTCGCGCATTCGAGGGCGCTTTGAAGCAGCGGAAGATCCGTATGCTTGAAGTCCTCACGCGCGGCATGGCGCGGCAAGGCAACGAGCGCGCGCTCGAGATCCTTTCCTTCGTAGAGGGCGAACGCATCGATACCGAGCGCTGAAGCGACACGGTCGAGCTTCGCCGTCGAAGCGGCACCTTGGCCGCGTAGGAACGCGCGGAGGAGATGCACATCGAGTGAAGTCTTCGCGGCAAGGTCCTCGACCGACATCGAGGCGCGCGCAAGCGCAGTCCGGAGAACCCGGCCGATTTCCTCATGAATCACCCGGACAACATACCACGCCGGCCGGTTCGGGAGCCCGCGACCCCCCCGCGACCCCCTCGGACCAGGGACACGAGCATTTCGACTTCGAGCCCGCGCCGAGTCAGATCAGATCAGAGCCCGACGCGCATGCCCAAGCTCGTCATGAGACCATTGAGGGTCGCGCCCATCTCGAAGTCGAGCGCCGACGACTTCGTCGCGAAGATCGTCAGACCGACCTGAGGCAGCGACACCCACGGAAAGAACAGCGGCCGCAGGCCATCTTCGTGCCAGTACGGCTCGGGCTGGCCATAGCGGGAGGCGTCCTTGTCGAGCTGATTGCAATAGCGAAACGTGCCGGCCGGGTCGTTGGGGCCACGACACTTCTCCCATTGCGACGGGTCACCTTCGCGCCCCGCGGGCGGATAGGCCTGCCAGCGGAAGAGGTCTCCGGCAAATGCGATGCCCACCCCGACGCCGCCGCCCAGCCGCAGCTCCACCCGATTGGCGTCATCGAGGGGAATGCGCCACATCAATTCGATCGTGCCGATCGTCGTATGCAGCTCCGACTCGACGATCTCAAGCTCGGTGATGGGCGCGTCATGCGGTTTGAAGGGTGTCGGGCCCATCAAGTAGGCCGCGTATTGCACCCCGAGGGTCACATCGGGCCCGTCGGTCCGCCGGGTGTAGGTGAGCCCGCCGCCGGGGATGAAGATCGTGGTCCCCCCGTCAGCGGCCAGGTTCATGATGAATTGCGGCATGAGCACGCCACGGAAGCGGGCGCCGACCCAGTCGCGCGACAGGCCGTCGGGCGACTCGGGCGACTCGGGCTCCGCCGGCGGCGGCTCGTCTTCGCCGGCCTTCGGCTCGCCCTCCGCCGGGTCACCGGCAGCCGGACGCGGCGCGGCCTTCCCCGTGGGGTCGCGCACCAGCGTGACACGCAGGTCGCGCTTCTCCCCCTCGCGCATGACGAGCTCCTCGCGCACGGGTCGGAAGCCCTCCGCGAACGCCTCGACGATGATCTTCACGTCGGGCGCGACGCGGACCGGCTTGCCCAGATCGCGGATCGGCTTGCCGTCGATGGTGATCTGGAAATCCGCGGCGTCGGCGCGGTCGACACTCACCGACAGCCGCGCCACGCGGGCCTCGACCCGGGGCGCCTCCCGCTTGGCGCTCTTGTGCGCGACGTGGTCGCGGGGCGTCCAGGTCTTCTGGGCCGGTTCGCTCGCCACTCGCTGGTAGAGGTCCGAGCCACCCACCAGCTCGCCCAGAACGACCAAGCATTTTGCGAGGGCGACCGCGGTCTCCGGCGCGGGCCGGCTCGCCTCGGCCTTCTCGAGGACCGGCACGGCGCGCACGCAGTCACCCCGCGCGGCCAGCTTCAGCCCTTGCGGAGCGGATGCTTCGGCGACGCCAGAGAGCCCGACGGGAACGAGGAAGCACGCCGCCACGGCGAGACGCAGGGGACTCCTCACTGCTAGGCTACCGGCTCGCAATATGAGTCATCCGGTGGGCGATCGCCCGCGCATTCTCGTCGTCGACGACGAGCAAGTCATCCGCGACATGCTCGCGGACTTCCTCTCGATGGAAGGCTACGTCGTGGAGACCGCCGAGGACGGCGTCGCCGCGACCGAGCGCCTCGAGGCGGCCCCGTTCGATCTCGTCCTGTCCGACCTGAAGATGCCGCGGATGGGCGGCATCGCGCTCATCGATGCGATAGCGATCGCCGCGCCCCAGGCCGTGACCGTGATCATGACCGGGTTCGGCACGGTCGAGACCGCGATCGACGCCATGAAGCGCGGCGCGTACGACTACGTGCTCAAGCCGTTCAAGCTCGACGAGGTCGTTCACGTCGTCCGCCGCGGCCTGGACAAGCAGCGCATGGTCGCCGAGAACCTACGCCTTCGCGAGGCGCTGTCGCTCTACAAGGTGAGCGAGGCGATCGCAGCGAGCCTGTCGCTCGACCAGGTGCTGGAGACGGTCGCCGACAGCTGCCGCGAGGAGCTGCACGCCGACGGCGTGTGGACCTGGCTGGACGACGGCGAGGGCGCGTTCTTCGAGCGGCAGGCCCTGCGTGGCTCCACGCTCGAAGACAGCACCTCCATCGGCAAGCTCGATCCCCGCGCCATCGCGGCCCATTTCGATCGCGAGCCCTTCCTTCTCGAACAGGGCCACGAGGCGGCCCGCTTCTTCGCCGAGCCTCCGGGCGGGCCGATGGTGTCGCTGGTGGCGATCCCCCTGCGCATCCGCAAACGAGGTGCCAGCGGCGGAACGCGCTTGCTGGGGTTCCTCAGCGCCGCCTCGATCACCCGCGGCAAGCGGTTCGACGAAGGACAGCGCAAGCTGCTCAGCATCGTGGGGTCGCGCGCGGCGGCGGCGATCGAAAACGCGAAGCTCTACGAAGATCTCCAGGCGACGTTCCAGCAGACCATCGAGGGCCTCGCCAAGACCATCGACAAGATGGACCGCTACACCTCCGGGCACTCCGATCGCGTGGCGCTCTACGCGGTGTACCTCGCGAAGCGCCTCGGCCTCGGCCCCGCCGAGATCGAGATCGTGAGTCAGAGCGCGCTGATGCACGACATCGGCAAAATCGGCTGCGTGCTCAACCTCAACAAGCCGGGCAAGCTCACCACCGACGAGTACGAGGTTTTCAAAAAGCACCCGGTATACGGGCGCGACATCCTCGACCCGATCAAGTTCCTCCACCCGCTGATCCCGGGCGTGTATCTCCATCACGAACGCTGGGACGGTCGTGGCTACCCGCTTCGCATGAAGGGCAACGAGATCCCCATCATCGCGCGCATCATCTCGGTCGCCGACACCTACGACGCGATGACCAGCAACCGCTCCTACCGGCGAGCCATGCCTCACGAGGTGGCCATCGCGGAGATCGAGCGCTGCGCCGGCTCGCAGTTCGATCCCGAGCTTTCGCGCACCTTCGTGGAAGGTGTGGACGAGTACCGCGAAGCGCAGCTCGCGAGCGGCCAGAAGATCCCCGAGTAGAGTAGAGCCGGCGAGTCATGACGAGCCAAGACCGCAAGCCCGCGCGCATCGCGCGCGCCGTCTGGCTCGGCCGCCGGGACTACGCAAGCGTGCATGATCTGCAGCGACGCCTCGTGGCCGCTCGGACAGCGCAGCGCATCAGCGACACGATCCTCCTGGTCGAGCACGAGCCGGTGGTCACACTCGGCCGCGCCGCCGACCCGCGCAACATCGTCGCGACGCCTGCTTTGCTGGCATCAAGCGGCGTCGCGGTGGAGCACGTCGGTCGCGGAGGCGACGTGACCTATCATGGTCCGGGTCAGCTGGTCGGCTACCCCATCCTCGATCTCCGCCCGGATCGCTGCGACGTGCGCAAGTACGTGCGGTCGCTGGCCGAGGTCATGATTCGTCTCGCGCGCGACGCCCACGTCGAGGCCGGCACCGCTGACGGGATGATCGGCGTGTGGGCCGACGCCGAGGCCCCGCAGATCTGGGGCGGCGAGGCGTTCGCCGCCCACCCCGCGAAGATCGGCGCGATCGGCGTGAAGATCTCGCGCTGGGTCACCATGCACGGCTTCGCGCTCAACCTCGACGTCGACTTCGCCCACTTCGCGCTCATCGTTCCCTGCGGCATCGCCAGTCATCCGGTCGCGTCGCTGGCCTCGCTCGGCGGGTCGCCCCGATCGGTCCGCGAGACGGCGCTCGGCGCGCACCAGATCCTGAGCGACGTCCTCGATCTCGCGATCGATGGCGTGGAGGATTTCGAGGGCGCGCCCCTGCCCGATCTCGGCGCCGACGGACCTGCGTCCGAGTCGGCGTCGGGCCTGCGCGAGGCTTGCCACGATCGCGACACGCCGCTGCGCGAAAGCGCCCTGCCCACCATCGCGAGCCATGATCCTCTCGCGGCTGGATAAGTGGATCGTCGCGGGCTTCGGCGTGGTCGCGATCCTCGGCATGGCCGCATGGATCGGGCCGCACGTCCTGGTGGAGCACGGTCGGCGCGAAGCGATGGCCTGCCTCGACGACTCGCAAGCCCCGGTCGATGGCGCGCGTTGTGATGTGGCCGAGGTCGATCTCGCACGTCTCGCTTCCGTGTCATGGGTGAAGCACGACGCCACCTACAGCTACGAAGAGCTACGCGCCCGGCGCGCGCTCGCCGCCTACGACGCAGCAGCGGTCCTTGCGCCGAGCGCTGCGGGCTTGAAGCCCGCCGCCGACTGGGTGGCCCGCGAGGAGGAGGTCATCCGGCAAGGCTCGGAACGCCTCACGATGGACGAGCTGGGCACGGCGGTCGGCGCTCCCGACGTGGCTGCCGCGGCATTGGCGCGCGGTGATCGGGCGACGCTGCGCGAGCGTTACGATCACATCGGTCTGTGGAGTCTGCGCCTCGCCGCCCTGAACGCCGCATTGCTCGACGGGGAGACCGAGCTCGCCGAAAAGATCGCAGCGCGTTACGCCGAGTTCGATCCGCGTGACGCCGACCTGCGCTCGGCGGTGGGCGCGGCGCTGTGCCTCGGCCCCGATCCGGGTCGCGGGCTCGAGATCCTGGCGCGGATCCCCAATGACCGCGCCGACAAACGCTATGCGGCGATCGCGCGCGGATACGGCGAGCTGCGCGTCGCCCAGGAGGCGTGCGCCGATCTCGCCGGAATCGAAGCCTCGCCCCTTCCGACCGACCGCCACGCCGGCACGCCCGACGCGACGGAGGCCCTCGCAGTACAGGCCTTGCGACTGGCGAAAGGCGAGGTGGAGACGCGAGAGGCGCAAGCTGCGGTGCGATCGCTCCTCGACGGTGAGGCGGCACCCACCGGCCCGGGCCTCGATCCGACGGTGCTCCTCGCGAGGATCGCGCTCCTCGGCGAGCTGCTCGCCAGCGATCCATCGATCTCGGCAGCCGACCTCGTCGAGCTCGCGCGGCAGCGCACCCCGTCCGAGCCGCCGCTGCTGCCGACCGCGCCGATCGGGGCGAGCGCCGTCCTCGATGACCCGCGCGGCAAAGCGCCGTACGTCGCGCCAAAGACCTACGTGCAGGCCGCCGCACGCGTCCGCGCCCTGCTCGAAAAGACGGAGCTTGCCCAAGCTCGCGGCGCCGAGCTGGAGGATGTGGCGCGCGCCTTCGAGGTGCAAGCCGCGCTCGGTTTCGCACGAGGCGGCGAGAGCGAGGCGGCGATCGACGCCGCCACCCGCTCAGTCGGTGCTGACAAGGCGAACAACGTGACGCGCACCTTGTCGAGGAGCGTCGCCGTCGCCAGCGGCAGCTTCGAGGCTGCGCTCGCCATCGACAAGGTTGCGGACGGCAAGGCGCGGCGCCCGAGCTTCGACTTCGAGGTGATGTTCGACATGCCCGTCACCGATGTCACCAGGGTTCACCTGATGAAGCTGGCGACCGCCGAGGCGAGCACCGAGGGTGGGGCCGCCGACCCGTTGCTCCACGCGATCCAGGGCACCGAAGCAGAGCGCCGCCAGGCGCGGCGTGCCGTCATCGCGAGCCGGGGCAGCGCGCCGTCCGAGCTCGCGCTCTATGCGATCGTGGTGGGACGACTCGCTCCGCAAGGCGCCGCGGAGCCCGACGTCGAGACGTGGCTCGATGCTGCGCTCGCCATCGACGCGCCGCGCTTCTCGATGCGGCAGATCGCCTTTGCCCGCGTGGTGGCCGCACGGTCGCGCGGCCACGAAGCCTCGGCGCAGAGCTGGGAGCGCAAGCTGGCCACGCTCCGCGCGCCCTTTGCCGACCCGCGCAAGGCGGTGATCGCTCGCTTCCTCGGAATGTGAATGCGCCCGGGGTCGTCACGTTCGGGTCCGCCCCGCCGACATGAGTCCATGACTCTCGAGAAATCCACAGGAAGACGGAAGACGGGAAGGTTTGGATTGATTTGCAGAATCACCAATTCCTCCCTCCTTCCTGTTCAATTATCCCGCATTTCTAGGTGTTTACCCCGGTGAACGCCTGCCTTGTGTCGGCCCGCATCGGTCTCGCTCGCACAGGACTCGCTCGCACAGGACTCGCTCGCACAGGACTCGCTCGTGCAACTCGCGCTGGCGCGGCGCTCTTCGCGCTTACCGCGCTCGCGGGGTGCAGCGACGCGCGCGCGGTCGCAGCACCGGCATCGAGCGCCGCCGGCGCGGCACCTGCGTCGCGGACCCCAGCGACGAGCCATGTCGCGACGGCCCATGCGACGTCGACTTCCATCGTGCGGGCGCCGCCCAGCGCCTCGACCGGCTCGCCGCGCGCCGCAGGTCCGGTCACGCCACACCCGCCCAGCGCAGCGCAGCTCGCGACCTACCGATGGCTCGCGCCCGACGCCTCCATCCGCGAGCTTGACCGATCGCTCGACCCGCCTGCAGGCTACCGGAGGGTCGAGGTTGCCCCCGGCAGCTTCGGGGCCTTCTTGCGCGGGTTGCCCCTGCGACCGCGCGGCGCACCGGTGCTCGCCCACGACGGACGTGAGCTCCTTGCCGCCGACGATCCGCGCATCACCGCAGTGGTCGAGCTCGACCCGGGCACGCGGGATCTGCAGCAGTGCGCCGACACAGCGATTCGGCTCCACGCCGAGTGGCTGTGGTCGCGCGATCGACCGAGTGAGATCGGCTATCACTTCACCAGCGGCGATCTCTCCACCTGGGCCCGCTACGCAGCCGGAGATCGGCCCAAGGTCGACGGGCGCGCCGTGGCCTGGTCGCGCAGCGCACAACCGAGCTCGGGCCACGCCGCGTTCCGCGCCTACCTCGATCAGGTCTTCACCTTCGCTGGGACCGTGTCGCTCGCGCGGGAAGCAGCGACGATCGATCGGGCGGACCTGCGCGTTGGAGACGTGCTCGTCCTTCCCGGTGGCCCGGGTCACACCATCCTGATCCTCGACGTGGCGAAGGACGATCGAGGGCGTCGCAAGGCCCTGCTCGGACAGGGGTTCATGCCGGCCCAGGACGCGCATGTGCTCGCTTCCAGCCGCAACGAAGCGTGGTTCGACCTGGAGGGCGACGCGCTCGACACCCCGTTCTGGCCGGCACCTTTCCCGTGGAGCTCGCTGCGTCGGTTGCGGACCGCGAACGGCGACACGGAGTAATCTCCCGCCTCCCTGCCGTGTCTCACCGTCATGGTCCCCGCATGCGCCTCGCGCACCCGCTCGCTCGCGTCGCATGGGTCGCCATGGTCGCCTTCGGCACGTGGCTGGGCTGGCCGGGCCCCGCGCGCGCAACCGAGGGCGAAACCGATGTGTCGGCGACCGCCGGCGTCACCTTCCTCGATGCGCGCGGCAAAGGTGTTCACGTCGGCACAGGCGGCATGATCGGCGCGCGCCGCGGCATCACCGACGCCTTCGACCTCGCCGCGGAGCTATCGCTCTTCCTGCAACCTTCGATCGGCAGCACGCTCTATGGCGCGGCTGGCGGCTTTCACTACGTGGTCGACGTGGCTCGCTTCCGGCCGCACCTCGGCGTCCTCGCTGGCGTGACCGATCTGGCGACGACATCGTGCGATCGAAGACCTTCGAACCTGGTGGAGGTCGAGCAGACCCGCCCGCCGCTCTTCTCCTGCGGCGACGAGCTGCTCCTGACCGGCATCGTTCCCTTCGGCCTCGACTGGGCGCCCGACGCGCCGATCCGGATCGGATTCGCTTCGCGCATCGCGGTAATGCCTTTCCGCGACGACGTACCTGACATGCTGCTGCACATCACCCTGGGCGGAAGCTTCACCTGGGTTTTCGATCCACACATGGCACGTTGACAGACGACGGAGCGAGCTGGGATGGCTCGACAGATCGCTGCGCCCGCGCGCCCGCTCAGGGCTGCGCCCCAGGGAGAATGTCGGGCGGGCAGCTGAGCTGCTGATTGCAGTCTGCGCTTCCCGGCGAGTAGTCGCCGCACTTGTCGTTGGGCTCGATGCCCCACGTGCAGAAGTTCAAGTAGTGGAAGCCATCGACCCGTTCGAACACGATGCTGGTGTTCGGAAAGTCCGGCTGGGCGTGGCATTTGTTCTCGGAGTAAGGCCGGTAGTAGATCTTGTTGCCGACGTGGATGCCGTTGTCGAGCGTGATGATCCCGAAGCCGCCGACGACCTCGTCGCCGCTCGGGATGACGCCCACGTTCTCGGTGCGAACCTTCACCGCGCCCCACGAGTTATGGAACTCCGCGTCGGTGGTCGAGGAGATCCTCACGACCTCCTCCGGGGTGAGGACGTGCGGCCTGGGGATGGTTGCTGTGCCCGTCCGCTCCACGTAGCAGGTGCCGGAGAGCTGGCGCATGCCGACCTGGTTGTCCGGGTCGTCGCCACTGCAGTTGGTCGGGGGGTTGGGGAAGATCTGGCTCGTCCCGGTCACCGTCAGCACGTCGCCGGGCTTCACGTCGTCGGGGATCGCGTCGCAGCCCGGCTCCTGACCGATCTTGGCGCAAACCGCCCTGGTTTCCCCGACCGGGATGAAGGCCGGGGCGCCGAAGGACACGACGAGCATTCCGGTGTTGGCTGCCGTCTCCTCGACTTGCTCGCTCACGAACAAGCCGTACAGGCATGAACCGGTCGCCCGCGACTGCGACAGCAGGAACTTCTGGCTCATCGCAACGACGCCCTCGATCGTCACCGTCGTGTCGAGCCCGAGCTCGCCGCGCGACATCTCGCCGATCGTCGAGTCGATCCCCTCGCAACCGAGCGGCGGCGAGTCACCCGGCACCGGGCAGACGAGCCCGAGGAGGCCACCACCGGAGCCGTTCTCGGAGCTGCTGCCACCGCCCGCGGCGTCTCCGCCGCCCGACGTCGCGCCACCGACGAAGTCGCCGCGGCAGCCGGCGAAGCCGAGGAGGCCGAACGCGATCGATGAGGCGATGGTGAAGCCAAGGGCCGAGCGTGAAGACGTCATGAAAGGCTCCGCGGACGAGAAGAGGCCACGTCGCTGTCTAGCATGGTCGCCCGCGGGCTTGGCCGACTCGCAGCGATCGGACGCAGTGCCGACGCGAAGACGTCACTTCAGCGGTTCCGGCCGCAGTCGGCACTCCGTGCCGTCCTTGCTCCGGCACCTCGATGCCACTCGCCTGCGCTCCTTCGTCGCCCGGCCGGTTGGCATCAGCGGTTCGCAGCGTCGGCTGCTGCCGCCTCGGGGGCCGGATCGGCGGCCGGACCCGCGAGCCCGAACCCGTCGTGGAGGGCGCGGACGACCAGCTCGGTGTACTTGGCCGCCACCAGGCAGCTGACCTTGATCTCGCTCGTGGAGATGGCCTGGATGTTCACCGCGTGGTCCGCGAGGATCCGGAACATCTTGGCGGCGACTCCGGCGTGCGATCGCATGCCGAGACCGACGATCGACACCTTCACGATGTCCTCGTCGTAGCGGACCTCGACCGCGCCGACGTTCTTCGCGATGCCGTCGATGACCGCGCGCACCTTCTGCAAGTCGCTCTTGGCGACGGTGAACGTGACGTCGGTGCGCAGCGTGTCGTTGTCCGAGAGCTTCGAAGCGTTCTGGATGATCATGTCGACCGAGACGTTCTCGGAGGCGAGATCGCCGAAGATCTGGGCGACGATCCCAGGGCGATCCTCGACGCCGACGAACATCACGCGCGCTTCGTTCTTGTCGTAGGCGACGCCGGTGACCACGACCTCTTCGAGCGAGGCTTCATTGGTCACGAGCGTGCCTTCGGCGTTCGAGAAGCTCGTGCGGACGTGAATGGGGACCTGGTACTTCATCGCAAGCTCCACGCTGCGGATCTGCAGCACTTTCGCCCCGAGCGACGCGAGCTCGAGCATCTCTTCGTAGCTGATCTTGTCGATCTTCCGGGCCGACGGGCAGATGTTGGGGTCGGTCGTGTAGACGCCGTCCACGTCGGTGAAGATCTCGCAGACGTCGGCGCCCAGCGCGGCGGCGACAGCGACCGCGCTCGTGTCGCTCCCCCCGCGGCCGAGGGTGGTGATGTCGCCTTTGTCGTCCACCCCCTGGAAGCCGGCGACCACCGCGATGTCGCCCGCCATGACGGCCTCCAGGACGCGGGTGCCTTCGATGGTCTTGATACGCGCCTTGGTGAAGGCGCTGTCGGTCAGCATCTTGAGCTGGTGGCCCACGAAGCTGCGCGCGCGGCCTCCCAGCTCCTGGATGGCGAGCGCCATGAGGGCTGCGGACACCTGCTCGCCGGTGGCAGCCAGCGCGTCGAGCTCGCGACCGGCAGCGGCGATCGCCGCGACCGTCAGCTCGGTCTCGCGCCCTTCGGCGGCGACGGCGCGGATGTCGCGCGCCAGCCGGAGGAGACGGTCGGTCTCGCCGCTCATCGCGCTGACGATGACGACGACGCGGTCCCCGGCGGCGTGGGCGGCGATGGCGCGGAGCGCGGCGTTGCGGATGCGATCGGCACTCCCCATGGAGGTGCCGCCGAACTTCTGAACGATGAGCGCCATGATTCGTCGTCTCGAGCCTTCAGCCGGCCGGCCAAGTGGCCGCGGGCGCCCGGTGAGTCAAGAGAGCTGCGCCTTTCGAGGCCTGGTCTCGTATCGTGACGCTTCGCACCCCGGCTGAGCGCCCGTGCGTAAGGAGGCAAACGTGGCGAGTTACACCGATCAGCAGCTCTTGGGCGCCGTTCAGCGACAGCTCCAGCCCGGAGAGAACGTTGTTTCCGTCGCCTTCGGCAACAAGCCGATGAACATGGGGCTCCAGATCGTCCTCACGCTCGTGATGATCGGCACGGGCATCCTCCCTGGGCTCATCCTGTTCCTGATCGTCAACGCTTCGGTGAACAAGAACTACGTCGTCGCGCTCACCGACCGACGCCTCCTCGTCAACGAGGTCAACGGCAGCCTCGGCATGAAGTCGACGATGGACTTCCCGGTGCCCCTCCAGGGACGTATCGCCGCCTCGCCGAAGGGCAACTTCATCGATTTTGCGATCTTTGCGCAGCGCTCGGTCGAGATGAAGTTCTTCAGGAACCACGGCCCCACGAACTACAACAACGGCCAGATGATCGTGCAGTCCCTGCAGCAGGGGCAGCAGATGGGCGGTCCGGCGGGCGCGGGTCAACCCGGCGGCGGTGGATATGGGCAGCCGCAGATGGGCCCGCAGATGGGTCCGGGTGGGGCTCCTGGTCAGCTTCCCCAAGGTGGCTACGGCGCACCTCCGCAGCTCCCGCAGGGTGGCGGTGGGTATGGTGCGCCTCCCGGTGGCGGTGGGTACGGCGCACCTCCCGGCGGCGGTCCCGGTGGCGCTCCCGGTGGTGGTTATGGCCCGCCTCCTGGTGGCGCTCCCGGTGGCGGATATGGCCCGCCAGGCGGCGATCCGGGCGGCGGCGCTCCCGGTGGCGGCTACGGGCCCCAAGGTGGTGGCGCGCCCGGCGGCGGTGGATACGGTCAGCCCGGCGGCGGCGGCCCCGGTGGCGGATATGGGCCGCAGGGCGGCGCACCGGGCGGCGCTCCCGGGGGTGGCTACGGACCTCCCCCTGGCAGCGGCGGCTATGGCCCGCCCGGTGGTGGCAGTGGCGGTGGCGGCTATGGTCCCCAAGGCGGCGGCGGCTACGGGCCGTCCTGAACCAAGGATACCTCGGTACTTCAATGAGGAGCGACACTTCGATGGATGCAGCAGTCTGGGCACGGGACCTCGGTCTGCACGGCTCCGAAGCCACGGCGCCGGATGGCACGACGCTCCGCTTCTGGGTGGGTGGCGCCGCCGAGGGGCCGCGCGCTATTTTCCTGCACGGCTTTCCGCAGAACGCGGGGGCCTGGCGCAAGGTCGCGGCGCTCCTCGCGGGCGAGATGCGTCTCGTGATTCCAGATTTGCGTGGCTATGGCGAGAGCGACATCCCGGCCAGCGGGAAGTACGACATCGACACGCTGGTCTCCGACGTCGTGACCGTGGAGGGCGCGACGCGGCGCGAGGGCGAACCGCCGGGTCGCGCGCTGCTGTTGGCGCACGACTGGGGCGGGCCCATCGCGTGGCACGTGCTCCACACCAAACCCGGTCTCGTTCGCGGGCTGGTCGCAACCAATGCACCGCATTTTGCCGCCTATGCTCGCGAGCTCCAGACGCCCGAGCAGGCCAAGCGCGCCTGGTACACCGCGGTCTTCCAGGTTCCCTTCGTCGAGCACCTGCTGGCCCTCGGTGACGGCAAGGCCTTCCGGTTCGTCTTCGAAACATCGGCGCCTGCCGGCCTCTTCAGCGAAGCCGACGTGGACTCTTTCGTGCGCCCGCTTCTGCGCCCCGGCCGCGCGCTGGCCTCCATCGCCTACTACCGCGCAGCCGCGCGCTATCTCGTGACGCACCGCCGGGAGATCCGGGATCTGAAGCCCACCGAGGTCCCCGCCATCATCGTCTGGGGCCAGGACGACGCGGCGCTGTCGCGCAGCCACCCCGACGCCTGTGCGCGCTTCGTGACGAACCTCGAGACTCGAAGGCTCGACGGGGTCAGTCACTGGGTGCCGGAGCAAGCGCCGGAAGACGTCGCCCGTGCGGTGCGTGATCTCGAAGCACGCACGCGGTAGGTCGGCTTCGCGGCAACCACCCGGGTCGGTGACTTGAACGCCGACGCGGGGTCTACATTCCGCGGAGAAGCCTCCGCTTCTTCAAGGCAACGGAGTGACGGAAAGTCGAAGTCCGAGGATCCTCTCAGCGCGTCACTCGGTACACGTAGCCCTCGTTGTCCTGCCCGTTGGAGGGGTTGTGCCAGGTCCCGCCGGCAAGCCACACCGAGCCGTCGTCGGCGACCAGCGAGGATGCCACGACGTTCTCGTCGGCGTCGCCGTACACGACCGAATCGGCGATCTCGCCGGCCTCGTCGAGCCATACGACGCACATGTCGCGCGCGCCGCACGTCTGGACCAAGCCTCCCCCGAAGTCGAACGGGCCCTCGCACGCGACGACGACGACGGGCAGGAGGTCGGCGCCCACGGCGACGGTGGTCCCCTCTTCGAACGCGGGCGTCGCGAAGTCGTGGGTCCACACGAGAGCGCCGTCGCGATCGAGCTTGGTGACGTGCGCGTCCCAGTCGTACCCGTCGACCTCAGCGTTCGACACGTAGACGTTTCCCTCCGGGTCGAGGCTCATCCAGCCCGAAACCGGAGACTCCCACACGTCGGCTCCGCTCGCGTCGCGGCAGTGCGTTCCGTCCTCGCTGGCCGTGATCACGCGACCGTCGCGGTCGACACCGACCGAGGCGAGCCACGCGTCGTCCGCAAGGGTCGCCCAGCGAACCGAGCCGTCGTCGTCAAGGCTCAACGCGAACCTCGAGCCGGCCTCGCCCGTCTCGTGCGCGACCCCGTCGCCGAGATCGACGCTGCCTTGGATTTGACCGACGACGGCGACGGCGCCGTCGGGCCCGATCGCCAGGGCGTACGCGCCGGCCTCCGCGCCGTCGAGGTACGGCTCGTCGCCGTCAGGGACCTCGTAGGTGTCGGACGAGCCGATGCCGCGCAGCCAGAGCGCGTTTCCGTCGGCGGCGAGTCGCGCGATGAAGGCGTCGGACCCGCCGCTCACCGACTGCGTTGAAATCGTGAGACCCGCGAAGTCTTCCCCGTCGGCACTCGACGAGATGGTGCCTGCGATGACCCAGCCACCGTCAGCGGTAGGCTCCGCGCTGTAGGCGTCGAGCTCGAGGTCGGAGGTATCGATCCGATGCTCGGCGAGCTTCGTGCCCTCGTCGTCGAGCCGCTGGAAGACCAGCTCGACGGGCCCGTTGCGAAACACCGTCGCGAACGCGTCGTAGCCGCCATCGCGCGCACGTAGCGTCTGATAACTAGCGGCGTCCTCGGGTCCTTGGATGACCTCGGGAAGATTCGTACACGTCGGCAGCTCGCCGCCCGCGCCGGCTTGCCCGTCGCCTCCCTGGCCTTCCGCACCAGTCGGACGCTGGACCGTCCGCCCGCATCGTTCGGTCTTTCGTCGAGGGGAGGTTCTCGTCGCTTGCGCCACGGGCCAAAAAAGATCCCTCCCGGACGCAGCTGCAGCCTGGCGGCTCGCCGGCGGCCCCGGCGCATGGCGCCCAGCCTTCGAGGCACCCGAGGTCCCATTCGATGACGCGATCGCCGCGCCAGTAGAAGGTCGACTCCGGCAGGTCGCACACGCCGCACGTCGAGACCGGCAGGCATCCAGGGATGTCGAAGACACGCTCGCAACGGTCGCCCGCGCGGTCGTAGATGACCTCGTCGAAGAAATCGAACGAGCAACCCAGGTCGGCGCACCGGCCCGGAGAGCTTGCTTCTTCGCACTCATCCGGTGACGGTTCGCCTGGGCATCCGCCTGCTCCAGCCTCACCGCCCGCGGATCCCGAGGAGCTCACGACCGCGCTCGTGACGTCGTGCGGGGCGCCGCCCTGGCCAACGCTGCTCGACGACGTGCTCACTGCGCTGGAGCCGCCCCTCGCGGAAGTTGCGCTTCCGGACGCTCCATCGGCGCGATGCGAGGGTTCTTCGTCGCAGCAGCCCCCCGCCATCAGCAGCAGCGCGATCGAGACGCGGCGGATCTCCAAGAAGGAAAGACTACGAGCAAAAGGCGCGCGGAACAGAGGCGATATGCCCGAGCTTCTCATGGCCACATCCTCCGGCGCGCTGATCGTGATGCGCTGATGGTGATGCGCTTGATCGCCATGACTCGAGCAGGCATCGCGCGAAGCCTGGTTCCCCTTCTCCTGCCCGACCCGGGGCGTCGATGGGCCGATCCCGACTTGTGCGTGATCCGCCCGCGGACTCCGGAGGGCGACGAGCTGACGAGCCTGTCGACCTGGCTCCCCGGACACTCGCCGCCCCTGGTCGCGGTGGAGGTCGTGAGCCCGTCGAACGCGCTCAAAGACTACCGGACGGCTCCCGAGCGCCACGGCGCCAGCGGCGCCCAGGAGCTGTGGGTCTTCGATCCGAGGCTCAAGGGCCCAGGCTCGGGGGCGGCCCGTTCCGCCTGCAGGTATGGCGGCGAACCGACGGCGACAGCTTCGAGCGCGTCCACGCCGGCGACGGGCCGGCGCGGTCGGAGGCGCTCGACGCCTACCTGCTGGTCGTCGACGAGGGGAGCAAGCTCCGTCTCGCGGACGATCCGGGCGGCGAGCAGCTCTGGCTCACCCCTGAGGAGCGGGAGCGCGCCGGCAAGGAGCGGGAGCGCGCCGGCAAGGAGCGGGAGCGCGCCGGCAAGGAGCGGGAGCGCGCC
>Ga0105046_10007717_pt1 | contig 16913 bp, 5 predicted proteins | sample MAT03_FD_78385 | JGI IMG/M metagenome (GOLD analysis project Ga0105046, IMG submission 78385) | Freshwater microbial communities from Lake Fryxell liftoff mats and glacier meltwater in Antarctica - MAT-03 (megahit assembly) | ecosystem: Environmental > Aquatic > Freshwater > Ice > Liftoff...
ATGCCCCGAAAACCGATCACCCGAAAAGCCAATGGTTCCCGGCCTGCGCCGGGATGACAATTGGAAGGTTGTCGTAGCTGTCAATTCAGTTACCGTGTCATTTTTGACGACTACGGCGTATGGAAGATGACTAGCCGATGACGACTGTCGATGAGCATTGCAATGAATCAACTCGGAGAGCCGGATGCGGGTAAACTGCCGGTCCGGTTCGATGAGCGGAGACTGGAAACAGGGCTTAGGTTACTGCGCCAGTCTTGGACTCTACTAAACTTCATGCTCCGTTAGAAAATGTATGGCTCTGCCCTTCGACAGGCTTAGGGCGAACGATTCTTTAAACGCTCCTTTAAATTCCGGAATATACGGACAGCGCGTCGTAAACTGAAGCTACTTAGCCCGCCCGTACTTCGCAGTCAAGCTCGCCTTTGCTAAGGTGTTGGCATTGACCATATAGCCAGCAAGCGCCGCCGTTGAACCCGGTGCAATCTCTAGCTTCTCAGTTTTTAGCGCATAAATCGTAAAGTTGTAGCGGTGTGGCTTATCGCCAACGGGCGGGCAGGGGCCGCCCCAGCCGGCTTTGCCAAAATCAGTGCTGACCTGCAAAGCGCCTGCGGGCAGCTGTTTGCCGTCTTCAGTGCCCACGCCTTGCGCCAATCCGGTGGTGTCGGCGGGTAAGTTGAGCAATACCCAGTGCCACCAGCCTGCGCCACCCGTGGGTGCATCGGGGTCGTGCACCAAGAGCGCGAAACTTTTGGTACCTGCTGGCGCATTCGCCCAACTGAGTGCGGGGGAGATGTTTTTGCCGCTGCAGCCAAAACCTGAAAAGACAAAATTGTTTGAGATCGCCTTTCCTAGCACTAAATCTGGACTGCTGAGTGTGAACGGCGCGGCGTGTGCGACGCCGATTGATAAGGCGATGGTAATCAATAGCTTACGCATTTGTTTTGGCATCTCAGGCTGAAGGAATCGTCAGTATAGCGAAGTGACTGTTTGTATTTTCCTCACTTGCGCGACAAACTTGCGCGGTTACAGGTGTCCTAAGTGCGCGGAAACAACGCGGGCTTGGGGTGAAACGGGAAGCTGGTTTGAAGCCAGCGCTGCCCCCGCAACGGTAAGTGAGCATCAATGCGCGTATTCGCCACTGGTGGTAACAGTCTGCACTGACTGAAACCCTGGGAAGGTTCACGCGTTTTGGCGATTTTGGGCCTAGCTCAAATCGCACTCATTAGCCCGGAGACCGGCCTGTGACTAATACAACAGCAGCGCGGAGGGCGTTGGCGGCTTGTGGCTTTTGCACGGCGCCTGCCGTGCCATTACTGCTGATCGCCTCGTTTTAGCGCTGCAACCCCGTGCGGGTGCGCACGTTTTTGAAGGCTGATTTTATGCAAAAGACTTTACTTTTTATCGCGCTGGGCACCGTTTTAGCGCTTCCCCCCGCAATTGCGAGCGAACCTACCTTACCAAGCGTTGTTACCGCAGCGAAGCGACCACAAGCGGTGGATACCGCGTTAGCGTCAGTGAGCGTTTTGACGCGCGAAGACATTGAACGGATCCAGGCGCAAGACACAGTGACTTTGTTGCGTCACTTTGCCGCCGTGGATTTGTCCAGAACCGGCGGGCCAGGTAGTCAGACCAGCGTTTTTTTACGCGGCACGAATCCGAATCACGTGCTGGTGCTTATTGACGGTGTGCGCGTGGCCAGTGCTAATACCGGCGGTTACGCTTTTGAAGGCCTACCTGTTGAGCTGATCGAGCGCATCGAGCTGGTGCGCGGACCGCTGGCGGCGTTATACGGGTCGGATGCAATTGGCGGCGTGATTCAGATTTTTACCCGTTCGCCTGCCACGCCTAGCGTTGAAGTGGGCGTGGCGCGTTACGATAGCTTTAGATTGAGCGCAAGCAATGGTTATCGCACCGAACGCGGCGGTATTGGGATTGTTCTCAGTCGGCGCGGCAGCCAAGGCTACTCTTCGCAAAATGTAAACGGCTTTAGCTTCGATCCAGATCGGGACGCCAGTTATGTCGAACGCGCGCTTGTCACAGCCGACACGCAAGCCAATGAACAGCTGAATATCCGCGCAAACGCGCTGCGCAGTGCCAGCGACGTGGAATTTGACGATGGCCGTTCGCAGATGGTGCAGCGCCAATTTGGCATGAGCGCGGTGTATCAAAACTCGGAGAGCTATGCGCAAACGTTTCGTTTGGGCTATGCCAAGGAAGTAATCGACACCCCGGTTTTTTTCCAGACCTTTCGCACGCGTCGTTTGCAAGGTGATTGGCAGCATGATTTGATCCTGGATGGCGGCAAAGCACTTACTTTAGGGATTAATACCGCGTCCGAAAAGGGCAGTGCAGGTGGGGAAAAGCGTACTTTGATCGCGCCGTTTGTTCGTCTTGCCGTTCCGGTAAATGGCCACGAACTTCAAGCATCAGTGCGCGCAGATGATGATTCGCAATTTGGTATGAACGGTAGTTTTTCGGCGGCGTGGGGTTACCAATTTGAATCAGCGCGGCTATTCGCCAATTTTGGTCAAGGTTTTCGCGCGCCGAATTTGAACGAGCTTTATTCCCCAGGCTTTGGCGGCCTGTTCGCCGGCAATGAAAATCTGGATCCTGAGCGCTCGCATTCCTTTGAAGTCGGTGCCGATCAAAGCTTTGGCGCGGCATCAAAACTGCGCCTGCGTGCATTTCGCACCCGTATTACCGATCTGATCAGTTTCAGTGGTGGTGAGGTGTTTAGCGCAGAAAATATCGCGCGCGCCGCTATTGATGGCGTTGAGCTGTCGGTGGAATCTTCGCTGTTCGCCTGCAAAGTCAGCGGCGATATCACGCTACAAAACCCACGCAATTTAAGCAACGATCAAACGCTGCTGCGCCGCCCAAAGCGTAAAATCGGTGCGCATGCAAACTGTGATTTTGATGCGCTCAATGTCTCAGTGGACGGCTTTGGCTACTCCGCACGGGAAGACTTTGCGGCGACTTTACCCGGCTATGGCTTAGCCGATTTGTCGGCCAGCTATCAAATAGCGCCCGCATGGTCCGTGCAGGCCAAGCTCGAAAACTTATTTGATCGCAAGTACGAGCTGGCAAGCGGGTTTAATACGCCACAGCGCACCTGGCTGGTCACGGTGAAATGGGCGCAATAGCGTCTAATTGATCGCGCCCCTACGGTTGGAATCTCGACGAATTAACGCCGATTAGCGCGTAGTGTCCAATCTGTAGGGGCGCATTGCATGCGCCCAATCATTCCAAATCCAGAAGCTTCGCCCAGCGGATGCAGTCTACAGGGCCGCAAAATAGGACTAAGCTTGCCGCTTCAACCAAAAACATAAACCATCCATGAAAATTTGCCCAGTCGCAATCGCAGTCGGCTGTAAACGCTGCCCAATCTTCAAAATTTGCCCCGCCAAAGGCATTATTGGTGACCAAGCGAAAACTGCGCCGGTGCCGGCAGCAAAAGCGAAGAAGCGCCGTTAGGTTTTGAAAGCGCCAACGGCGCGAACTATCACAGCCTGGGGCAACGCCCCAGGGGATAGAAACCGCAAATAGTTAAGGGCTGAAAGCCCGCCCTATCGATACACTTCGGACTGCAATGCGCTTGATAAATCGGGCCTTCATCCCTAATCGAATTTATTGCAAATTCCTGGGGCGATGCCCCAGGCTGCGATGGTTCGCGCCTTTGATGCTTAAAAATTAAGTTCGATGTAGCGCGAAAAATCGTCGCGAGCGATCAACCTATCGTTGATGAATACGATTGCAACACATCCTATGTTGCAGTGCACACCTCTAGTATGCCGACACGCACCAACCCAGCTCTTGCCGAGCCGCTTGGGCGTTTGCTTTGCGATCCCGCTATTTGGACTTATGCGAAGCAACATCGATATTTTTCAAAAAGGACTTGTGATGCGTCGGTTTCAAAGTTTCTTGATCGGATTTTGCTTCTTCTTAGTTTCGGTATGTTTGTTTTCCAGCACCGCATTGGCTGCGATCAACGCGCAAAATTTGGGTGCAAAATACGATGCAACGCAAAGCAACATAAACTTTCGCGTGTATTCCTCCCGCGCGACGCGCATTGAAGTTTCGATCTACAAAACCGCATCGGGTGCGCAGCCAGTCGTCAAATATGTATTGGTGAAGGATGCCGCGAACGTGTGGTCTAAAACGGCTTCCGTCGCAACCTTAAAAAACACTTATGGCGTTACTGGCGCGGTTTATTACGGTTATCGCGCCTGGGGCCCGAACTGGCCGTATGTGAGCACGTGGACTAAAGGCACCGGGGTGGGATTTTTGCAAGATGTGGACAGCCAGGGCAATCGCTTTAACCCTAATAAGTTGTTGTTCGACCCTTACGCAGTTGAATTGAGTCAAGATCCAAATACGCCGAGCTGCACGAACGGCACGATCTATGCCAGTGGCGCGCTGTATCGCAATTTAGACAGCGGCCCGTGTGCATCGAAAGGCGTGGTGTTGGCGCCGAGCACCACCTCGGTTGGCGTTAAACCAACCCGCGCGTTCAAAGATGACGTGGTTTATGAAGTGCATGTGCGTGGTCTGACCAAAAATGATGCCAGTGTGCCCGTGGCTTTGCGCGGCACGTACGCGGGTGCTGCATTAAAAGCGGCGTCGTTGGCGGCCATCGGTGTTACTGCGGTCGAATTTTTGCCGGTGCAAGAAACCCAAAATGACACCAATGATGTCGACCCACTGAGCACGGCAGGGGATAATTATTGGGGCTATATGACGCTGAACTATTTCGCACCGGATCGGCGCTATTCCTCTAACAAAAGCGCGGGTGGGCCCACGAACGAGTGGAAGGCGATGGTCAAAGCATTCCATGATGCCGGCATCAAGGTTTATATCGACGTGGTTTATAACCATACCGGCGAGGGTGGCGCTTGGGGCGGCAGTGATGGTTTGACGGTTTACAACGTGCAGTCATTTCGCGGCTTGGACAATCCGACCTATTACTCATTGAACAACGGCTTCCAATATTCCTGGGACAACACCGGCGTCGGCGGTAACTACAACACCCGCAATCCGATTGCGCAGAATTTAATTATTGACTCGCTTGCCTACTGGCGTGATGCCTTGGGTGTGGACGGCTTTCGCTTTGATTTAGCCTCTGTGTTGGGCAATACCTGTCAGCATGATTGTTTCAATTACGACAAGATGGACCCAAATACCGCGCTCAATCGCATCGTCAACGAATTGCCGCCGCGCCCAGGTGCGGGCGGCAGCGGTCTTGATTTGATTGCCGAGCCTTGGGCAATCGGCGGCAATTCCTATCAAGTCGGTAATTTTCCGAGTGGCTGGTCGGAATGGAACGGTGCATTCCGCGACACGGTTAGGGCTAAGCAAAATCAGCTTGGCCTAACGGTGGTTACCCCTGCTCAACTGGCAAATCGATTTGCTGGCTCGTCAGACTTGTATGGTGACGATGGCCGTAAACCCTGGAATTCAGTCAATTTTGTCGTCGCGCACGACGGTTTCACCCTGAAAGACCTCTACAGCTACAACTCAAAGCAAAATGCGCAGGCCTGGCCTTTTGGCCCCTCCGATGGCGGCGATGACAACAACCACTCATGGGATCAAGGCGGCGTGGCGCTGGATCAACGTAAAGCCGCGCGCACCGGTTTGGCGCTAATGCTGCTGAGCGCCGGCGTGCCGATGTTGACCGGCGGCGATGAATTCCTCCGCACGCAAATGGGCAACAACAACGTTTATAACTTGGATTCGTCGGCAAATTGGCTGAATTACACGCTCGATGCCAATGCCGCTAATCACCTAAGTTACACGTCCCGCCTAATCGCATTTCGTAAGGCACACGCGGCATTGCGACCCTTAAATTTCTACTCAGGCGTGGACAACAACGGCAATGTAATGGAGCAATTGCGCTGGTTTAAGCCGGATGGTGCGCAAGCCGACACCGCATATTTCACCAGCACCAGCAATCACGCGATTGCATGGCGCATTGATGGCAGCGAGTTGGGCGACAGCGCAAGTGCAATTTACGTGGCCTATAACGGCTGGTCTGGCGCGGTGAATTTTGTTTTGCCATGGCCGGGCGCGGGTAAAAATTGGTATCGGGTAACGGATACCGCAACTTGGAACGATGGCGCAAATGCGGTATCCCTACCGGGCAGCGAAGCGTTTATCGGCGGTGAGACGACAAATTACAGTATGCAGGGGCGCTCGCTTTTGCTGCTGATTGCGAAGTAGCTTTTTAGTCACTAACCGGCTAAGTTGATACAAAATCTGCGAGGAGTTATGGACACAAGTATCGTCATCCCGGCGTATGCCGGGATCCAGAAGAACTCAATCGAAGAGGCTAAACTTCCCGCTCCACTGACGCTTACTGGATACCGGCATTCGCCGGTATGACGAGCGCAACACAGGGAAGGTATGCCCGCTACTCGCTTATTTTGTTCCGGATCGTCCGGCTTAGGGTTCATAGCGTAAGGACACAAACGAAATTGAGCGCGTGAATTTTTTTTTCGCGCGCTTAACCCCAAGCCGTTAAGCGCCGCGTAGCAGATGGGCCTAAACCCACCACGGAGTCCATCATGCTGCAGCTTAAATCCAAAAATACCCAACGCCCACTCACGCTAGCGTTAGCACTTTCGCTGGCCTTGCTTGCGGGCTGCGATCAAGCCAATCGTGCCGAGCAACAAGCCGGTACGAGCGGTACCAGTCGCTCTCAGTCCTCTGGCCAAAACGCAGTTAGCGAGGCCGACAAGGCAAAATTAGAAAGTCGCCAAAACGGCCCAGCATCGCCAGCCGTTGCGGATATGCCCGTCAATGAGGATGCTTCCGAACCCAGGGACGCGTCTGCACCGATGCAACCGCAAGCAGATAGCACCACCGTTATGACTGGGAATAAGAAAGATTACGCGGGCCTCGCAGCTGCCCAGGTGTCCGAGGCGCAAGACGCTCGTACGCGCCGTGCTGACAACAGTGCGGCAAAGCCCGCGCTCGTGGTCGGGCAAGTCGTTGCCGAAGAAAAAAATATTGCCGCACCGGTGCAAATCGCGACGGATCAAGTTCCGCAGGCCACCGTTGCCGAACCAGGACTTGTGGTCAACACCGAAAATTATGACCGCACCGCGGTCAATCCAATCAAGCAAACAGCCGTCGAGCCAGTGTCCACTTTTAGCATTGACGTCGATACCGGGTCCTACACCAATACGCGGCGCATGCTGACCCAAGAAAATCGCCTGCCGCCAAAAGATGCGGTACGTGCAGAAGAATTCATCAACTATTTTGACTACGGTTATAAGCAACCCGCAAATCGCGCGCAGCCTTTTTCGGTCACCACCGAATTGGGTGCGGCGCCGTGGAATGCCAAACACGAGCTGCTCTTAATCGGCCTAAAAGGCTACGAGATGCAAAAAAGTGAGATTCCGCCCGCGAATTTGGTGTTCTTGCTGGACGTTAGCGGGTCCATGGACGAGCCGAACAAATTGCCATTGCTCAAAGCGTCAATTACCCAAATGGTGGAACGCATGACCGCACGTGATCGCGTGTCGATTGTCGTCTATGCCGGTGCCGCAGGTTTGGTGTTGGAACCTACGCCTGGCAATCAACACGAAACGATCTTGGCGGCGTTGAATCAATTAAGTGCGGGCGGTTCGACCAATGGCGGCGAGGGGATCGAACTTGCTTATAAATTGGCGACTAGCAATAAAATTGAAGGTGGTGCGAACCGCATTATTTTGGCCACCGACGGCGATTTCAATGTCGGGCAATTTAACCAGAATAAGCTCAAAGAATTTGTCGCCAGCAAACGCGATACCGGCGTCAGCCTTTCTACATTGGGTTTCGGCGCGGACAACTACAACGATGCCATGGCCGAACAACTTGCCGATGTCGGCAACGGCAAATATGCCTATATTGATTCAATCGACGAAGCCAGCCGCGTCTTGGGCCGCGAAGTCGCCGGTAGCCTTTACACCATTGCCGGTGATGTCAAAATCCAGATTGAATTCAACCCGAGTTTGGTATCGGAATATCGTTTGATCGGCTATGACAACCGCATGTTGGCGCGGGAAGACTTCAATAACGACAAAATCGACGCCGGTGATATTGGCGCTGGCCACACCGTGACTGCGCTGTATGAAATCACCCGTGCGGGCTCTGGCGGCGAAGCGATCGACCCACTGCGCTACGCACCTAAAAGCGCTGGCAGCGGTGGCAAAGAGCTGGCTTTTCTCAAGCTGCGCTACAAATTGCCGAACCAAACGGACAGTATCTTGATTTCTCAAGCGATTACGCCACAAGCGCAATCCAGCTATCGCCTGCAATACGCAGCGATGGTCGCCGCATTTGCCGAACACCTGCAGGGCGGCAAATATCTTGGCAAATTTGGTTTAAACCAGATCGCGCAAGGGCTTAGCAAAGTCGAACAACCCGCAAAGGCTGAACTGTTGTCATTAGTCGCGATTGCCAAGCAAATTGAAGCACCAATAACCCAGACGTCGGACGGACAAGTGCAGATTTCGGTGCCAGAGGGGAAGTGAGTCGCTATGAATGACCCAATGCCGAGGGCGTTGGGTAGATGAAAGTTCGGGCGTTTAACCTGGGATTGTGCGCTATGTGCAATTCCAGGTTTTTATTAACCGTATCGCTTGGCAGTTGGAAATAATGTGCCGTTACGCCGTAAAACTTAGTTTGTTCATTGCAGCCAAAACCACTTGCGAGTACCTTGCTAAGACTTAAGTCTTAGGCGCGGGTGGATAGGTTATGAAACATTCAATTCTTTCAACGCGTGAAGGTCGAACGGGTTTTGCGCCTGTGAAACGTCTAGTGGCGGTGTGTTTATTTGCGGTCGGCGCGGCGATGGGAGCAAATATTGCGTTTGCGCAAAATGTTGCGCCTGGTATCGAGACGGCCGCGCCAGCTCCAGCACCCCGATTGCTGCAAACGCTCAGCCCACGGGCAGAAGAGTCGCGGCTAGTGCGCGCGGGTTCTTTCAATGGGGATTTGCGCGATTTGCCGTCCACTGGTCCAGACCGCTTTGAAAATTACGAACGACCATCGCCGCACGTTAAAAGGGTGGAATTGCCGTATTCCGGGCCTATACCTGAGGATTTGCCATTAGGGCCTGTTGTTAGGGCGACAGCACCTGCGCCTATTGCTAATTTTGTTGGTTTAGATTTGACCGGCTTTGGTTCTGGGTATCCGCCAGACACCAACGGTGATGTGGGGCCAAATTACTTCATCCAATCGGTAAATAGCTCAATTGGAATATATGACAAATTAACTGGTACCCGAGTGGTTGGTTTAAGTCTTAATACCTTTATGCGCCAAGGGAATTTTGGCAACGTATGTGATACCAGCAATCGTGGTGACCCTGTGGTGCTATATGACACATTCGAAGACCGCTGGATTATCACGGATTTTGCATTTACGACCACTGGCAATGATGTTAACAACCCGCCGGGCATGTTTCAGTGTTTTGCCGCATCTAAAACAAGCGATCCAGTTTCTGGCGGCTGGAACTTTTATTCTTTTAACACGACCGGCGGCTTTGGTGATTACGGAAAATTTTCCATATGGCCAGACGGGCTTTATGCCACATTTAATATGTTTAATTACGTTGCAAGCGCTGGATTTCAAAACGTCCGAGTTGCCGCGTTAAACAAGACGCAAATGTATGCGGGTAATCCGAGCGTACAAATCGTGTCGTTTGATTTACCCTCAAGTGAATTTACAGTTTTGCCAAGTAATGCACGCTTGCAAAGCGGAACGCCGCCTGTTGGTACACCAAACTTATATTCGGTAGTTTGGCAGTTTACCAACGTCATTTCGGTTTATAAATTTAAGGCTGATTGGAATAATATTTCTTTATCAAGCTTTACTGGCCCGTTTGACACTATTGCACCTGCGAGCTGGGCAAGCGCCCCGTCAACGGTTCCCGCCAGTGGCGGTAACGCGAATGACACTTTGCAACCACGTTTGATGGTGCAAAACCAATACACAAATATTGGCGGCGTTGAGTCTTTGTGGAATAGCCACACGGTATTAGGTGGTGCGGGTCAGGCTTCGCCGCGCTTCTACCAAGTGAATGTCACAGGTGGCACTATCGCCGCCAGTACCACGCAAGCGTTTACTCACAGCCCGAATGCCACGATTAACCGCTATATGCCTAGTGTGGCGGTGGATCGCAGCGGCAATATGGCAATGGTTTATAGCGCGTCAAGTAGCACGCTTTCTACCGCCGTTCGCTATGCCGGGCGTTTGGCGGCTGACGCGCTAAATACCTTGCCACAAACGGAACAATCTTTGTTCGAAGGCCCTGGCGCGCAAACGTTTAGCAACCGCTGGGGTGACTACTCGTCAATGACGCTAGACGTCGATGGCTGCACGTTTTGGATGACTACCGAGTATTACGCGACAGTAAGCGTAGCGAGTAACTGGCAAACGCGTATTGGTTCTTTCAAATTCCCTAGCTGCACCGCGCTGAGCACTTTCGGCACGCTTTCCGGCACGGTGACCTTGTCGCCCGGCGGCACGCCGATTAGCGGTGCGACCGTCACATTTGGCAGCCGCACGGCCACCACGAATGCAAGCGGTGTCTACACTTTTAGCAACTTACCAGCCGGTACCTATCACGGCTTGAGTGCTGCGGCGGTCGGTGACAATACGAGTGCAACGGTCAATAATTTAGTGATTACCGGTGGTGCAACCACAACACAGAACTTTGCGCTGACGGCTGCAAGTGCAGCGGCGTGTTTAGTCGATACCTCTATGGCGGATTTTCAGGCGGGTGTGCCAACCTCGGTGGATTTGACCAGCAGTCCAGGAAATGCGACTTTATCCGAGCTTTCCGGGGCGTTGGACCAACAAAACACATCTTTGTCAGGATCAGGTAACAGTATCACCACAACGCAATGGATCGGACAAAGCTTTGTTCCTGCTATCTCGGGGCAGCTGGTGCAGGTCGATATCAACTTATTTTGTGCGGGTGGATGTAGTGGCACCGTTCCGATAACCGTGCAAGTTCGAAGTACTTCTCTCGGACTTCCTACCGCAACGGTCTTGGCGACGGCAACGATTGCAAGCTTCACCAGTGGCGCAGGTACTTATTACTCGGCAGTGTTTGGATCGCCTGCGACACTAACTGCTGGTACGACCTATTCGTTAAATGCGAGAGTTTCTGCAGCAAACCCTTCTGGCACTTATGCCGCCCAATTCAGCACTGGCAGTCCCTATTCTTCCGGCACGCAAGTGGCAACTACAAACAGCGGAACATCGTGGTTTACAATAGCAACTGATTTGGGATTTAGGACCTACATGACGAGCGGTTTTGTGACGACTGGCAATCTAATCTCCTCAAACAAATTCGCCAACCCCGCCGCCAACCTAGTGCCGTTTTGGACCACACTTTCCTGGACCGGCAGCACGCCAGCCAGCACTACCTTGCGCTTCCAAGTGGCGGGTAGCAATGAAGCCTTTGGGCCGTTCAATTTTATCGGCCCAGGTGGCACCGCGGCGACTTTCTACACGACATCCGGCGCATCGCTATCGCAATTCAATGGCTTTCGCTATCTGAAATACAAAGCCTTGTTGAACACCAGCTTGAGTACTTCTACGCCAACTTTGAACGACGTAACCGCGTGTTTTAGCAATCAATTGAGCGGCGTCCCGGGTTCTGAAGGTTTGCAAATTGGCTCAGTCACGGTGCCAGCAACGATTGCCGGTGTGAATGGAATTACCCGCGTTACTTTTAGCCAATCGTATGTCAACCCGCCGGTGGTAATCGTGCAAATCGCGAATGACAATGCCGACCCAGCGGCGCTGCGCATCACCAATGTGACGCGCAACGGCTTTGATGTTTTGCAAGTTGAGGCGCCAGGGTGTGCTGGCTGTACCGCATTGACCGGCGCTACGGTGGTCAATTGGTTAGCGGCGTCACCGGGTTCCTATCGTGTGCAACAAAACTCACGCTCGGCTTTTGGTATTAGCGCTGCGCCCAACGCGGTTGGCCCAGGCCCGTTACTGAAAGTGGGCACCATCAGCACCAGCGCCAACCAACGCAGCACGGCAAGTGGTTTTGTCGTCTGGCCATCAACCAGTTGGCAAGCAGTAACTTACCCGGCCGGTGAAACATTTGTCGCAGCACCGGTGGTGTTGATGACGCTACAAACTTGGAATAACGAAGGCCCCAACTTTAATGGCCCAGTAGCATCTTTGAAAGGCACCTCGCAAATTTGGGCCACTCCGGTGGCGAACAATGTGGACACCGGTGGCTTTGATGTCGCGATCGAAAGCTCGGAAGTAGACGACGATGACGTACCCGGCCCTGGGCTTAATTTCCCAGAAGTCGTGGGTTATGTCGCGATTGAACGGCCGGTGTCGATGCAGTTGACACAGTTTGGTAGTGCCAGTGTCGTAGGTATTGCGACCGGCAACAGCACCGCAAACGATAGCTGCGTGATTACCGATTTGACTTTCCCGGCAACGGCACCCTTGGTTGCCGCAAATTTGCGTGGTTTTGCCGGTAAGCAAAGCCGTTTGGAAACCGATGGCGGTTGGTTACGCCGTTGTGCGATGAGCGCGCCCGGCGGGTCGGTCGTGCGCATGACCATGCGCGTTGACGAGGATGCCTACACCGATGCCGAGCGTTTGCACCCGACGTCAGAAACGATTGGCGCTGCAATTTTTGGCGGCGACTTTATCACCTCGCCGATCACGCTAGCCCGCACATCCGTGCAGGCGATCGGCGATCAATTAAAAGTCAGTTTCAGTACCGCGACCGAGGTCAGTCATCTAGGGTTTCGCATCTGGGGTAGGGCGAATGCCGACTTAGATTGGACGGCGCTGCACGACGATTTGATTTTCAGCGCCAGCGGTGATGGCATGAAGAGCAAGTCTTATACACGCGTGGTGGCGTCTGGAGGCAGCAGTGAAATTCGCATTGAAGACGTGGATTTGCTGGGGCGTTCGCGCTTCAGCAGCACGATTGCGGTCGGTGCTGATGTCGGTACTGACGCGATCAACGCACCAATCAATTGGAGCGCCATTCGCGCCGCAAACGCGGCAAGCCCAGTCCGACAAATTCAAGCAACTGGCGCTAAAAAAGTGCTGTTGCAAGTTAAAACCACCGGCATACAGCGTGTAACTTATGCTGACTTAGTCGCTGCGGGCTGGTCAGCAGGCAATGTCGCTGCCAGAGATATCGCCGTCCTAGACGCTGCTGCGCCGGTTTTGCGGCATGTGGAATGCGCGGATGCCACCTTTGGCCCGGGCTGCAGCATCGAGTTTTTGGGTGTGGCTTCAAGCTCGCTTTACGGTGAGGTGAATAGTTATGCGATTGTTGTGGATGAAAAGCTGGCGAAGGTTGTTGCCAGTGGCGCATTCGCGGATGGCCCGGCAGTGCCTAGAACCGTCCAAGCCCAGCTGCAAGTCGCGCCGAACCGCGCGTATAGCTTTAGCGCGCCTGGAAATGACCCGTGGTATGACGAGCGAATATTGGCAACCACGCAGCCGGTGTCGATCAATCGCAGCTTTGCCTTGCCGGAACGTGGCGCTGGCCCGGTCAGTATCGACGTAGATCTTTGGGGCGGGCTAGATTTTGCCGCACCTGGGCTAGACCACAGTATTGCGCTCAGCGTCAACGGCGTGGAGCTGCGCGCATTGCGCTTTGATGGCTTGACCGCCCAGCGCGTACATGTGGAGGTTCCAGAAAACTTGATCACGGCCAATAACACGCTTACGCTCAAAGTGAATGCAGATACCGGTTTTGCCGCCGATGTCGTCTTGCTCGATGGCTACAGCGTTAATTACAGCAGGCTGAGCAATGCAAGTTCGGGCGAGCTGAAATTTGGCAGCGTGTCCAATAGCGGCAATGGTGCGTCGGATCAAATTTTTGGCGGCGATTTTGAAGTTCGCAGTGGCTTTGCCGTCAATGGACTGAGTGGCCCGGCAAGTGTCTGGACGCAAGCAGGGGCTTCGGTACGCCGTGACGTGGTGAATGCCGCTGCGGTACTTGATGCGCGCGTTACCGATTTGATTTTGGCAGAAACGCCCAAATTACTGCGCCCTAGCGTCGTGGCTGCGACGCCCGGCAATATCAACACCACGCCAGTCGACTACCTAATCATCACGCACCCACTATTCGAAGCGGAGCTGGTGCCGATCGTTACGCTTGAGCAAAGTCGGGGTTATTCGGTGCGCGTGCTGCGTACGGATGAAATTTATGCCGCTAAAAGCGATTACGCGCCTAGTCCGCAGGCGATACGCGAGGTGATTAGCCAGATCAGTCCGCGCTTTGTGCTGTTGGTGGGCGGTGATAGCTATGACTACAATGACTATTTAGGTGTGGGTTCGCAAAGCTACCTGCCAACTTTCTATCACGCGGCGGATCAAATCGTGCGCTTCGCGGCAACCGATGCGCTGTTTAGCGATGCCAATGGCGATGGCGTACCCGAGCGCGCACTTGGCCGTATCCCGGCGCGCACGGTGGCGGAAATGAGGCTGGCGATTAGCTCGATTGTGCAACGCGGCAATACGCCTGCAGCGCGCTATTTGGCGGTGGCCGGTGCGTCAAATTCGGCTGAGCATTTTGACATCCACAGCCGCAGCCTATTGTCATATTTACGTCAAGGCCAGCCTAAAGAATTTGCGCTGGTAGACGAACTTGGCATCACCGAAGCGCGTGCAAAAGCGGCGGCAGGTTTGGGCGGCGACGCGGATTGGATTAACTATTTAGGCCATTCCAGCCCGAATCGTTGGGCCAGTCAAAACTTACTCGACACCAGTCAACTGAGCAGTATCAACCGTAGCGGCATTCCCGCCGTGGTCAGCCAGTGGGGTTGCTGGAACAACTATTTTGTCATGCCCGACCAAGACACCATGGCGCATGCCTTGATGTTGCGTAGCAATCGCTTGGCGTCGAGCGTAATCGGTTCAACTAGTTTGGCCGAAGACGCCAGCCACATGGCGCTGGGCACACGCTTTTTCGACTTGGTAGAAGATGGTCGTATCGGTGATCGCGAAGGCAAAGCCATCAATACGTTGGGTGAGGCATTGATGGCGGCAAAGGCAGATTTGGCGCGCAGTAATCCAGAAAACATCGAATCGAATTACTCGATTACGCTGTTTGGTGACCCGGCAGCGGTGCTGCGCTAGGCGTAATGTGCTGCGAAAGGCGGGGCGGTTATTCGGCTTCGCTTTTCGCGCTAGATCCTTATCAATTAAAGCTTAGGCCAGAGGACAGGGCAGGTAGGCATTCTACCTGCGCTCCAACAAGTGCAACTTATTCTTGACCTTGTCCAATCTTTGGCATCGGGTGGTGAATCTTTGCGCATGCTATCCCGTTTGGCATACGGGATCGCTAGAGCGGACGCTTACTGAGGCCCGTGCACAGGCGGTCGATCTCATCATTGCAGCCGCGATCACGCCTTCAAGTAATGGTCCTGCATCGGATAGCGCCGCGCGTAAAGCGCGAAGACCGCTGATGCGATCAGCGCGAAGGCGGCAAAGAAGAACATCAAAAACGCATTCTGACTGAGTCCAGAGCTTGCCACCCAGGCGCTGAACGTTTCTTGCCGCAGCGCTGCGTTCGTCAGTAGCACCCAAAGGTTGCCGAAGGTTACCGACAGCAGCCAAAAACTCATGATCGTGCCCTTCATTGACGTGGGCGCTTGGCTATAGGCAAACTCTAAACCGGTGGCGGATACCAGCACTTCGCCCAAAGTCAGTAGCGCATAAGGCAAGATTTGCCAGGTGATCGAAACCGCATCACCGCCGTCGATCCAAAGCTGAATTATCCCGGCCGCGACCCAAGCTGCGCCCGATACTGCAATGCCAAAACCCATGCGGCGAAGCGCCGTAACCTGCACGCCCATACGGGTTAACGCGGGATATAAAATCAGGTTGTTAAACGGAATCAGCAGCATCACGAGCAGCGGATTTAGCGCCTGCATTTGCGCGGGTTCCTTCACTAACCAACCGAGCCAGGAGTCTGGTGCTAGCATGACCATCGCCTTGCCTTGTAGTACCCAAGTCGAGGCTTTTTGATCAAATAGCGACCAAAACGGCGTAACGATTGCGAACACGATCATAATGCGCAGCACCGCGCGCACCGCGTCAACCGCCCAATCAGGGTGCGCGCCGCGCGCACGCTCAAGCTGCAACCAGGTGCCGATGCCGCCCAACAGCATGATCGCCAACAGGCTAAGGCAAAAGCTCACCACAAAACCAAGCTGCCACAAGCTAAAAGTTGGCGATAGCGCATACGTCAGCCAAAGCAACATGATAGCGCTCGAAAGCGCCACGCCAAACGCAGTAAGCCAATAGCCAATGCGATGCTCGCCCGGTTTTTGCGCCAATAATGCGGTGCGCGCAACCGCTAAAAAGCCGTTGGCATCCGGCGGAGTCGGCGGCGTTTGCACATATTTCTTTCGACCCAGCCAAAAAATCAGCGTGGCGACCGCCATTAATATGCCAGGGATAGCAAAGGCCCATGCGGCACCCTCCGATTTCAAAATGCGCGGCATGAGCAGAGACGCGAAAAACGAGCCAAAGTTAATCGTCCAGTAAAATACGTCATAGACAACTTTTGCCAAATGTTTGTTGCTTTGGGTAAATTGATCACCAACAAAGGCCGATACCAAGGGTTTTATGCCGCCCGAACCCAGCGCAATCAGCAGCAGGCCGACATAAAACCCGGTTGCATTGCTAACAAATAGGGCTAAGCAAAATTGCCCCACGCAATACAGCATCGACAGCCACAACACGGTGTTGTATTTGCCGAAAAAACGATCCGAGATCCAGCCGCCGAGCAGCGGAAAAAAATACACGCCGATCACAAAGCTGTGAAAAATATCTTTCGCTAAGCCTTCGCGTTCGGCCAGCGGCGCCATTTGCAGCATCACCGAGGTAATCAAAAACGGCACCAAAATATTGCGCATGCC
>Ga0105046_10007718_pt1 | contig 16912 bp, 16 predicted proteins | sample MAT03_FD_78385 | JGI IMG/M metagenome (GOLD analysis project Ga0105046, IMG submission 78385) | Freshwater microbial communities from Lake Fryxell liftoff mats and glacier meltwater in Antarctica - MAT-03 (megahit assembly) | ecosystem: Environmental > Aquatic > Freshwater > Ice > Liftoff...
GAAAGCATCAAAGGGGTCAGGCTTCTTTGATTTCGACTTCCACCGTCAGGGTGCTTTGCAACATAGTTTTCAGATATTCAGTCACCCCAGATATGTACCGCAGAACGTCCAATTCGCCCCTCGCCTACATCAAAAAGGCCTGACCCTTTTGATCCTCGAATTCTGCTAGGAATGTTCAAAGGACGCATTGATGATCCGAGTGTCCTTGCGGATGAGGAGGAACGTTTCTTGGCACTGTATTGGCTTCCTGGGGCTATAAACGACTCAGAAGTCGAGCATGTCGGACATCGGGACGTTCCAACGCGGTTCAAAACTTGGCCGCTATTTAAGAACCATCCTATTTCCAAATGGAGGATATGGGATGGTGTCACAATCGAAACGGAAGACCCACTAAAACCGGAACACTATGATCTTCCACAATTCGAGCTGGTCTCCCACGCAACATTGGTATCACGCATCGAATCTGGCTGGCATCCGCGTGATGAAGTTTTCCTCTACAACCCAGAGTTGCGCGAAACGTACGAAAAGTGGAAACGCGAGCAGAGTCAGATAGCATGAGGGCAGATAGAATCCGGCTTCATGGCCAACCATTAATTTTAACGGATATGATTCATGCCCATCGAAGTGTCATGTCGCAAGTGTGGAAAAGCGTATCGCGTCAAAGATGAACGAGCGGGTACAAAGATTCGTTGTAAGGATTGCCAGACCGTGATCGAAGTTCCTCAGACTTCCGAAGACGATTATGGCGACCAAATGTGGAGTGAGCCTGCTCCTCAGAGCCTGCCGCCGCGAAATAAGTCCAGAGCAACGGTTGCCTTAAAGAATACGCCAACGTCCGCAGGCGGATCATTTTTCCATAAAGTCTTCGGCGTCCTGGCACTGCTGCTGGCGGGTGTTATGGTTCTCGGTATCGGATTGCAACTGTCAAAGGGAAACGTCCGAAGCCTTGGAGGACTTGTCGTCGTCGCTGCCGTTGGCGGCGTCGGCATCAAATGGCTGAGATCCTGAACGCAGCACATCGCTCTTCGGAACGCCTGTGAGAAAATAAGTCCCATTCACCCTGAGTCGGGTTGCAAACTGCCGGGCCTTAACCGTCCGGGTCGTCCAGAAGCTGTTGCAGACGGGCTGCAAGGTCCGGGATCAGAAGGCTCGTCCATGTGGCGTCAATGAGACCGACAGCGATCATGTCCAGTAGATGAACCTGATCTTTGCGGCGAAATGAGGTCAGCTTCATGCGAACCAGAGCTTCCAGAGTGACCACGCGAAACTTGTCCGTACTTTCCGATTCCTCAACGTTTGCCGCAGGAGCCACGTATTCCTCGCGGACTTTCTCCCCTGCAAACAACACGTGAACACCGTCGCGAAATCCACCATCGGGACCGTCTGTAAAGAAGTCGATTCCCGCAGCATGTCGAAACACAAACCCCGCCTGTTCCAAGGCATTCACCGCCAGCGGCATGTCACCGCGTCGCAGCAGAATATCGACATCCTGCGTAAATCGGACGGCCGCTCGATCAACTCGCCCCACCCATTCGGCTACGGCGTTTCCACCGGTGACCGCGTACGGAACCGACCAGTCAGCCAGCGCCTGAGTGGCTCGGCGCAGGCGGTCGCCAACATCTTCGATTGCCAAGGCAACTTGCTCCCATCCGGAAATCTTGATATCTGTGGACAACGCATCATTCCTGAAAACGCTTGTGTAGACGTATCTTAATTCTTAACTGCTCATAACACTCGTAATGATTCTAACCAGATTTCAGGCAATGCACGACCGATTTCCAACGTAGTTGTCGCTGCGGGTTTATCTTTTATTATTCAGCGATACCGATTCATCGTCCTGACCCGCGTCGTCCTGTCAATTAAAGTTTCCGGAGACGACACTGAACCCGCACATCGGATTCGGGCGGTTCGTTGATCAGGCAGCCGCCGTTGAAATTGACACCCGGTTTTTTTGTGACAGGACGATGAATGACAGGACGATTAGAAACACAAATCGCATCGACATAAGAGGCGAGCGACAATGAATGAAAAAACCTCAAGTAGTAAATCCTTCACGGCGTTGCCCTACTGCTTATCGATTCTGGATTTGTGATTGAATGTGCGATACAATCCCTGACCACGATCATAATCCCGCCTCGGAGCTTGCCAATGCCTCGAATCACTACGAAACACTTTTCAGAGCCAAACCGACGATTGTTTCTGAATTCGTCCTGCCTTGGATTTGGTGGACTCGTCGCAGCGGCGATGTTGGCTCAGGAAGATCGAGCACGGGCCGACCATCCTCTGGAATGGCAACCGCCGGACGGGCTGCCACATCTCACTCCGAAAGCAAAGAGCGTCGTGTGGCTGTTTATGAATGGCGGCGTTTCACAGGCGGAGTCGTTTGATCCGAAACCCATGCTGACGAAGTATGGGGGCAAATCGATCAATGAAACTCCATTCGCCGACGTTCAGAATCCAGAAAAGCTGAAGCTTGCACGAGTCACAGTAGTGAACGATGCCAACGGACAGCAGCGGAACAAGCTCTATCCGCTGCAGGTAGGTTTCAAGAAGTATGGCCAGTCGGGAATTGAGCTCAGTGATTGGGTTCCGCACGTCGGTAGCTGCGTCGATGACATCACCGTGATTCGATCGATGTTCACGACCGACGATAATCACGGGGCTCAAACGCAGTTTCATTCCGGCCGGCACATGCTGGACGGTGAATTCCCGACACTCGGCGCGTGGGTCCATTATGGACTGGGAACGCTCAACGATAATCTGCCGCAGTTTATCTCAATGGGCAAACGCGAATACTGGAACGCGAAGGATGGGCACTACCTGGGACCAGCGCACGATGCGGTGCCGATTCAGGTTGATCCAACGAATCCGCTGGACTACGGAAAATCTGCGGCAGGGCTGACTCATGCAGAACAGAAGCTGGCGTTTGATTTGGTCGGTCGATTGAATCGAATCAAGGGCGAACAATATCCGGATGATGCCGCGCTGGCCGCACGAATCAAGGCTTACGAGCTAGCGTTTCGGATGCAATCGTCAGTGCCGGAGACTCTGGACTTCGGTACTGAGACGCAGGCGACTCAGGACAGCTATGGTCTCAACGATCCTGCGACGCGGGATTTCGGAATGCAGATGCTGGCGACGCGGCGATTTATCGAACGCGGTGTACGCTTTATCCAGGTTCAACACGGGGCAGGGGGGGCAGGTGTTTGGGATGCTCATAGTAGCCTGAAGACTAACCATGAAAATAATTTCAAAGCCGTAGATCAGCCGGTGGCAGCGCTGTTGAAGGATCTGAAACAGCGAGGACTGCTGGATTCGACGCTTGTCGTGTTCGCAAGTGAATTTGGTCGCACGCCGGGGACTCAGGGAGCCGACGGCCGCGATCACCACATCTATGGTTTCTCAGTCTGGATGGCTGGCGGCGGCGTTAAAGGTGGAATTGTGCATGGCGCGACTGATGAAATCGGGTTTCATGCCGTTGAGGATCGACATTACGTGACCGACGTGCATGCCACAATTCTACATCAGTTGGGACTCGATTCACGACGGCTGGAAATCCCGGGCCGCAAGCGATTGGATATTGATCACGGTATGCCGATTTTGGAAATCGTCTGAATCGGTGAGTGGCGTGTTGATTTAGTCGCGATCGCGTGTTGATTTAATCGTTTAACCCGACTCGAAGAGGAGGTACTGAGTGTCCCGCCTCCTCTTCGAGTCGGGTTAAACGGGAGCGATCTTGGCTGAGACTAAATCAACACGCGGCTAGCCTCGGGTATCTTTGATCCACTCAATCGCGGCGACCGTGGCGCCATTGGTGATAATTGCCAAGCCCGCGGCCAGTTCGGCCGCCTGGCCAGGCGGATCGATCCCATAGGCCAGTTTGCTCATCGGGCCGTTCGCTGTTGTAGTAAAACAGATGATCGGCGGATGACCAGCCTCCGTCGCCGAGTCCTGCGTCGGTTGTTGAAGAGATGCCAAACAACCGTTTCACAATTTGAATCAATTGCAGGCTGACCAGCAGCGACACAAACATCGACAATCCCATGAGCGGCACAAATGGCCCCATGTCAAAAATCCGTTCCGCCAATGGCCAGACGGTCGGCCAAAAAAGAATCAGCAACAACGTCGCCAGACTTAACCATGGCCCATAGGGAATCTCGCGATCACGTTTCGTAATCCATGTAACCAATGCAGCAAAGATAGCAAGCACTGGTGCCAAAAAGAAAACGGCAATCACAGGCTGCCAGCCAATGACGCTGCCGATCATGGCCATCAAAACCACATCACCAAATCCCATGGCTTCCTGCTTGAGTACCCAAAATCCGGCGATTCGCACCATCCAGACAATTCCGCCGCCGACAATCAGTCCAGCAATGCTGACCAGAAACCCGTGGATGTGCGGATGTTCTGCCACGAACGGCATGCAGTCCCAGGAAAACAAGGCTGGCCTTAACCAATCCGGCGAAATCGATCGCAGGGTTTTGGCGACACTGGCATCCTGAAACCAAAGAGGCACGATGAATGTCTGACCTGAGACTGTCGAGAACAAAATCGAAAAGAGCATCATCGGGACCGTGCAGCCGTCCGGAATAATCCGCAATTCAAAATCGATAAACGTCGCTACAATCAGACAGCAGATCATCAGGATGTGAAGCAGATAGCGAACATGAAGCCATACCGGAAACGATGCCACTGTCGTGATATTTTGTGGACCATCGGTATCGAACAAACCCGCACCGGTCACTGGTCCCCAAAAATTCTGGGGCGGCATTTCAATCTGGTACACGACAACAAACAGAACGCCGGTGAGTAATTCAATCAGTGGATATCGAATTGAAATCGGACGCCGACAGTTCCGACATTTACCTCGAAGCAAAATCCAACCGAACAAAGGGATATTGTCGTACCATTTAATGGACGCCGCGCAACGCGGACAACCGGAGCCATGGCTGGTGAGTGACTTCAACTGATCGAGAAGACTTAACTTCGATGGGAAGCGGTGAATACAAACGTTTAGAAAACTGCCGATGCAGAGTCCGAATATGAACAGGAACGGCAGTACGAAGAGCCGAGGCAAATCGAAGTAGTTCACAGCTCGTCTCCTTCGTTCATTGCATCCGGGTACTGTTCGTCGTGCGGCCTGTCAGACACTGGAAAATCAATTTGCCGTGCAATCCTGCGCGCCAGTTGCTCCGGCCACTCACGCTCGGAATCGACGATAATCGTAGCACATTCGCGGTACAACGGTTCCCGAATTGCCATGACTGCGGCGACTTCTTCCGCGATCGGACGACCCGTCAGGCTGGGTCGATTTTCGCCTGCGAAACGATCGCGGCTAAGGCGTTTTGCCAGCGCGTCAATGGAGGCATGAAGCCAAACAACAGGACCAGATGCTTTCATTCGAATGCGGTTTTCTTCCGCCAGAATCGCGCCACCACCGCTGGCCAGAACCAGACGATCCTGCTGCAACAGTTCTGCCATGATTTCTGATTCACGTTTGCGGAATCCAACTTCGCCTTCGGTGTCGAAGATCTGGCGAATGGAACACCCAGCTCGCTCTTCAATCACACGGTCACTGTCGATCCAGTTCCATTCCAATCGCTTCGCGAGGCGCGGAGCGATGCTGGATTTTCCGCAGCCTCGATATCCGATGAGTGTGATGACCATGATGCAATTTGTCAGTTGTCAGTAATCGCGCGATGAAGCCTGCTGCGTTTCTTAATCCTAATCTTGCGCTTAATCTTAATCGATTTGTTCTTGAGCTTGCGTCGTTGCCAGATTTGCGCCGACGCAGGAAAGCCGATTAGGAGTAAGATTAAGAGGAATCACAAACGCTGGCAAAGGAAGGAAATTTCACCGGGGGCGTTGAAAACAAAAAACGAGACAGGCTTTCACCTGTCTCGTTGTGTATTTACGCTGCTTTGAACCAGGACCGCTAACTACTCTGCAGACTTCTGCTCAACAATTTGAATCCCGGGTACAGTGATCGACTTGATCTGTACGCGAGTATGCTTTTGGCGATGGCCAGTGTGGCGCCGAGAATTCTTGCGTTTTCGCAAACGCTGAATTTCCAGTTTGATCCCTTTTTCCTGGGCGATCACCACTTCCGCGACGACTGACGCCCCGGAAATTGTCGGAGCGCCGATGACGCTTGGTCCACCGCCGTTGGCGAGTAAGACCTGGTCAAAAGTAATCGAAGCACCGGCTTCGACTTCCTTTCGATAATCCACGGAAAGGAAAGAGCCTTCCTGAACACGATGCTGACGATTTCCGTCTACGATCACAGCAAACATCGAAAAATCACCTTTAACCAACGTCGCCAACGAAATTCAAATCACAGGGAACCTGCCTTGCGGCATCTGCACAAAACCACAGATTGCACAGCCCGTGTTCAAAGGAATCGCGAAGTGTAGCGATCAGTTTTAGAATGTTCGAGTCGGAAATGCCGCAAGTTTCCGACTTGGGAAGAGGAATTTTGAATTCGGCGGGGTTGCAGCGTGATTCTGTGCCGAAAACTTGGGATTTGTGTGACGCCGAACGGGAACGACTGCCCGTCCGGCAGGAAATTGTTGTCAAGGACGGGGCAGGAGACCCGTCCTACGTTAGCCCAAATTGACTTCTCGTCCGTTCGTATCTTCGGCACGGAAAGTCATGTGCTCGAGGCAAACATCGGACTTCGAGACGACAACGATTTCAACTTCGTGCTCGTCTTCTATCCGAATGAGTTCCTTGCGTTTTCGATTGTTCAGGTAGTTGGCAACTCGATCATGCACTTCGATCATGATCTTCGTCACCTGTTCGTGCGCGGAAGACGACAGAACCATTCGCATGACTTCAATTGAAAGACTTTCCGCCGTTTTTACCTGACCAACACCGTTACAGGCAGGACAGTTTTCATAGACGCTGCGTCGAAGAGACGGACGAATACGCTGGCGTGTCATTTCAATCAGACCAAATGGGCTGATTCGCAACACACGGGTTCGAGCACGGTCGCGCGCAACAGCATCTCGCAATGCATGCTCCACCCCTCGACGATGTCGTTCATCACGCATGTCTATGAAGTCGTTGACGATCACGCCACCCAGGTCTCGCAGCCGGATTTGACGAGCGATGGCGTCGGCGGCTTTAAGATTCATCTGATAAGCACTGCGTTCCGGATCATTGTCCGCTCGGAAGCTACCACTGTTAACATCGATCGCAACAAGCGCTTCAGTCTGATCGATGACCAGCGAACCGCCACCTGGCAGTGGCACGTGTCGATCCTGAATGCGAGCGATTTCTTCTTCGATACCGTACTTGTTGAACAGTGGCTCCGCGCCTTCATATCGCTGAACACGATTGACGTGAGTCGGCATGACGATCTTCATGAACTCGCGAGCTCGTTCAAACGCGCCGTCTTCGTCGATCAGCACGGTATCGATTTCATTCGTGTAGATGTCACGAATGGTTCGAATAATCATGTCGCTTTCTTCGTAGATATCCGTCGGTGCGGCGGTCTTTTTCAGACGCAGCACGATGGTCTCCCAAAGTCGCAGCAAATAGTTTAAGTCTCGCTTCAGATCCGATTCTTCTCGATCAATCCCAGCCGTTCGAATAATGAATCCCAGACCTTCTGGTGGCTGAATTGCCTTCATTGTCTGACGCAGCTGGCGACGCGTTTTTTCGTCATCGATTTTGCGACTGACGCCAACTCGCTGCAGCCCCGGCATCAGCACCAGATATCGGCCGGGAATTGAGATGTAGGTCGAAAGGGTAGGGCCCTTGTTGCCAATGCCTTCCTTGATCACCTGCACCAGAACTTCGCTTCCACGTTGAAAAATTCTCTGAATTGGCGGTTTGTTGCGAGCGTTGCGTTCGTTCAGATGCTTTGGGGGACGACCACCACGACCAGGTTCGCGTTCTTCACGCTCCTCGTCTGGTTCATCTTTTACCAAGTGCTTGTAGTATTGATACTCAACGTCACTCACATGAAGAAACCCGTTTCGACCAACGCCGAAATCCACGAATGCAGCCTGAATACTGGGCTCGATATTTACAACTTTACCTTTATAGATATTTCCAACGTAGTTTTCCGCACTGCTGCGTTCAACATACAATTCTTCCAATACTCCGTCTTCCACAATGGCGATACGGCTCTCCTCCGGCTGGAGGACATTGATCAACATTTCTTTTTTCATTGACGCGATGTTCGTTTTATCTTGCCAGCACGATCACTGGCTTTTGTTGTTTCCAATGGGCTGCCGAACGTCGACAGCCTCGGTTGTGTTCATATTTAAAACTCGACAGTATCGACCAGGTCTGGACAAAGTCGCGAAAGTTCACCTTGCAGATAATGCTCTACGTCACGAGCCAGATCCAGCGAACACGCGTGCTGAGAAATTCGTACGGCTTCGGAAATCGACAAGTTTCTGACGACTTCTTTCAACCGAGGAATTGCCTGAGGTGTTGCACTCAGACTTCGCAATCCCATTCCCAACAACAGCGGAATGAACCGCGGATCAGAACTCATTTGCCCGCAGACCGTCACGGATTTTCCATATTTCTCTGCAGCGCGAAGCACCATCTGAATGAGTCGCAGGATTGACGGATCGCCTGAGCGATACAGGTTAGAAACCGTCGGATCCGAACGATCACACGCGAGAGTGTATTGAATAAGATCGTTTGTACCAATCGAGAAGAAGTCGACTTCTCTCGCGAATTCTTCCGCCAGAATCACAGCGGACGGAACTTCGACCATCATTCCGATCGGTATGTTCCGTTGAAACGGAATCCCTTCCTCCTCTAAATCCTCCATCACGTCCATGAGTATCATCTTTGCCTGCCGATACTCAAGCAGCGTGGAGATTAACGGAAACATGACTCGCACGTTACCATGTACGGACGCTCGTAAGATTGCCCGCAATTGCCGCTTAAACATGGGTGTATTGAGCAAACTGAGACGAATACTGCGTAGCCCCAGCATCGGATTCTGAACCTCCGAAAACTGGTGCTCCAGAAGCTGCGGCACCTTGTCGGCACCAATATCCAGCGTTCTGATGACCACCGGAAGATCACCGCATGCTTCAACGACCTTGCAATAGGCTTCGTAGTGATCAGATTCCGACGGCTCCCGATTTCCGCTCAGAAACAGAAATTCGGTTCGATACAGCCCAATGCCATCAGCCCCGCGCTTGATACAGTGACTCACCTCTTCCGGAAATTCAATATTGCCGCAAATGGTTACGCGTTGACCATCCAGAGTTTCCGCAGGCAGGGCCTCCATGAGCCCCAATCGGACGCGGATTCGCTCACTGCGTGCCTGCATGTCGCGGACACGAGCGACCGTTTCACTATCTGGATCAATAATAAATCGACCATTGTCGCCGTCCAGGATGACGGTTTCGCCACCGGACACACCGGCAACGCACCGGCCAAGCCCGACGATCGCCGGGATCTCAAGCGCTCCGGCGAGAATCGCGGTGTGACTTGTGCGACCGCCAACTTCCGTTGCAAATCCCAGCACGAATTTTGTATTGAGCGTAGCAGTTTCGCTGGGCGTCAGATCATGAGCCAGTACGATGACTGGCTCTGTTAGATTCTTCAGCTCTTCGCGACTTTCACCGAGCAATTGACGCAGCAGTCGTTTTTCAAGATCAAAAATATCGAGCGCGCGTTCGGAGAGGTAGCGGTCTCCCATTTTTTCAAGTTGCTCGGCATAACTGCGAAGCACTCGGCTGACAGCGAATTCGGGAGATCGCGTTTGTTCGCGAATCAACACTTCTACTTCCCGAACCAGGCGTGGATCCTGAGCCATTTGCAGATGAGCGGAAAAGATCGCTCCATATTGAGCGCCCAACTGGGCCGAAACCAGCTGTTCATTCGCTTTGATGTCGTGGCAAACGTGTTCAAGCGCGGCGTGAAATCGCTGCACTTCATCATCAATAGCGTCTCGGCCGACATACTTTCGGGGAATACGAAAGTTCTCCGACCCCAGGACCAAGACGGGACCAGAGACGACACCTGGAGAAACAGCGATTCCTGTGAAGACCTTCATATCGTCAGTTTAAGGTCTTACCCGACGCCAAACAACTCAGCGAAGCTCAGAGCCAGATATCGCAAAGCCAGACTCAAACAGTTCGCTTATCGCGTCTGCTGCGGCAGGTGCATCTGCCCCCGATGTTTCAAGAGTCAGGATCGCGCCCGTTGGCGCGGCTAACATCATCAAATCAAACGCAGATTTCACATCCGCGCGGCGACCGTCGAAAGACAGACTGATTGAAGACGAAAACGTTAATGCTTTACGCACCAGCAACTGCATCGGCCGCAAATGCAACCCGTCTTCCGGCGTCACTTTGACTTTTCGGCAAACTACGTCCTCAGCCGCCACGAGCCGCCCCCTTTCTTTCAGGGAATTATGACGCCTTATGCGTCACGATCGCCGTCATCTGCTTCCGTCAGCAGATCCCAGATATCAGTGGTCGTTGCGGACTGTTTTAGGAAATTACAGAAATCCTGACTTCGCAGGTGCCTAGAGATGTTTTCCAATCCGCGAAGGTGATCACCAGGACGATCCGGCGGTGAGATCAGCAGAAACAAGATGAATACATCTTCACCATCCAGGCTGGAGAAATCCACGCCAGAACGTGAAATCGCAACCATGGCAGACAGCTTTTCTACCGACGCATGCTTCGTATGTGGAACAGCAACGCCATTGCCGATGCCTGTCGAACCCAACTCTTCTCGCTTGAGAACAGCTGCCACAACTGCATCTTCATCAGAGGCTTTCAATGCACCGGCGGCCTTCATGTGAGCCACCATTTCACGAATAACTTCTTCTTTTGTCGTCGCCTTGAGGTCCGGCAGAATCGCTTCCTGAATCACAAACTCAGTCAATTTCATTTTGTCTCTCACAATATCCAGATCATCAACAGTCGGAATGTATGACCAAACACATCACATCAAAACAAGGCCGCTGGTGCAACAAGACCAGCCGGAACAGAACTACCGACAGTTCATAATCGCCGGCATTCTAGCAAACAACAGACAATCATCCCCAAGAGGATTTAACAGGAACCCAAGGGAAAACTGTAACCGGGAAACAAAAGTCGCCCATCTCACTATTCAGCCTTCGCAGGCCCGTCCGTTTCAGTCGCTTCCAGAGCTTTTTCGGCCTGCTGAACAGCATCGGCGACTGACGTTGTGTGCCGATGGTCGCGATGTTTTTCTTTATGTTTATGAACCTGCTGCTCCATCTTGTGAAGGGTTTTGTCGAACGCAGCACCAGTGTCTTCACCCTCGACATGTGCCACAATCGTGTGGAACCCATCGATTTCGACCAGCATTTCCACAGCGACGCGCGGACCTTCGAATTCGATAGTGACGTCAATTTCACTGACGGTATCAAGATACTTGACCAGCTTTTCAGCTTTTCGAGTAATGTATTCACGTAATTCGGGTCGGATACTGCCGTGACGACAAGTAATTGCCACCTGCATTCGATTTTCCTTCAATCCAGTGTTTCAGACCATGTCACTTCGCTGCTTAACAATGGCTCATTCTAGTGGCGACGTCAAATCAAGAAAAGCACGATGGACCGGTTCTTTACCCGAAGAAGCAATCCCGGCATCAATTTACAACCTGAAGCATTCCCGCGTGAAGCAAGCCATTCTTCATTTCATGGGCGAATACCCAATCTCCAAATAAGCAGCCTCCGCAAAGCACGTGCTCGCCGCCTATTGTGATAACTTTCTGCAACATGAGCCCCAACAAATCGGCCGGGTTCCTTGCATCTGTTCGTTCAGTTCGGACAATCCGATCCCTTGCGACTTCGGACGCCCCACTGACCAGGAACCCACACAATGGCTGACTCCAAGGCCGACGCCCCGCCTGAAGAAATATTTTCGCCTCAACCAGGCACGGTTCACATGCCGCCATGGACAGTCGGTGAACTCCCTGAGGCCCCAAAGTTTCACTGGCGACAACTGGCACTGATGGTCGGCCCCGGACTCGTGATGGGCGGTGCAGCAATCGGCGGCGGCGAATGGCTGACCGGACCGCTGGTCACAGCCCGATATGGAGGAGCCTTACTTTGGCTCGCGACGCTCAGCGTTCTGTTTCAGGTGATCTATAACGTAGAAATCAGCCGCTACACTCTGTACAGCGGGGAGCCGATTTTTACAGGGAAGTTCCGAATTGCTCCTCATCCGATGTTCTGGGTGGTCCTGTATTTGATCCTGGACTTTGGTTCAATTCTACCCTATCTGGCTTCAAACGCTGCTATCCCGCTGGCAGCAATGATCCGAGGCCATATCCCGGATCCTGGCCTTGCATCAGATGCGTTCCTGCTGAAAGTATTGTCTTGCGGTATTTTCCTTTCAGTATTTGTGCCACTCTGTGTCGGCGGACGAGTTTACGATTCCATCAAGGTCATGATGACATTTAAGCTGATTGTTGTACTCGGGTTTTTGACACTGCTTGCGGTCTGCTTTTCAACGAAAGCGACGTGGGTTGAACTCGGAACGGGGTTTTTCAAGTTCGGCAATGTGCCAATCGTTCCTGCCGAAGACTTGAATAAGAACGGGAAGCAGGACGAAGGCGAAGCGGAGCACGGACCGCGTGTCGATAACGTCTTTTCTGCATGGAGAGCAAAACGATCCATAGCATTTGACTTTGCACTTGTGGGTGTCCTCGCATCAATGGCCGCAATTTCCGGAAATGGCGGCCTGACAAATACACCAATCAGCTCGTTTACCCGAGATCAGGGTTGGGGCATGGGAAAACATGTGGGAGCGATCCCAAGTATGGTAGGCGGACACGAAATAGAACTTTCTCACTCAGGCAAGGTATTTCAGATCACTCCGGACTCACTGAAACGGTGGTTCCGCTGGATCGCGCATGTGGAGCGTGAACAGTATCTTGTCTGGCTACCCGCATGCTTCGTCGGTTTGGCGCTGCCAAGTATGTTGTCGGTACAATTTTTGAAACGAGGGACGGTGCCAGATGATAAGTGGCAGGCGGCAGCGATGACTGCAGATGGCGTCCGCGACGCTGTTGCTACAGCGACGAATCCTTCCGTTGGCGGCGCGTTTTGGTACATGACTCTTTTCTGTGGTCTGCTCATCCTGGGGACCAGCATGGTCGCGACTGCCGACGGAGTCCTCCGTCGTTGGGTAGACGCATTCTGGACGTCCAGCAAAAGACTTCAAACGTGGGACACACGACATATCGGACGCCTGTATTTCGGCGTGCTTTGTATTTATATGGTCCTCGGCTTGTGTATGCTGTTGTTTGTCCCGGGCGACAAACTGCTCGTGACAGCCACCGGCATGATGTACAACTATGCCCTGGGATTTAGCTGCCTGCACACACTCGTGATCAACTGCACGCTGTTGCCTCAAGCACTACGACCGAAACTCTGGCAAAAAACAGGCTTGGTCCTTGGTGCTGTTTTCTTTCTAAGCATCGGAATTCTGGCAACGTATGATGCCGTGCCAGGCCTCATAAAGACATGGCACGAAACATTCAACAAACCTGAGGTGACTGCCGAGAAGTAATTGTCCCGAAACAATTTGCGGGTTTGCAAAATGTATGATGGACTTCCAGTCCGTCATTCTTCAGACGGACTGGAAGTCCATCCTACGGCGACAGAAACTCAGCATTGCTGACGGCCTTGAACAACTCCGGATGTTCAAGCTCTGCTTCCTTCAGAAATCGATCTGCAACACTGGCAACTGCCAGAGGGCTGCCATCCGAAGCAACCGCTTTGCGGCATTCTTCAGCAAACTGCACGATTGTTTTTTGCGTAGCCCGATCGTTGACGCACTCTTCTTTAAACATGCGTTCGAGTTCGGGCCAACACTCCCAGTCTTTCCATCTCGCAAGATTTGTGATCGTCAGTATTCGCAGCTCATCATTTGAGAGCAATTGCCGCATTGACACTTTAAGTCGGGCTTCGGAAACCAGACTGCTCTCGTAGCTGTAGATAAACTGAATGGCCTGCACGGCGGCATGGATACTGTCCGTCGGAACGTCCCGCTGCAGACGGGTTCTTTCGAGAAATTCGACTCCATCCTCGCCAGTCAGCAACAGATAGCCACCCATAAGTCCGTCTGTACCGTATCGAAAAAACTTTGTTTCATCTTTCCCTGTCGGCGGAACATCGCCAATTTGGGACTGCAGAAACGTTGCGTCGTCTGCATCTCCGCAGAGACCCAGCATCATGCCGTAAAGTCCGAGTCGTTCGGGAGTCGTCATAGGATCGGCGATCCACTGCCTCAGCTTCTCACGAGGCATTTCGCTCTTGACGACCTTCACGTCGTCGTAGGTTGCGTTCGCAAATTCGGCCCAGGCATCAATCGACAGAAGTGGATCTGAATGTTCAAGGAACGCAAGATAGTACGGCAATCTCTGCGCCTGAGCCAATGTTTGCGACGGGGCATTCTTGATATAGCGTATCGCCTCTTGTGATACGGGAGTCGATGATGTCCACAGAATCAACTCAGGGATCATCAGTGAAGTTCGCTGAATTCTCTTCGCTGCATTTTCTTCGGACTTCATGCCAGCTGTTACGACACGACCTTCCTCAACAACGTTCGACTCTCCACCGTCGCTCGATGCAAACGTGGAGCCTGTGAACGAACTATTGTCCGGCAGCGAACCGAAGAGCAAAAACAAGTCGCCCGGATCCCCGGCAACCTCCTGCCGCACCAGAAATGCCTGCCCGGTCTGCAGGCGACCGAACTTTGCAGCAAGGTCTGCGCCTTGCAGGAATTCTCGAATGCGAACGGTTGATTGAGGAATCGCAGTCTTACCCGACCAAATTACCTCAAAGTCCAGCAACTCGACAATCACAACCATGTCTGACGTGCTGATTTCTTCCACCAGCGTCATCGGCGGCGAAAGGCAAAACGGACATGCGCGAAGAACACTTGTCGCCAAGAGCACGACCAATGCAAGGCAACTGATGCTCTTGATTCGGCACGAACGATTCCAACATTGCGAAATTGCCACGACAGATTCATCCTTGAAACTGTGACTTCTATAACGAATCTAACAATCGTCCTTCAGCTTCTTCGTCTACCAGGCATCTGGTGAACGACACAATTCGCTGCGCCGAATTGTCCATCCATGCGACGGGCTACCAAAGCAGCAGCATTTCAGCAGAAATCGCCGATTTCGTAAACATATTTCTTGTTCCGGGGTTCCGGCCGTGGACCACAATTCACGGCAAACTCCAGCCTCCAACAAGAACCGCGGAGGCGGGAACCTCCCGAGCAGCGTATTCCGAGGCAGTCGCCTTGGAACAAGCTATTCGTCCGGCGAGCCGTAACGCCGAATTGTACGTTTCGGACGCTCTCGAGTTCGAAAGGCTTCGAAATCATCGACTTTGTATTCGGGCAGAACAGTATTGATTCGCTTTTCGATATTTGTCAGCTCGCCGCCTTGCTGCAAAGTCACAAATGTAATCGCTCGCCCATTTTGATCCGACGAAAGTCGTCCGGTGCGACCAACGCGATGCACATAGTCGTCGCAATATTCGGGGATATCAAAGTTGATGATGTGTGAAATCCCGCTGATATCGATACCGCGTCCCACAACGTCCGTAGCGATCAGCAGGCGCAGTTCACCGGCCCGCAGCGACTTGATCACAGAGTCACGTTTTCGCTGCGGCAGATCTCCATGAATCGCTGCGATGCGGTTGGACTTCAGACGTTTCGAAAACTCGTTAAACAGAGCATCCGCGCCTCGTTTTGTACGAGTGAATACAATGGCCTGCTGCGGTCTTTCTTTCGCAAGCACCCGCAGCAAAAGCGCTCTCTTACGATCTTCGTCCACAGTGATGTAGTACTGTTCAATCGTATCGACGACAACTCGGTCCTCTGAAAGATCGACCATTTCAGGCTGGATCATATAACGCTGAGCCAGTTTCTCAACAGGCGGCGGCAGTGTGGCCGAAAGCAGCAACGTCTGGCGTTCTGCAGGACACGATTTCAGAATACGTTCGATGTCCGGGCGGAAACCGATGTCAAGCATTCGGTCCGCTTCATCGAGCACAACGATTTTCAAATCGCCCAGCTTCAGATGCTGCCGACGCAGCAAATCGATTACTCGACCGGGCGTACCGATGACAACGTGAGCCCCACCTTCCAGATCTGCAATCTGTCGACCGATCGGACGACCGCCAACTGCAAGGGCGAATTTGAGCTTTGATGTGCCACTCAGTTTCTTCGATTCCGCATGAACCTGCTCACCAAGTTCCCGCGTCGGTGCCATCACCAGCAACTGGACGCGTCCTAACGAGACATCCAGACGCTCCAAAGCAGGCAGCATGAACGCTGCTGTTTTTCCGGTTCCCGTTCGAGCTTGACCAATGCAATCACGACCAGTCAGGGCAATCGGAATGAAGGCCACCTGAATCGGGCTCGGCGTCTCATAGCCAATTTTTGTGATCGTTTTAAGAGTTGCGGGTGCAAGACCCAGCTGTGCAAATGTTGAAATTGTTTCCGTCGGTACGTCCAATGCAAATTCCAGAATCTTCCGCCAACCAGACAGTCATTTGAGCTTCCGTATTGGCAATTGACACATACGGAACTCCCACAGAGCCTCAGTGCGACGGATGGCGAAGAACGGGTCGCAAGGCATGAAATCCGTGGATTTGCAACTCTACGCCATCTTTCACGAACCGTCAACACTCCAGTGCGGTTGCAAGCCAGGACGGCTGTGATCTGTTTTTTGCGGTTCCTTCCACCACGGCAAAGGGTTTCCCGAGTTTCGGAGAGAGCCCCAAAGATTTTGCGACGTCGCATGCACTAACCCGCTCTGCGAGAATCAAGGCCGGGCTTACTGGAAGATTCATGGCGGAAAACGCTAGACTTACGAAGTCTAATGTTCCCCACTAAATAGTGAATACTACCTTGTGATGGCAGTTGTGACC
>Ga0105046_10007719_pt1 | contig 16912 bp, 17 predicted proteins | sample MAT03_FD_78385 | JGI IMG/M metagenome (GOLD analysis project Ga0105046, IMG submission 78385) | Freshwater microbial communities from Lake Fryxell liftoff mats and glacier meltwater in Antarctica - MAT-03 (megahit assembly) | ecosystem: Environmental > Aquatic > Freshwater > Ice > Liftoff...
GAGATGCCTCCGAAGGTCGTATCCGGTATTAGACGTCGTTTCCAACGCTTATCCCAGAGTCAAGGGCAGGTTACTCACGTGTTACTCACCCGTTCGCCACTGATCCAGAAGGAGCAAGCTCCCTCTTTCACCGTTCGACTTGCATGTGTTAAGCACGCCGCCAGCGTTCATCCTGAGCCAGGATCAAACTCTCCATAAATGTTTGATTGCACAGCACGCGCTAAAACCGAGGTCTTAGACAGCGCAGCCGGCACATCTAGCGCCACCCGCATCCGGAATGGGATGTCGAGGTGACAAGTTTGAAACTGACAGAACAAATCAATACTGACTTGCTTTGTTGTTTATATCTTTTCCAAAGGAATCCGATGCGGTTCAGTAGCTAGAAACTACCTACACCGCATACGGGTTTTTGGCATTTGACATTGTGCACGCTGTTGAGTTCTCAAGGATCGGGCGCTCCTGACTTCCACCTTGCGGCTTCGTTTCAGGGCAACTGCTCTAACCTACCACCGACTGGGCTGCTGTCAAATCGACAGGCCGGGAAACACTGTTCCCGGATGCACGAGCTGGTGGGTTTTTCATCCTATTCCTGGAAGCAGATTCTTACAAGAAGACTCACGCTTGCTTGGTTTGGATTTAGTCCCTCTTGAGGCCGACAAGCTGAGCAGGTCATAGACGCTGCGGCTTTTTTCGAACCTTTGGGGTGACAAGTAAGAACATTACGGGGCGTGCGGGGCTTCGGCAAATTACGGAGCATCCCGGGCGTGTCGCGTCAGTTTTACGCGAATTATCACGGCTGCGAAGGTGAGCGGCACCCGGTTGGTTACCCTGCAACCAGCCGCACACCGGCGAGCGACTTCTTGCCGCGTCGCAACACCACCACTCCCCCGACAAGGCCGTGACCCTCGAGGGTCTCCGAATCGTCGGTGACTTTGTTGTTGTTGAGATATACGCCACCCTGGCTGATTGCGCGGCGGGCCTCGGCGAGCGAGGCAGTGAGACCGGTATCGACCAATGACTGCGCCACGGTGGTAGCCGCACTCGCTTCAGCAGACGGCAGTTCGGCCACGACCGACAAAAGCGTCACTTCGTCCAGGTCGGCAAGTTCGCCCTGGCCAAATAGGGCCTCGGCCGCCGCGATCGCCGCACGGGATGCCGCCCCGCCGTGCACGAGCGACGTCACCTCCCATGCCAGCACACGTTGGGCTTCCCGTCGAAAAGGTTCAGCAGCGGCTGCGGCCTCAAGGCGCTCGATCTCGGCTCGGTTCAGGAACGTAAAGATCTTGAGCCGCTCCACGACGTCGGAGTCATCGGTATTGAGCCAGAATTGGTAGAACGCATACGGGCTCGTCATCGCCGGGTCGAGCCATACAGCGTTTCCCTCACTCTTGCCGAACTTGGTTCCGTCAGAGTTCGTGATCAGCGGTGTACCGATGGCGTGCGCCGACGCACCCTCGGCCTTGTGGATGAGATCGGTGCCGCTCGTGAGGTTGCCCCACTGGTCACTCCCCCCGGTCTGCAGCACGCAGCCGTAACTGCGGTAGAGCTCCAGAAAGTCCATCCCCTGCAGGATCTGGTAGCTGAACTCGGTGTAGCTGATGCCTGCGTCGGAATTGAGGCGCGCGCTGACTGCATCCTTCTTAAGCATCGTGCCGACCCGAAAGTGCTTGCCAACATCCCTGAGGAAGTCGATCGCGCTCATTGGCGCCGTCCAGTCGAGGTTGTTCACCAGCCGGGCAGCATTTGTGCCCTCGAAACTGAGGAACTTCGACACCTGCGCCTGCAGGTAACCAACCCATTCGGCGACGGTCGACTCGTCATTGAGCGTGCGTTCGGCGGTGGGCCGGGGATCCCCAATCAATCCGGTCGAACCGCCGACCAATCCAAGAGGCTTGTGCCCGGCGAGCTGCAGCCGGCGCATCAGCAAAAGCTGCACCAGGTTTCCCAGGTGCAGGCTCGGCGCGGTGGGGTCGAAGCCGCAGTAATACGTGATGGCCGGCCCAGACAGCAAAGTCTTCAACTCATCGGCATTCGTCGACACGTGAACCAAGCCGCGCCACGTGATTTCTTCCCACACATCGGGGAACGAGTCGTCGTTGCGCTGAGCAGTAAGGGATTCGGATGCTGGGGCTGACACGGGTTCAACCGTAGCGGAGGTCTCGACAGGCTCGACCCCCCGGATACTACCGTTCCGAGGTCTCGACAGGCTCGACCCGCGACGGCCGGTGCCGCTTGTACGGCGATACGGTGGGATCCCCCGGTATCCAGAACCGCCACGGATATTCGGCGCTGCCGCCCGGACCAGAGACGCCCGTGCGCGGGCCCATCTCACACGGCGACTGCGCGGCGGGCAGATCCAGCCGAAAGCGCCCCGAATCGAGGTCCGCTCCGCCGTCGGCGAGGGTGATGCCCAGGGCAACACACAAGAGGGCGGGCCCGCGGGCCAAGTCGGCATCCGACTTGCTGGTCAGACGGCGTGCGCGAGCCTGTGCCACTGCGCCCACTACCTCGCCCGCGCGCAGCAACACACCCGACGCAACGCCCTCCGGCGAGCACACCACGTTGGCGCAGGTGTGCATGCCGTACGTGAAGTAGGTGTACAGGTGGCCGGGTGGGCCGTACATCGCCGCGTTGCGGTTTCCTCGGCCCCGAAATGCGTGCGAGCCGGGATCGACCTCACCGAGGTAGGCCTCGACCTCCGTGATGCGCAGCACCGTGTCATCCACAGACAACAGTGCGCCAAGCAGGCGCGGGGCAACCTCAACCGATGGCTGGGCGAAGAACTCGCGATCAAGCACCATGACCTAGAAGAGTGGGATGCCGCTGACTGCAATGAAGATGGCAGCACCGATGATGAGCGCCACCGCCACGGTCACGACGATGATCTGCGCACGCTTGGTCATTCCGCGACGCCACCAGCCCGGATCCTGGTCTTTCTGCAGCGTCATTCGGTGCTCCTTGCTGTGAGGCCGCGCACGCGCGACGTGAGTTCTGCCCGTTGTTCGGCGACCCGTTCGGGCGCAGTTCCGCCTACTCCCGCGCGGCTGCGCACCGATCCTTCCACGGTCAGCACGGTGCGCACCTCGGCGGTGAGGTGGGGCGAGATAGCGAGGTATTGCTGGTCCGTCGGCTCGGGGAGGTCGAGGCCGTGCTGCTCGCAGAACGCGACCAGCGAGCCGCTGATCTCGTGCGCTTCGCGGAACGGCACGTGCTGGCGCACCAGCCAATCGGCCACGTCGGTTGCGAGCGAGAACCCTTGCGGCGCAAGTTGCGCCATCCGGTCGGTATCGAATGTGAGCGTGGAGATCATTCCCGTAAACGCCGGCAGCAGCACCTCGAGTGTTTCGACCGAGTCGAAAACGGGCTCTTTGTCTTCTTGCAGATCGCGGTTGTACGCGAGCGGTAAGCCCTTGAGTGTGGCGAGCAACCCGGTCAGGTTGCCAATCAGGCGACCGGCCTTACCTCGAGCCAACTCCGCGATGTCTGGATTCTTCTTCTGCGGCATGATCGATGACCCGGTTGAATACCCGTCGTCGAGCCGCACGAAACCAAACTCCCGGGTGTTCCAAAGGATGATCTCTTCGGCGAACCGAGACAGGTCGATGCCTAACTGGGTGGTGATGAATGCGAACTCGGCAACGACATCGCGACTTGCAGTCGCATCGATCGAATTTTCGGTGGGCCGAGAGAGTCCGAGCTCTGCAGCCACGAGCGCGGGGTCGAGGCCCAGGGTGCTACCCGCGAGAGCGCCGGCGCCGTAGGGACTTGTGGATGCCCGCACCCGCCAATCCCGCAAACGCTCCAGCGTGCGCACGAGAGGCCACGCGTGCGCGAGCAGATGGTGAGCGAGCAGCACCGGCTGGGCGTGCTGCAGGTGGGTGCGCCCAGGCATGATTGCCGACTCGTTGCGCTCCGCCTGGGCAGCAATGGCGTCGATCAGGTCGACGACGAGATCGCCAATGGTTGCCGAATGGTCGAGGAGGTAAAGACGGATGAGGGTCGCAATCTGGTCGTTGCGGCTGCGTCCCGCACGCAACTTGCCTCCCAGCTCTGCTCCGGCGATCTCGATCAAACCCCGCTCGAGCGCACCGTGCACGTCTTCATCGGTCTCCAGCGGACCGAAGGTGCCTTCCGCTGCGGCCACATACAGCGCGTCGATTGCCGCGAGCATCTTTTCGAGTTCGCTGCCATCGAGGTAGCCGGCCGCGGCCAGCGCTTTCGCGTGCGCGCGTGACCCGAGCAGGTCGTAGGGGGCGAGCTGCCAATCGAAATGGGTCGATTTGCTCAGACGAGCCAACTCTGGCGACGGACCCGACCGGAAGCGGGCACCCCAGAGCGACCCTTCTCCGGTCTTTCCTTCAGATGCAGACAACGTCGATCACCGGACTCTCGGGTTGCCAGAGACAGCGAGAGTGTCGCGTTCGGCGCGCTCCAGCAGCCAGACCAGCAGCGCCTTCTGCGCGTGCAGGCGATTCTCGGCCTCGTCCCAGATCACGCTCTGTGGTCCGTCGATGACTTCGGCTGTCACCTCATAGCCGCGGTCGGCCGGCAAGCAGTGCAAAAACAGTGCGTCAGGCTTCGCGAGCGCCATCAGCTCGGCATCCACACGGTACTGCCCAAACCGGGCGACCCGTTCGGCTTTCTCGTCTTCCTTGCCCATCGATACCCAGGTGTCGGTCACGACGACATCGGCTCCCGCGACCGCCTCGATCGGGTCGGTAAACAGCGTGACCGAACCGCCGGTCTGCACGGCGATGGCGTCGGCATCCTGAACGACCCGCTCATCCGGCGCATAGTCTTGGGGGCTCGCGACCCGAATGTGAAACCCGGCAGTGGCACCCGCGAGCAGGTAGGACTGAGCCATGTTGCTCGCGCCATCGCCCAGAAACGTGACGGTGAGGCCCTGGAGTCGACCACGGTGCTCGCGAATCGTGAGCAGGTCGGCGAGCAGCTGACAGGGGTGGAAGTCGTCGCTAAGCGCATTGACCACAGGAACGGTCGTGTTCGCCGCCATCTCGACGAGGCCGGATTGCGCGTAAGTGCGCCAGACGATCGCGGCGACCTGGCGTTCGAGCACGCGCGCCGTGTCTGAGGCGGTCTCTTTGCCGCCCAGCTGGCTGTTCGCGGTGGAGATGATCAACGGCACACCGCCGAGGTCGGCGATTCCGACAGCGAATGACACGCGCGTGCGCGTTGACGACTTGTCGAAGATCACCGCGACGGTCTGCGGGCCGGCCAATGGCTTACGACCCCACCGGTCGGCCTTGATCTTCGCGGCAAGGTCGAGAATCTCGAGCTGTTCCGCCTGGGTCAGATCGTCGTCGCGCAAAAAGTGCCGGGTCATGATGTTGCCTCCGTGAGGGCGTGGGTGAACTTCTGGATGAACTCTGCGATCTCAACTTCGCCAATGATCAGCGGCGGCGCGAGTCGAATACTTGTGGGATTGGCGGCGTTTATGATGAGCCCCAGCGTGAGGGCTGCCGTCACCACCTCTGCGGCAATCGGGTGGCTGAGCCCGATTCCGATCAGCAGTCCGCGGCCGCGCACCTCCGTGATCACCGGTGACCCGATCGCGGTGATCGCCTCGGCGAGCTGTGCGCCACGGTCGCGGGCGTTGCCGACAAGGTCGGCCCGCTCGATCTCGGCCAGCACGGCGTTCGAGGCGGCCGTCACCAACGGGTTGCCCCCGAATGTCGTGCCGTGTTGGCCAGCACTTAGCAGGTCGGATGCCGCGCCATACGTCACGAGCGCACCGATCGGCACTCCGCCGCCGATGCCTTTGGCCACAACGATCGCGTCGGGCGTGATCCCCTCCCGTTGGAACGCAAACCACGAGCCTGTGCGTCCCGCCCCGGTCTGGATCTCATCGAGGATGAGCAGAACGCCGTGTTGCGCGGTGAGTCGTCGTGCCGCCTCGAGATACCCGGTGGGGAGTTCGATCACCCCGGCCTCGCCCTGGATTGGCTCGACGACGAGGGCCGCGACATCCGGCCCGATCGCTCGCTCGAGCGCCTCGACGGTCGCCTGGATGTGATCGACACCCGGCAACAGCGGCTCGAAGGGTTCGCGCAGCGCCGGTTTGCCGGTGAGCGACAGTGAGCCCATCGTGCGCCCGTGGAAGGAGTTGACCAGCGAGAGGATTCGGGGTCGCCCCGTGCGACGGGCAAGTTTGATCGCCGCCTCGATTGCCTCGGCGCCGGAATTGCAGAAGAAGACACGGTCGCCGCCGGTCAGCCGCAACAACCGTTCGGCGAGTGCGAGCTGGGGCGGGCTCGCGAAGAGGTTGGAGACGTGTGCGAGGGTCCCAACCTGCGCCCTGACCGCTTCCACGAGCACGGGGTGTGCGTGACCCAAAGAATTGACCGCGATGCCGGCGAGGAAGTCGAGGTATTTGGTGCCCTCGGAGTCCCACACGTAGCAGCCCTCGCCACGGACCAGTTCACGCGGGGGAACCGCGGCCGACTTCATGATGCGAGTGGCGTAATCGTCTTCCCAGGTGCTCACGACGCCACCACTTCGGTGCCGACACCAGACTGGGTAAAAATCTCCAGCAGGATCGAGTGCGGTTCGCGGCCGTCGATGATTGCGGCCTTTGCCACTCCCCCGGCGACCGCGTCAAGGCACGCTGTCATCTTCGGGATCATGCCCGACTCGAGACTCGGCATCAGCTCGCTGAGTTCTTCGGTGGTAATCACCGACACGAGCGAGTCGCGATTGGGCCAGTCGCTGTAGAGTCCGGGCACGTCGGTGAGGATTACCAGTTTGGCGGCACCCAGCGCGATGGCGAGGGATGCCGCGGCCGAGTCTGCGTTGACATTCAGCAGGCCGTCGCTGCCGGTGGCCACGGTCGAAATCACCGGGATGCGACCGGCCGCAAGTTCGAGCAGTACGGCCTCGGGGGACACCTCCGTCACGTCGCCGACGAGCCCGAGATCAACAAGAGCGCCATCGACGAGCGCGCCGCGCCTCGTACCGGTAAAGAGCCCGTACTCGTCCCCCGAGATTCCCTCGGCGAAGTGCCCATGCTCATTAATGAGGCCTACCAGTTCGCCACCCACCTGCTGCGCCAGCACCTCGCGAATCACCCCGATTGATTCTTCGGTGGTCACGCGGTAGCCGCCCTTGAACTCGCTGGCGATTCCGCGTTTGGCCAATTCCGCCGTAATCTGCGGACCACCCCCGTGCACCACCACCGGTTTGATGCCGACATGGCTCAGATAGACCATGTCTTCGGCGAACGCCCGCTTCAACTCATCGTCGACCATCGCGTTGCCGCCGAACTTGACCACGATCACCTGATCGCGAAACCGCTTGAGCCACGGCAGCGACTCGATCAGTACGGAAGCCTTGACGGCGGCAGCACTGTGATCACTGGCCTCTCGAGTTACGGCCATCAGCTGGAGTACGCACTGTTCTCATGCACGTAATCGTGCGTGAGATCGTTGGTCAGGATCGTGGCGGTCGCGTTCCCCGACTGCAGGTCGATCAGCAGGTCGACCCGGCGCGGGCTCAGGTCAACATCCGTGCGGGGGCGATCGGGGGCGCCGGCATGGCATACCCGCACCCCGTTCATCGAGACGTCAACGTTGTAGGGATCGAACGTTGCATCCGTTGTTCCGATGGCAGCAAGCACCCGTCCCCAGTTCGGATCGTTGCCGAACACCGCGGCCTTGAACAGGTTGTTGCGAGCCACCGACCGGCCGACGACGACAGCGTCATCTTCTGATGCGGCCCCGATCACCTCGATCCGGATGTCGTGACTGGCTCCCTCCGCGTCACCCTGCAACTGCTCGGCGAGGTCGAGGCACACCTCGGTCAGAACGGCACTGAACGCGTCCAGTGTCGGTTGTACCCCGCTGGCCCCGGACGCAAGCAGGCTTACCTGGTCGTTGGTCGACATGCAGCCGTCCGAGTCGAGGCGGTCGAAACTGACCCGCGTGGAACGGCGCAGAGCGATGTCGAGTTCGGCCGACGACAGCACCACATCGGTGGTGATGACCACGAGCATCGTCGCAAGCCCTGGGGCGAGCATCCCGGCCCCTTTGGCCATCCCGCCCACCGTGTAACCGTTGCCCTGGCGAATCGATCGCTTCGGCTTCGAGTCCGTTGTCATGATCGCCAGAGAGGCATCTTCGCCATTGTCCCCCAGGGCTGCCGAGGCGGCCGCGACGCCCGCGAGCACCCGGTCGAGCGGCAATTGGTCGCCAATGAGCCCCGTCGAACACACGAGAACGTCGGTAGCCGAAACGCCCACAGACTCGGCGACCCGCTCGGCGGTCGAGTGCGTGACCTGGAATCCCTGCGCGCCCGTGAAGCAGTTGGCGCCGCCGGAGTTGAGCACGATGGCAGACACGGTGCCGTCGGCAATGACCTGCTGCGACCAGATGATCGGGTTGGCCTTCGCCCGATTGCTCGTGAACACGGCGGCCGCGTTCTGCAACGGTCCGCGGTTAACGACGAGCGCGACATCGAGACCCCCGCTCGACTTAAGTCCCGCCGCGACGCCGGCCGCCTCGAATCCCTGTGCTGCCGTGACACTCACGGTGCTACCCCATCGGTCGTAAGCGCAGTGGTCTCGGCAAGGCCGAGCGCGATGTTGGTGGACTGGATCGCGGCTCCCGCCGTGCCCTTCACAAGATTGTCGATGGCGCTGACTACGACCACTCGGCCCGCTGCCTCATCTACGGCCAGCCCGATGAGAGCGGTGTTGGCACCCAGCGTGTCGGCCGTGCGCGGAAACTGCCCGGCCGGCAGTATGTGCACGAACGGCTCGTCGGCATAGGCCGACTCCCACGCGTCGCGCACCTGTGTTTCGGTGACACCGGGCTTCAGGCGGGCCGTCGAGGTTGCGAGGATGCCGCGGCTCATGGGCACCAGCACGGGAGTGAACGACACGCTCACCTCGCCCGCCCCCGCGGCCACCAGGTTCTGGCGAATCTCGGGATTGTGGCGGTGCACTCCCCCGACGGCGTAGGCAGACGCCGACCCGAGCATCTCGCTGGCAAGAAGGTCGGTGCGCAGGCTCTTACCCGCTCCCGATGGTGCGACCGCGAGCACCGCGACCAGGTCAGTGCTCTCGATGAGGTTCGACCGGATGCCGGGCGCGAGGGCCAACGTGATCGCCGTGACGTTGCATCCGGGAACCGCGATGCGCCTGGAGCCCACCAGGTTGGTCCGCTGCGTGCCGCCCTCAGCCAGCAGCAACTCGGGAAGGCCGTAGTCCCACGCGCCGAAGAAGTCGCCGCCATAGAACTGCGCCCAGTCCGCCTCGTTCGTCAACCGGTGGTCGGCACCGCAATCGACCACAACGGTGGCATCGGAAAGCGACTCGGTCAGCGCCCCGGACTTACCGTGGGGCAGGGCCAGAAACACGACGTCATGCCCGGCGAGAGTCGCGGCATCCGTGGGCTGCAAGTGGAGATGAGCAAGTGAGCGCAGGTGGGGTTGCAGCTCGATGAGGGGCTGACCCGCGTTCGAGAATGCCGTGACCGTGGTCACGTCGAGGTCGGGGTGCGATGAGAGCAGCCGAAGCAGCTCACCACCCGCGTAGCCGCTCGCTCCAGCGACGGCAACCGATAGGGACATGGCTCTACCTTATTGAGAGGGACGAGGGGCGGGATGCGGCGGCGGCTCGGGCAAGCCACATCGTGACCGCTCGCGAAACGTCGCCTATCGTCGCTCGTCGGAACGGCGTCGCATCACGAAGGGCAGCTCGAGGCTGTCGTCGATCGTGGGGAATCCGTTCACGTAACGCAGCGTACTACCCTCCCGAGCGCGGGCGCGAATCGCTACTCTTGTGACCATTGGATGCTCGCCTCGGGGATCCAGCTCACTGAAGGAGTATTCATGTCCGACCTTGCTGGTCTCATCAACCTCATTCCGATCGGCGACATCGCCAAGAAGCTCGGAATCGACGAAAACGTCGCAAAGGCAGCTGTTGCGGTTGCCGTACCCGCTATCGTCGGTGGCCTCGCCGCCAACGCCAAAGACCAGGGCGGCGCCGCCTCACTCGAGAACGCACTCGGAAGCCACGCCGGCAAATCGGTGAAAAGCCTCAGCGACGTCGACGAGGCCGACGGCGCGAAGATCGTCAAGAACGTCTTTGGCGCCCAGAAGGACGAGGTCGCAGCAGCGGCCGGAGCCAAGGCGGGCGGCCCAGACATCGGCGCAATCGTTGGGCAGGTGCTGCCGATCGTCGCTCCGATCGTTCTGGCGTGGGTTGCCACCCAGTTCCTGAGCGGCAAGGGCACGGCGGCGACGCCTGCCGCAACCCCGGCCGCCGCAGCGCCAGCCGCCTCCGGTGGCATCGGCGATCTGCTCGGTGGCCTGCTCTCCAGCCCGCAGGGGCAGGATGTCGTCGGTGGACTGCTCGGTGGCCTGCTGGGTGGCGGAAAAAAGTAGTTCTGCGCACAAACCAATCGATCCTGCAGTAGTGCGCTATTCGCGCAGGGTCGCCCCCACTCGCGCGGCAGCCAGGGCCACCGCGGCATTCTTCGCCGCGGTCGCCTCGGCTGCCGTGAGAGTGCGATCCGGTGCGCGGAAACGCAGGGCGAACGTCAACGACTTGCTGCCGTCCGCAATTCCGGCGCCGCGATAGTCGTCAACGAGAGTCGCGTGTTCGAGCAGTTCGCCGGCACCCTCAACCAGCAGGGCAAGCACCTCGCCGGCCCGAACCTGCTCGCTCACGACGAGTGACACGTCCTGCGTTGCAGCCGGGAGGCTCGCGATCGGCGCTGTCGCAACATCGGTGCGTGCCAACTCGATCAGGGCGTCGAGGTCGAGCTCCAGTAGCCCGACTACGCGGGGCAGGTCGAGGTCCGCGGCGAGCGCGGGTAATAGCTCACCGGCGTAGCCCACAACTCGGTCGCCGGAGCGAAGTTCCGCGGTGCGGCCGGGGTGCAATGCCTGGTGCGCTCCGGTGACGACGTCGAGGTCAACGGCCAGCGTCACGGCGACCCGACGAGCGGCACCGATCGCGTCGGCGAGGCCGCTGGAAACAGCGGACTGTCCAGCCTGCTTCGATACGGCGTCGCCGAGGAACAAAGCCCCGACATGCCACGGCTGCGGCGGGATGCTGGCCCGAAGCGCAGCGAGCACCTCCTCGGAAGGCAGCGCGTTACCCACCGGTAACGGACCGCTGCCGTAGGCAACCCCGTCCGCGGGGGTGAAGACCGTGTCCACCTCGTACAGCGCAAGATCGGTGAGGCCACGGGAGAGATTTCTGCGGGCCGTGGCGATGAGACCCGGCCACAGCGAAGTGCGCATGAACGCGGCATCCGGATCAAGCGGGTTCGCCAGCTTCATGGCGGCACCGGTGCCGGCGATCGGCGACCCGAACAGATCGTTTGACCGCTGGGAGACGAACGGGTAGGCGAGCACCTCGGTGAGCCCGGATGCTGCGAGCACGCTCGACACCAGGCGGCGCAGCTTCTGCTCGCGTGTGAGGCCGCGGCCGGGCGGGGCCACCGGAAGCACCGACGGAATACGGTCGTAACCGACGATGCGCGCGACCTCCTCGGCGAGGGTGGTCGGGTGCGTGAGATCGGGCCGCCAGGTCGGTGGGGTCACCGTCCATCCCCCTGCGGAGGCCTGAACGGCAGCACCGATCGCCGCGAGCGAGCTCGTGGTCTCGTCGGCGGAGTAGTCGACTCCGATGAGCGATTCGACGTATCCCTCGGCCAATTCGATGGGCTTCGGGGCGATTGAATTGTCGATAGTGGTGCCCTCGACGGCCGCGGTCGCACCGGTGAGCTGCTCGAGCAGTTGCACTACGCGCGCGGCACCCGCGGCCGCGACCTTGGGGTCGACACCGCGCTCGTACCGGCGCGCTGCCTCGCTCCACAGTTTGTGACGACGCGCCGTTCGGGCGATCGTCACCGGCTCCCAGTTGCCAGCCTCGACGAGCACGTTCGTTGTCGTGGCGCTGATCTCGGTCGACGCGCCGCCCATCACCCCGGCAAGACCAACCGGTCCGGATTCGTCATCGATAAGAAGGTCTTCCACATCGAGCGAGCGCACCTGGCCGTCGAGCGTCTCGAACTTCTCCCCCGGCTTCGCGCGGCGGATCGTAAATCCACCGGTCACCTTGTCGAGGTCGTACGCGTGAATCGGCTGCCCGAGCTCGAGCATCACGTAGTTGGTGATGTCGACCACCAGCGAGATCGAGCGGATGCCGGCCAGGGTCAGCCGGGCAACCATCCATGGCGGAGTGGGTCGGCTCTGATCCACCCCGCGCACAACCCGCGCCATGAATACTGAAACACCGACCTTCCCACGAATGGGGGCGTCGTCGGCAATGGTCACACCGAAACCGCTGGCAGCCACCGGGGTTACCGCATCGGCGGGGTCTCGGAAGGTGGCACCGGTGGAGTTGGCGTATTCACGGGCGACCCCACGAATCGAGAACGCGTAGCCGCGATCGGGCGTGACGTTGATCTCGACGGCAAAGTCGTCAAGGCCGAGCAGCGCGATCGCGTCGGTGCCGACTTCGGGATCGAGCCCGAGGGTTTTGAGCAGCAGGATTCCGTCGTGCTCGTCGCCCAGGCCAAGCTCGCGGGCGGAGGCGATCATGCCGTCAGAGACGTGTCCGTAGGTCTTGCGCGCCGCGATCGGGAACGGTCCCGCAAGCACGGCGCCCGGCAGCGACACCACGACCTTGTCGCCCACGGCGAAATTGTGGGCGCCGCAGACGATTCCTCTGGGCTCGGCCGCACCCACATCCACCTGGCACCAGTTGATCGTCTTGCCGTTGGACTGGGGCTCGGGCGTGAACTCGATCACCTGCCCGACCACCACCGGTCCGCTGAGATCGAAGCCGTGAACATCTTCTTCTTCGAAGCCGACCTTCACGAGGGCAGCGTGAACCTGCTCATGGGTAATATCTGCGGGCAGCTCGACGAATTCGCGCAGCCAACTAATCGGTACGCGCATCAGATAACCATCCCGAACTGCTGGCTGAAGCGAATATCGCCCTCGACCATGTCTCTCATGTCATTCATGTCGTTGCGGAACTGCAGGGTGCGCTCGATTCCCATGCCGAAAGCGAATCCCTGGTACTCGGTGGGGTCGATGCCCGCGGCGAGCAGCACGTTGGGGTTGACCATTCCGCACCCACCCCACTCGACCCAGCGCGCCCCGCCCTTGGCGTTGGGCTGCCAGACATCCATCTCGGCACTCGGCTCGGTGAAGGGAAAGTAGTTGGGACGCAAGCGAATCTGCGCACCATCGCCGAACATCGCGCGTGCGAGGTGCTCGAGGGTGCCGCGCAGGTGCGCCATCGTGAGACCCTTGTCGATCGCGATGCCCTCGATCTGGTGAAACACAGGCGTGTGCGTTGCATCGAGCTCGTCGGTGCGGAACACCTTTCCGGGCGCCACGACATACACGGGCAGCGGACGCCCCAGCAGCGAACGGATCTGCACGGGGCTGGTGTGCGTGCGCAGCACCAGGTGAGACTCGAGCGGCTCGACGAAGAAGGTGTCTTGCATTGCGCGAGCGGGGTGATCCTCATCAAAATTGAGAGCGTCGAAATTGAACCACTCGTTCTCGAGCTGCGGCCCGTCGGCGATCTCCCAACCCATCCCGACGAAAACGTCGCCCATGTGCTCCATGAGTAGGGTGAGCGGATGCCGCGAACCGAGCTTCGAGCGTGTGGGAACCGCCGTGACATCCACCGCCTCACCGCGCAGCCGATCGGCCTCCTCTGTGACGGCGAACTGTGCCTCCTGGTCAGAGAGCGCCTGCGCTACCGCAGCGCGACCCTGACCGACGAGCTTTCCGGCGGCAGCGCGGTGCTCGGTCGGGATGGACTTGAGCTGGGCGTTGAACTGCGCGAGCGGCGACTGTTCACCCACGTGCTGTGAGCGCACGGCGCGCAGTTCGCTCATGGTGCTGGCTGCGGAGATGGCCGCGAGTGCGGCATCCCTGGCTGTGGATACCGCTGACTCAGTGATAGGGGTGGGATCTGACACAAACAACGAGTTTAGTCGGCGACATCAGGGGTCTAGCTGCGCTGGGCGAAAGCACTCTCATACAGGCAGACGGATGCCGCGGTCGCGAGGTTCATCGACTCCGCATGACCGTAGATCGGCACAGTGATGGCCTGGTCGGCGAGAGCGAAATGCTCATCAGTCAGGCCGCGCGCCTCGTTGCCGAACAGCCAGGCCGTCGGAGCAGCAAGAGCCCCCGTCTGCCGTGCCGCCAGCAGGTCTTCGCCCTTGATGTCTGCGGCGATGACCTGCAGACCGGCGCCCTTGGCGCGCTCGATCACCGACTCGAGTTCACCGTCGATCGCGACGGGAAGGTGGAACAGCGACCCGGTGGTCGCACGAACCACCTTCGGGTTGTACAGGTCGACGCTGCGACCGGTGAAGATGACCGCGTCGGCACCGGCGGCATCCGCGGCTCGAATGATCGTGCCGGCGTTGCCGGGATCGCGCACCTCTTCGAGTATGGCGATGAGTCGGGGGCCCGCGCCAAGGATGTCTTTTACAGACGTGGGGAATTGGCGGCAGACCGCAATGACACCCTGAGGCGTAACGGTGTCGGCCATCGTGTCGAGCACCTGCTCGGTGACGAACTCCACCTCGATATCAGCGGACAATGCCGCTTGTGAGATGTTCGGATAGCGTTCGAGCGCCGTAGGCGTGGCAAAGAGGTCGACAACGAGCTCAGGCCGGAAAGTCAGAGCCTCGGAAACGGCCTGAGGGCCCTCCAAAAGAAAGAGCCCGGTCTCAGACCGGGCTTCTCTCTTTGCGAGCTTGGCCACGGCGCGCACGCGAGGTGAACGCGGATTGTCGATCATGTCGACAAGCCTATGCGTACAGCCTCGGTGCGAGCCGTGACGCGCTCGCGAACTGCTGATGAACTTACGCTGAGACCCTCGGCGCCGACGTGTCAGCGGGCAGAGCCGCCTTCGCGGTGGCGACGATCGCGGCGAACGTGGCGGGCTCGGTGACCGCGAGGTCAGCGAGAATACGACGGTCGACCTCGATACCGGCCAGGTTGAGACCCTGGATGAGGCGGTTGTAGGTGAGGCCGTTCGCGCGCGACGCGGCGTTGATGCGCTGGATCCACAGGCGACGGAAGTCACCCTTGCGGGCACGACGGTCACGGTATGCGTAGACGAGGGAGTGAGTGACCTGCTCCTTGGCCTTGCGGTAGAGACGCGAACGCTGGCCGCGGTAACCCTTGGCGCGCTCGAGAATAACGCGACGCTTCTTGTGGGCGTTTACCGCCCGCTTTACTCTTGCCATTTTCTAGTCCTGACCCTTACTTACTCACGTTTTTCACTTGCCCAAAAGCTTCTTGATGACCTTGGCATCTGCCGGAGCAAGAACCTGCTCGCGGTTCAGCTGGCGCTTGAGCTTGCCGCTCTTGACCTCAAGGTTGTGGCGCATGCCAGCTCCCTGCTTCATGACCTTGCCGCTGCCGGTGATCTTGAAGCGCTTTTTGGCACCGGAGTGCGTCTTCTGCTTAGGCATCCTTATCCTCTTTCTTTGGTGCTGCTTTCGTCGCAGCGGCGGGTTTCGCCTCTGCTACTTCTGATGGGGTCTCCTCGGCGGCTCCCGCAGTTTCTGCGGTGCCACGCGCCGGCTTGTTGGCCGCCTTACGAGCATCAGCCTCGGCCTTCGCCGTTGCTTTGGTCTTGTGCGGGCCAATAACCATCACCATGTTGCGACCGTCGATGGTCGGAGTCGATTCGACAGAACCGAACTCGGCGACATCCTCGGCAAATCTCTGGAGCAAACGCACGCCCTGATCGGGACGGGACTGCTCGCGGCCACGGAACAGGATCATTGCTTTGACCTTGTCGCCAGCCTGGAGGAATCCCTCGGCGCGCTTGCGCTTCGTCTCATAGTCGTGTGTGTCGATCTTGAGGCGAAACCGAACCTCTTTGAGGATCGTATTCGCCTGATTGCGCCGGGCTTCCTTCGCCTTTTGCGCCTCTTCGTACTTGAACTTGCCGTAATCCATGATCTTGGCGACGGGAGGCTTGGAATTGGGAGCAACCTCAACCAAATCCAGGTCGGCCTCTTGAGCCAAGCGAAGTGCGTCTTCGATGCGGACTACACCGACCTGCTCGCCGTTGGGGCCAACAAGACGCACCTCCGGTACGCGGATTCGGTCATTGGTACGGGGATCGCTGATGCGGGTCTCCTTCTCGTGTTCGTAGGTGCAGCGGATGCTGCGCGGCACACGAAAGAAAGAAATCACTAACACCCTGTATCGCTACCGCGTCACACGAGACCGAAACCTCGGTGAGCAAACACGGCGGGGTGTAACTACCCGGTAACCTTGAGAAGCGGTCGACAGGTGGGAGAATCTCCACTTTCGAACCCGGGGCGAGCCCCGGAGCCTGCACAAGAGTAGCAGACAAGGACGGTTATGCCCACCGAAGACCAAGAGTTCCGAGACATCGCCGAAGTGCCGGCAGTCGAACTCATCAACACGGTCTCGGTGCACCTCATGAGTGCTGCGGCCGTCAAACTCGGGCTCGGTGACACTGCGGATGCCGCGTCCGAACGCGATCTCGACGAAGCGCGCAAGCTCATCACCGCCCTCGCCGGCCTCGTCACCGCCGCCGCGCCCGAGATCGGGGATCATCATGCCCGGCCGCTGCGAGACGGTCTGCGCTCGCTGCAACTCGCGTTCCGCGAGGAGTCGACCTTCCCCGATGCTCCCGGCGCCGGCCCCGGAGAGAAATACACCGGCTCCGTTATCTGATCACGCCGCCGCGCCGCACCAGCTCGATGCGCTCACACAGCGCTTACACAGCACTCACACAAGACTTACGAGCTGCACCCTCATCGAGTCGACCCGGCTAGCAATAATCTCGCTCGCCGACCAGCGATCACGCAGTCGAGCGATTACGGCGTCCAGCGCGACGCGGTCGAGACCCTCGACCATAGAC
>Ga0105046_10007728_pt1 | contig 16903 bp, 17 predicted proteins | sample MAT03_FD_78385 | JGI IMG/M metagenome (GOLD analysis project Ga0105046, IMG submission 78385) | Freshwater microbial communities from Lake Fryxell liftoff mats and glacier meltwater in Antarctica - MAT-03 (megahit assembly) | ecosystem: Environmental > Aquatic > Freshwater > Ice > Liftoff...
AGGCTTTGCTGCCTGAACCAGCGCGCAGTGCCGGGACGCGGGTACACGATAGATTGCGGACGGCGTTGCCCGATGTGGGGCCAGCGCCAGCGCGGTTCGGCGCCGACACTACGTCAGCCCGCCGCCCCTAATCCGATCCCGCACTGACCGAATTGAGTTGGATGTAATTGGCGATGCCCATCCGCTCGATCAGGTCGAATTGTTTTTCCAGCATGTCGACATGCTCTTCTTCGCTGGCCAGGATCATCGCGAACAGGTCGCGGCTGACGTAATCATTCACCTTTTCGCAGTGCGCAATCGCGCCTTTTAGCTGGGGCAGCGCATCATGCTCCAGTTCCAGATCGGCTTTCAGAATTTCCTCGACCGTCTCACCGATACGCAGTCGGCCCAACATCTGGAAATTGGGCAGGCCACCCAGAAACAGCACACGTTCGGCCAGTTTGTCAGCGTGCTTCATTTCGTCGATCGATTCGTGCCGCTCAAACGCTGCCAGCTTGGCCACGCCCCAATTGTCGAGCATCCGATAGTGCAGCCAATATTGATTGACTGCCGTCAGCTCGTTCTTAAGCGCCTCGTTAAGGAAGTCGATAACCTTGGCGTCGCCCTTCATTTCGTCTGTCCTTATGATGTTTCGTAGCGCAGGATATAGCGCCATTCGTCACCAGCGAACAGTCAGAAAATGGCCAGAAACCAAGGTTTTTTGGCTAATGCGACTAGCAAGCAGTCGCGCGCTCGCGGCCGATAATGTCACGCGCGAACGGGATGCACTGGCCGCATTTTACCTGGCAACCAAGCTCGCGATATGCGCGCGCCGGGCTGCAAGCGCCCTGTCGCGCCGCTTCGCGCACTTCGCGTTCCTTGATGGCATTGCAGACACAAACGATCACGGCTGAATTCCTCTAATGAGAATCATTCGCTAGCCGATCTGCGAATGCCTCGCAATAGAAAAATTCATCGCTGCATCGGCTGGAACGCGCCGCGCGCCAGACTGCGCCACAACCACTCGAGCGGGCCATAGCGAAAGCGATTGAGCCATGGTTTTGACCACAACAGCATGACCGCCCATGCGCCCAAGACAAACAGCCACAGGGCGGTACGGTTGATGCTGGCGTACAGCCCCATCCCATAGCCATAGAATAGCATCGTCATGATGATGCTGGTGCCCAAATAGTTGGTGATCGCCGCCTGCCCCGTCGCCGCAACGCGCGCGATCAGGCCGCTGCCTGCCAGGGCCCGTACCGCCAGCACCAGCAGTGCAGCATAGCCAAGCGTCAGCATCAGCCGCGGGATAATCGTCCAGGCAAACATCCCGTTGAGCGCCGCAATCGGCCCCAGTCCCAATTGCCAGACCACTAGCCCCGCGATCAACGTCAGGATCAGTCCCGCGGGTACCAACCGCCACGCCCAGCGGCGATAAACCGCGCTATCCAGGGCGCCGGTCAGAAACCCGGTCTTGAACAGCGCCATGCCCAGCCACATCAGCGGCAGCGTTTCGGTAATGCCTTGCATCACCAACGTCAGTGGCGCGTCCCACTCCCCCACCCGGTGGGCAAGGATCCCGCCATATCCGCCTTGATAGATGGCCAGATATTCCGTTCCATCGATCGACATGTAGGGACTGTCCATCATCCCCTGATACGCCTTGACCAGTGCCGCGTCTGCACCGGGCGCTGACGCGGTGACCTCAAGAAACAGCATCGCGCCGTACACCATCGCCCACAGGACCATTCCGAACAGGTAAAGGCCCAGCGCCCATTTGATCAGCCTCCGCGGTTCCCACTGATGCGCCAGAAAGGCGATGCTGCCGATAACAGCATAAAGGAAAAGGATATCGCCAGACCAGATGAAGAAAAAATGCACGAGGCCAAACACCGCGAGCCACGCCATGCGGCGATAGTGCACCCGCGCCGGATCCTCGCCCTTCGCGGCCGCGCGTTCGATGATCAACAGCATCGATGCGCCAAACAACAGCGAAAACAGCCCGCGCATCTTGCCATCAATCAGCACGAACGACACAAGCCAGCTCAGCGGGTCGCTCGCTGTCTGCGGGACCGACGCCAGCGGTGTGATATAGGCCGTGTCGGGCATGGCAAAGGCGACGATGTTCATCGCCAGAATACCCATCACGGCAAAACCGCGCAGCGCGTCGAGGGTGATGTTGCGCGCGGCTATATCGCTTGTCATACTTTCCCAGCCTTCGTTCTGGCCCAGCCTTCGTTCTGACTTGGCTTTGGTTCTGGCCTAGCTTTGGTTCTGGATCGCCGCGCTAGGCCAGCGGACGGTGCCGGTCGAGCGAATTGTCGCGCAGGTCAGGTTGGCGATACCCGCGCACGGATTAGTGCCTTACACGAACGCTCCGCTCTGCTAAGGGCGGCGCCACCATGCTCAATCTAAACGCTATCACCGTGCGCCTTGGCGGACGCACCATCCTTGACCGCGCCACAGCGGCGTTGCCGGGTCACGCCCGCATTGGCCTGATCGGCCGCAACGGCGCAGGCAAATCGACCCTGATGAAGGTGATGATCGGAGCGCTAGAGGCGGACGAGGGTGCGCTGGAAATGCCTAAGGGCACGCGCATCGGCTATATCGCGCAGGAGGCACCTGCGGGCAGCGCGACGCCGTTCGACACCGTGCTTGCCGCCGACACCGAACGCGCGGCGTTGATGATCGAGAGTGAAGAACTGGGGGAAAGCGGCGCTGACCCCGACCGGCTGTCGCACGTCTATGAACGGTTGATCGCAATCGATGCTTATACAGCCCCGGCGCGCGCCGCGCGCATCTTGATCGGCCTTGGTTTTGATGAGGCGATGCAGGGCCAGCCGCTCGACAATTTTTCCGGCGGCTGGAAAATGCGCGTCGCGCTTGCCGCGTTGCTGTTTTCACAGCCTGACCTGTTGCTGCTCGATGAACCGTCGAACCACCTCGACCTTGAAGCGACGCTGTGGCTGGAAAATTTCCTCAAAAGCTATCCCGCGATGATGGTGGTGATCAGCCACGAACGCGACCTGCTCAACAATGTCGTCGACCATATCCTGCATCTGGAGGGCGGCCAGACCACGCTTTATACCGGCGGCTACGACAGTTTCGAACGCCAACGCGCTGAACGCGCGGCCCAGCTGGCGGCGGCGCGGGCCTCACAGGAAGCGCAGCGGGCCAAGCTTCAGGATTATGTCGCTCGCAACAGCGCGCGGGCCTCGACCGCCAAACAGGCGCAGAGCCGGGCCAAGGCGCTCGCGCGGATGCAGCCTATCGCCGCGATGGCGCACGATCCCTCGCTCAGCTTTGCTTTCCCCAGCCCAGAAGCACTGCGCCCGCCACTGGTTACGCTCGACTTGGCCAGCGTCGGTTACAGCGCGGGCAACCCGGTGCTCGAACGGCTGAACCTGCGCATCGACCCCGATGATCGCATCGCGCTGCTGGGTCGCAACGGCAATGGCAAAACCACGCTCGCGCGCCTGCTGGCGGCGCAACTGACGCCGATGGACGGCGCAATGAACGCCAGCGGCAAAATGCGCGTTGGATATTTTACGCAGTATCAGGTCGAAGAACTTGACGGTGACGATACCCCGCTGGAACATATGACGCGCCAGATGAAGGGCGCAGCGCAAACAGCGGTCCGTGCGCAGCTTGGCCGGTTCGGTTTTTCGGGGCCAAAGGCGACCACCAAGGTCGGCAAACTGTCGGGCGGGGAGCGCGCCCGCCTTGCGCTCGCGCTCATCACCCGCGATGCACCGCACATGCTGATTCTGGACGAGCCCACCAATCACCTCGACGTCGATGCGCGTGAGGCACTGGTCCAGGCGCTTAATGATTATGAAGGCACTGTCGTGCTGGTCAGCCATGATCGCCACATGCTTGAACTGACCGCAGACCGGCTCGTACTGGTCGACGGCGGCACAGCCCAAGAATTTTCAGGCAGCATCGAAGATTATACTGATTTTATCCTAGGCAAAAATCAGCCCAGGACCGACGGAGCGAAGGGCGAGAAAAAGCCCGACCGCAAAGCCGCCGCTGCCGCGCGCGAGGCCCGCGCCCAGCTTAAAAAGGCCGTCACCGACGCCGAGGCCGACCTGGCCAAGCTGGAGGTTGTGCGCTCCGCCATTGACCGCGCGATGTTCGATCCGCAATCCGCCGCCAGCGAATATGTCGGGCTAACCATGAGCGAACTGTCACAGCGGCGCGGGCGCATTGTCACGGCGCAGGAGGCGGCAGAGGCCAAGTGGGTGGCAGCCAGCGAGGCGCTGGAGGCGGCGGGGTAGCACAGCTGACGGCTTTGGCTTAAGGTCAGCCGGTAATGAATGGCTCGTTTGCGGAGTGTCGGCTGATTTGCTGTTATCGAAACAACGCGGTTCGCGGCCGCAGTATATGACAAGCGAAGGAAGATCATCATGCGCGTTCGTAAAATCGAACTCAAGACAGATGCCGATGCCGTCGTAGAAAGCGCGGAAGGCGAGGGTCACGCTCAGGAAACATTTGCAGAGGCCGTCGATGCCGTTGGCCCGGGGTCGATGCTTGGTTACCGTTTGGAACAGCAAGCGGCGCTGTCAAATTTCGGTATGGAAGCGCTTAAATCGTTTTCTGTTGATGATCTGCTGGAACATGCTGTTAAAGCGGCAGCGCTTGGCATGCGGGCAAAGCTGTCGAAAATTCTTGAATATCGGAAAAGTGAAAATGATCTGTTGTTCCGGGCTGGTGAGGGCTGGCGCGCCGGTCTGGTGGGCAAGGTCAGCTTTGGCGCGGATCTAGAATCTCCCGCCGGTTATGCGTTTCACACCGGATCGCCGGTCATCTCGAACCATCTTGCAGGCGAAGACCAGTTCCGTACGCCTTTGGTGATGATTGAACATGGCGTTAAGCGCGCAATCAATGTTCTGATCACCTTTAGTGGCGGTCGCTGGGGCATACTTGAAGTAGACAGTACGTCCGCTGGCGAATTTGAGGTCGCTGATCTGGCTTTTCTGCAAGGTCTGGCCAACATCATTGGGGTGGCGCTTGATCGCCAAGTCGCCGAAGACCGACTTTCACAATCCCTCGAATATCAAAAAATGCTCGTTCGAGAAGCAAGTCATCGCGTAAAAAATAATCTTACCATTCTTTCAAGCCTGCTCACAATGAAGGCGAGGTCGAGCAAAAATCCGCAGGAAGCCACCGCGCTCAGTGATGCATCGGACCGCGTTATCGCGGTGGCGCGGACGCATGATCGGCTGTGGCGCGACGCCGGCAATTCTACGATCGATCTAAGTGCACTTGCTGCTGATTTGTGCCAGACACTCTCTCAGCAGCTTGTGCATATGGATATTCGTTGCGACGCAGAAGCCGTTGAAGTGTCGCCAGATCTCGCTGCATCCTTCGCGCTGCTGGTCACCGAACTGGTAACGAACGCCGCCAAACATGCCTATGGCCAAGGCGGCGGTGTTGTCCATGTCCAGTTGACCACGGACGGGTCCACCCGCCTGCTTCAAGTCAGCGACGAGGGCGTCGGCCTCGATCCTGACTTCGCCCTTGAAACCTTTGGTATGGAAAGTTTGGGAATGACCCTAATACAGGCCATGACCCAAAGCCTGAATGGGACAGTCGAATTCGTTCCGGGATCCGGCACTTTGTTCAAAGTCAGATTTTAACAAACTGACATTCATTGCACCTTAAGCGCCATACCTAACCTACGGAATAATAAGATTTAATTCGCTCGCCATATGCCTGATCAAAGACGGGGGCATCGTCGACACGGTAACTTGGGCTACCGTCGATCAACGTCTTGTCCAAATCAACAATATAGCCTGCGCCATCGGTGCTGACGCGCAACAATGAGAATGGCACAGGGTGATATTTCTGACCCAATCCCAAAAATCCACCAAAGGAAAGAACGGCATATTCTGTTTTTCCAGAGAACATATCGGTCACCAATTGTTCGACAGAACCCAATTCTTTGTTATCACGGCCATAGGCTTTGAGTTTCTGTTTCAGCGTCGATAGTAGCAGGCGTATTGAGCCGAGGTAATTTATGTCCAGGTTCGTTTGAAAATCCGTCATGGGCTGTTTCCAATTTTACGTCACGCGGACCTTCACTGGAAACCGCGTTTGAAGCTGCACCGGTCAACCGGCGCGCGGACCATTGGTTCCGCCCATCTTGCCAAGCCCAGCGAAACGGCTTATTAACACTGATGTTGATAAGTCGTCTGGCACCCGAATCAGGAACCGTTGTTCATGCCCAATCTTCCCCTTGCCCACCCCGACCGCGCCGATACCGGCTTTCGCCCGCTCAAGGCGTGGGGTCATTTCCGTAAGTTGATGGCGGACAAGGAGGACACCGAACAGGTGTTCCATATTATCGAAGCTTTGCGCGACAAACGCTTTGCCAAGCGGGCCGAGGCTTTCTTTGCCTCTTCTGTGGGACAAGCGGTTGCAGCGACGGACCAACATCTGCCCGCAATTCTCGACGATCATGCCGCACTTCGCAAACTTCCAGCGGGCAGTGTCGGCCATGCCTATGCCGATTTCATGGAACGTGAAGGGCTGACTGCACAAGGGCTGGTCGATGAATATGCCAAGTTCCGCACCGGCCAGACCCGCTATGACGATCAGCTGGAGCGGTATGGCAACCGGCTGCGCGATACGCACGACCTGTTCCATGTGCTGACCGGCTATGGCCGCGATGCGCTGGGTGAACAGTGCGTACTTGCTTTTTCGTACAGCCAGACGCCTGGCTGGGGCGTGCTGTTCATCGCCTGGGCGGGAGCGCGCGAGTTAAAGAAACAAGTTGGTGATTTCGGTATCTATGCCGCCGTGCGTGAAGGCCAGCAGCTGGGCAAGGCGGCGCAGAGCATCACCAACCAGGATATCGCTGCGCTGCTCGCCGAACCCCTCGATTCCGCGCGGGCGCGCCTTGGTATCGGTACGCCGGCGGCCTATCATGCCGCCCACATGCGTATGCGCGCGGCTGGCATCGACCCCCATGACCTGCTGGGCAAGAAAGCGGCTGAGGCGTCGAAGGACCAGCCATCTGAATTGGCGCAGGCAGCGTAAGCTTCGTCATTGCGAGTGCAGTCAAGCCATCCAGGGCTGTGTGTTGCCGCAGGTTGGTGTAAGCCGCCTTTACTCGCCCATCAGCGCGGGGAAGAACGTTTCGTGCGCGGTGCGCAAATCGGACAGGGTCACGGCATAATCGCCCTCGGGCAATTCGAATATGATGCGGCTTTTGATGGTGCGGCCTAGCGGGTCAACCGGCACGTCGGCGCGGTGCGCCTCTGCCATGAAATCGGCCAGGCAGCCGTCGTTCACCGTCACCAGATACAGCCCCTGATCCTCACCAAACAGACTGCCCGCGACGCCGAAGGGCTGTTCTTCATTGACCATCACGCCCATGTCGCCCGCCAGTGCCATTTCGGCCAGCGCCACTGCGACACCGCCGTCGGACACATCGTGGCATGCAGTGATCCAGCCGTGCTGGATCGCTGTGCGGATGAAGTCGCCGGTGCGGCGTTCGGCTTTCAGATCAACCGGAGGCGGGGGGCCATCTTCGCGGCCCTGACATTCGCGCAGCCACAGCGACTGGCCCAGGTGGCCGCCGCGCTCGCCGACCGCGAGGACCATGTCGCCGGTGCGTTTGAACGCGATGGTCATGGCCTTGCGCCAATCGGGCATCAACCCGACGCCGCCAATCGCAGGGGTGGGCAGGATCGCACTGCCGCCGCCCGTTGCCTTGCTTTCATTATACAGGCTGACATTGCCCGACACGACCGGGAAATCGAGTGCCCGGCACGCCTGACCCATGCCGTCCAGGCACCCAATGATTTGCCCCATGATATCGGGCCGCTGCGGATTGGCAAAGTTCAGGCAGTTGGTGATCGCCAGCGGCGTCGCGCCGACGGCGGTCAGGTTGCGCCACGCTTCCGCGACGGCTTGTTTCCCGCCCTCGACCGGGTCGGCAAAGCAGTAACGCGGGGTGCAATCGGTGGTCATCGCCAGCGCCTTGTCGTGCCCATGCACACGCACAACAGCCGCATCGCCGCCCGACAGCGCGACCGTATCGCCGCCAACCTGGGCGTCATATTGTTCCCATATCCAACGACGGCTGGCGACATCAGGGGATCCCATCAGCGTCAGCAGGTCCGCTGCCGGATCGGCACTCTCTGGCGTATCGGTCATGGCTGCGCGGGGCGGCGTTGGCACGTGGGGCCGGTCATACAGCGGGGCATCGTCGGCCAGCGGAGCGAGCGGAATGTCACACACCACTTCGCCTTCATGCTCCAGCACCATCCGCCCGGTGTCGGTCACATGGCCGATAACGGCGAAATCCAGTTCCCATTTGCGGAAGATCGCCTCGGCAAAAGCTTCCTTGCCGGGTTTCAGCACCATCAGCATGCGTTCCTGCGATTCGGACAGCATCATTTCATAGGGTGTCATGCCGGTTTCGCGCTGGGGCACAGCGTCCATTTTCAGGTGCAGGCCGACGCCGCCCTTTGATGCCATTTCAACCGATGAACTGGTCAGCCCTGCCGCGCCCATATCCTGAATCGCCACAATTGCGTCCGACGCCATCAGTTCAAGGCACGCCTCGATCAGCAGTTTTTCGGTGAACGGATCGCCGACCTGCACCGTCGGGCGCTTTTCGTCGCTATCCTCGCCGAAATCGGCGCTTGCCATCGTCGCGCCATGGATGCCGTCGCGCCCCGTCTTGCTGCCGACATAAACGATCGGATTGCCAATCCCACTGGCGGCTGAATAAAAGATTTTATCGGTATCGGCGACGCCCACCGTCATCGCATTGACCAGGATATTGCCGTCATAGGCCGGGTGGAAATTAACCTCGCCGCCCACCGTCGGCACACCGACGCAATTGCCGTAACCGCCAATGCCGCGCACGACGCCGCTGATCAGGTGCCGCATCCTGGGATGATCAGGCCGCCCGAAGCGCAGCGCGTTCAGATTGGCAATCGGCCGCGCGCCCATGGTGAACACATCGCGCAATATCCCGCCAACGCCGGTCGCGGCGCCCTGATAGGGTTCGATATAACTGGGGTGGTTGTGCGATTCCATCTTGAAAATCGCTGCCTGACCATCGCCAATATCGATGACGCCTGCATTTTCACCGGGGCCGCAGATCACCCACGGTGCCTCGGTCGGCAGTTTTTTAAGGTGGATGCGCGAACTTTTGTAGCTGCAATGCTCGGACCACATGACCGAAAAGATGCCGAGTTCGACCAGATTGGGTTCGCGCCCCAGCGCGTGGAGCACGCGGTCATATTCTTCGGGGGACAGGCCGTGCTCGGCGACGATTTCGGGGGTGATCACAGACATGCCAGCGCCCTTAGCGGGACGGGACGGCCGGCGCTAGCCCGCCTTGGGGAAGATCATCAGGGTCAACCAGACTGCCGCGCCCGCCGCTGCCCCCGTGGCGATGGTACCCCAGGCGATATCCAGCAGCGTGACCTTCAGGCTCCACACCTTCAGCGTGGCATAGTTGGTAAGGTCATAGGTCATGTAACAAAAGAAACCGAACAGCGCGCCCCACTGCGCCGCGACCTGCCATTTGCCTGCCGCGAGCGCGGGTGCGACCGCGAAAATCTGGATACCCAGCATATAGAGCGCATAGAAAATCAGCGCCGGTATGGGCCGCCAGCCGCGCATCAGCATCTCGCCGATTTCGGGCCGATAGACGGCGGGCACCATCTTGCCCAGCCAGACCGCATCGAGGATGCCAAAGAGGATCGCGGTGGCGATATAGGCGGTGACATATTGCATGATCATGCGGGGGTTTCCTTCTTTACGGGCAGGCGGCGATCCGCCCATTCGGCGATCAGGCTGATAACGGCATATGTGCCAAAAACGGCGATTGCTGCGGCAAGGTCGGGTTCCGTTGGCTGCGGTCCGAACCAGTTGATGGCCTGCACCGCCAGCATCACCAATGCCAGCACGCCCAGCGGGATCAGCGCCCGCCCCGACACCGGACGCCGCGCCCGGATAAGCACGGCAAAGGCCAGCGCGATCAGTCCCAGTTCCAGCGGCATGGCGATGGCCGGATAGTCCCACAGGCCCAGTCCCAGTTTCGGCGGGCTGCCCCACAGGGTCAGGTCCGGGACATGGACGAGCAGGTCGGCGAACCAGTGCGATACCACTACCGCTGCGCCGATCAACGCCCCGGTGCGGCTGCGTGTTACCAGCCAGATCAGCGCGGCAAAGCCCGCCGCAAACAGGCATGTTCCCGCCAGACTGTGCGTATAAGGCATATGGTACAGGTCCATCGGATTCATTACGCTGGTCCCCGGCGCTAGGCGCAGATGTTCGATATCGGTCAGGACAAAGGTAAAGAAAGCCCAATCGACCAACTGCCCCGCGATGAACAGCGTGCCCAGGCTGGGCGCTTTCGGATGCGCGGCGGCGACCAGCGCGGGAGCCCAATGACCGATGAACATTGCCTGATCCTAAACGCACGCACCGCAACGTCAAGCTTGACCGCGCCGCCCGGCTGCGGTCAAAGCATGTGCCATGTCTGACAGTTCGCCCGCCCCCACCGCCCCCGTCGCCAGCCTTAGTTTCGAGGCCGCCATGGCCGAACTCGAAACGATTGTCCGCCGGTTGGAGGGCGGCGACGTCAATCTTGAGGAATCGGTGACGCTGTACGAACGCGGTCAGGCGCTGCGCCAGCACTGCGAGGCACGGTTGAAGGCCGCGGAATTGCGCGTCGAACAGGTCAGCGTCGGCGCTGACGGCCAACCCACAGGCACCATGCCTTTTGGTGACGCGTGATGTCGGTGAGTGTGGTGGCGACCGATGATTTGCTGGACGATGCGCTGGCCGACGTGGCCGCCGCCGTCGACCGTTTTTTTGATCAGCGGCTGGTCGTTCCGGATGACCCGCGCGCTAAGCTGTATGAAGCGATGCGTCATGCCGCGATTGGTGGCGGTAAACGGTTGCGCCCGTTGCTGGTCCGCGCTTCCGCCGATATTTTCCGTGTTGACCGCAACCTGTCGCTGACTGTTGGCGCGGCGGTAGAGGCGATGCATGTCTATTCACTGATCCACGATGATTTGCCGTGCATGGATGACGATGATTTGCGGCGCGGCAAACCGACGGTGCACCGGGCATATGACGAGGCAACAGCGGTGCTCGCGGGCGATTCGCTTCACGCGCTCGCGTTCGAATGGCTTGCGCACCCGGATGCGCACCCCGATCCCTTTGTACGCAGCGAATTGCTGCTTGAACTGTCGCGCGCGGCGGGGCCAGCGGGCATGGCGGGCGGTCAGATGATGGACCTGGCCGCCGAAAGCGCCAATTTCGACCTCGCCACCGTCAGCCGCCTGCAACAGCTGAAAACTGGTGCGCTGATCGCTTTTTCGGTCGAGGCCGGTGCGATTCTGGGTCGAGTGCCCCATGAAGGCCGCCGTGCGCTGACCGCCTATGCCCGCGATATTGGTCTGGCGTTCCAGATCGCCGACGACATCATGGATGTCGAGGGTGACGAGGCGCTGGCGGGCAAGGCGCTGCACAAGGATGCCGATGCAGGCAAGGAAACCTTTGTCACGCTGATGGGCATTGAGCGCGCCAAGGCCCAGGCCGAGCTGTTGATGGGACAGGCGATTGCCCATCTTGGCAGCTTTGGTGACGAAGCCGATTTACTGCGCGCCATTGCTCGCTATGTCATTGAAAGGGACCATTGATGCGCATTGGTGTTTATCCTGGCACATTCGACCCCATCACCTTGGGCCATGTCGACATCATCCGGCGCGGGGCGACACTCGTTGACAAATTGGTGGTCGGGGTCACCACCAACATCGCCAAATCGCCGATGTTCGACGATGATGAACGGCTCGCCATGGTGCGCGCCGAGGTCGCCCGGATTGACGGCAATATCGAAGTGACCGGATTTAACTCGCTGCTGATGGATTTTGCCGACCGCGAGGGCGCAGGGATGATCATCCGGGGTCTCCGCGCCGTCGCCGACTTTGAATATGAATATCAGATGGCGGGGATGAACCAGCAATTGAACGACCGGGTTGAAACGGTGTTTTTGATGGCCGACGTCTCGCTGCAACCCATCGCGTCACGCCTCGTGAAGGAAATTGCGATTTTCGGCGGCGATATCGGCAAGTTTGTTACGCCGCGGGTGCGCGATGCGGTGGTGGCGCGCATTGCCGAGCGCGGACTGCGGCAGGGCGAGTGAAGTTGTACCCCCACAATCATTGAGGGTTCAGCTTTTTCCCGCTAGGGACCGCCAACGCAGCAGGGCGCGTATTTAGATTCAGGACGATTTGATGATGGCTTTTGTTTCGCGGACCATGGTATTTTCGGTGCTGGCGTTCGCCTGTGCCGCGCCCGCCGCAGCGCAGGACGCTGCAACACCTGTGCCAGCGACGACGCCGGACGTCGTCACGCCCGCTCCCGCTTCTGCCCCCGGCTCTGCTACGCCCGCTACACCGGCGATGACACCCGAACAGTATCTGGGCGTGCCGGAATTCATGCTGCACCTCGACCTGTCGACGGGCGGCCGGGTGACAATCCAGCTTTACCCGCATCTTGCACCCGGCCATGTCGAACGAATCAAGGGGCTGACGCGGGCAGGGTTTTACGACGGGCTGAAATTTCACCGGGTTATCGATGGTTTCATGGCGCAGACCGGCGATCCGACCGCGACCGGGACCGGGGCCTCGCAGCTTCCCGATTTGACGGCTGAGTTCAATGCTATTCCGCATCTGCGCGGCACGTTGTCGATGGCGCGTTCACAGGAACCGAACAGCGCCAACAGCCAGTTTTTCATCATGTTCCAGCCGCGTTTCAGCCTTGACCGCAACTATACGGCACTGGGCCGGGTCGTGTCTGGCATGCAATATGTCGATGCCATCCAGCGCGGCGAGCCGCCTGAGGTGATGTCGCGCATGGTGCAGGTGTCGGTCGCGGCGGACAATAAACCAATGCCGCCCGCAAGCGCGCTGGCCGAAGCGGCAGCGCCGGTGCCGTCATTGGCGGAATTGAGCGCCCCGGCGAACTAAACCCTGTCATTGCGCGCGCAGCGAAGCAATCCAAAGCTTGCGTAAACCGCCTTGAATTGCTTCGCTGCGCGCGCAATGACGATTGAGTAAAACCATGCGCGTCGACAGTTTCGATTTCCCCCTTCCCCCCGAACGCATCGCGCTGCGCCCAGCCCGCCCGCGGGATGCCGCGCGCATGCTGTTGGTTCAGGGTGGGGCGCTGTCCAACCATGGTGTGCGCGACCTGCCGCACCTGCTGCGTGCGGGGGATTGCCTGGTGTTCAACGACACCCGTGTAATCCCCGCTCAGCTTGAAGGGGTGCGCCGCACGTTCAAGGGCGGCGCGGCGCGCATTGGTGTGACGCTGCACAAACGGCTCGACCTGCGGCGCTGGCAAGCTTTTGTGCGCAACGCCAAACGGCTCCAGCCCGGCGACCGGATCGAATTTGCGCATGGCGTGTCGGCGCTGGCACAGGAACGCCAGACCGACGGCAGTTTCTTCTTGCGCTTCGACGGGGATGAACCGGTTGAAATCTTGCTCGAACGCGCCGGACAGATGCCGTTGCCGCCCTATATCGCGAACAAACGCCCGATCGACGCCGCCGACCGCAGCGATTATCAGACGATGTTTGCGCAAGCCGATGGCGCGGTTGCTGCCCCCACCGCTTCGCTGCATTTCACGCCAGAATTGGTGGCCGCCATCGACGCGGTGGGCATTGGCCGCGAGACGCTGACGCTGCATGTTGGTGCGGGGACGTTTCTGCCGGTGAAGGCCGACGATACGGACGACCATGTCATGCATGCCGAATGGGGCAGGATCGACGCCGCGACCGCCGAGCGGCTTAACACGGTGCGGGCGAACGGCGGGCGGATCGTCGCCGTCGGCACCACTGTGCTCCGCCTGCTGGAAAGCGCGAGCGGAGAGGATGGCATCATCCGCCCATTTGCAGGCGACACGAGCATCTTTATCACCCCCGGCTATCGCTTTCGGGCGGTCGATGGCCTGATGACCAATTTCCACCTGCCCAAATCGACATTGTTCATGCTGGTCTCGGCACTGATGGGCGTGGAAAGGATGAAAGAGGCTTACGCTTATGCCATTGAAAATGAATACAGATTCTACTCCTACGGAGATTCGTCGCTGCTCCTTCCGTAAAGGTCGTTAGATGGGTGACTGTTGAAAGGGCGTTGGGTAGGCGGTGGGCAGTGGGAACGAAGCGGCGATCTGGCGACCGGGCGGCGGGCGCAGTGGCCGAAGCCGCGTGACGGAACACTTCAAGATTACCGACTGAGTGTCGTCCCAAATGGCCGCTTTCTCCGACCTTGAACCGCGCGAGCACGGATGGCTTTCGGCCAATGTCGCGTGCAGGCCGCACCCAGCCTCAAACCTATTCCTTGGCCGTTTTGGCTTCGTTCTTGTCATCGGTCAGGCGTTTGAGAGGCGGAAGGAGCCATAGGGTGATGACGGTGCCTAGCGATAGCATCACGGCGACATCGTAGCTGCCGAGTCCGACCGCAACCCCAATCGCTCCGGTAATCCACAGACTGGCCGCCGTTGCGGTTCCCTTGACGCTATCTTCCCGACGTAGAATTGCTCCGCCGCCAATGAACCCCATGCCCGTTATCAACCCCTCGACGATCCGGGCCATTGCTTCAGGACTTGTGGCGGTCAAGTTTTCCGCTGCCTGGATGAAGCCGCAGGTCGCGATGGCGACGAGCGGAAAAGTCCGCATCCCTGCGCTCCTTTCCTCTTGTTCACGGTTCCAGCCGATGGGGAATGCCAAGAGGTATGCGACAAGAAGAGCGGTGAAATGCGGAAGGAGATCAAAATGGTCCCGTCCAAAAATTGCGTCCATCGTAATCCCTTCCGGTTTGACACCTGCCTGACGGTGCGTGATGTGTACCTAAAACCGGTCGGTTACCAGCGCTTGTTTGCCTCGGTTTGTTTGTCAGAGAATGGAAATACTTTCAAGAGGGTAGCGCGGAGCGCACGGATATTTGGGGTCGGAACTCTGGGCCACCGATCAGGCCATTTTCCCCTTCTGTTACGGAAATGGAAGCACATAGGTTGCACTTCTGGTTCGACGGCTATTGAGTCGATTATCGGCGGCGAGCCCGAAGGGCGAAAGGCGCTGCCCAGTTACTTGGAAACTGCCTTCAGGCGTGCCGTCGCAGGATCATATTCATAGTCGAGGATCGATTGGTCCCGTACCCGTTCGACTGCCTCGTTGATCGCCGACATGATGCGCCATGGCTGATCGGTGAGACGGTTCCAGGCGAGGCAGCAATGATCGAGCAAGCCATCAGGCCCGCTGGCGTTGAAGCGCAGCACCCAATCTTGAACCGTCTGCAAACCGACGCCGCCGACCTGTGCCGCAACATGCCGCCCACCGCCGTCGAAAATCACCGCCAGCGCCAGCAACCGCCGAACCTGGTTCGCGTGCCCGCTCAAACGCGCCAGCCCCCGAACCACTGCCCCGTCAAAATCATCCCGTCACTCGATCTACGGGTGCTAACGGGGAACAGAAAGCGGATATCCGGAGTTATCATCGATTGTCTGCTTCTGGCCGTTAGCCGAAGGACGGCTTTGCGGTCTCTCTCGCTCACCTCGGTCATTATTCGATTGGCGCCACGGTTCTTATAAAAAGCTGATGGCTCAACACGACGTCCCACCCTTTTGAACGGACGGCGCACTGATGTGTTTGAAGGCACGAAATGTTCGAATTTTCGCCCTACCATATCTTCATTGCCGCGTCCGGAGCGGTGGTCATTCTTGCCTACTGGGTCCCTCGGCTTGTCTCGCGCAACGAGCCGCCTGCATCAGCACTGCTTATAGCTTTCGGCTTTTTGGCATTCGGGTTGTTCCAGGAGATGCCCACGACGATCGACCCTATCTCAAGGCCCAAGCTGTGGGAAGTTGTCAGCGAATTGTGCGTGGTCTTGGGGCTGTTCGGTGTTGGGCTGAGGATCGATCGGCTTGCTAGTCGCAAGATATGGGCGCCAACCTTGAGGTTGCTGACGCTGGCAATGCCGCTGTGCATAGCTGCCGTGGCACTAGTTGGTTGGGCGGTGGGCGGGCTTACCATGGCCGGTGCGTTGCTGCTCGCCGCAGTTTTGGCACCGACTGATCCAGTGCTGGCGGGCGACGTCCAGGTCGGCCCGCCGCTTGAGGGCGGCGAGCACCCGGTTCGCTTTGCCCTGACGACCGAAGCGGGACTGAACGACGGCCTTGCCTTTCCATTCGTTTATCTGGCGTTGGCGGTCGCAACGGCCGGAGGTTTCACTTGGTCGGTGATCGGCGAATGGCTTTGGCTGGACGTCGGCTATCGGATAGCGGTCGGAGCGGCGTCAGGAGTCGCGCTCGGTTGGCTGCTCGGCAAGCTCTTGTTCGGCTGGCCGCGCGGTAACGCGCTCGCCGAAACCAACAGCGGCGTTATCGCACTGGCCGGCGTGCTCGCCGTTTACGGGCTGACCGAACTGGTCGAAGGCTATGGCTTCATCGCGGCGTTCGTCGCCGGGCTAGTGCTCCGTCGACAGGAATCCGAGCATAGCTTCCACAGTCAGCTCCATGCTTTCAGCGAGGCGATCGAGCACGCGTTGACATCGGTCTTGCTGATTGGACTCGGCGCGGCGATCCCCGCCCTTTATCCTTATCTAAGCGGGTCAGGTATTGCGATTGGCATTGCGCTGGTGTTCGTCATTCGGCCGCTAACAGCATTCGTGTCGTTGACTGGCACCCTCGGTCGGACCCGCGAGCGTGCCGTCGTCGCCTTCTATGGCGTACGCGGCGTTGGTTCGATCTATTACCTTGCCTACGCCGGATCGCACATGGACTTGGTGAACGAAGCGGAGCTTTGGGCAATAGTGGTGTTCACCATCGCGCTGTCCACCGTAGTTCACGGTTTTACCGCCGGATTTGCTGTCGACAATGCCACAGG
>Ga0105046_10007733_pt1 | contig 16898 bp, 18 predicted proteins | sample MAT03_FD_78385 | JGI IMG/M metagenome (GOLD analysis project Ga0105046, IMG submission 78385) | Freshwater microbial communities from Lake Fryxell liftoff mats and glacier meltwater in Antarctica - MAT-03 (megahit assembly) | ecosystem: Environmental > Aquatic > Freshwater > Ice > Liftoff...
AGGCCGGTGGCTACATCTCGACCACGACCGGTCCCCAGCCGGACCCGAACTCGATGCCGATCCCCCCGGCGGTTCAGGAAGAGTCGATGGACGCCGCGATCTGCATCGGCTGCGGTGCCTGTGTCGCCGCCTGCCCGAACGGCTCGGCGATGCTGTTCACCGGGGCCAAGGTCACCCACCTGAACATCCTGCCCCAGGGCCAGCCCGAGCGCGAGAACCGCGCCTTCAAGATGGTCAGCCAGATGGACGAAGAGGGCTTCGGTGGCTGCACCAACTACGGCGAATGCGCAAGGGTCTGCCCCCAGGAGATCTCGCTCGACGTGATCGGCATGCTCAACCGCGAGTACCGCAAGGGCGTCAGCGCGCAGAAGCCGAAGCGCCGCGAAAAGATGAAGGCCCAGTAACCCCGACCAGCTTCACTCGTCGGTCAGGGCGGCGACGTCCTCGAGGTCGACCTTCCGGCCGCGAGCCAGTTTCATCCTGACCAGGTCGTCGAGCCCCACCACCGGAATCGCGACGTCGCCGAGACTGATCCGCACTGCGTCCCGGGAGAGCTGTTCGAATTCACGCCCTCCGGGGACCTCGAGCATCACGTCGATGTTGCCGTCACGAGTCGTGAACTGCCAGATGGTCGAGCGGGGAAGCATCGACGCGGTGATCGCCTCTGTTTCATGTCCGGGGTCGAGCACCTTTGCGTCCATCGAGTTCAGCGCGTCGGCAAGCCGGGCGAGGTTTCCGGGATCCGGAGCCGGGATCAGGTCCGCGTCGTTGGTCATTCGCACGTGGCCGTGAGTCTGCACCGCGATCCCTCCGATCAGTACGTATTCGACCTCGAATTCCTGCAGAACGCGGAAGATGCGCTCGGCATCGAGGACCGGTTCATCGACCACGGCCGGCCCCGGCTTTCCGACCCGCCTCGCGGACCCTGCCGGCCGTCCGGTTCCAGGAGACCGCGAGAGCGAGTCGCTCTTCGGGGGATCGCTCTCCCATCGACTTCCTGTGGAACGGGTCGTAGTTTCGCTCCATTGGTACCGGTCCGAACTCGAGCGTTTCTCCCATCGCGTTCAGCAACAGTTCCATGGTTTCGATCGTAGGCGAGACCTCATCCCGCTCCAGCCGGCTGATCGCCGACTGACGGGTCCCCGCACGCAGGGCCAAGCGCTGCTGACTCAGACCGTGACGCTTGCGGGCACCCCGAATAACCGAACCGGGAGTGGCGGCTGTTTCCATGCCACTATTATATCGAAAAAGTGATATCTACCCGGGAGGGCGAATCAATCAGACTCCGAGCGAGCGGCCGACGATCTCTTTCATGATCTCGTTGGTGCCGCCGTAGATCCGGGTGACCCGGTTGTCGGCCCAGGCACGGGCGATCGGGTACTCGAGCATGTAGCCGTAGCCACCATGGAGCTGGACGCATTCGTCGATCACCTTGTTGGCGAGGTCGGTGGTCCAGTACTTGACCGAAGCGCCGTCCTCGACCGAAAGCTTGCCTTCGTTCAGCGCCATCACGCAGCGGTCGACGTAGACCGTGGCGATGTCGATCTCGGTCTTCATCTCGGCCAGCTTGAAGCGGGAGTTCTGGAACGAGCCGATCGGCTTGCCGAAGGCGGTCCGTTCCTTGACGTACTCGAGGGTCCAGTCGAGCGCCGCCTGGGCCGAGGCGACCGAGGCGACGGCGATCGAGAGCCGCTCCTGGGCGAGGTTGAAGACCAGGTACTTGAAGCCGTCACCTGCGTTGCCGAGCAGGTTGGCCTCTGGAACCGGGACCTCGTTGAAGAAGAGCTCAGCCGTGTCCTGGGAGTGCATGCCGACCTTCTCCAGGTTGCGACCGCGCTCGAAGCCGTCCATACCGCGCTCGATGATCATCAGCGACATGCCCTTGTGCTTCTCCTTCGGGTCGGTCTTGACCGCGGTGATGATCAGGTCGGCGTTAATCCCGTTGGTGATGAAGGTCTTGGAGCCGTCGACCACGTAATGGTCGCCGTTCTTGATCGCCTTGGTTGACATCGAGGCGAGGTCGGAGCCGATCCCGGGCTCGGTCATCGCGACCGCAGTGATCAGCGAGCCGTCGACGATCCCGGGCAGCCACCGCTCGCGTTGCTCCTCGTTGCAGTACTCAAGGAAGTACGGCAGGCAGACGTCGTTATGGAGGGTAATCCCCAGGGCGGACCCGACCACGCCGGCGTAGGAGCCTTCCTCGGCGATCACCTGGTTGAAGCGGAAGTCGCTCAGTCCGAGCCCGCCGTACTCCTCGGGCGCAGCCATCGCCAGCATGTTCTTGGCGCCCGCCTTGGCGAACACCTCGCGTGGCATCATTCCCTCTGCTTCCCACTTTTCGAAGTCGGGTGACATCTCGTCAGCGATGAAGCGTCGTACGCTTGCTCGGAAGTCGTCGTGCTCAGGTTCAAAAATCTCTCGGTCCATTGGCCGAACTCTATTTGAAGAAGGGTCATCAGGAAATGAAGTCTCAGTCAGCAATCGTCTTTGGAGGAGCATCCGGTCTCGGCGAGGCAACCGCCCGCGAGCTGGTTACCGCCGGACACTCGGTCGTAATCGCCGATCTCAATGAGGAAAAGGGCGCCGCATTCGCCGAAGAACTGGACGTTCAGTTCGTCAAAGCGGACGTCACCGACGAGGAGTCGGTCCGCGACGCACTTGCCCTGGCGGTCGAGAAAGACGGCGGCCTGCGCATCTGCGTCAACTGCGCCGGTGTGGGTGCGGCCGGCCGGATCGCCAGCCCCAAGCACGGCGCTGCTCCGCTCGAGGGCTACCAGTGGGCGATCAATATCAACCTGATGGGCACGATCAACGTGCTGCGCCTGGCCGCCGAGGCGATGATCGCCAACGAGCCCGAGGAAGACGACCAGCGCGGTGTCTGCATCAACACGGCATCGATCGCCGCCTACGACGGCCAGATCGGCCAGACCGCCTACGCCGCCTCCAAGGGCGGCGTGGTCGGCCTGACCCTGCCGGCAGCGCGCGACCTCGCCCGCCACGGCATCCGGGTGATGACCATCGCTCCCGGACTGTTCGATACGCCCCTGCTCGCCCTGCTTCCGGAAGAGGCCCGCACGGCGCTAGGTGACACGGTGCCCTTCCCGCAGCGCCTCGGCCTGCCCGCCGAGTTTGGGCTCCTGGCCCGCCAGATCGTCGAAAACCGCATGCTCAACGGCGAGGTCATCCGCCTCGACGGCGCCCTGAGGATGGCCCCGAAGTAACCGATTGCGGCGCGCTGCCCGGGATCGTGGTTGTCTGACGACCAGGATCCCGGGCAGCGGTGATTCAGGCTCGGGTTGACCCCGGGCCGCGTCACCGCAGGCGACGCCCGGGCGCGGTCGTCCGCGACCCCGGAGTAGGCTGCCGGACCTGTGGATCTCCTTCAGAGCATCTTCCTCGGCTTCCTCCAGGGGCTGACCGAGTTCCTCCCGATCTCCTCGAGTGGGCACATCCTGATCGTGCCCGCGATCCTCGGCTGGGAAGACCCGGGCGCCGCCTTCACCGCGGTGATCCAGCTCGGGACCGAGGCCGCGGTGCTGATCTACTTCCGCAAGGACCTCTGGCAGATCGGCAGCACCTGGACCCGCTCCCTGACCAGGCCGGAGCTCCGGGGTGAGCTCGACGCGCGCATGGGCTGGTACCTGATCGCCGCGACCATCCCGATCGCGCTCCTCGGTTTCATCTTCCAGGACCAGATCGAGACCGCGGCCCGCAACCTCTGGGTGGTTGGGTCGATGCTGATCGTCTTCGGCATCATCCTTGGCATCGCCGACAACGTCGGCACCCGCAGTCGCAAGGTCGGCGACCTCTCGATCCGGGACGGAATCCTGATCGGTTTTGCCCAGTCGATCGCCCTGATCCCCGGCGTTTCGCGCTCGGGAGCGACGATCACCGCCGGTCTGTTCCTCGGGCTCGAACGCGCGGCTGCCGCCCGGTTCTCCTTCCTGCTGGCGATCCCGGCAGTCGTGCTCAGCGGCTTCTTCCAGCTCTACAAGATCCTCTCCGGCGAAGAGGCGCTCGGCGAGCCGATGATCAACATCGCCGTCGCCACCCTGGTCGCCTTCGTGGTCGGCTACGCGGTGATCGCCTGGTTCCTGCGTTACCTCTCAAACAACTCGTTCGCGATCTTCGTCGGCTACCGGATCATCCTCGGCACCGGCGTCCTCTTCCTGGTCGCCGCCGGCCTGATCGGCTGACCTCCACGCCGGAGTTGATCAACCCGGCGCAGATCGACCGCATGCCTAGCGATCGGCGTTTCGGTACTTCGGGTCGTTGCTGATCAGGGGCATGCCGAGGACGAGGGCGATCGCTACGAAGGGCCCGGCAAGGAGCAGGAAGAAGGCGGCGAAAACGAGGTTGCCGGCGCTTCCGGTCGAGCCGCCGTCGTCGGGCGAGATGAACCAGCCGATGTAGTTGAAAGCAACCAGCCCGAGCAGCACGGCGGCGGCGACCGCTGCCAGGGCGAGCAGGCTCCTGACGATTTTCCCCGATGTGGTGCGACGGTCGATCAACTGATTCCTTTCGAGGCCAGCATAGCCCGCATCCGGAGGGCGGTCGAGCCGGTCGAGCCGGTCGAACGAGTTCAGACCGCGGTGAGCAGGACTTCGAGCGCCAGCCAGATCAGCAGCATCGCGACGGTCGGGACCTCGAAGAAGCTCATCGCGAACGGCACCGGCACCAGCACCAGGATGCGCGACTTCGGTGCCAGCGCCAGGTGGAGAGCGCCCAGCAGAAGCACCGGTATGAACAGGCTGACCGCGAAGATCCCCGCCTCATCGTCGACTGCGCCGATCAGGAAACCGGTGGCGACGGCCAGGGCGAGGTAAATCGCGATGAAGGCCAGCGTGCCCAGTCGCCTCTCGATGTAGGCGCCGAAGATCCAGAGCCCGGCCAGGGCGACGATCATCTGCCAGAAGTTCATATGGGGGATCAGGCCGGCGATGTACAGGCCCAGGTTGACCGCGATCGCCAGCAGCGTCGCCCAGACCGGGCCCCTGGCCTCCATCGTGTCGCGCAACGGGATCAACGGATCAGGCGGCGATGCGGCTCTCGGCCGCCTCGCGGGCGCTCTCGTCCGCGTGGTACGAACTGCGAACCAGCGGCCCGGCGGCGACCGACTCGAAGCCGATCTCCCGCGCCGCCTTCTCCAGCGCCTTGAACTCGTCCGGGTGCCAGTAGCGGACCACCGGCAGGTGGTTCTCGGTCGGTCGCAGGTACTGGCCGACGGTCAGGATCTGGACCCCGTGCTCGCGCAGGATGCCGAAGGTCTCAACCATCTCCTCGAACTCCTCGCCGAGGCCGACCATCAGGCCAGACTTGGTGATCACTTCGCCTTCACCCATCTCAAGGGCCATCCGCAGCACCCGCGCAGATCGCAGAAAGACCGATCCACGCCGCGCCTTCGGATAAAGCCGCGGGACCGTCTCGACGTTGTGGTTGAAGACGTCGGGCCGCTCGTGGACAACCCGGGCCAGAGGCATCTCCTGGCCGCGGAAGTCGGGGGTGAGGATCTCGACCTTGCAGTCCGGTGCCAGACGGCGGATCGAGCGGATCACGCCGACGAAGGAACTCGCGCCGTAGTCGGGCAGGTCATCGCGGTCGACCGAAGTGATCACCGCGTGCTTCAGGCCGAGCTTCTTCACCTGGTTTGCCACCTTGAGCGGCTCCAGAGGATCGTTGAAGGTCGGCTTGCCGGACTGCACGTTGCAGAATCCGCAGCGGCGGGTGCAGACGTCTCCGAGGATCATGAAGGTTGCGGTGCCGCGCTCCCAGCACTCGCCGATGTTCGGGCAGGCAGCCTCTTCGCAGACCGTGGTCAGGCCCTCTTCGCCGAGGGTCGACTTCAACTCCCGGTAGACCGGTCCGCCCGGCGGTGGCACCTTCAGCCAGGAAGGCTTGCGCGAGCGAAACGGGATCGCGCCTTCGACCTCGGCGCTGGCACCGCCCGGGTTGGCCCGGGATCGGGTCACGTGAATTCGGTCGGCTGTCGCTTCGGGCGGCGGATTCATCTGCGCAGTTCCAGATTAGGGGTTCGGGGTGGCGACCGGACTCAGGCCGATCTCCGCCGGGGCGATGACCACCGGGTCCCGGCCGATCAGCACTGCAAGTTCCTCGCCGAAGGCCAGCCCGGCTTCCCCGACTGACGGCGCGGGGCCGCTTTCCTCGAGGATCGAGGTCACCCGGCAGTGCTCGATCCCGCAGGAGGTGATCCCGGAGAAAGGGGCGAGGTCACAGTCGAGATTCAGGGAGATCCCGTGACTGCTCACGCCGCGGCCGATCCGCAACCCGATCGAGCCGATCTTGCGTAGCTCGCCCTGGGCGACCGGCTCCGCCATTGCGGCGGCGTCGGTCCCCGGCGGCACGGGTCGGTCCCCGGTCCAGATCCCGGTCAGGCCGTCGATCGCTCCCGCCGCCACGCCCCAACGGGCGACCGTGCGGACCATCGCGGCCTCCAGCAGAGCGACGAAGCCGGCGACATCGGCCCGCCTGGCGCCGTCGGGCTGCGAGCCGACGGCGTTCAGGTCAACGATCGGATACGCGACCAGCTGACCGGGGCCGTGGTAGGTGATCCGACCGCCGCGCGGCGTGTCGAAGACCTCGATCCCGCGCTCGCGGTAAAAGTCCGGTTCGTGGTGGAGGTCTTCGGGCTCGGTGCGACGGCCGCGGGTGTAGGTCGGCGGGTGTTCGAGGACCAGCAGCAGGTCCCCGATCTCGCCCGCAAGGCGTCGCTCGACCAGCTCTTCCTGGGCCGCGGACATTTCGTCGTAGTCGCGGGTGCCCAGCATCGCGATCGAGAGGTCAGCGGCCACCGGTCGCTCCCGCCCCGGTTACTCGCCGCGTCCTCATGCGAGGCGGTCAGGCTCCTCAAGGTTTCGCCTTATCCCGCCGAGGAAGCCCGCCGCCCCGGCGCCAAAGAGGATCCGGTGGTCGCAGGCGAGGCTGACCTCCATCAGGTGTGCCTTACCCGGTCCCTTGTCGCGGACGATCGGTCGCTCAGCGATCTCCCCGAGCCCGAGCGTCCCGGCCTGGCCGCCGAAGATCACCGGGTCGAAGTCGCGCACGCCGAACCCGCCCAGGTCAAAAATGCTGAAGGTGCCTCCTGCGACAGCCGCCGCTGTGGCCTGTCCCGTCTGGACCTCGTCGGTCAGCCGCCGGCTCTCGTTCGCGATCTCGGCCAGACTCAGCCGATCGGCATCGACGACCGTCGGCACGGCCAGCGAGGCGCCGATCGTCACCGCGAAGCCGACATTGATCCGCGAGTAAAGCTCGAGGCCGCCGTCGCGGTAGCTGCCGTTGGCCCGGGGGTGCTCGCGCAGCGCGAGCGCGACCGCCTTGATCACCATGTCGGTGGTCGAGGGCACCGGCTCGCCGGCTGCCGCGGCCGCGGAGAAGGCGGCCCGAACCTCGACTGCGCGGGTCATGTCGATCGTCGCCCGCAGGTATACGTGGGGGACGGTCGCCTTCGACTCGGCCATCCGTCTGGTGAGGGTCTGCTCCGCACGGTCCAGCTCGACCCGCTCGGTCTCACCTTTGGCGCTCGGGGACGCCCTTGTCGTATCGGCCGGTTCCATGGGCTCACCCTACCGTCGGCTCACGGGAGGCCGGGAAGCCCCACCCGGCAGGGGACGCGGTTTGAGTCGCTCTGGAGGTTGGGTAGTGTCAACCAGAGAGACGCCCGACCACCTAGCCCGCCCTCAACCCTGGAAACGGAGAAGAGCTCTCATGCCACCAGACAGCCCGGAACTCGATCCGATCGAGGCGGAGGAGTGGCTTGACGCGGTTGAAAACGTAGTCGAGCATGACGGCCCGGAGCGGGCGGGGGAGCTGCTCGAAGGCGCGGTGGCCAGGGCGCACGGCCTCGGCGCGGAGATCCAGATCAGCGGCCCGACGTCATACGTAAATACGATCCCGGCTGATCAGGAGCCCGAGCTCCCCGGCGATCCGGAAATGGAGAAACGGGTCCGCTCGATGGTCCGGTGGAACGCGATCGCCACGGTGCTGCGGGCCAACTCCGAGTCCTCCGAGCTCGGCGGCCACATCGCCTCGTACCAGTCGGCGGCGATGCTCTACGAGATCGGCTTCAACCACTTCTGGCACGCCCCGAGCGCCGATCACGACGGCGACATGATCTACATCCAGGGCCATAGCTCACCCGGCATCTACGCGCGATCGTTTCTCGAAGGCCGCATCAGCGAGGAGCAGATGCTCGGCTTCCGGCAGGAGGTCTCACGGGCGCCCGGCCTCAGCTCCTACCCTCACCCGTGGCTGATGCCGGACTACTGGCAGTACCCGACCGTATCGATGGGCCTCGGCCCGCTGATGGCGATCCACCAGGCCTACTTCTCGCGTTACCTGAACGACCGCGGCCTGAGGAATACCGAGGGCCGCAAGGTCTGGGCCTTCCTTGGCGACGGCGAGACCGACGAGCCCGAAACCCTCGGGGAGATCGCCCTCGCCGGCCGCGAAAAGCTCGACAACCTGATCTTCGTCGTCAACTGCAACCTCCAGCGGCTCGACGGCCCGGTCTACGGCAACGGCAAGATCATCCAGCAGCTCGAAACGGTTTTCCGCGGGGCCGGCTGGAACGTGATCAAGGTGGTCTGGGGTCGCCGCTGGGACCCGCTGCTGGCCGAGGATGACGGCCTGCTGGTCCAGCGCATGAACGAGGCGGTCGATGGCGAGTACCAGGTGTACAAGTCCCGCGACGGCGCTTACGTGCGCGAGAACTTCTTCGGCGCCTACCCCGAACTCGCCGAGCGGGTCGCGGACATGAGCGACGAGCAGATCTGGAACCTCAACCGCGGCGGCCATGACGCGCGCAAGGTCTACGCCGCCTACAAAGCCGCGGCCGAGCACAAAGGCCAGCCGACCGTGATCCTCGCCAAGACGATCAAGGGTTACGGCATGGGCGAGGCCGGCGAGGGTCAGAACATCACCCACCAGCAGAAGAAGATGAACGTCGAGGCGCTGCGCGCCTTCCGTGACCGGTTCGATCTCGATATCTCCGACGAGGGGGTTGAGCAGATCTCCTTCTACCGGCCCGACGAGAACACCCCGGAGATGAAGTACCTAAAAGCTAGACGCGAAAAGCTCGGCGGCTACCTGCCCCAGCGCAGGCGCAAGACCGACAGCCCGCTGGAGATCCCCGGTCTCGACGCCTTCGCCGGTCAGCTCAAGGGGTCGGGCGACCGTGAGATCTCGACCACGATGGCTTTCGTCCGGGTCCTGGCAGCGCTGCTTCGCGACAAGCAGCTCGGCGACCGCGTGGTGCCGATCGTTCCGGACGAATCGCGCACCTTCGGCATGGAGGGCATGTTCCGCCAGATCGGTATCTACTCCCACGTCGGCCAGCTTTACGAGCCCGAGGACGCCGGCTCGATGATGTTCTACAAGGAGAGCCAGGAAGGCCAGATCATGCAGCAGGGGATCAACGAGGCCGGAGCGATGTCGGCCTGGATCGCCGCGGCTACGTCGTACTCCAACCACGACACGCAGATGATCCCGTTCTACGCCTTCTACTCGATGTTCGGCTTCCAGCGGGTGGGGGACCTGATCTGGGCCGCCGGGGACTCGCGCGCACGCGGCTTCCTGCTCGGCGGCACCGCTGGCCGGACCACGCTGAACGGTGAAGGCCTCCAGCACGAAGACGGCCACAGCCACGTCCTCTCCCAGACCGTCCCCAACTGCCTTTCCTACGACCCGGCCTACGGCTACGAGGTCGCGGTGATCATCCAGGACGGCCTGCGGCGCATGGTCAGCGAGCAGGAGGACGTCTTCTACTACCTGACCATCGAGAACGAGAACTACCGTCACCCGGCTATGGCTGAAGGCGCCGAAGAGGGGATTCTCAAGGGCATGCACCGGGTGCGCGAGGTTCCGGAAGGCGAGCCGACGGTCAGGCTGCTCGGCTCCGGACCGATCCTCCGCCAGGCCCTCGAAGCCGCCGATCTGCTGGCCGAGAACCACGATGTATCGACCGAGGTCTGGAGTGTCACCAGCTACACCGAGCTTCGGCGCGAGGCGCTCAGCGCCGACCGCGAAGCACGCCTGACCGGGGAAGCCTCGGGCACGCCGTGGGTGACCGAATGCCTGGGTTCCGAGCCCGGCGCACCGGTGGTCGCCGCCAGCGATTACATGAAGGCCCTGCCCGACGGCATCCGCGCCTGGGTACCCGGGAGGTTCGAGGTGCTCGGCACCGACGGCTTCGGCCGCAGCGATTACCGGGCGGAACTTCGAGACTTCTTCGAGGTCGACCACCGACACATCGTGGTCGCCGCCCTGCACTCGCTGGCCGAAACCGGCGCGATCGACCGATCAGTCGTAAAAGAGGCGATCGAGAAATACAAGATAGATACCGACCGCCCCGACCCCGCCGGCCTGTGAGCCAGATCAAAGTCCCCGATATCGGCGATTTCACCGACGTCCCGGTGATCGAGATCCTGGTCGCAGTCGGTGACGAGGTCGAGGCCGAGCAGGGCCTGATCACGCTCGAGTCCGACAAGGCGACGATGGAGGTTCCCGCCCCCCACGCCGGAGTGATCGAGGAGTTGCTGGTCGAGGAGGGCGACTCGGTCAGCGAAGGCACGGTGGTTGCCGTGATCTCGGACGAAGGCGGAGGCGACGGCGAATCTGAACACGCGGAGACAGCCGGCAAGCCCGCCACCGAGTCCCAGCCGGCCGAAGAAGTCGACGATCCTGATGAGCCCCGGGCGGACCAGGACCAGGAGGCCGAGCCCGCGGCGCAGCCGGCCGACGAAAGCCACACCGACGGCGCCGAGGTCTACGCCAGCCCGTCGGTCCGGCGGATCGCCCGGCAGCGTGGCATCGACCTGAGCCGGATCGAAGGCACCGGCCGAAAGGACCGGATCACGGTTGAGGACGTCGAAGGTTTCGAAAGCGGCGGCGCAAAGAGTCGCGGCATCGGCGCACCGGCCGGCGCCGGGCTCGAAGGTCTTGACCTCGCCCCGTGGCCGGACGTCGACCACGCCAAACACGGTGAGGTCGAGCGGGTCGAGCTTTCCCGGATCAAGCAGATCTCGGGTCCGAACCTGGCCCGCAACTGGGTCTACATCCCCCACGTGACCCACCACGACGAGGCCGACATCACCGACCTCGAAGCCTTCCGCAAGCAGGTCAACTCCGAGCAGGACATCAAGGTGACGATGGTCGCGTTGCTGCTCAAGGCCTGCGTGCCGGTGCTGAAGCAGTACCCCGAGTTTAACTCTTCGCTCGACGGTGACGGCTTGATCCTGAAGCGCTACTACCACCTCGGATTCGCCGCCGACACTCCCGAGGGACTGCTGGTCCCGGTGATCCGCGACGTCGACAAAAAGGGCCTGCTCGAAGTCGCCGAGGAGCTGGTCGAGCTATCGGACAAGGCCCGTGATGGCACGCTCGGCGCAGCCGAGATGTCGGGCGCCACCTTCACCATCTCCTCGCTCGGCGGCATCGGCGGCACCGGCTTCACCCCGATCGTCAACGCACCGCAGGTGGCGATCCTCGGCGTGACCCGCAGTGCGATGAAGCCGGTCTGGGACCCCGAGTCCGAGGAGTTCCTGCCGCGCCTGATGGTGCCGCTCTCGCTTTCCTACGACCACCGCGTAGTCGACGGCGCGGCTGCCGCTCGTTTCTGCGCCTCACTGGTCAAGGTGCTCGAGGACTTCCGCCGGATCGTGCTCTGATGGCCGAGGGGTCCGAAAGCCCGGCCGGCCGCCGGGTGGTCGTCATCGGCTCCGGTCCTGCCGGATACACCGCCGCTTTCCGCGCTGCCGACCTCGGCCTCGAGGTCACCCTGATCGAGCGCTTCGAAACCCTCGGCGGCGTCTGCCTCAACGTCGGCTGCATCCCGTCGAAAGCGCTGCTTCACGCCGCCCGCGTGATCGCCGAGGCCCAAGAAGCCGAGGGCATCGGCATCTCCTGGGGAGAGCCGACCATTGACATCGATCGGCTGGACGAGTGGAAAGGCGAGGTCGTCTCCAAGTTGACCGGCGGGCTGGCTCAACTCGCCAAGCGCCGGATGATCGAGGTTGTCACCGGCGAAGCCCGGTTCACCTCACCGAGCGAAGTCGAGGTCGGCGATCGCAAAGTCGGGTTCGACAGCTGCATCATCGCCGCCGGCTCGCGACCGGTCGAGCTGCCGGACCTTCCGGATGACGGACGCATCGTCGATTCGACCGGCGCGCTTCAACTGGAAGGCCCGCCGAAGAACCTGCTGGTCGTCGGTGGCGGCATCATCGGCCTTGAGATGGCCTGCGTCTACGACGCGCTCGGCACCGAGGTAACCGTGGTCGAGCTGACCGACACCCTGATCCCCGAATGCGATCGCGATCTGGTCAAGCCGCTGCAGAAACGGATCGAAGGCCGCTACGGAGCGATCATGATGGGTACCGAAGTGACCGGCATGGAAGCCCAGAAGGGCGGCATCAAGGTCAGCTTCAAGGGCGACGGCGCTCCGGAAAGCGAGTCCTACGAAAAGGTCCTTGTCGCGGTCGGCCGCCGGGCCAACGGTGACCGGCTGGACCTCGAAGCCGCCGGGGTCGAGGTCGACGAGCGCGGCGTGATCGCGACCGACGAGCGCCAGCAAACGAACGTCGAGAGCATCTACGCGATCGGTGACATCACCGGGAACCCGATGCTCGCTCACCGCGGCAGCTACCAGGGCATCGTCGCGGCTGAGAACATCGCAGGCGAGGACGTCACCTACGACGCCCGGGCCGTGCCGTCGGTCGCCTACACCGACCCCGAGATCGCCTGGGCCGGACTGACTGAGACCGAGGCAAAGAAGCAGGGGGTCGAGTACGAACTCGGCAAGGTCCCGTGGGCCGCATCGGGTCGAGCACTTGCGACCGGACGCTCCGAAGGTCTGACCAAGGTCCTGACCGAGCCGGACACCGGCCACGTCCTCGGGGCCGGAATGGTCGGCCCGAACGCCGGCGAGCTGATCGCCGAGGTGGTCCACGCGATCGAGATGGGCTCAACCGCAAATGACATCAGCCTGACCATGCACCCCCATCCGACCCTGTCGGAGACGGTCAAGATCGCGGCCGAAGCGGCCGTGGGGATCGCCACCGACATCTACGCCCCGAAGCGCTGACGCCGCAGCGTTGAAGCCTCCAGATCATGGGCGCGGCCGGGGGAGGATCTCCCGCCACACCCGGCCGAACACGCCCGACCCTCCCCCGATCACCCTCAGCTCCGAAACGCTTGGACGTGGGATGCCCTTTACAGTCAGGTAAAGGCATGCCTCGGATCTCCTCCAAGAACCAAGTGACCCTTCCGGCCGAGTTGCTCAGGCGGACCGGTCTTACTGCCGGGGATCAGGTAGCGATCGAAGCTGAAGGGTCCGACCGGATCGTCGTCCGTCGCCGGACTGAGGATTTCGAGGAGGCGATCGGCGTTTTCGACGGGCTGTACGAGGCCAACTACCTCGAGAAGCTCCGCGCTGGCGAGCGGGCTTGACCGGCTGTGTTCTCGATACCGACGTAGTCATCGCTGCCCTTGATCGGTCCGATGCCCATCACCGCTCGGCAACGGTCCTTCTGCGCGGGCTGAACGAAAAGGCCACACCCCTGCTGATCTCAACAATCAACTACGCAGAGGCACTGGTGCGGCCCGCCGATGACCCCGAAACTCTGGGGATCGCCGTAGACGCGATCGCCGCGGTAGGGGTCATTCCTGTGCCGCCGAGCGCAGCGGTCGCTCGCGAGGCGGCCCGGCTTCACGGACTCGGCATCAGCCTCGCGGACGGATTCGCGTTGGCTACTGCCATGTCGCGGTCGGTGTCGATCGCGTCGTTCGATGCCCGCGTCAGGCGAGCCGCCGGCGAGGCCGGAGTTCAGATCGCCGGCGCCTGACCGGTCAGGCGTGGGTAGCCCAGCCGTCGACCGCTTTGGCGGCTTCGGGGATCGCTTCCGAGATCGTCGGGTGGGGGTGGATGATCCGGGCGAGCTCTTGGTAGCCGCCTTCGAGGGCGATCGTGTTGACCAGTTCCGAAATCATGTCGCAGGCGCGGTTGCCGACGATGTGGGCGCCGAGGATCTCACCGTACTTGGTGTCGACCACCAGCTTGACCATGCCGTCGCGGTCGTCGTATACCGTGCCGGCGCCGACCCCGCCGAGCTTGAACTTGCCGGTCTTGATCTCGTGGCCGGCCTCCCTGGCCTGGGCCTCGGTCATGCCGACCGAAGCGACCTGCGGGTGGCAGAAGGTGGCTCCGGGGACCAGGTCCACGTTCAGCGGATGAGTCTTTTCACCAGCCGCGTGCTCGGCGGCGACAACGCCCTCTTCCTGGGCCTTGTGGGCGAGTGCGGGGCCGCGGGTCAGGTCACCGATCGCGTAGACCTTGTCGTTCGAGGTGACCTGGTTCTCGTCGATCTCGACCTTGCCGGCCTCGTTGACCTTAATCCCCGCTGCCTCGAGGCCGAGCGGATCGGTGTCGGGACGGCGGCCACCGGCGATCACCAGGTACTCGACTTCGGCCGAGTTCTCGCCGTAGGTGAACTTGACCGAGTCAGGACCGGCTTCGACGTTTTCGACCGGGTAGCCGTTTGAGACTTCGACCCCCTGCTTCTTGAAGGTGCGCTCGACCACGCGGGCTATGTCCTTGTCCTCGGCCGGCAGCATCTGATCGAGCATCTCGATCAGGGTGACTTCCGTACCGAAGCGGATGTAGGCCGAGGCGATCTCACTGCCCGAGGCTCCGGCCCCGACTACCGCGATGCTCTTCGGCTGCTCCGGCAGTGACCAGGCGCCCCAGGTGTCGATCACGCGGTCGGAGAACTCGACTCCGGGAATCGGCTGGGCGACCGAGCCGGTGGCGAGGATGACCTTGTCGGCTTCGTAGGTCGTATCGCCGACCTTCACGTTGCCGTCCTCGGTCAGCGAGCCCTCGCCGCGAATCAGCTCGATCTTGTTCTTTTTGAACAGACCTTCGACTCCGGACTCGAGGCTGGCCGAGACGTCCACACGACGCTTGCCGAGCGCTTCCCAGTCGAGTTCGGCGCTTTCCACTTTGACCCCGATCCCGGCGCTGTTTTTCGCCTCGTCGAGGACCTCGGCCGTGTGGAGCATGGTCTTGGCCGGGATGCAGGCGTAGTTCAGGCAGCGGCCGCCGGCCTTGTCCTTTTCGACCACCGCGGTCGATTTGCCGAGTTGGGCGGCCCTGACCGCGGCTACGTAGCCGCCGGGTCCGCCACCGATAACAATCACGTCGAAAGAGTTTTCAGCCATCGTAAGCCGAGACTATCGGAGTGTCGGAGGGCGCCAGCGGGTCAGCGGCGCTCTGGCATCTGGATCCTGGCCATCGCCTTGACCATGAACCAGAACATCAGGCAGAGACCGATCGACAGGGCCAACGTGCTGAAAAACTGAAGCAGCGTCGCGGCGAGCACGAGGCCGGCGAACGCGGCGATGATCAGCAGGACCAGCAGCATCTGGAAGCCGAGCACCGCCCAGTACTTCGCGTTCCACATTCCGTAGAACATCAGGCTCATAATCCCCGCGGTACCGACCAGCTGGAGGATGTTCGGCCGGGATCCGTTGACCTCGGCTCCGGTGAAGAAGGCGACTCCGGCCGAAACCCAGAAGATCGTCGCGACAACCGCGGCGAAGATCGCGCCGACGGTGACCACGGTCGGGCGCTCGCCGGGGGCCAGCGGCTCGAGGTTCTCGCGCACCGCCCGGTTCTTGAACTCGGCCTTGGCGTAGCCGGCCTTCATCGCGTCCGGCTCGCCCTTGGGCTGGTCCGGCTTCGGCGCTTTGCCGTTGGTCGACTCAGCCACCGGGGGCCACCTCGCTGCCGACCGCGGCGAAGGACCGGCGCAGGTCGGTCGCCACCGCTGCCGGATCCTGTGCGTCGCGGATCTCCCGGACCACGCAGATCCGGCGGGATCCGGCCTCCAGCACCTCGACCACGTTGCCGGTGTTGATGCCGCCGATCGCGAAGAACGGGATCGTCGTGGTCTTAGCGGCGAAGGTGACCAGCTCGAGGCCGACCGCCGGGCGGCCTTCCTTGGTCGGGGTCTCCCAGACCGGACCGACCGAGATGTGATCGACGCCTTCGGCGGACCGGATCTGCTCCTCGGAATGGGTCGAGAGGCCGATCAGCGCTTCGGGGCCGACGATCCGGCGGGCCTCATCGACGGTGATGTCATCCTGGCCGATGTGGACGCCGTCGGCCCGGTGGACGACCGCAAGTTCGGGGTCGTCGTTGATGATGAACGGCACGCCGTAGGTGTCCGCCAGCCGGCGGAAAGTCGACGCGGCGCGGTCGATCAGCCGGGTATCGCCGGACTTCTCCCGCAGCTGGATGATGTCGACGCCGCCGTCGAGCGCCGCGCGCAGCAACGGCTCGGGGTCCTCTCCGCCCGGCCTGGCCTCGCAAACGAAGTAGAGCCGCGCGTTTCGCAGTCGCTCGCGCCTCAGTGCACCTGCTCCGTCTGCGGTTCCGTAACCCATGACTGCAGTATCCCAGCGGACGTGGGCGGCCGGGGCGGTAGGATCGCTTTCGACCTGCGGGAGCTCCGTAAACGGGGCTGAGAGGGCGGCCCTGCCGCCGACCGCCTGAACCTGATCCGGTTAATGCCGGCGCCAGGGAGGGGCGGTCCAGGCATTCGAGGATCACACCGATGACCGAATCCGAAACCGCAAACCCGGACGTACCCGCCGACAGCTTCGACGCCGTCGTGGTCGGCGGTGGCCTGATCGGACTCGCCTGCGCCTTCGAGCTCAGCTCGCGCGGCGCGTCGGTGCTTGTACTGGAGGCCGAAGCCAGCGTCGGCACCGGCGCCACCCGGGTCGCGGCGGGGATGCTCGCCCCGGTCGGAGAGCTCGACTTCGGCGAGCCCGAGCTGCTTGAGATCAACATGATCTCCGCCTCGATATATCCGGACTTCGTCGCG
>Ga0105046_10007737_pt1 | contig 16895 bp, 10 predicted proteins | sample MAT03_FD_78385 | JGI IMG/M metagenome (GOLD analysis project Ga0105046, IMG submission 78385) | Freshwater microbial communities from Lake Fryxell liftoff mats and glacier meltwater in Antarctica - MAT-03 (megahit assembly) | ecosystem: Environmental > Aquatic > Freshwater > Ice > Liftoff...
ATCGTTTGACCTGACGGAGGAGCCGTATGAGGTAGTTCCTCAAGTACGGATCTGTGCGGGGGGCGGCTGGCAACAGCCGTCCCTACCGCGATGCTCATTTCGGAATTAATGAGCTGCGTCCCCTTTTACGTCATCAAGTCCGAAACCGGCCTATCGGCCAACTTTTCACCCTTCCAGGCAGGCTGTCGATTTAGTCATAATCGTGAGCCGCAAAGCGCTAGCTGCGGGTGTTTTCCCTGTGTTTGTGAAACACTCACCCGCAGCTAGCGCTTTGCGGCTCACTAATATCGACATCCTGCGAGGGGAGAAGGGACTTCCAGAAGACCCCTGAAAACATGATAATAAATCCTTAACGGCGTTGGCCGTCGCCCCTCGCGACTGAGCGAGTGCCAGAATCAGTGACCTGTATTGCGGAACCGTGCGTTTTGCAACTCCTGGACGCGTCCGGTTGAATCTCGCCGGAGTTAATGTCATGCTGGGATCAAACGCTGTCTGGCGATTGATTCGCGCACCGTGGACAGCAAGCGTCATCAGGGAATACCGGGGCATGATACGTCGTCGTTTATTTCGGTTGCTGCCATTCAGAGCGGTGCTGATAATCTCTGCAATCTTCTTTTTACAGTTCAGTGCGACTGTTGCCGACGAACGGCCGAAGCGCGGAATTGTCGTGATCGCCAATCGGACGGATCAAATCGTCGAGGTTCAACCGGTTGATGGCAACGAGAAGACAACTTTGAGTTCAATTTCTCCAGGAGGCGTCTTACCACTCGCGACGAAAGGAACCGTGTCCGTCCGAATTGGATCAAAGGATGACAGCCAACCGTTTCTGCTGGAGCCCAATGCAGCGTATGAATTCAGCCGCACTGAAGATGGCAAGACTGCGTTGCGGGAAATCGGATTTGCTCCGGCAGCGACTCCCGGCGAATTGGCGGTACCACGGATGCGTCCTTCGAACGAAGTTGGCCATCTGCGTACGATGTCGATCCTGACGATTCCGGTCAGGATTCTGGTGGATGAAGAGGAGCCGCTGGTCCAAAGCAAGTGGGAACCACGATTGCGTGATCGATTACAGGCCGCTTCAGAAATCCTGGAACAGCACTGCGGCGTGCGTTTTGAGGTTGTCGAAGCAGGCGTGTGGCAGTCCGACAACAGCATCTCGGAATTCGGTGAACTGTTGCGGGAACTGGAGACGGAAGTCGCCGCTTCTCCTGCACGACTGGTGATCGGATTCAGCAGTCAGCGCAGGATCGGTGCCGACAAAGGCAAGATGGGTGCCACGCGGATTCCGCTGCACAGTCACATTCTGATTCGGGAATGGTCCAAAGCCATGAGTGACCGGGAGCGGATTGAGTTGCTGGTTCACGAACTTGGTCACTTCCTTGGGGCAACGCACAGTCCGGAGATGACTTCGGTCATGCGCGCTCAACTGGTGGATGGCAAGAGCAACGTGGACAGATTTCAGATCGGGTTCGATCCGGTGAACACTCTGATCATGAACCTGATTGTCGAAGAGATGCGACAGCGACCAGTCTTGGGGCTGGCTGATCTTTCTCCTGAAAACCGTCAACGGCTGGATGATATCTATGCCGAGATTTCTCGTGTGCTGCCGGACGATCCTGAAGTGGCGCTCTCGCGTAAGTTCATTGCGTCATTGGCTCGTGTCGAACCTGCATCGCCCCTGGCCCAGGGTGTTCGAGATGTTCTGGTGTCAATGATTCAGGTAGTCGATGCGCCGAAGACAGGACGCACGCCGGACGATTTGACAAATGCCTGTGTGCGTCGAGCTGCACTGGCGGCATCCGGGCTCCCGGAGGACGTGTCTCGTCATGCGTTCCTGCTGAGCTTTGCACTCGTGCTGGACGATACCGGAACATTACGTCGGCATCCTCAACTGCAGGATGCCCTGAAAGCGATTGAATCCGACCCTTTGACGTGGGACCGTGTGCAGAAGTCTGCAGGCCGCTTCACGATGCAGTCACGTCATGATCTGGCGCAGCACTTCTGGATTTCCGCAGCGCTGGCAGATCTTGCCGGCGAACAACTGGCACTCGCTGCAGGTGTCACCAAGGAACTGCAGGATGCGAATGGCGGCAGTGGCTTTAGTTTTGCCGATTTGGCGGCCGACATCGCCGGAGTGGAATTGGGAACTCGCATCTTGAGTTCCAAGATCAGCCTTGAGCACCTGTCAAAGGAATTCAGGGTCGATGATTTCCTGATCAAACCGCTGGGATTGCCGGAAGGTCTCTCGTCCGCCGAATTTCTCCGCAAATATGGCACCGTGAGTGGCTCGATCTATCGTCAGGAGGAATCGCGACTGCGAACCCGTATCCTGTCGCTGCCGGGATTCCGCACTTACGCCGAGTGACTAAATTTGCCTTAACAAAATGATTCCACATTCCCATGTTGCCACAACGCATTGCTGAACCAGGCCCGATTGTCGCTTTTGTGGCTCCGTTCCTGTTGTATGTTCTGCCCACCATGCTGGAATCGGCAGGTTGGTCAGGTCTTTCGTATGAGTTCATTTGCACTTTGAAAGGTGTCCTTGCGGCAGCCGCTCTGTGGACGTTTCGTCGGCGTTATCCGGCTTTCTCGACTGGCGGGTTTCGACTGGCGGTGTTCGCGGGAGTTCTGGGCTGCGTGGCCTGGGTTGCCCTTGAGCGACTTCAAGCGGCCTTTCCCGTCATTGAGCAGTCGATGAGCCTGCTGGTCGGTGGAAAGCGGATGGGGTTTGACCCATTCTCAGATGGTGGTCCATCGCTGGGCCAACTGGCTTTCGTCATCGTTCGTTTGAGCGAACTGGTGATTGTTGTGCCACTGGCCGAAGAACTCTTCTGGCGTGGATTTCTGGCTCGGTATCTGATCGCGGATGATTTCGAGAAAGTGCCCCAGGGCAGTTTCACACACTTCAGCTTTGCTGTCGTCACGCTGTCTTTCGTTGCTGTTCATCCAGAAATACTGGCAGCGGTGGTCTGGGGTATTTTGATCAATTTGCTGTACCACAGAACAGCGAATCTTTGGGCCTGCATTGTCATGCACTCTGTTACAAACGGTCTGCTCGGCGCCTACATTCTTGCGACTGGAAACTGGCATCTCTGGTAGGTGTCTCGCCCCTTCCAGAAGCGTCATGACTGTCGCTTTCGAGTATTCGAAGAGGATGTGAAGGGACAAAGGGCGTGCCAAAGCATGTTCCCGAACATCATCTTGATCACTTCAATCCGGAAACGTTTGCGTTGACCGAGTTGTCACGTCAGGCGAGGACTTCACTCACCACATGTCCATGCACGTCGGTCAGGCGGCGGTCGATTCCGTTCTGGCGGTAGACCAGACGTTTGTGGTCGATCCCCAGCAGATGCAGGACTGTGGCGTGAAAATCGTAACACCACGTTCTGCCTTCGACGGCCTTGTAGCCCCAATCGTCGCTGCTTCCGTAGCTGACTCCCGCCTTGACGCCGGCGCCGGCCAGCCAGGTCACAAACGAGCCTCCGTTGTGATCTCGTCCATCGCTGGCCTGAGCGAACGGAGTGCGACCGAACTCCGTCGTCCAGATCAGCAGAGTGTCTTCGAACAGGCCTCGTGCTTTCAGATCTCGCAGTAACGCGGTGATTGGCTGATCCACGGACATCGCCATCGGCGGCAATTCCTTCGAAATACTGCCATGGTTGTCCCAGTTCTCAGTTGCTCCCTGCTGACCGCTCCAGACCTGCACAAACCGAGAGCCGCGTTCGATCAGGCGCCGAGCCAGCAGGCATCGCCGGCCAAAGTCTTCGGTTACCGTGTTGTCCAGTCCATAGGCCTTGTGAGTCGTATCGCTTTCTTTTGACACGTCGAAAGCTTCCGGAGCCGATAACTGCATTTTCGCCGCCAGTTCATACGACTGGATGCGTGCATCCAGTCGCGAATCCAGCGGGTTCTCTGAAGCGTGATGAGAATTCAACTTCCGCAACAATTCAAAGCCATCTGTATCGGCCGCGCGAGTTGCAAATTTGTAACGATCGTTGGCAAACAAATCCGGAACCGGGCTCTTCCCGCTGGCGTTGATGATCGTTCCCTGATGCACGGCCGGAAGAAATCCCGACGAGAATGCGCCCTTCTGGTTGTAAGGCAGTCCCTTGGCGTCCGGGAGCACCACGAAGGTTGGAAGTTCGTCGGTGAGATTCCCCAGACCATAAGATAGCCAGGCTCCCATGCACGGAAAGCCGGGCAACTGAAACCCGGAATTCATCATGTAGGTCCCCGGACCGTGGACATTAGTCTTGGACGCCATCGCCATCAGAAACGCCATCTCGTCCACAACTTCGGCCTGATGTGGAAACAGGCTGCTGACCCAACGACCGCTCTCACCATGCTGCTTGAAAGGAAAAGGGCTTTTCAAGATCGCCCCCGGCATTGACGTGAAGCCTTCCGGCTTGATTTCAGGGCCGAGTTTCTGACCGTGCAGTCGCTCCAGTTCGGGCTTATAGTCGAACAGGTCCATCGGACTTGCACCGCCCGTCATAAACAGTTGAATCACGCGGCGAACTTTAGCCGGATGATGCAGTCCCCCATTGAATTCAGGCCGAGGCTGACTGCGTTCCTCCGCGACCGATTCGCGCGCAAGCATCTGTGACACGGCAAGACCGCCAAAGCCGCCACCGATGTTCCACAAGAAGTTTCGTCGTGAATTGGTCATGCTGTGTGCGATCTAGGGGATCTCAATCCACAAAAAGAAATTCATTGCTGTTTAATAACACGCGACACATGGCGGGGAGCCCATGCGTTTCAGCGTACGCAACAAACATCAGTCGCTCATCATCGCCTGGTTGTCGCAACAGGATTCGGTGAAAAGCCTCCGCCACTTGTGCGTCCAGCGTCGTCTGCTGTGCGTTGATCTTGTCTGCCAGCAACTGACAATGATGCAGCACGAAATCATTGTTGTAGAACGTCAATGCCTGCAGGGACGAAACTGAATCCCCGCGCTGAGGTGCCAGTTGTCCCATGTCCGGAAAATCCAGAGACTCCATAAATGGATCTGCGATACCACGCCAGACAACTCGATAAATACTGCGTCTGGCGGCGGCTGAAGAATTCCAGTCGAAAGCGTCGTAATGCAGCTTCGGTGTTAACTGAGAACCGGTTGTCATCGTAAACTGCTGAATGCCTGGACCTCCCATTGTCAGATCCAGTCGATCGGAAATCTGTAGTACGGCATCGCGAAAAGATTCCGCGTCCAGTCGTTGACGATTCCATCGCCACAGCAACCGATTATCAACGTCAACGGATTGCGGCAACGGAATGTCACCTTCAGACAACGCAACTGAATTCGTCTGTCGCTGATACGTTTTCGACAGCACGATCAAGCGATGGAGCTGTTTCAGAGAACCATGTGCATCATCGCGAAACCAGACGGCCAGCCAATCGAGCAATTCCGGATGCGAGGGCACGCCGCCCATACGACCAAAATCATTCGGCGTATCGCAGAGACCACGTCCGAAATGATGTGACCAGACGCGGTTCACAATACTTCGCCAGGTCAGCGGATTGTCGCGAGCAGCCAGCCAGTCGGCCAGAGCCGCTCGACGCAACGCTTCGTCGTTTGCATCGCTCGACGCGAACCGACCGGGCAGCGAACTTATTGCGGATAACGCTCCAGGGACTGCGACTTCGCCTGGTTTTTCAATATCTCCCCGATGCAGCACATGCACTGTCTTTGGAGTCTGCGGACGATCCAGCTTCCTGCCGTGCGAGTGGCTGGTCGAAACAGCATAGACCTCAGACGAAGCGGGCAGCTCCTTGAGTTGCTGCTCGGCATACGGCCGCAGCGCATAAGCTGCGATTGCCGCGCGCTGTTCTTCAGATCGTTGATCAGCGGAAAGCTCAACCGCCGATTGCACCAGTTCCGGCGGAACGGCTGCGGTCGCTGAAGCGGAATCTGTTGCGGAAAGTCTCCAGCGTCCGATCACATGCCCTCTGCCATGCAACTGTTTCAGATCGACGACAATTTGAGTCCCCGGTTTCAATTCAAGAGGTGTTTCCAGTTCGAAAACTGCAGAGTGCGATTGGCCGACCGCAGGATGGATTCCCCAGGCCGTCGCGACATTGCCGTCAATTGCGTGGGAACTCGTCCAGCCGTTTTGATCGAAGTCAGCGGTGGCTTTCCCGAACTTCACGCGAGTCGGTTCAGTGGCCTCAGCATCAAAAACAGAAGCTTCAAATTCTGTCAGATGCAGGTTACCGTTATCCTGCCGCCCCGGCCCGCGCATTGGCAGACTGTCATCCGTCAGCACCTCCAGCCGCAGTGCCGTGAGTTTTTGCAACGCGGTCGGCGCGGTGATGGTGTACGTTTCAACGTCAGGACGGACATCGGACGCCAGCAGCGAACTATCATCCAGACGCTTCAAAGTCGCACCGCCAGAAGACACAAACGTCGCTGGCGAAAGTGTTTCCCAGGTCGTCGGCTCGCTGGCAAATCGTCGTTCCCATTCAGAGACAATTTCACTGTACTCCGGTGCCAGCAGGACCGATCGATCGTTTGTTTCCGCAGCAGTCAGCAACGACTTCCAGCGACGCCGTTTGCTCGCGACAGCCGGGTCGTTATCGAATTCAACATCACCTTTTCCTGTGCCCGCAAAAACCGCCTGCAGCGAGTAATAATCCACCTGCGTAATCGGGTCGAACTTATGATTGTGGCAGCGTGCGCAATTGGCCGTCGTACTGGCGAACGCCGCCATCGTTTGTCCGACCATGTCGTCTCGATCCAGATAATCGAAGGTGACAGGAGCGGTGCTGGCACGGCTCAATTCCAGCGGGCCAGCCGCCACAAACCCAAGCGCTGCAGTCAGACGAGAGTCGTCTGGATAGAAACGATCCGCTGCCAGTTGCTCACGAATAAACCGATCCCATGGCGTGTCGCCGTTGAGGCTCGCGATCACATAATCACGGTAACGCCAGGCGTTCGGACGAAACACATCATGTTCGCAACCGTGTGAATCCGCAAAGTGGACAGTATCCAGCCAATGCCGCGCCCAGCGTTCGCCGTAACGTTCAGACGCCAGCAGTCGATCCACCAGCTTTTCGTAAGCCATCGGATCAGGATCGGTCACGAATGCCGTCACCGCGTCTGGTTCTGGCGGCAGACCGTGAAGATCAAAATACAAACGCCGAATCAATGTCCGCCTGTCCGCTTGCGGAACGGGAGTCAACTGCTGCTGTTGAAGTTGATCCAGTACAAAGCTGTCGATCGCATTGAATCCTGCCGCTTCGTCCTGCAAGCCGGGAACATCCGGACATTTCAGCGGACGCAAAGACCACCAGTCCAGCGGGTCACCATGAGATTGCGGCTGAGGCATCGTCTTTCTGGGATCGAAGGCGCCTCGCCGAACCCACTCGACAATCAGTTCGATGTCTGCCGCCGTAAGTTTTTCATCCGGCGGCATCTGGAGGTTCGCGTCATCCCGGCGAATCGCTTTGATGAGCAAACTGTCTTCGGGTTTACCAGGCACAATCGCCGGACCACGACCACCACCTTCCGCCCATCCGTTCCGAGAATCCAGCGTCAGGCCGCCTGCCATTTCCTCCGCTGCATGCGAATGACACTCCAGGCAATGAGCCTTCAGCAGCGGCTCAATCCTGTCAAAGAAGAATCGCTCACCTTCAACGTCGTTCTCAGGCGTCTGAGCGTTCGCGGAACACAGCGTGACCATCGCCACTGCAATCACCAGCAGGATGTGGAAGCCGTGCGCTATGTTTGGCTGACGATCGTTCATTATCGTCCAGTGCATTGAAATGAGGTGGGAAGGGGGCGGCGGGAAGTTCCGACAGGATACAGCTTTCGGCAACATCTGACTATCGAAAAGGCCAAATTGAACGCGACTGGTCAATTCATGCGACGTCGCCATTCGTCCGATCCATCACGCATGTTGTTGGGCTGCAAGCAACATTCGCCTACCTTCGTGAGTTGCTCCTGGCAAACCACAGAAATTCAACTACCAAGCGAGCGTTGCCTGAACGCCGCAAAACAAAGGCAGAATTCCCGCACAGACTCTGAAACCGCTCCGCAGCCGAACAACGCCATCACATTCCTGCTTCAGGGAAACCTAACCGCGCCATGCTAAAATGCTGTGCATGATGAAATCGAATCCGAATTCAAACGCGCCGCAGGCGCATGACGAGCCAAGGTAACGTTCCTCCAGGTGTCGTTCGGTAATAAGACGGAAAAATCGGAATCCCTGAACTCCGATGGCCGATTACAAATCAATGCCGGAACAGCGGACGATTTTTTGTTGACTCGCATCGATTCAACTTTCTAATTCCCGTCGTGCAGACGTTATGTGCACTTTTACCCCGCAGTCAACACGTGCATTGAAAGAAACACCCCCTGGCAATGCGCGTCTTATACACGAATGGAATCCGTGCACGCACATGAGCCAGAATTGTTCGGTGCAGGAGATTGGATGCAGGTCATGCACAGGATCGCACAAGTCGTGCCGGTACTGCTGAAATCGGAAGTTGAATGAGCAGGTCGTAATCGCATGAATTCTAACATTCAGAACTGTCACACCAATTTACGCCCGTCCACATCTGGCAGGCTCCGCGAGCATGTCTCGGTGTCGAAAATCTGGAGTGGAATCAGGAATCTCTTAAAACCGCCAGTGAATCGCCGCAGAAGGTCGCAGGCGTGCTTCAGACCGACGGTAACGGGACTTGAGTCGCTTGAAGTTCGCTGTCTGCTGTCATCCGTAACTCCGTTGATCAGCATCTCCGATACGACGATCATCGAAGGTGATTCCGGCAAGAAAAGTTTCCCCATCAACGTCACATTGAGTCAAACGTCGTCAGCACCTGTGACGGTGAATTATTCAACTGCGAACTTGTCGGCACTTGCCGGCTTCGATTACGTTTCGACTTCCGGCACGCTTACCATTCCGCCAGGGCAAATCAGCGCTCAGATTGCCGTCACATGCATCGACGATGTGATCGATGAGCCCGATGAAAATTTTGCAATTGTGCTGGACTCCCCGAGAAACGCCACGATCTCCAGGCGAGTCGGAACGATCATAATTCAGGACAATGATCCGCCTTCGATTTCGATTGAAAATACGGCTGTTGTTGAGGGAAATCGCTCGTTGCTGGCTGTCCTCAACGTAACGCTCAGCAGTCGCTCGCCATTCCCCGTATCTGTCCGATACACCACACTTGATCGAATTGCACAGACCGGAAAAGACTATCAGTCACGTTCGGATATCTTGACAATTCCCGCTGGGAAGGTGTCCGGTCAGATCAAAATTCCGATCATCAACGACACCATGGATGAAGCGGACGAAACGTTGATTGTGAAATTGTCCTCGCCGGTGAATGGGACTCTGGTGAAAGAATCCGGCACCATTACAATTCTGGATGACGATGCTCCGCCAGTGATTTCGATTCTCAACAGCACTGTCACGGAAGGCTCGGCAGGAATTTCAAAAGCAAGTATAGCAGTAACGCTATCCGTCCCTTCGGGACTGCCTGTGTCTTTGGCTTTCCAAGCCGTTGGCGTAACAGCGTCCCCCGGCGTCGATTATCAGGATGTGGCGGGGACTGTGGTAATTCCCGCTGGCCAGACAAAGGGAATGATCACGGTACCTATCATCGGCGATATGATCGATGAACCCAACGAATCGCTGCGGATCACGCTGTTAAATGCCGTGAATGCATTGTTGGGGAATGCTACGGCTCTGCTGATAATCAATGACGACGATGGTACGCAACTGCCTCTGTTTCAGATGAGCGACCTTTCGTACCTTGGAGCATTTGCGGTTCCGACGGGATCGTTCGGTTCCGCGACATTTGAATATGGCGGCAACGCTATTTCATTCAACCCCGCGAATGGTTCCCTGTTCATGGGTTCTAATTACGATGATGGACTTAATATTGCGGAAGTCAAAATCCCATCCACCTTAAGTCCGTCGGGGGCACTAAAAACGCTGCCAAAGGCATCCGTGCTTCAGCAATTTTCCGACCTGGGCGGACTCTTGACAGTGAACGCCAGCGGCAAACTGTCAAGCCCGACGATTGGCTACGAGGATCTCAGCCTCGGTGGATTGCTGGTCGCTCATGGCGGTCTCACCGGTGGCATGTTCATGGGCTACAACGGTGCCGAGCCTCAGGAATCGACGAACTCGCATTTTCGTACAAATGGCCTGAATCTGGCGACATTGAATTCCTCGACAGTAACCGGTCTTCTGGATATTCGAACAGATTCCAGCATGGCCAGCGGAAGAGTTCGCGGTGGCTACATGACCGCCGTTCCCGAGCAATGGCGATCGTGGATCGGGGCCGACTTCGTAACCGGAGCCGCAGCGCAAAATCGCATTCAGTTTTCTTCATCCGGACCGGCCCTGTTTGGTTTTGACACGGCGAATCCTCAAGGCAGCTCCGGTTCACCATTGGTGAATTATCCCCATGGAAATGCGCTTCAGTGGGGGAAAGATGGCGACAGAACACCTCAGTTGCTTTTCAATGGGACAACAAAAATTGACGGTGTCGCTTTCGTGCCGGGCACCAGGTCCGTTGTTTTCCTCGGATCAAATGGGCTCTCCACCATCGGATATGGCGTCGGATCAAAATTCAATGACAGAGTCAGGCCTTATTCTGGCTTCCACTCCCAAAACGGAAACTACAAGTATCAACTTTGGGCCTACGACATTGATGACTTCATGGCAGTCCGAAACGGAACTCGGAATCCTTGGGAAATACGCCCAACGAAGGTTTCGAATTTTGATTTACCAACCCCGGAAGGTTCGAAGTATCTGGGAGGCACTGCGTTTGATGCAGCAACCGGAAGACTCTACGTTTCCCAGAAGTTTGCTGGCCTGAATGCGACACCGGTGATTCACGTCTACCAGTTGGGACGGACTCCCGTTCCACGAACCTCCACAGCCACAGGGTTCAAATCCGTCTCTCTTTCAAAGTCTGCGTCAACAGCAGCGGTCGTTGCCAACGATTTGAAAACCAGTCAAACGGTGACTCATGTCACAGCCTTAACTTTGAGCAAGCTTCAACCAACAAACGTTACTCGGCCCGTTGCTCAGCGAATTACCCAACGCAGCGTTGCCATTCGAAATCAGATTTCGACTTCGACTGCGGAAGAATCCAACTCAGCGTCCAACCTGATGGGCATTCAAATTTCATCAGTCCTGCCGAGCAGCAAACTACAAAATGTGATTACCTGCGACGGCGAATACGGAGTTTGAAACTCGCTCCCGGCTGCGTCACTTTGTCATCCGCGTTGAGACCGGGTGAGCATGCCGTCATGTCATCGGAATCATCTGCCGAGATTGAATGGCACCGGCATTGGCGCGGCTGTTTGCTGCAAAACACGTGGCTCGCTCTGAGAGACCATCAGGCGAGAAACAAGGAGAATCTTTGTCACTCAGTTTTGAGCGAGTTTGTCGAACATGGCGAAGAAGATTCCGTCGAACTTGAAATAGGGAACAGAAACCAATCGCTGGTACGCCCGATTCGCGTTCTAAATTTCGAGCGATTCGCGGTAATCGCTTATCTTTCCACCGTCAGTGTTATTCGAGGAGAAAAGTATGTCTGAGACTTCCAAACAATGGCTGGTTCTGAAGTGCCGGGACAGATCAGCGGCTTGTTCCAGCATATTCGCCCGGCGGTTAAGACTGCGAAAGGCGATTTGAGGAAAGCAATCATTGAGAATGTTTGCAATCAAGCCATTCTGCTGGCGGAAGCGTCTCCTGTAATCTCGAAAATGGTTCAGCGAAAGGAACTCATTGTCGTCGGTGGAATCTACGATCTCGACACCGGCAGCGTGACGCCGGTGGATGTTGCGGTGAACTGAATTAATTGGACCTGATGAGGTATTCAATGCCTCACTGGCTGAATTATCAGACTGTTTCGCATTAATGCAATTACGATGTTGCCTGTTCCCGGCCTGCGAAGCAATGATTCGCTCCAGCGGCTTCGCACGACGGGTTTCAGCGAATCCGCTTTGATTAAATCAACAGTCTGCGAGTGCGCAAATCGACACTGCTGATCTCCGGTCGATTGCTCTCGATAACTATTCAATCAACAGTTTTGCAGCAACAGGTTTGCTAATCGTTGAACCGGCCGCTTGTGCTCGAACGGTTAGATTCGGCACTTCACCAGGCGTTGCGGATTCTGGAATTGTGATTGTCAGCGTAAACGCGGACTGACCTGCCGCGACCGTCGCTGGTGCGGCGGTGTAGTCTTTGGGTAAGCCGTCCATGACGACCGTGAACTCTCCGTCATAGGCTGGATGACGTTGCAATATACCAGTGATCGTCGCTGTGCTGGATTTCGTTCCCTTTGCATCTCCTGGTAGAGCAACGGTGACGGCATCGTCAACAAAGAATGTGATCGGTGCAGTCCATGCGCTTGATCCGGTCCCCGAGGCGAGTGGTTGCGTGACAAAGTCAGCCGATATCACGGCATCAATGATGGACGTTGGCGTGTCCGTTGGGACTCGCACGGTCAGCTGAAACACGCCCTGCGATACCTGGCCGAACTGGAATTCATTGAGTGCCACGTTGGGCTTGATTGGCGAGTCCGGTTTATTCGGATCTTCACGTCGAATGGCTTCGGTCGTGAGCATTTCAAACCGCACAAACGGCGGCGATTGATCCGTCAGTGAGAGAACTCGCACGGGTACAACTGCTGGCAGTCCTCGCAACAAAATCGGCGGAGCGGCGTCAAGCAAAATCGTGCCGGGTGCTGGTTCGGCTGGACCGGCGACGAGTGCATTGTCGGAGAGTGTGAGAGAATTCATCGGTATCGAATCCACCGCAACTGCGACCATCGTGGAAAACACGGGAGCTGCCCCATCCGCTGATCCGGAAATCGTCAATGACTGTCCATCGGCGGCAACCCTGGGATTGGCTGCTGCGTTGCGAGTCAATATCACGAGGACATCCTGATTCTGTTCACTGGCGGGTATTGTTTGAGGCACAATTGTCACCGCAGACATGCCTGATGTCGAAAGATGAATCGGGCCGGTGTAGCGAAATGACGGGCCAGTTCGCACGATCGATAGCCGGACTGGAACTGATCCGTTCTGTGGCAGGCGAGTCGATTCTTCGCGGGTGCTCATTGAAAAGGCTGGTCGATCCGTGCGGGCAATCTGAAGACGATACGACGACGCTTGTGAGCCCTTTTCGTTGATGTCGCGGACTCGAACTTTCAACTGAGTCACAGCATCCGGCACAGCAAAGTTGAACGTCGCATCATCGGCTCCGGAGTTTCCGTCGTTCTGTGCGACAAGAGCATCGCCGTTGAACAATGCCAGGTGGCCTCGCAGTGGTGACGAGATCGATCGCGCTTCCAGCTGAAAATTGAGCGTCTGCTTTGGAGTGACTGTCAGAAGAATCGTGTCGGATTCGCTTTTTGCTGTGATTCGGCCATTGATGAAGAGCGGCTGAAACGGAGATGCCATGAACGTCGCATCGACAGCAGTTTCCGGGAATGTACCTTCCAGTGGTTCCGTCACCTGCACGCCATGCAAAGTCCGTAACGCAGGCAGCGGCAGAATAGCAGTGCCCGACTGAATCGATATTCCACCTTCGCTTTCACGAATGGACACTACCTCAGAAATGGAATCTTTGCTGAGCGTTCTCACAGCAGTTTCGGCTGACGTCAATGTTGCTGGAAACGCGATCGACGATGGCGGCAAGTCGCCCACGATCAATCGCCAGATGCTGCCACCAGGAGCTCGAAACTGCAGGTCATGAACTTCTGCCACATACAGGCCGTCGGATGGCAAAGTCACGGTCGCTCGAGCGTCACCCTGAAGTTCTGATTGCTGCCATTGCAAGGCCAATGGAGTCCCCTCGGCCGAACGGATTTCGACCACTGGGTCCAGCTTTGAGCCGACTCGTTTTGCTTCAACTTCTGCTACGATCTTTTGATTCGCAGTGCCCTGAAACCAAAGCTGCTTTTGTTCCGTTCCGGCGATCACACCGGCGACAGCTGCTGGCAGCGTCGTTGCAGGTTTTTCCCTTGTATAGGAGCCTTCCGCGACAGTGGCGATGCGATCGACCACAATGACTTGCGGCTTGCTGACTCCTCCCGCCGTGACACAACGAACTAAGTAACGCCCTGGTAGTACGGTGTCCGCCACGGCCACATCAAAGACTCCGCTGTTCCCGTTGCCACCTTCAACAACTTCGCTGGAAATCCCAGACACATCGGTGTGGAGACGGGCTCCTTCAAGATTCGTTCCAGCCAGTTGAACGCGAGTCTTCTTATTGATTTCAATTGCGTGCGGGATAACTCGCCCAATGACCGGCTGCACGTGACTGTTGTCAGCACCGGCAGATTGTTCCTTTGAAATTTCCGTCGCTGATGCACCCGCGACTTCGTTAAACAGCGCGGCGGCCTCTTCATCCGTCAGTGCTTCTGCAAAGACATGAAATTCGTCACACACCAATCGCAGCATTTCGCCGTCGGTGAAACTGGAACCGATCGTGACTGGCGTGTCGCTGACACACTTTGCCAGCGACACATCCTGCAGCCATCCTATGTTGCCTTCGATAAATCCAGCGGCTGTGGATGTCGGAGTCGCGGGCTGGCCATTGACGAAGACTCGCAATCGCACATCATCGACATCTGTGTCAGCGTCAGCACCTGGAGCGTCAGCATTGTCCAGGCAAATCGTAATATGCACACGGCGGCGACTACCAATCGTCTTATTGACGCTGTAGTTGACGACCTTGTATGCGGTTCCATCGTTCACGTAGACCTGAAATATATCACTGGCCGAATTGAAATTGATTCCATAATTTGATGTGTTGGCGGTTGGGTGACGTTTGGCAAAAAGGCCGTAAAAGGTCGGTGAGTTCGCAGCTTTCAGATTCGCAAATAATCCGCTGACGGAAACGGCGTCCGGTCGGCTGACGTCTTCGCTGTTCGCAATCACAACCTGCTGCTTCATGGCCGGGTCGAGCAGCAACGATGTGCCCGCGCTGCTGGTGACAAATGCCGATGGAATCGCCGGCGGGGCTTGAGTCAACGAAACGGAGTCAGCAACTTTGCCACTCTTCGCGGAATCAGCCGTCGCGTTCGCCTGCGCGGCCGGAAGATCGTCAAAGTGCAGACTTACGACAGCCTTATCACGCACCTCAGCAGCAGCGAATCCGCAGACCGATGTCAGACAGGTGAAGGCGGTACTTAAGATCGCCAGACGCAAAGATTCAGTTCGCAAACGGGATGGGATCACGGCGGGAGTCCACATTTTCAGGGTATCGGGCAGGATTCGGCAACGATGAGATGAACATGGTCGCAAGAGAATCGCCTCGGAGCAAGTCGGCCCGGTGAAAAACCCTTGTATGATACAGAATGCGTGTAATGCAAGCATTGCCTGGAACGAGTCATGACCACATACGCCGTGCAATTCATTATCTTTCAACGGGAATCGCAATGATTAAGCCGGCAATCCGATCTCTGGTGCTTTTCCGATCTGGCATATGGCATTTCAGGCAGTGGCTGCTGAGCGTGATCGGGGCAGCTCTGCGATAAAGACCGTTTTCAGATTGTTCGTGGAACCGCTCGCCGGCTTTTAATGACTTTACGGCTTCAATTTCGAAGTCGTCCTGGGGGCGATGGTCTGTGTTCATGGCCAGACCTTCTACCGTCAACCAGCGGAGCTTAATATTTTCCGTGTCCTCAAGTTCTTTGAAAACATCGCCAAGGATCAACGCTGGAATTGGCAGACCTTCATCTTCGCGATAGTAACGGTCGTGAACGACTCGCAATGTGGCATGGATCGATGTGTGCAGAATCTTAGCCTGACGCCGAGCTTCCTTCAATGTCGGCTTGGGTTTCTCACTGGATGCCGGTTGGTGAGCCAGCGTTTGATGCGTTTCAGTCGGTGATATTTCGTCAGCCGGAATGATACAGTTTTTTGTCCCCGCGATGACAATGCCAACGATGATCATCGCTAAAACCCGGCTACACGAAAGAGTTTTCATATCAGCTTTTCCGATGGCATCAACGCAGACAGTTCGAAGTCCGAAATTCAGGCGTGTTATTCGGCGACAGCTTCAGGAGCAATCGGAATGCTGATAATCAACCCCGCATACTTTTGCGACTTCGAAGGCTGATTGAAGAATCCCGCATGACAGCTGATACATCCGCCGGTCATAGAAACCGCGCTGGCCTGACGAAAGTAGCCGTCTTCAATGACTTCGACTGTGGCTTCCCCAGCAGCGATTTCTCGCGCTGCGCGTTTTTCGAATTCAGTCTTCGGTTCATGATTGATACTCATCGCTTTCAGGTTGACAGAAATCCAGTTGGCCTTGGAACCTGTCTGTCGTTCCATTTCCTTAAAGACATCTTCCATGGCCCGCGCGGGAACGATCGAGCGGTCGGCGTGGAAATAGCGGTCATGCATCACGTGCAGCGTTGTTAAGTAAATGTCATTCATAAGCTTCGCACGATCACGCGCAACGGCGACTGGCACGCGAGGTACATCGTCGTCCTGAGATTTCGGATTCTGCACATCTGATGCAGCCGCCACGTCTTTTGAAGCATCCGCTGACTTCTCGTCCGCAGTTGGTTTTGAATCTGCACTTGGTTCATTCGATGCTTCAGCAAACAACACTCCACCGGCGCTAATGGCAACGACAGCGCACAAGATAAACTGCAGACGGAAACTTGACAGTATTGACATGTTCATTCGCGCCCAAAATTAAAGATCACACAAAGGAATGATTGTGCTGTCCGAACGCAACAGTTGCCCGATCGTCACACTGGAAAAAGCTTTTTCCGTGGCGGCATAGGCCTTATCCAATTCTCTATGCAGCGGACAAAGGCTGGTATGCGATGGCAGACCCAGCGGGCAGTGACGAATTCGTTCCAGTGGTGCCACCGCATTCACCACATCCAGAATCGTGATCTCATCC
>Ga0105046_10007739_pt1 | contig 16893 bp, 17 predicted proteins | sample MAT03_FD_78385 | JGI IMG/M metagenome (GOLD analysis project Ga0105046, IMG submission 78385) | Freshwater microbial communities from Lake Fryxell liftoff mats and glacier meltwater in Antarctica - MAT-03 (megahit assembly) | ecosystem: Environmental > Aquatic > Freshwater > Ice > Liftoff...
CTGTCGAAGATGGCGGCGCGGCGCGACCTCGTGCAGGCGTGGGTCGATGCCGAACCGCTGGTCGAGTGGATCCGCCCGGAAGGCGGCGTGGTCGGCTTTCCCCGCATGAAGGTCGCCGGGGGTTTCGATTTCGACCGGTTCTACATGCGGCTCCTCGACGTTCAAGGCGCCTATGTCGGTCCCGGTCACTGGTTCGAGATGCCCAGAAGCTATTTCCGCCTTGGCTTCGGCTGGCCTACGGATGACGAACTCAAGGGCGGCCTCGTGGCAATCTCGGCGGCACTTCGCGACCAAGCCTGACGGGCAGTTCAAGCCGGCCAGCGTTCCGCACTGTTTTTTTGTTTTCCGCTTCCCGGAACCCCAAGCAATCTCTGTCGTTGTTTGAGGCGAACAGATCAGGAGATGCGGAAATGGTGAACAAGGATCAGGTCAAGGGCGTGGCCAAGCAGGTCAAGGGCTCCGTCAAGGAGAGCGTCGGCCGGGCCACCGGCAACAAGCGCACCGAAGCGGAAGGTGCAGTCGAAAAGACGGCGGGCAAAGTCCAGAAGGGCTTTGGCGACGCCAAGGAAAAGGTCAAGCGCGCCCTCTGAGCGGTGTGTCACTGACCTGCACAGGGGCGGCATCGGGCCGCTCTTCTCAAGAAGGAAGGCTTCGAGAGCCATGCGATCGATTGCCGCCGCGCGGTCAAGCCGATGCCGCGTGATGACGGCGATGTCGCGCCCGGCTTCGACGCAACAAAGAATCCAGGCGGCGATCAAGGAGCGCAGCAACTCTTGGCTCGAAAGTGATGGCTGCGGGCCGCGCCCGCTACATCGTGTCCTTCTCCGGCCGGCGCGCGCTCTATATCGGCCGCACGACTGAAACCCATGTCGAACACTTTCCGAACTAGCCTGCGCCGACGCATTGTTGGACTTGAATCGATTTGGTTCGGGTCCACCGCCTTGCAGCCCTTGATGCTGTAGCATCAAAGGGATAGGCCGTTTCCGATACTGGACTTCGGAGACAGCAAGTGGCCAAACAGACTTTCAGGACCGAGACCGACACATTCGGCCCGATCGAGGTTCCGTCCGACCGATACTGGGGCGCTCAGGCTCAGAGGTCGCTCGGCAATTTCAAGATCGGCTGGGAAAAGCAGCCGTCCTCCATCGTGCGCGCGCTCGGCGTTGTTAAGCGGGCCGCCGCCGAAGTGAACATGGAGATGGGCCGGCTCGATCCGAAAATCGGCCGGACCATCGTCGACGCCGCGCAAGAAGTCATCGAAGGCAAGCTCGACTCGCACTTCCCGCTGGTCGTCTGGCAGACCGGTTCGGGCACGCAATCCAATATGAACGCCAACGAGGTGATCTCTAACCGGGCGATCGAGACGCTCGGCGGCGAGATGGGGTCGAAGAAGCCGGTCCACCCCAACGACCACGTCAACATGAGCCAGTCGTCTAACGACACCTATCCGACGGCCATGCACATCGCCTGCGCCGAGGAGATCGACCATCGCCTGCTGCCGGCCCTCCAGAAGCTGCGCAATGCGTTGAACGACAAGGCGCAAGCATGGTCGAAAATCGTCAAGATCGGCCGAACCCACACGCAGGACGCAACGCCGCTGACGCTCGGCCAGGAGTTCTCGGGCTACACCCAGCAGGTGGAGAACGGCATCGCACGCATCGAGTTGACCCTGCCCGCCCTGATGGAACTGGCGCAGGGGGGCACGGCGGTCGGCACCGGGCTGAATGCGCCGGTTGGCTTTGCCGAAAAGGTCGCCGACCGCATCGCGGCCATCACCCACCTGCCTTTCACCTCGGCGCCGAACAAATTCGAGGCGCTGGCCGCGCACGACGCGATGGTGTTTTCGCACGGCGCCATCAACACCGTCGCCGCGTCGCTGTTCAAGATTGCCAACGATATCCGCTTGCTCGCGTCTGGCCCGCGCTCCGGTCTTGGCGAACTCGCCCTGCCCGAGAACGAGCCCGGCTCGTCGATCATGCCCGGCAAGGTCAACCCGACCCAGTGCGAAGCGCTCACCCAGGTCTGCATCCAGGTGTTCGGCAACAACGCGGCGATCTCGTTCGCCGGCAGCCAGGGGCATTTCGAGCTCAACGTCTATAATCCGCTGATGGCCTACAACTTCCTCCAGTCGGTGCAGTTGCTGGCCGACGCCGCGGTGTCCTTCACCGACAATTGTGTCGTTGGCATCGTCGCACGGGAAGACAACATCAAGGCGGCGCTTGAGCGCTCGCTGATGCTGGTGACCGCACTGGCGCCAACCATCGGCTACGACAACGCCGCCAAGATCGCCAAGACCGCCCACAAGAACGGCACGACACTACGCGATGAGGCCTTGAAGTCCGGCCTCGTCACCGAAGCGGACTATGACCGGCTGGTGCGCCCGGAGGACATGACGCATCCGGGCTGAAGGGTGGGCGTTGTCTCGTTGTGAACGAAGTGTCCGGAATTATGCGGCTTCTGTGAACGAACCGCCTCGCGTATATCCGGGCTACAGCTTCCTTCCTCAACGGAGAATCGAAATGTCCTCTTCCTCACTTACCGTCAGCCAGACCAGCGGCAGAACGTCCGCCGCCATTCTCGTCGGCCGCATCTTCCTGTCCATTATGTTCATCCTCGCAGGCTTCTCGAAGCTGACCGCGATCGCCGGTACGGCTGGCTGGTTCGAGAGCCTCGGCATCCCGGCGCCGACGCTTGCCGCGGTCGGCAGCGGCGTCGTGGAATTGGTCGGCGGCCTTGCCATCCTCGTCGGCTTCAAGACCCGGATTGCCGCGCTCGTCCTTGCGATCTTTACGGTGGCTGCCACGCTGATCGCCCACACCAACCTTGCCGATCAGGTCCAGCAGCTGTTCTTCATGAAGAACCTGGCCGTCACCGGCGGCTTCCTGGTTCTCGCCGCTGCCGGCGCCGGCGCCTATTCGGTCGACGCTCGCCGCGGTTGATCAGACTGCAACAGTCGCAAGAAGCCCGGAGCGATCCGGGCTTTTTTCGTTGAGCGGGAAAATTCCTCCGCGCTCAGCCGTTAGTTTCTACAATGGCTCCAGGCACATCGAAGGGAGCAAACAAATGCCTGCCAATCTGGCGCTTCTGGCTGCGAGGCTCCTGCTCGCCTTCATCTTTGTCTCATCGGGATTGTCGTCCCTCAGCGACATAGGTGGAGCCGCCGGCTACTTTTCATCACTCGGTCTACCCGCCGCGCAACTTGTCGCCTGGGCCACCTGCCTGTTCGAGCTTGCCGCCGGCGTGATGATCCTCGTCGGAATCGGTACCCGCGCGGCGGCGGTCGCTCTGGCAGCGTTCTGCGTCGCGGCAGCCGTCATCGGCCACCAAGGACAGGGCGGCGACGATCCGATGCTGGTTTTCATGCATCAGCAGGCGCTGATGAAGGACTTTGCCATTGCCGGTGGCCTGTTGGCCCTGGCGGTTGCAGGCGCCGGCGCATGGTCGCTCGACGCCTGGCGGCGCTGAATAGCCTCAGACGACGATGAGTTCGAGCTTCCGTCCTGATATTTTCGCAAGTTGCGCAAGCCTTCCCATCGGCCGCTCGCCGTAAAGACCAGCGAGATCGGACGGAAGGACCAGCGCCAGCGCTCCGCCGTCGCGCTTTTCCCACCTCAGGCGCGGCATAACGCCGGGCATCGAGGCCGTCAGCAGATAGACCACCCGCATCATCGCTGCGAGCAACCGTGCCCGATCGACATAGCGGGGGGTGGCAAGCGCCTTAAGCTCAGGCGCAACCGCATCATTGAATACCCCGTCGTTGCGGAAGGCGTTGACCAGCGCGAGAAACAGCCTGCCGGGATGGTCGACGCCGAGCAAGGAGGCGTGTGCGATGATGTTCAGCGACTGTGTGCCGCGGTATTCGGGGTGCGCGCGCCAGCCGATATCCGCGAGAAGACAGGCCGAATGCCGGTAGCGGGCTTCTTCCTCGGTCACAACTATGTCGAAAGCCGCCAGCGACTTGCCGGTCCATTCGACGAGTTCATGGGCATGCGTCACCGACCGCGCGCGCAGCAGAGCCAGTTCCTCGGAGGCCGAGATGAGCGGGTCAACCCGCTGTTCCTCCGGGGTCAGCAGCGAGAACAGGAACCCCTCGCGAACGCCCAGTGCGGAGACGGCAATCTCGGACGGCTGCATGGCCGAGATGATCTCCAGCATCACGATCGCACCGTAAGGCAACAGCGCCCGCCGCGCTTTCGACACGCCGTCGATGCCCTTGATCTTCTCGATATCGCCGCGGGCTACCTTCTGCAGGAAGGCAACCGAGCTGCCGATGTTCATCTCGTAGTGATGCATCACGGCGAGCGGGTAGTTCGTCGTGAGCATGTGCAGGCGGGCAAGGTTGCGCCACGTTCCGCCCACGGCATAGAACGGCCGACCTGCCCCGGCATGAAGCAATTCGGCGCGAGCGATCTGTTCGCGCGCGATCCTCGCTGCCGTGACATAGGAATTCTTGGCCATGTCCTGCAGGCGCAGGCCGCCCAGCGGCAGGGTAATGCCGTCGCCGATCGCCTCGCCCTTCACGTCCACGAGTTCCAGGCTGCCACCGCCGAGGTCGCCCGCGATGCCGTCAGCAGGGTGGAAACCGGAGATCACGCCGAGCGCGGAATAGTGGGCTTCCTCGCGACCTGACAGGACGCGTATCTCGGTGCCAAGCACCCTTTCCGCACGGTGGATGAAGTCCGGGCCATTCTCGGCCTCGCGGGCCGCTGCCGTCGCGATCACGTATAGATGCTCGGCGCCCGCCTGCTCCGAAAGCGCCCGGAACCGACCGAACTCCTCCATCGACCGCGCAACTGCCTCGGGATCGAGCTTTCCTGTCGAGACGAGGCCGCGTCCGAGGCCTGCAAGCATCTTCTCGTTGAAGAGGACAGTCGGCGAACGCGCGATACCTTCGTAGACCACGAGGCGGATGGAGTTCGACCCGATGTCGATGATGGAGAGCGGCCTGCGGTCCTGCAGCCGCCCCTGGGAAAGCGAAATCATCCGGCCTTCGACGCGTTGGCCTTCTTGCGCCGCTTGAACTGGGCGATCTGCTTGGGCGCATTTGATTTCAGCGCGTCGCCCCTTCCGGACAGGCTGGGATTGGTCATGAAATATTCCTGAGCGTTGAAGGGTTCCTCGCCCTCGTCGACGGCAATGCGCCTGGAGGTGCCATCGGGCAATACTTCAAAACTTTGCTGGTTGTCCATTATGTTTCCGAGCATTATCTGGCCCAAGATCTGCTCGTGCACGGTGGTGTTGGTGATCGGCACCAGCGTCTCGACCCGGCGGTCCAGGTTGCGCGGCATCATGTCGGCCGAGCCGATATAGACGATGGCGCCGTCGGACGGCAGGCCGTGACCGTTGCCGAAGCAGAAGATTCGGCTGTGTTCAAGGAACCGACCGATGATGGACTTGACGCGGATGTTCTCCGACAGTCCGGGCACCTGCGGGCGCAGGCAGCAGATGCCGCGAATAACGAGGTCGATCTCGACGCCGGCCCGGCTCGCTTCGTAAAGCGCGTCAATCACCGTCGGGTCGACCAGCGAGTTCATCTTCATCCATATCTTCGCGGGACGGCCAGCCTTGGCGTGCTCGATCTCATCGCTGACATGTCCGAGGATGCGGCTCCGTAGCGTGTACGGCGACAGCGCGATCTTCATGCTCGCTGTCGGTTCAGCGTAGCCGGTTATGAAGTTGAAAATCTGCGCCACATCGCGCGCCAGCACCGGGCTGGTCGTGAAGAAGGAAAGGTCAGTGTAGATGCGCGCCGTGATCGGGTGGTAGTTGCCGGTGCCGAGGTGCACGTAGTTACGTAGCTTGCCGTCCTCGCGCCGCACCACCAGGGACATCTTGGCGTGCGTCTTGAGTTCGAGGAAGCCGAACACAACCTGAACGCCTGCGCGCTCCAGGTCGCGCGCCCAGCGGATGTTGGCTTCTTCGTCGAACCGCGCTTTCAGTTCGACCAGCGCCGTCACCGATTTGCCGGTTTCCGCCGCGTCCACCAATGCCCGGACGACAGGGCTGTCGTTGGAGGTGCGGTAGAGCGTCTGCTTGATGGCCACGACGTCCGGGTCGGCCGCCGCCTGGCGCAGGAACTGCACCACGACATCGAAGGATTCGTAGGGGTGGTGGACGACGATATCCTTTTCGCGGATCGCCGCAAAACAATCCCCGCCGTGCTCGCGGATGCGTTCGGGAAACCTCGGATTGTACGGCGTGAACTTCAGGTCGTCGCGCGGGATCGAGACGATTTCCGATATCTGGTTCACCGCGAGCGGCCCGGTGAGCACGCTGATGCGGTTTCCGGCCACGCCCAGTTCGCCCGCCACGAAGTCGCGCAATTCCCCGGGGATCTGGCTGTCGAATTCGATGCGGATCACGGAACCGCGCCGACGGCGCTTCAGCGCCGTCTCGAACAACCGAACCAGATCCTCGGACTCTTCCTCGACCTCGATATCGCTGTCGCGAATGATGCGGAAAGTGCCTGAACTCCTGACCTCGTATCCGGGGAAGAGCTTGCCGATGAACAGTCCCACCGTCTCCTCGATCGGAATGAAGCGGATCTCCGACTTGCGATCGGGCAGTCTGATGAACCGCCGCAGCGCCGTCGGCAGGCGCAGCAGCGCCGTCATTCCATGGCCGTCCTTCAAGTGTCGAAGCTGCAGCGCGATCGAGAAGCCGAGATTGGGGATGAACGGGAATGGATGCGCGGGGTCGATCGAAAGCGGCGTCAACACCGGGAAAATCTGCTCGAGGAAATGGTCTTCGAGCCAGGCCAGTTCATCCTTGGACAGTTGGTCGGCGGAAATGCTCTCGATCTTTTCCTTGCGCAGCAGCAAGAACAGGTCGGACAGGCTCTTTTGTTGGTCCTCCTGCAGCCGTCCGACTTCAAGCAGGATCTGCTCGAGTTGCTGTTCGGGGGTGCGCCCGTCCGGGCTGCGCAACGCGATGCCCTCGCGCACCTGCCCGGCGAGGCCGGCCACGCGCACCATGAAGAATTCGTCGAGGTTGGCAGCCGAGATGGAGAGGAAGCGGACGCGCTCCAGGAGCGGATGGGAGAGGTTCTGCGACTCCTCCAGCACGCGCCGGTTGAACTGCAGCCATGAGAATTCCCGGTTGACGAAGCGGTCGGGATTTCCCGCAACGCTCTCGCCCTCGGCCTTGGCAATCGCCGTGAACTCGTTCTGAGCCGGCTTCAATTCGCTCATCTGAAATCGTCCATGTTCTGGCCATTCCGGCCGGGTTGCGGGCAATCTACCCTCTGACAGGCTTTTGCGACAGTTTGATTTCACGCGGCTTGCAAAGCTTGTGCATATAAGACAAACGCTAGATCAGGAAATGATTGAGCAAGCTGAGGGAGCATGACATGGCGGGCGGTTCCATTCCCCATTTCCAGAACGACGCGGGCCACGCGGCGATCGACATCGGCGTGAAGGAATTCATGTGCGTGGGCGCAAACCCGCCTTTCGACCATCCGCATGTTTTCCTGGACATGGGCGCGGACGACGACAAGGTCTGCCCCTATTGCTCGACGCTCTACAGATACGATCCCGCGCTGAAAGCCAGCGAAACCCGGCCTGAAAACTGCATTTATTTTGACCGCGCGGCCTGACCTGACCGCACCCAGAGCCTATGACTGAGGCGCGCTCGCGGCAGATCTTGATTGCCGGCGCCGGCATCGCCGGGCTGACTGCGGCGCTTGCCTTCGCCGTGCGTGGCTATCCGGTGCGAGTGTTCGAGCGAGCACAGCGTCTGGACGAGGTCGGCGCCGGCCTTCAGCTATCGCCCAACGCGACGCGCATTCTCGACCGGCTCGGCGTCCTGCCGGGGCTTCGCCACGCCGCCGTGCGACCGGACGCTGTCGTGATGCGCGATGCCTCCAGCCTTGCCGAACTCGGCCGCGTGCCGCTCGGCGCGGCGGCCGAGTGGCGCTGGAAGGCGCCCTACCTGACCTGCCACCGCGCCGACCTGCAGGGTGCGCTGCTGGCGCATGTCGCGCGTGAACCCGGCATTCAACTGGCGACGGGAGCAACCGTGCGCGATGTCAGCCCGCATTCGCTTGGCATCACCGTCTCGGTCGAGACAGCCGGACGCATCAGCCAGACACCAGGCACGCTGCTTATCGCGGCCGACGGCGTCTGGTCGGACTTGCGCCGTCTCGTCGGCGACACAAAGAGCCGATTTTCGGGTCAGGTTGCCTGGCGCAGGACCGTTCGTGCCGAAAGCGCCGTCGGGCGCTCGCTCGCGCAGATCGGTATCGGCGGATCGGTCACGGCTTTCCTGGCACCCGGCTTCCACCTCGTCACCTACCCCGTGCGCGCAGGCAGCGCGCTGAACCTGGTGGCCTTCACCAGTGGCAAGGCCATCGACGCGACATGGTCGGGCACACTGGACGGCAAAATCCTGAAGCAGGCGATGAGGCGTACCGCGCCCGCGCTTCAGAGACTTGCCGACGACGATGGCGAGTGGACGGTCTGGCCGATCCACACCGTCAGGCCGGATGCGCGCTGGACCACGCCGGCCGGGATCGCGCTGATCGGCGACGCGGCCCATGCCATGACGCCCTACGCGGCGCAGGGCGCGGCCATGGCGATCGAGGATGGCGAGACGCTTGCCGGACACGTGCTGGCGCGCCCCGACAGCCTGGCCGCCGCTCTCGCCGGCTGGGAAAAGGAGCGCCGCCAGCGCATCGATCGCGTGGCGCGGCGAGGACGACTGAACCGCATCACCTGGAATGCCACCGGACCAGTGGCCGCGGCGCGCAACTTCGTACTGCGCGTCCGCAAGCCGGAGAGCCTGGCAACTGACCTGGACTGGCTCTACGGCTGGACGCCGCCCGCCCTGAAGCTCTGATTCCGGTTCAGGAGATCGAGCGAAAGGCCGAGCGTCTGCGGCAGCGGATTCCACCAGCCCGTCCGCAGGCCGGCTGAGCGCAGCGCAGCTGCGGCCCAGGTATTGCAACCGACCAGTGCGTTGAATCGCCCCTTTGCCTCGAAGAACCGGTCGTTGTCGCCATAGCCGGCGCCGGCGATGGGTTTGGGCACATCGCCAAAGCTGCTCTCGATGAAATCCATCAGGCGCTCGAATTCAGACTCCGTGAGGTCGAAGCCGCGCCAATGCTGGTTTCCTCCATCGAGGGGTCCGGTAACGCTTACATGCATGACCGACGAGTCGAGCGTGAACGCTGCAAGGAGCGGGCCGGGCTTCAGATCGCTCCATGTCGGCGTTTCGATGTAGAAAGCGCGGCTCCCCCAGCCGAAAACGAGATATTTTGCGCCGGAATGATCGATCGGCAGTCCTGAACCGGCCAACGCCGCGAAGCGCGCAACCACGGCTTCGTCGACCGGCAGCGCGATGTCGGTGTGGATCGGATTGTCGATCACCAGTATACGCCGCGCCGCGGGACCGTCGTCGGGCACAGGAAGCAATGGACGCGGGATCAGCGTGCCCGCAACCATCAGCAACGCCACCGCCGCGACGAAAAGACCGAAACGGCGGACGAGTTTCAACTGCCGTCGCGCCGCTGTTTTGGCGTCAGTGCAAGATCTGGCTGAGGAAGAGCTTCGTGCGCTCGTGGCGCGGGTGATCGAAGAACTCGGCTGGCGTGTTCTGCTCGACGATCTGCCCGGCGTCCATGAAGATCACGCGGTTGGCCACCTTGCGCGCGAAGCCCATCTCGTGCGTGACGCACAGCATCGTCATGCCTTCCTCGGCAAGGCTCACCATAGTCTCCAGCACTTCCTTGATCATCTCGGGATCCAGCGCCGAGGTAGGCTCGTCAAACAGCATGATGCGCGGGTTCATGCACAGCGAACGGGCGATCGCCACGCGCTGTTGCTGGCCACCCGAAAGCTGGCCGGGATACTTGTTCGCCTGTTCGGGAATCTTGACCCGGGTGAGGAAGTGCATAGCGACTTCCTCGGCTTCCTTCTTTGGCATCTTGCGCACCCAGATCGGCGCCAGCGTGCAGTTCTCCAGAATGGTCAGGTGCGGGAAAAGGTTGAAGTGCTGGAACACCATGCCGACCTCGCGGCGCACCTCGTCGATCTTCTTGAGGTCGTTGGTGAGTTCCTTGCCGTCGACGACGATCTTGCCCTTCTGGTGTTCCTCCAGCCGGTTGATGCAGCGAATCATCGTCGACTTGCCGGAACCCGAGGGTCCGCAGATGACGATGCGCTCGCCGCGCATCACCTTGAGGTTGATTTCCTTCAGAACGTTGAAGTCGCCGTACCATTTCGACATGCCGACGATCTCGATCGCCACATCGGTGTCGGAGATGTGCATCTTCTTGGTGTCGACCTTGATCTCTTCAGCGCTGACCGCGTTCTCGATGGCCATCGGCGATACCCCTTGTGATTATCGTTTGTGCCCGGTGTCGAGCCGGCGTTCCATGTAGATCGAATAGCGGGACATACCGAAGCAGAACAGCCAGAACACCAGCGCCGCGAACACCAGTCCGCTCTTGGCGGTCTGAGGCGTTGCCCAGTTGGCGTCCGACAGGTTCTGCTTCACGATGCCGAGAAGATCGAACATGGAAATGATCAGCACCAGCGTCGTGTCCTTGAACATGCCGATGAAGGTGTTGACGATCCCGGGGATGACGAGCTTCAGCGCCTGCGGCATGACGATCAGGCCCATCTTCCGCCAATAGCCGAGGCCGAGTGAATCCGCGCCTTCGTACTGGCCTTTCGGGATCGCCTGCAGGCCGCCGCGCACTACCTCGGCCATGTAGGCCGAGGCGAACAGCGCCACGCCGATCAGCGCGCGCAGGAACTTGTCGAATGTCACCCCGGGCGGCACGAACAGCGGCAGCATGAAGCTTGCCATGAACAGCACCGTCACCAACGGCACGCCGCGCACCGCCTCTATGAAGATCACGCAGATCAGCTTGATCGCAGGCATCTTCGACCGCCGCCCGAGCGCCAGTATTATGCCAAGCGGCAGCGAAACGACGATGCCTACATAGGAGATCACCAGCGTGACCAGAAGGCCGCCCCACTGCGCGGTTTCGACATAGGGAAGCCCGAAAAAACCGCCGACCAGAAGGAAAAACGCGATGAACGGGAAGACCGCGAAGAACAGGATCGCGTTGAGCTTCTTGTAGGGCGCGCTCGGGATCAGCAGAGGCGCCAGCGTGGCCACGAAGATGATGGCGGTCAGGATGACACGCCAGCGCTCCTCGAGCGGATAGCGGCCAAACATGAACTGGCCGAACTTCGCGTTCACGAACGCCCAGCACGCCCCGGACCAGCCCGCTGGCAACGCACCGCCCTGGTCGACCGTAAGGCATGCGGTGCGATCCGCTCCGGTCCAGACCGCATTGAAGATCGCCCAGTTCAGGATCTGCGGCAGTATCCAGGCCACGATGAGCAGGCTGACGACGGTGAGGATCGAGTCGGCGGCAGTGGCGAACAGGTTCTTGCGGACCCAGGCGCCGATACCGAATTCGCTGCGCGGCGCTTCTTGCGCGAGCGCCATCTCGGTGCGAACCCAGGACACGTCATGCTCGTCCATCGCTCACCTCTCCTTCAATGCCATCTTGGCATTGAACCAGTTCATGAACAGCGACGTCAGCAGGCTGATGCTGAGATAGATCACCATGAAAATAACGACGATCTCGATTGCCTGTCCGGTCTGGTTCAGGATCGTGCCTCCGATGGCGTAGAGATCGGGATAGCCTATCGCCACCGCCAGCGACGAGTTCTTGGTCAGGTTCAAGTATTGGCTGGTCAATGGCGGAATGATGATGCGCAGCGCCTGCGGGATGATAATCAGCCGCAATGCAGCCCCCGGCCGCAGTCCAAGCGCCGCCGAGGCCTCGCTCTGGCCCTTGCTCACTCCGACTATGCCCGCGCGCACGACCTCGGCAATGAAGGCGGCCGTGTAGAAGGAGAGCGCGAAGTACAACGACAGGAACTCGGGCTTCACGTTGAAGCCGCCTGTCAGGTTGAATGTTCCGGCCTGCGGGAACTCGACCGTCACGGGGAAGCCGCCCAGCACCAGGCCGAGCAGCGGAAAGCCAATGATCAGGCCGAGCGCCGTCCAAAAGACCGGGAATTGTTGACCCGTCGCCATCTGCCGCGCCCGCGCACGACGCGCCATGAAGAATGTCAGCGCGACGCCGATGATAAGGCCGGCCAGGATGAGCCAGGATCCCTGCTCCCAGATGAAGCGCGGAAAATAGAAGCCGCGGTTGTTCAGATATGACCCGAACGGCAGGACGATGCTGTCGCGCGGGGCTGGCAGGATCGACAGCACGCCGAGGTACCAGAAGAAAATGACGAGCAGCGGCGGGATGTTGCGGAAAACCTCGACATACACCATCGCGATCTTGCGCAGCAGCCAGTTCCTGGACAGGCGGGCTACGCCGATCAGGAAGCCGAGTATGGTCGCGGTGATGATGCCGGTCACGGCAACGATGATGGTGTTCCAGAAGCCGACCAGGAGAGCTCGCCCGTAGGTCGAATCCGACGAATACTGGATGACGCTGTCGGAGACGTCGAAGCCGGCCCGGCCGCCCAGGAAGTCGAAACCGGTCGAGATGTTGGAGCGACGCAGGTTCTCGATCGTATTGTCGACGATCCACCAAATTCCGAAAACAAGAAGCAGGATCAGCAGCACCTGAAAGAAGATGCTTCTCGCCCTTGCATCATAGATGAGCGATGCCTTTGACGAATCCTGCGCCCGCGTCGCGTCCTGAATGGCCATAAGGGTCCCCTTCCCCAAAGCTCAAAGGCCGAGGCGTTTCATCGCCCCGGCCTTCGGTTGGATCAGCGGATCGGCGGACCGTATTGCAGACCGCCCTTGGTCCACAGCGCGTTGATCCCGCGCGAGATTTTCAACGGGCTGTCGGCGCCCACATTGCTCTCGAAGATCTCGCCGTAGTTGCCGGTCGTCTTGACGATGTTGGCGACCCAATCGTTGGTCAGGCCGAGATCGGTACCGATCTTGGTCTCAGCCTCGACACCGAGAATGCGCTTGATCTCGGGATTGGCCGAGGCCTTCATCTCCTCGACATTCGCCTTGGTGATGCCGAGTTCTTCGGTGTTCAGCAGCGCGAAGTAGGTCCACTTGACGATGTCGAACCACTTGTCGTCGCCCTGGCGGACGGCTGGCCCGAGCGGCTCCTTCGAGATGATTTCCGGCAGGACGACGTGGTCGCCGGGAGCTGCCAGCGTCAGGCGGATCGCATAGAGGCCCGACTGGTCAGTCGTGTAGGCATCGCAACGGCCGGAATCATAGGCCGCGTTGACCTCTTCGATCTTCTCGAAGACGACCGGATTGTACTCCAGATTATTGGCCTTGAAGTAATCGGCGAGGTTCAGTTCCGTCGTCGTACCGGACTGCACGCACACGGACGCTCCGGACAGTTGCAGCGCCGAATTCACGCCCGGCAGCTTCTTCGCGTTGATCATGAAGCCCTGGCCGTCATAGTAGGTGATGCCGGCAAAGTTCAGGCCGAGCGCGGTGTCGCGGTTGATCGTCCATGTCGTGTTGCGCGACAGGATATCGATCTCGCCGGACTGCAGCGCCGTGAAGCGGTCCTTGGCGCTGAGCGGCGTAAACTTAACCTTTGTCCCGTCGGCGAACACCGCGGCCGCCACGGCCCGGCAGAAGTCGACGTCGAGACCGGTAAATTCGCCCTTGTCATCCGGGGCCGAGAAGCCTGCGAGGCCGGTGTTCACGCCACACTGGATGAAGCCCTTCGCCTTGACGTCATCGAGGGTATCGGCGGAAGCGGCTGAAGCCGCCATGCCGAAAGCCGCCGCGCCAAGAATTCCAATCACTGTTTTTTTCATAACCCTCTACCCTTCTTATCCATACTTTTGATTCCATGCCCGGGCCTGCTCACATTCGTCTTCCGGCCCATTTCCGGAAATACACATCGATTCTGTCTTGCGATGCTGCGTGCGCCCCGTGCGGAAGGAGCATCGAAGGCGATTATTCCATCGAGGTCAAGCGGAATGACTTTCGGCGCGCCAGTTTGGGAAGCACGTCCGGTTGATGCCCTGACATTAGGCAGTTCTGCCCGCTTGGCGGCATCCGGCGCCTTCGCACAACCACAACACCGTTCGAACTAGCACGATCCTGCGGCGGCTATTCCAAGCGGTTGCGCCAGCTTGACGCGCATCCTATGGCTGGGTCGGGGAGACAATGCGATGGCAAGAAACATACCGACGGACGCCGGGATCAACACGCGGCTGGCGCACGGAGGCAACGACCCTCTGGACTATTTCGGCTTCGTGAACCCACCGGTCGTCCATGCGTCGACCGTGCTTTTCCCGGATGCCGCGACGATGGCCACACGATCTCAGAAATACACCTACGGTACGCGCGGCACGCCCACCATGGATGCCCTTGCGGCGGCGATCGACGAGCTGGAGGGGTCGGCCGGCACCATCGTCGTCCCGTCGGGTCTGATGGCAGTCGCGGTCCCGCTTCTCGGGTTCCTGTCGGCCGGCGATCACCTGCTAATCGTTGATTCGGTATATCATCCAACCCGCAACTTCGTCGACACGATGCTGGCTCGCTTCGGCGTCGAGGTCGAATACTACGACCCGCACATCGGCGCTGGCATATCGGCTCTGATGAAGCAGAACACCCGGGTCGTTTTCACCGAATCGCCCGCCTCGAACACCTTCGAGGTGCAGGACATACCGGCGATCGTTAAGGCGGCACACGAGCGCGGTGCGATCGTCATGCTCGACAACACTTGGGCGACCGCCCTCTATTTCAGGGCAATGGACTTCGGCGTGGACGTCGTTATCCACGCAGCGACGAAATATCCGGCCGGCCATTCAGACGTGCTGCTCGGAACGGTCTCGGCGAACGAAGCCTGCTGGGGAAAGCTGTTCGAGACCTTCAACGCGTTGGGCTGCCCGGCCGGTCCGGACGACATGTATCAGGTGTTGCGCGGCATGCGCACGATGGGCTTGAGGCTGGAGAAACACCAAGCGAGCGCGCTGGAGATCGCGCGGTGGCTTGAACAGCAGGACGGCGTCGCCGGCGTGCTGCATCCCGCGCTTGAAACCCATCCCGACCATGCGATCTGGAAGCGCGACTTCAAAGGCTCAAGCGGCTTGTTCTCGGTCGTCCTCAAAGGCGGCGGCCAGAGAACGGCGCATGCCTTCCTGGATGCGCTTGGCATCTTTGGGCTCGGCTATTCATGGGGAGGCTACGAGAGCCTTGCCGTGCCGGTGTGGCTCAAGGATCGAACGATCGCCCGGGACCGATATGAAGGTCCTCTCATCCGGCTCCAGATCGGGCTGGAAGATGTCGCGGATCTCAAGCGCGACCTGATGCGCGGCCTCGAAGCGGCGCGGTCGGCGGTTTAACCGGGCGTCAGGCATTGCCGCGGCTACTGGCCTACAGAGCCATCCTTCTGCGCCTCGACGGCGTCCTCAAGCTTGTGCGCTATGAGTTGCTCGAGATCGCCGACTTCTTCCTCGATGTCCTCAAGGAGCACGCCGGCACTGGCAGCCTGCTTGGCGCATTCTTTGGCCAGTGCGGTCGCTTCCTGTTCAACCTTCGCAGGTGCTTCGGGAGCGTGGACCTTTTCGCTGATCCACTCCTGAAGAAACTCGATTGCCTTGTCGCTCATCTATGCCTCTGCCTGCGCATGCCTTCTTGCCATCAACGTACGTGGCTTGGAAAGGATGCTTTCGTCTAAGCCGCAGCCCTGCGCCTGTTCGGCGCTACCTATATCGGTGCTGTGGGTGAATCCGCACGTATATAGGTGCTATGACCTCGGAGAAAAGTTCATTCCTTTTGAAAGACTGTCTACCGGAACGCCTCTACCAAGACAACAAACTGGCGCGTGCACGCGTTCACCCTGCGTCAGCGCAGTCAATAGCTCTCGCCAGGCGGCACTCTGTACCCGACAGCCGGACAAATTCCTGCATCGACGGCACGGTCGCCACAAGGCGCGCCCGTGCTCTTCATGGGCGTTTGTGCGGATTGACAGCCGGCCAGAATTGGCAGCGCCAGGATCAGCGTGAGAGGCAGAATGCGCGACATTGATGCTCCTGTTGGCCCGCTACTTCAGGGGGCCTGATTCAACCGTTCGGCTTCGATCCCGGTGGGACTCAGCCTGCCTGCCGGCGTCGTCTCCAGTCGGAGGCGAGATCGCGTGGCTCCTGGCCGTAGCTCCACTCCACCTGAACCCGGCCCTCGGAATCCTGGACCAGGACCAATGCGTCGTAGCCAAGCTTGCCCGCTTCATAGCCTGCCTGGACAGCTGCGCCTACGGCCTCGTCACGCGTCGCGTAGTCAGGATAGTCGACGCCGTTGCACTTAACCTTCCAGTTCAGCCCGTCCGGCATGACTACATATGCCATGCGCTGCATCTATCGACCCTCAATGTCCCCTCGACGCAGATTGCATACCAAGCGCCCGGCGTCCAGTTACGGTTAACCGGAGTGATCGTAGCAGTGTTTGCCGACTGCCGAATCCGGTTCAGCCAGATATACACATAAATCGAGGGAAACTCAGCGGCGTGGCGTGCGAACCCGCTGAAAAACTGGAGATCTCGCCCCGGGAGCCGCCGCGCTTATTCGCCGCGATGAAGCTCGTCCGCTGTCTGACAACCGTCGCACCAGCGCGCATGGCCGGGCGAACGTTGCGAACGGTGGCCTCCTGCGGCGGACATGTACTGATCCTAGCGGTTGACGCTCTTGCCCGAGCGATCGATTGGAGGCACTATCGCTTCAGGCCTAAGTGGGGGCATTGCAATTATCGCGTCCTGGGCTGACGATCAGATCGCGATATTGGTGCTGCTGGCGCTCGTCACCAGTGCAGTGATTGCCATTGTTATCCTGGCTGCGCGCCCGTGGCTTTATTTGTATGCGTCGATAGCCGGCCTTCTCGGCGGCACAATCTTGCGACTGACGCCGGGGGGCGATCTCGTTGCCC
>Ga0105046_10007741_pt1 | contig 16891 bp, 15 predicted proteins | sample MAT03_FD_78385 | JGI IMG/M metagenome (GOLD analysis project Ga0105046, IMG submission 78385) | Freshwater microbial communities from Lake Fryxell liftoff mats and glacier meltwater in Antarctica - MAT-03 (megahit assembly) | ecosystem: Environmental > Aquatic > Freshwater > Ice > Liftoff...
ACGCCCGGTTCACCCTGCACGGTCATACGCCGGACTTCATTGGCCGAGACAACGATGATTTCGCGTTGAACGCCATCCACGTTCGCAAATCGTCGGCCGTCGAGTGTAATCGGTTTGACATCTTCATCGGCCCCGAGATAAGTCGGAGGGACGTAGAAAGACTCGATCAGATATTGCTTCAAAGGAGAGCCGATAATCGCACCGCCGCCGAAACCCATGATGGCCAAGCCCGCAGCCATGCCGCGACGATCGGGGAACCAGCGGATTAACGTGCTCACCGGCGAAACGTATCCGAGCCCCAGACCGCAGCCGCCAAGCACTCCATATCCGAGATACAACAGCCAGAGTTGATGCGTTTGAATCGCGATGCCGCCGATGAGAAACCCGCCGCCCCAGCAGAGTGCTGCGACCGTGCCCACAGCGCGCGGACCAACACGTTCGAGCCATTTTCCCGCGACGGCGGCCGAGAGACCGAGAAAGACGATCGCGACGGTGAATACCCATACGACTTGCTGGAGCGTCCAGTCATCCGCCGAACTGGCCGCGACGCCGTTGAGCCGAGTGAGTGGCGGATTGAAAATGCTCCAGGCGTAAACCGAGCCGATGCAGAGATGAATGGAGACGGAAGCGACGGGCACTCTCCAGCGGTTGTAGCCTGGCGGGGCGACGATTCGATCTTTCAGGAAGAAGGAGAACATGCGAGTTGGTTTATGGACCCGGCGAGGAACAAAATGTACTTATCGCGCTCCGCGTGATGAAAGAGCATCGACCCTCAATATGCCCTGCGTCCGAGGGGGCCGCCAGGTCATCACGCGGAGAGCCTGTGAATTTTTCGGCGTAGGGTGGGTGAAGGCTTTGCGCAACCCACCATTTCTCTCGCAGCGTCTGGTGGGTTCCGCAAAGCCTCCACCCACCCTACAAGGCATTCTTTCACACGCTCGGAGCGTGATGAGTACATTACCCTCAATGGCCCTTGCCGGTGGTTGCCGGGACTCAAGCGAGCCAAGAAATCCGAAATAATCTCCAAAGTCGAGTTCACTTTTGACCCCCTCCGAAATACAGGTTAAGTGGGCGATGGTGTCTCAAGTTCAGCGGCGGAGGAGGTGTCCCAAAATGTCCCGAAATGTCCCGAAATGTCCCATCTAGCAAAAAATGTTTGGCATGGTCCTGGGGCTTGCGCGAGGTCGGCTCGGTCAAATCCTGTGCCGAAAGTGTTGCGCGCAACAATTATCAACATACAACGAAGGATGTTTTTGGGATCGCCCTCACACTCTTCCTGTCGTGTGATCGATTGGGCCGATTTTCGCTTAGGATATTCTGCAATGTCTATCGAACGCCTATCCATCGAACTCACCAACCGCTGCGGCAAGGCTTGCTGGTTCTGCTACAACCACAGCCTGCCGGAAGGCGAAACTCGCTGGGAGGTCGAAGAAGTCGTGTCGTTCGTTCGCGATTGTGCTGTCTACGGAGTGAAGGCCGTCTCGTTCGGCGGTGGCGAACCTTTGCAATATCCGGCGCTATTCGATGTGCTTCGTGAACTCGATGGTGTGCTGTTTCGTTCGATAACAACTAACGGGCAGCTGCTTCATGGAGAGTTGCTCGAACAACTCGTGGCGGCTCGGCCGAACAAGGTGCATGTTTCGATTCACTTCCCGGAACGCGTACACGAGGTAGATCGCGTGATCGAGCAGGTGAGCGATTTGCAAGCCCGAGGAATTCGCAGCGGCGTGAACCTGCTGGTTGCTCGAACGCACTTGAAAGCAGCCACTCTTGCCGCTTCGCGGCTTCGCGAGGCCAGCATCAGCAACGACCGGATTGTCTACTTGCCCATGCGAGGCCAGGACACGCCGACGCCGGACGAACTTGCGGAGGTTGCCGGGCGTATTCCCTTTCAATCGATGACCTGCTTGACGCAATGCGGGCCAAGTCCGCGCTTCGCATCGATTGGCTGGGACAAAACCGTCGCCTGGTGTTCGTACACCACCAGTCGGCACACACTATCGGCATTGAGTTACGACGGCCTGAGTCGTGCGATGAACGGCCTGGGATTGGAATTCTGTGGAGGGACCGAAGATGTCGAACCAAGTGGAAAGCGCGGGCTCGCTATTATCGCGTGAATCTGAAATCGTGCAACATCCTACTCTCTTGAGGGCCTCGATCATGGAAACTGATTTTCCAGCCGCACACTCGACGGATTCCTGCTGGTTCGCCATCGACAAGGATGGCCGGGTTGGCTTCTTTCGAACCGGCGAGGCCGGCGCGTATCCCCAACAGTGTCTGTTCGGCGAGGACGCCGACGAGGTGGTGACGCGGCTGATCGAGGCTATTCCAGCGGGCGAAAGCCAGGTCGATCGTCGTGGCCGATTGCTTCCCGCGACGGAAGGAGGTGGCATGTGGCACGTTTTCGGTTCATCCGAATGGCCCGTGATCATGTTTCTCGATTCCCTGAATCCCGTGCAAGATGCACTTTTGACCGGCCGTGCCAGCGAGTTCAAGTCACGCGAAGGTTTTGCAATCTTGTGGAGGGATCTAACGCAACCCGAGTACGACCGCTATCACCAGCCTGGCCGGGGTATCTGCCGGGGTTGTAACTGGCGTTTTGAAGACAGAGCGAATCTTGCCCGGCACGGAATCTATTCCTTCGACACCCTCGGCGGAAATGTCACCGCCTATCCGTATGGCTTGCATGAACTACCCACGAAGCCGATCCATGTCGATCAACTCCCACCACAAATTCGCGATTACGTGAAGCTGGCTCGCTTTGCATCACTGAATTTCGAGGAACAGCCGGTATTCCAACCGGCAGAACATTTGCCCTGCGAATCCCACGACGGGACTTATTCGGACATGGAGGGCGTCATGCGTTCCGTGGAAGATGGACAAATCGTGCCGGAAGAATAGAGGCAACAAGCGGAGAAAGATCGTGATCACTTTGGCCGGCCATACCGCTGCAATTCGCTCCGTGGCTTATTCGCCGGACGGCACTCAGTTGGCTTCGGGCAGCGAGGACCACACGCTTCGGCTATGGGATCTTTCAGGCGACGTCGAACCGCAAGTCTGGCCGGCATTCCCCACGAGCGTGGAAGCTGTTGCCTTTACTTCGGATGGCCTGAACTTGCTGGCCGGGAGTTCGGCAGGCCCAGTGGTCGCTTTTACGAAAAAACTAACAAAGCGGCCAAAGTGGAATGTTGCGATGCACCGACCGGGCGGCGTGTGTTCGATTGCTCCGGTTCCCGGTGGCACTGATGTCATCACGGCCGGATGGGATCGCGAGGTCCGATACTGGCAATCGCAGAAGCAAAAGAGCAAAGCGTTGTGCGATCCATTAGAAGTGGCTCCTTCCGCCATGGCGCTCGCGCCTGCCGGTGATTCCCTGGCCATTGCGCTTGGCCACGTGCCGAAGATCGTGTTGGTCGACATGGAACGTCACGTGCTGCATGGTAGTTTGTCGCTCCACGAAGGGTCGGCGTTCGCCCTTGCGTTCTCCCCGAACGGTTCACTACTCGCGGCGGGCGATAGTCTGGGCCGCGTGTGGTTGTGGGACACGGCGAACCCAGGCAAGCCGCGAATGCTGAAGGGGCACACCTGGACGATCTACGGGCTGGCCTTCACGCCCGACGGCCGAAGACTGGTCTCCGCAGGGGCGGATGGAACTTCGCGCGTGTGGGATATTGAGGCAATGCGAGAGTTGCATGTGTTCGTGTGGCACAAGTCGTGGGTCACTTGTTTAGCAATGTCCCCCGATGGATTGACGGTCGCGACTGGAAGTGAAGACCACACGATCGCGGTGTGGGACATGCCGGAATAAGCTTATTTTTCGCGAGCAGGCTGATAATCGGGCAGATCGCGGAGTGAGCCGAGGCCGAAGGCCTGGAGGAACTTCTTGGTTGTTCCGTAGAGAACCGGTCGGCCAAGCGAATCGTGGCGGCCGACGATCTTCGAGAAGCCGCGTTCCATGAGGTTCGTCAGGATGTCGCCACAACTGACGCCGCGAATAGCCTCGACCTCGGCCCGTGTGATCGGTTGCTTGTAGGCCACGACAGCGAGCGTTTCGAGGGCCGCCGGCGTAAGGCGAACTTCACTTGCGGTTCTCTGTGTGCGAACGAGCCAGGGTTGATAGCTCGGCCGCGTGAGCAATTGGTAGCCGCCGGCAATTTCTTCGACCTGGAAGGCGGTGGCATCGGCATCGTAAAGTTCGCGAAGTCGGGTGAGCAAACGCCGAGCCTCGGCTGCATCGGCGAGACTGGCGGCAGCCGCGATTTTCCTGGCCGAGAGGGGTTCTCCCGCAAGTAGCAACGCGGCCTCGACCCGGGCCAGCCGTGTATCACGAGCATTCGGATCGCTGGCGACGATTTCCGCTCGTTCGCCAAGAATGCGATAGGCAAGCGGCAACCTGGAATTCGGAGGAAAGCGATCGGTACGACGACGAGCAGCAGGACCACGCATGGGGGTAAAGTAGCCATGATCGGATGCGCGTGCCAGATGAGTTCGGTCGATCGGCGGCGACTTTGCATTGCCACGCGCTTCCCCCCTGATAGAAAAGCAATCCTCTAGCCCCTAACCGGTCCCGAATGAAGGATCTCTTCTCCTTCTTGCCCGTGCCTTTCGATCTGGTCGCCTACTGCGTGGCGGCCGGTGTGATTTGCGTTTCCTTCATCGCCGCGATGGCCAGCATCTTCGTCTGGCTCGAACGAAAAGTCTCCGGCCGCATCCAGGATCGTCTTGGTCCCACTCGCCTCGGCTTCTGGGGGCTGCCGCAGATGCTGGCCGACGCGGTCAAGCTCCTCACCAAGGAGGACTTTGCTCCTGATGTGGCCGACAAGTTCCTGTTCAAGCTTGCCCCTTACCTTGCTTTTTGTGCGTCGTTCGTCGCTTTCGTGTCGCTTCCATTCGGCAATGGCATCGTCGGACACGAACTGAACGTTGCCGCGTTTTTCATTCTCGCGGTGCTTTCGAGCGAAGTGTTCGGCGTCATCCTGGCTGGGTATGCCTCGGGGAGCAAATGGTCGCTGTTCGGCGGCATTCGCGAGGCGGCCCAGGTTGTCAGTTATGAAGTGCCAAGATCGATGTGCGTGTTGATTCCGGTGATAGTTGCGGGCACGCTGAACCTGAACACGATCGGCAAGCAGCAAACGGGCTTCTTTTGGGAATGGAACTTGTTTCACGACCCGTTCACGTTTGTCGCGTTCTTTATCTTTTACATCGTGGCGACGGCAAGCTGCAAGCGTGCCCCGTTCGATTTGGCCGAAGCCGAAAGCGAACTGGTGGCCGGTTTTCACACGGAGTACAGCGGCCTGCGATGGTCGATCTTCTTCATGGCCGAGTATGCCAGCATGTTCGCCATCAGCGGGGCGGCCAGCATACTCTTCCTTGGCGGCTGGCACTCGGGGCTCGCTCCGTTCGAGTTGTCTGAACACTGGGGCTGGGTGGGCCACGGGCTGAACATGATCGTGTTCGTAGGCAAGGCTTCGTTGCTCGTGATCGTGATGATGTGGATTCGCTGGTCGTTGCCGCGGTTGCGAATCGATCAGGTGATGATGACCTGCTTGAAGTACTTCTTGCCGATTTCGTGTGTGTTGCTGCTGGGCGTGTGCGTTTGGGAATTGTTCGTGCCAAACGCGATTGAGGCGGGATGGAGATACCTAAGTGCGTTCGTCTGTGCTTCACTGCTAATTGGTCTGATCTTCCGCTTGCTGACCGCTCCGTTGACGATGCCGAGAGGCGAGTTGCCGGGTGCGTGGAAGGGCGTGGCAACACCGTTGATGAATTCAAAAGGTTAGCCGAGATGAGACGACTTCTTCTACTCATCGTTCTCGCTGCTCCGGCCAATGCCGAGGGGTTGAAGGACCTCGTCGAAAAGCAGGCGGAGGCACTGACGAAAGATCGGCCATATGCGGCCGTGGTTGTAGGAGTGCTTCACGAAGACAAGGAGCACGTCTTCGCGTTCGGGAAGCACGATAGCAAGATACCCGACCGCGACAGTGAATACGAAATCGGTTCGATCACCAAGGTCTTTACGGGAATCTTACTAGCGGATCGAGTGAAGCAGGGCGTGGTCAAACTCGATGATCCCGTGCAGAAGTTCTTGCCTGCCGGATGGACGATGCCGCGTCGGGATGATCGCGATATTTCCTTCTTGCACCTCGCGACACACACCTCGGGATTGACTCGTCAGCCTGACGGATTCCTGGCGGTAGCCTTGAAACATCCGAAGGAGCCATTCGCGAAGTACGATGTGGATGCGATGAAAAAAGGGCTGCCCAAGACGAATATTCCATGGGCGATCGGCTCGAAGTACGAATACTCGAACCTGGGTGTCGGCTTGATTGGCCATGCACTTGCTCAGGCTTCGAAAACCAAGAACCACGAAGAACTTTTAACCGCACGAGTTCTTGAGCCGTTGAGTCTCGCGGACACAAGGATCACGCTAACCGGTGACCAGAAGAAGAGAATCATTCCGGGCTTCAACGCGAAGGGCGAAGCACAACCGAATTGGGATTTCGCCTGTATGGAATCGTGTGGGGCGATGAGTTCAACCGTCGGCGACATGTTGAAGTTCCTGCGAGCGAATATCAAGCCGGACGGATCGTTGAAGGATGCGTTGGAGATGTCGCATCAATCTTGGCGTGAACTGTCGCCAACCTCGGAATGCGGCCTATGCTGGGTCCGAAACGTGAAGAAGAACTCTCCTGTGACCATCTGGCACAACGGACAGACTGCGGGCTATCATTCGTTCGCGGGATTCGTGCCTGGCAAGGGTGGCGTGGTCGTGTTGTGCAACGTGGCCATCGGCAAAGTGGACGACGTCGGTTTTCGAGTCCTCAAGTTCATCGCGGAGGACAAGTGATTCTCGACGTTGTACTCTTCACGGCCATCGCCTCGGCCACGGCCCTCTCCGCGTTGATGGTGGTGTTCTCTCGGAACATCGTCCGTTGTGCGCTCTGGCTACTCTTCACGCTGATCGGCGTTTCGCTGCTGTATTTCTTGTTGGGGGCGGAGTTCGTCGGGGCCACGCAACTCATCGTCTATGTTGGTGGCACAATGGTGTTGGTCGTTTTCGGCGTCATGCTGACGGCCCAGCAACAGTTCTTGAAGATCCGGATTCGACCGCAAGAATGGATGGTCGCAAGCGTGCTGGCCGGATCGCTTTTCGTGCTCTTGGTCACGACCTCCTTTCACCTGGGCGAGGGTAAGACTTCTCCACCCACTGAACCGATGCCAGGCACAGGCCCGCTCGGCGTGGGCTTTCTGACCAAGTATCTACTGCCGTTCGAGATTATCTCGGTGCATTTGCTCGTGGTGCTAATCGGGGCAGCTTACCTCGCACGGGCCAAGCGTCGGCCGGGAGGTAACCGTGGCTGAGTTAGGCTTGACGCCGTACCTGTGCCTGGGAGCATTTCTGTTCTGCTGCGGCCTGTTGTGCATCGCCACCAAACGAAACGCGATCGGTATCTTGATGGGCGTTGAACTCGTGCTGAATGCCGCCAATGTGAATTTCGTGGCCTGCGCCCGCTATGTGCCACAGTTTGCTTTGGAGGGGCAGGTTTTCGCTCTGCTCGTGATTGTGCTGGCGGCCGGCGAAGCGGCGGTGGCGCTCGCGATTATCCTGAACTTTTACAACAACCACTCGACGGTCGATGTGGACAAGGCGGATGAATTGAAGGGGTAATGTGTCGGCACACGGAGCGCTTGTGAATAAATGTCCCGTAGGGTGGGTGTAGGCTTTGCGGAACCCACCATGTCCCTCGCGGCGTCTGGTGGGTTCCGCAAAGCCTACACCCACCCTACACCGAAAAATTCACACACTCGGAGAGTGCCTACTACTATCAAGGCAAATATGGTCTCTTGGCTTCTAGCAACGCCTGGCCGCCTGTACGTCGTTGCGACGTTGCTGCCGCTGGCTGTCTTCACGCTGCTGCTGATCGGCGGCGGCGTGCGGGCCGTCTGTCGGCCCTATCGCGAGACGCATGGGCTGGCACGCTTCTGGTATTTTTTCCTGGGCGGACACAAGCCCCTCAAATCCGGGGCCTATCTTGCAACTGCGGGGATCGCCGTTGCAGCCGTGCTCTCCGTCATCGGTCTGATTCGCTTTCTGGACGATGCCAAAGCTCTCTCGCCGATCGAGGTCGAACATCGTTGGGCCGAGCGCACCTCGTGGGCCGAGGTCGGGGCTAGCGAAAAAGGCCCGGCCATTGCTCTGGAACTGGGTTATCGCATCGATCACCTAACCGCGCTACTCTTCGCGATGGTCGCTTGCGTATCGACCATGATCTTCGTCTTCTCGCTCGGCTACATGCACGACGAGACGGAAGAAACACACCAGGATCACGAAGCCCACGTGAAGAGGCCCGGCCGATATGGGCGATTCTTCCTGTTCCTGTCGCTGTTCTGCTTCTCGATGCTGAACCTGTTGATTGCGGACAATTTGTTTCAGGTGTTCATCTCGTGGGAACTGGTCGGCGTCTGCTCGTTCTTCTTAATTGGCTTTTATCACGAACGCCGCAGTGCCGGATTGGCTGCCAACAAAGCGTTCATCATGAATCGCATCGGCGATGCGGGATTCATGATCGGCCTAGCTATCATCTGGACGTATTTCGGAACGTTCAACTTCCAGGAGATCTTCACCAAGCTGGCCAGCGAAGGCCCGCCGATGCCTGCGTACCTGTTCGCCGTCGCGGGGATCGGTGTCTTCCTCGGCTGTGTCGGCAAGTCGGCTCAGTTTCCATTACACACTTGGCTGCCGGACGCGATGGAAGGTCCGACGCCCGTGTCCGCCCTCATCCATGCGGCAACGATGGTCGCGGCCGGAGTGTATTTAGTCGGCCGGTGCTATCCCCTGTTTTCGCCGGATGTGCGTTTGCTGATCGCCTACACGGGGATGATCACGCTGTTTCTCGGAGCAACGATCGCTCTCGTGCAAACCGACATCAAGCGCGTGTTGGCCTATTCCACAGTGAGCCAGCTTGGATTCATGATGCTCGCGCTCGGCGTCGGCGGTTGGGTAGCGGGGCTGATGCACTTGCTGACGCACGCGTTCTTCAAGGCACTTCTGTTCCTCGGTTCCGGCAGCGTGATTCTTGGATGCCATCACGAACAGGACTTGCGAAAGATGGGGGGCCTACGACGGAAGATGCCAATCACTGCCTTCACGATGCTCGTCGGCGTGCTTGCAATCGCGGGCACGCCGTTCTTCAGCGGCTGGTACAGTAAGGATCTGATTCTCTCGAACGCGATGGGTTTCGCCCTGCACGACAAGCAACACATGGCTCTGTTCATTGTGCCGCTGGTCACGGCCGGGTTGACGGCGTTCTACATGTTCCGCCTCTGGTTCCTGGCGTTCACGGGCCAGCCACGCGATCATGCTTCCGAGCATGCCCACGAGTCGCCGGCGAGCATGGTAATCCCCTTGATAATCCTGGCTGTGCCGAGCATCATCGTGGCCTGGGGTTGGCCGCTCTGGGATCCGCATTCAAGTGAGTTGGCTCATTTGCTGGACCACGCGAAGCCGAGGATGGCCAACGGACTTGCTCATGAAGACGAGACGCATCTCGCGGGCTGGCTTGCCCTTGCCGCTGCCGCCATCGGCGTGGCGACTGCCGTTTTCATTTACCTTTTGAAGAAAATCGATCCCGCTTCCATTCAAGCGAAGGCGGGATTTCTGTACGGTTTCTTGAAGGAGAAGTGGCACTTCGACGAAGTGTACGATGCGCTGTTCGTTCGCCCGGCCATTCTTCTCGGTTTCGCTTCTGCACGCGTGGATAAGAAATCCGCACCCCCCGAGCAGGCGGAGTTGGCGGATCGCACTATGAATTTGAGCAGCCTGGATGGAGTGCTAAATGCGGTTGGACTCGGTACACTGTCGCTCGGCAGAAAACTGCGGCCGATGCAATCGGGCCTCATTCGCCGCTATGTGACTGTGCTGATGGTTGCTACAGTGGCCATCGTGGCTTTGTTGTTGGCCGTGTATTTGAGTGGATGATCGGCTTGAGTTCTGGAGAACGCTGACGACATGATCGAAACCGACCTGATTTTGATGTCCCTGGTGATCTTCACCCCGGCCGCGTTCGGCTTGCTGGTGCTCTTTTTCCCTCCCAAGTGGATCGAGGCCGTGCGCTGGTGGGCGCTTGTCGGTGCGGCCGCGACGCTGATTCTCAGTCTTTGCTTGCTGATCGATTATCACACGCTACTTGGCCGGCAGTCGGATCGCGGCCTGCGCTCGATGCATCACCCCAGCACGCAACTCGACGCCCGGATCGACGAATCGATGCGGCGGGATTCCAATGCCGTTCGTAAGCCACAACTGTCGGACGACCTGGTCGCCTCCGTGCCTTGGATCTCGCGATTCGACATCAATTATGCAATTGCCGTCGATGGCATCTCGATGCCCTTGATCGTGCTCACTTCGCTGGTCTTGTTCTTTGCCGTGATCGCGTCCTGGGGAATCGAGAAGAATGTGAAAGCGTACTTCGCCTTACTCTTACTCCTTGAGACCGGCGTCCTGGGCACATTCTTCGCCACCGATCTGTTTCTACTGTACGTCTTCTACGAAGTGATGCTGATCCCGATGTACTTCCTCATCGGCATCTGGGGCGGGGGACGGCGAAAGTACGCGGCCATGAAGTTTGTTCTTTACACGCTCGTTGGAAGCGTGTTCATTCTGGTCGCGATCATTGGCCTGTACTTCACGAATGTCCGCGACTTCGTGGATACCGCGACCGTGGACGATCGAGCGGCCGAGCGCATGAAGGAGAACCCCCGGCTTTCGAAGGACTCGGCCGAAGCGCGGGAGTACCACACGTTTAGCATTCCGATCTTGCAGCGTGCGGGGCAGGCGGCAATGCTCCGCTTGAACGGCCAATCCGATCGCCTGGCAGAACGCGACTCAAAGGTCGAAGGGAAAGTCAACATTCTCGGCCGCGGGGTAAAGGCAGAGGATGCGGCGAACCGGATGAACCAGCCATTTTTCACAACGACGTTTCAATACGTGTTGTTTCTGCTGCTTTTCGTGGGTTTTGCAGTCAAGGTGCCGATCGTTGGGCTCCATTCGTGGTTGCCCGATGCTCACGTGGAAGCGCCCACTCCGATCAGCATGGTCCTGGCCGGCGTCCTCTTGAAACTCGGCGGCTACGGAATCATCCGCCTCGCGTATCCAATCTGTCCGTGGGCAGCAGAGCAATTGTCGCTCGTCGTGGGTTGCATCGGTGCCTTCGCGATTGTGTATGGGGCCTTTGTCGCCATGGGGCAGACGGACTTCAAACGGCTGCTGGCGTATTCTTCTGTCAGCCACATGGGCTATGTGATTCTCGGCATTGCCGTGTGGTCCACCGGCGCGAAGTCTCAGTACTGGGCGTGGGGCATGAATGGGGCGATGTTCCAGATGCTCGCGCACGGCATCAGTTCCGCCGGCATGTTTTTCGTCGTCGGCGTGATTTATGATCGAGCCCATCACCGCGAGATCAATGGCTTCGGTGGGCTGATGAATTCGATGCCCCTCTATGGAGGGCTCAGCGCGATCCTCTTCTTCGCCTCGATGGGTCTACCTGGTCTATGCGGATTCGTTGGTGAAGTGTTCGTCGTATTGGGTACGTGGAATTATCATCCGGGCTTGGCGATACCCGCGATCCTGGCAACGGTCGTGACGGCCGGATATCTGCTTTGGACGTGGCAACGGGTGTATCTGGGCGTGAATCCAGCTACGGCGAGCTATCCGGATGTGACCGCAAGGGAGGCCGTGGTACTCGGCTCGTTCTGCCTGCTGGCGATCGCGCTGGGTGTACTGCCCCAGACACTTGTTCTCTCATGGATGGAGCCGAGCGTGACAGCCCAGGTGGAGGCATTGGCGCGGTTGAAGCCGTGAGGCCTGGTCTGCTAGAATAGCCGAAGCGATAGAGGAGCACGCTGATGGAAGAGCAGAAATTCACCATCGAGGTCATCGACGATCCGGAGTTCAATGCCCGAATCCACGCTGAGGGCCTACAGTTCAAAAAGAACATGCACTGGTTGTCCGCTCACTGGGAAGATGTGCTTCCCCAGGCGCGTGGCCAGTACGTCGCCGTTGCGGGGGAAGAGGCATTTCTGTCCCCCGACCCGATCGAGGCCGAGCAGCTCGCGACACGAGCACATCCGGAAGACAAAGGTGTGTTTGTTCGATACGTGTATCCGGAAAAAGGGGCCCGATTGTATGGTCATCGGCGGCGAATGGGTTCGTGACGACGACAATGTCGTTCGTCCCTATTTGTGGGCTCACACCATTCAGCCGGATGGTCAGGCCGTTCGCGAAGGTTTTCTAGTGGATAGCGGAGCGGATTGCTCCCAGTTTTCCTATCGCTTCGTCGCCCGACTAGGGATCGACCTCACTTCCGTTCAGACCAGGCACGCTGTTGTTGGAGTCGGAGGGCAAAGCCAAGTAATCTTGATCGACAAAAGACTCGTCTTTGAAACGACGGATGGGGGCACGATTACAGTGAACGGTCCTTTCTTTGGTTCAACCGAACCTGACGTTAGCATCCTCGGACGCGACGTGCTTGGCAACTTCGATGTCATCATCAGTCGCCGCCGCAATGAGGTGCTGCTCCTCGTCGGTAATCACGCCTACGCCATCACCGGTTGACCAATCACCTGCACCATCACCTGCCGCGTTCGCGGCCCGTCGAACTCGCAGAAATACACTCCCTGCCAACGGCCTAGAACGATCTCGCCATGCTCCACGATCAATGTCACGCTTGGCCCAATCAGGCTGGCTTGGATATGCGCGTCGCTGTTTTCTTCCGCGTGGCGAAAGCCCGTTTGATGCTGTGGGATCGTTTCGTTCAGGTAAAGCAACATGTCGTGAACGACATCCGGGTCGGCGTTTTCGTTCACGGTAATCGCGGCAGTCGTGTGCGGACAATAGACCACGCACAAACCAGATGAAATTTTTGACGCACTGACGACATCGCGAACATGGTCGGTGATTTCCACGAACTGATTGCGTGTCGCGGTCTTGATTTGAAACTGGTTCATCTCGGCTCACCATTTACTACGGGCGGTTTTCAGCATTTCGGCCGCTTCCTTGCGCGTGGTTTCGCCACGTGCCTCGCCTCGCATCATGCTGGCGATCTCTTCTAATCGCTCATCGTCGGTCTTCAATTGCGTAATTGTTGTACTTGTGCGCTTGGCTTTCGTAAGCTTGCGGATCGTCCATTGATGTTTGGAGAACACGGCCACCTGTGGTAAGTGTGTGACGCAGATGACCTGATGAGTACGACCGAGAAGAGCCAGCTTTTCGCCGACAATATCTCCGAGCCTGCCGCCCACGTTGGCGTCGATCTCGTCAAAGACCAGCGTGCCAACGGGATCGTGTGCGGCCAAGACCGTCTTGAGAGCCAACATGGTACGGGACATCTCGCCGCCCGATGCGACCTTTCGGAGCGGACGGAACGGCTCACCCGGATTCGCTGCCAGCAAGAATTCGAGCGCATCCGCACCTCCCACGGGCACCTCTCCCGCGAACGGATCCGTTCCTAAAGCGATTGGTTCGAGGCCGCATTCAAGCCGGGCTGTCGGCATGCCGAGTTTCACGAGGTGCTTTTGGGTTTCCGTGACGAGTTTCTTGCCGACCTTTGCCCGCCCCTTGCTCAGTTCTCCCGCGACGGAACGCAGCTCGGCAAAAGCCTTGCGAAGTTCGACGTCGATGCCCGACAGGTCGGATTCGTCCTTCGAAAGAGCGTTCTGTCGGCGATCGAGTTCCTCGCGGTAGACGATGAGTTCGCCGATCGACCGGCGGTACTTGGCCTCCAGACGGCGAAGCTGCTGAAGGCGAGTCTCGACTTCATCCAATCGAGCGGGATTCGCTTCGAATCTCTCGCTCAAATCGCGACAAATCTCGGCAATTTCACGGACTTCCGAAGAAAGCGACTCTAGCCGCTGGGACACATTCGCAATGTCCGGATCCAGGCCAGCCCAATGTTGAGCTTCCTTGTGCATACGGCCAACTTGCTCGACGATCGAGCCGTCCTCGTCGTAGAGCCGATTGGCCGCACTTCCGGCAAATTCCTGCAACGCCTGTGCATGCATCAACCGATCTCGTTCTGGAACGAGGGCAAGCTGCTCACCCGCCTTGAGCCTGGCACCGTCAAGCTCCTCGCTTTCAAAGCGAATCAGACTCGAATCACGTTCCCGTGCCTCCTGTTTGGCGAATAGCTCAGCACGTCGGCGACGCAGTTCCCGAACCCGCTCAGCCCTCTGGTCGTATGTTTGCCGCAGCGAAGCCAGCTTGCCGAATGCATCGAGAAGCTGAATCTGGTACGACGGTTCCAACAGCGAATGGCTTTCACGCTGGCCGTGAATATCCACGAGGACTTCGCCAAGCTTTCGCAGCAAAGTTACGGATACAGGTTCGTCGTTCACGTAAGCCTTGCTGGCACCTTCCCGTTGCAGACGCCGTGCGACAATGATCTGTGGCTCTTCCATCTTCTGTTCGAGGACACCTTCGACGGCTCGTCTTAGCTCTGGCCGTGTGAGTTCGAAAAGCCCGGTCACGCGAAGTTCGTCGGTCCCGGCACGGATCAGTTCCGAGGAGCCACGTTCGCCGATGAGCAAGCCAAGAGCGCCTAACAGGAGCGACTTGCCGGCACCGGTTTCGCCCGTCCATGCGCAGAAGCCTTCCTTCAGTTCGACACGAACGTCTTCAATGAGTGCGAGGTTGTGGACAGACAGTTCCCGAAGCATGAAGCAATCGTACGAAGACACGGCACGAGTATGCAAGCCACTGTCTGCCCGTATAACAGCAACGCCTCCGAATTCGATTATCCCGAGGAACTCTCCATGAGAACTGTGCTCACTGCAATTGTGCTTGCCGCTTCCGCCACCATCGGCTTTGCCGACGAGAAACCCAAGGCCGGCATCACCAAGAAGCCATACGGCAAAATGCCGGACGGTACCGAAATCGAAGAATACACACTCACGAACAAGAATGGCATGACCATGAAGGTCATCACCTATGGCGGTATTGTGACCGAGTTGCACGTGCCGGACAAGGATGGAAAGCTTGCGGACGTCTGCCTCGGTTGCTCTACTCTCGAAGAATATCGCGACGGCCCTCCGTACTTCGGAGCGATCACGGGGCGCGTTGCCAACCGCATCGCCAAAGGCAAGTTCACGCTCGATGGCAAGGAATACACGCTCGCAACGAACAACGGCGCCAACCATCTGCACGGCGGCAAGGTCGGCTTCGACAAAGTGGTGTGGACGGCCAAGGCGGACGAGGGGGAAAAGCGGCAGGCACTTCGCTTGTATTATCTCAGCAAGGACGGGGAAGAAGGTTATCCGGGAAACCTCAAGGTCAGCGTGCTATATGTCCTGACCGATGAGAATTCCTGGATGATTGAGTATTCGGCCGTTACGGACAAGGCGACGCCGATCAATCTCACGCAGCATGCTTATTTCAATCTTGCGGGTCATGCCTCCGGAACGATTCTCGATCATGTGGTCACGATCAATGCGGACCATTACACGCCGGGCGACGACACGTTGATTCCGACTGGCAAGATCGAGCCGGTGAAAGGCACTCCTTTCGATTTCACGGTAGCCACACCGATCGGCAAGCGAATCAAGGAAATCAAGGCCGACCCGGTGGGTTACGATCTGAACTACGTTCTCCGCGAAGGCAAGGCGGGCTCCACAACCAAGCCGGTTGCCTCCGTGAGCGAGCCAAAGTCCGGACGTGTGATGCACGTTTCGACCAGCGAGCCAGGCGTACAGTTCTACACGGGCAATTTCCTGGATGGCAAACAGAAGGGCAAAGACGGCGTGAAGTACTCGCAATATGGGGGATTCTGCCTGGAAACCCAGCACTACCCCGATTCGATCAACCAGAAAACTTTCCCGTCAGTCGTGCTCGAACCGGGGAAGACTTACAATCACCGAACCGTGTATTCGTTCTCGACGATGAAGTAGGGATGACTTAACGCGGTTGAACCGCAAGCATAGTAGTCGGCACACTCCGTGTGCTGACTACTATGAGGAACTTCACCGCAACGGTTCCCACATCGATTCCTGTACAGCCTCAGAGCGTGATGGAAACATCGGGCGGGTGCGGCAAATCCTTACTTCTTGGGCTTGGTCTTCATCTCAGGGGTTGCATCCCGCAGGGCAAGGGCCGTGAATTCTTGAAGCTGCTTCGTCCAAATCGCTGACAACTCGTCGACCTTCTCTGGACTCTCCTTGGCCAAGTTCTTGGACTCCGCGCGATCGGTACTCACGTCGTACAACTCCCACGGACTGTCCTTGCCGACCGCTACGATCTTCATGTCGCCCACACGCAGGGCACGGTTGCCTTCGTGCAGCCACCACAGGGAATCGCGAGTGATCGAATGGTCTTTGGCGAAGAGCGGTCTGAGGCTCTTCCCGGGCGCTGACGGCATCGGCTTTCCTTCCCACCTATCAATTGGCTCCACTCCAGCCGCGTCAAGAATTGTTGGGACCAGGTCAATCAAGTGCCCCGGAGTCTGACGCAATTCGCCACGAGCCGCGATGCCCTTCGGCCAATGCACAATCAACGGCGTCGAGATGCCCCCTTCGTGAACCCAGGTCTTGTGCCGGCGGAACGGTGTGTTCGCCAAGCTTGACCAGCCGGGGCCAATGCTGAGGTAGGTCGCACCGCTTCCAGGCTCGGCAGTTCGGTCGTGGCCGTCGCCGCGAACCATCATCTCGGCACTCGCGCCGTTGTCGGACATGAAGAAGACGAGCGTGTTATCCAGTGCGTTCATCGCTCGAAGCTGATCCAGCACTCGGCCGATCTCGCGGTCCATGCGATCGACCATGGCCGCGTGGATGGCCATCTTGTTCGCCTGAAATTCACGTTGCTCCGCGTTCAGCTCTTTCCAGGTAACGGGCCGATTCACTTCTTTCG
>Ga0105046_10007742_pt1 | contig 16890 bp, 16 predicted proteins | sample MAT03_FD_78385 | JGI IMG/M metagenome (GOLD analysis project Ga0105046, IMG submission 78385) | Freshwater microbial communities from Lake Fryxell liftoff mats and glacier meltwater in Antarctica - MAT-03 (megahit assembly) | ecosystem: Environmental > Aquatic > Freshwater > Ice > Liftoff...
GGACCCGATCCAGGCCGCGTTCCAAACCAACCTCTCGCGCGCCATGCAGGGGCAGTCGCCATACGTCAGCAACGTGCAGTTTGGCTACATTTCCAAAGACCGTGCGCGCGAGGCAACCGTGCTGTTCAACCGCGCCGGCGAGCGCATCGCGCAAGTGGGCGTGCAGGGTCAAAATGACATTTACGAGCAGCCGTTTAATCAGCTTGATCTCACCTACCGGCAAAAATTATGGGACGACTGGACGCTGCGCGTGCGCGCACGCAATTTGCTCGATCCCAAGGTGCAATACACCCAGGGCGGCTTCACTACGCGTGAATACACGCTGGGTCGCGAGCTGAGCTTTTCGCTGGAATGGGCGCTGTAGTCGTCGCAAGTACCCCAAATGACTGAACCCACTGCTACCACGCCGCGAGAGTTCGTCGCGGCAATCAAAGAGCCCGACAAACGCCTTGATTCAGAGCTGTTAATGGCGCTGATGGCGCGCGTCAGCGGTGCGTCAGCGCAAGTTTGGGACGGCGGGATTTTGGGCTTCGGCGAGGCGGGCCAGCCCTATCGAATGGGTTTTGCGCCGCGCAAACGCGAACTGGTGCTGCATTTTCCGCGCGGCCTAAACGACGCATTGCCGATCCTTGAGCGGCTCGGCAAATTCAAGGCTGGCGCCGGGCGGCTGTACATCAAGCGCCTCGTCGATATTGACCTGGCCGTCTTGCGCGAGCTGCTTGAAGCGGCATAACTGCCTTTAGCGAATCAGAACCGCGCGATCCCTTGCGAGGAACCAGCACGGTGCACGCAAAACCGTTAATGATTCAGCCGTGCGGCTAAATGCCTCATAATCTGCGCCCGAATTTCTAACTACCCGGTATTTCATGACGATTGTTCCTGGCCAACGCTACGTCTCTGCCGCCGAACCTGAGCTGGGTCTGGGCACCGTACTAAAGCTAGAGGGACGCAGCTTGCGCATGTTGTATGCATCGTGCGGCGTGATACGCCAATACGCGCTGCAATCCGCGCCGCTTACGCGCGCAGCGTTTGATGAAGGCGATGAGCTTTCCGCGCATGGCAAACGGTTCAAAGTGATCGCAGTCAAGCAGGTCGATGGCTTGCTGGTGTATTCCAACGACGAGCGCGATGTCTCGGAAGCCGAGCTTGACGATGTGCAGAGTTTTGCGACCGCCGATGCGCGCATGCTGCTCGGGCAGATCGATTCCAATCGCGCGTTTGGCCTGCGCTTGCGTGCGATCGAGGCAAAAGCGCGCGCGCGCTTAAGCCCGACGTGGGGTTTTTCGGGCGCCCGGGTCAGCTTGATTGCCCACCAGCTGCGCGTAGCGGAAGAAACCGCGCGCCGCCGGCCGCCGCGCGTGCTGCTCGCCGATGAAGTGGGCTTGGGCAAAACCATTGAAGCGTGCTTAATCATCTCGCGGCTGATCGCCACGGGGCGCGTGTCGCGCGTGTTGATCTTGCTGCCAGAAAGCTTGATCCACCAGTGGTTTGTTGAGCTGCTGCGGCGCTTTAACCTGCAGTTCGCGATCTACGACGCGGAACGCTGCGAGGCCATCCAGCTCACCGATCCGAAACGCAACCCGTTTGCCGACGAGCAGCTGATCCTCACCGACATCCAGTTCCTAAGCGCCAATCGCAGCCGCGCGCGGGAAGCGCTGCTCGCCGGATTTGATTTGGTGATCATTGATGAGGCGCACCATTTGGAGTGGACCGAGGCACAGGCAAGCCCCGAGTACCAGCTTGCTGAAGCTTTTTCGCTGGCTTGCGACGGGCTGTTACTGCTCACCGCCACGCCCGAACAGCTGGGCCGCACCGGGCACTTTGCGCGCCTGAAGCTGCTCGACCCGGCGCGCTATTGCGAGCTCAACAGCTATCTCGCGGAGCAAGCGCAGTACGCGCCGATGTCCGAGCTGGTGGGTCGGCTGTTGGATGGCCGCACGCTGGCTGCGGTCGATCAGCAGAGCCTGCTGGACAAGCTCGGCGCGGAAGTTGAACCGACGATTAGCCTGGCCGCCAGCGGCGATGAACGCGCAATCGATGCGGTCGTGCAAATGCTGATTGATCGCCACGGCACCGGACGGGTGATGTTTCGCAACCGGCGCGCGCAGCTCGGCGGATTCCCGCAGCGCATCGCAATGTTGGCCCCGATTACGGCCGATTTAAGTGACGAACAGCGCGCCGATCTGAAGATCGAATTTCAGTCCGACGTGACCGCGCATCCGCACAAGCTCACCTTTGATTTCTCAGCCGATCCGCGTTTGAAATGGCTGCTAAAACTGCTCGAACAGCGCAACGGCGAGAAGGTGCTGCTGATCTGCCGCAGCAAGGAAAAAGTGCTCGCGCTAGAAGAAGCCCTGCGCACGCGCTCGAGCGCCAAAGTGGCGCGCTTTCATGAGCAATTGGGCATCGTGCAGCGCGATCGCAACGCCGCGTACTTTGCCGACCCTGAAGGTGCCAATCTGCTGCTGTGTTCTGAAATTGGCTCAGAAGGGCGCAATTTTCAGTTCGCCCACCATCTGGTGCTGTTTGATTTGCCGCTCGATCCGGATTTACTCGAACAGCGCATCGGCCGCCTTGATCGAATTGGGCAAAGCGCCGATATCTCGATCCATGTGCCGTTTATCGAGGGCAGCGCGCAAGAGGTGCTGGTGCGCTGGTATCACGAAGCGCTCAACGCATTTTCTGAGCCTGTCGCCGATGGTCGCGAGCTGCTCAAACGCCACAGCGCCGCGTTGATCGATTTAGCCGCGCGCTTTGCTGAGGATAATTCCGACGCCGAAGACGATTTCGACGCGCTGATTCGCTTAAGCCGCCAGGATCATGAAGCGTTTGCGCAGGCGCTCGCCGCCGGTCGCGATCGACTGCTCGAACTCAGTTCACTAAGGCTCGGCGAGGGCGACGAGCTCAAATTCAGGATCGCCCGCGATGATGAGGACCCGACCGTGGAAAGCTTCGCGCTCGATCTGTTTGAGCACTTTGGCGTGGACAACGAATGGCAGCGCTCGCGCACCTTTTTGCTGAATCCGGAATACCTGACCACCGCTGAGTTTCCCGGTCTCAAAGACGGCCCCGAGATGGTCACTTTCTCGCGCGAGGACGCGCTAGCCCGTGAGGATTTGACGTTCCTGCGCTTCGATCATCCGATGCTCGCCGGTGCGATCGAGCTTTTGTTAGGCGCTGAAAAAGGCTCGACCGCGTTTTTGATCGATCAGCTGCTACCGCCGCAAACCGCGCTGCTTGAGTGCGTGTTTGTGCTGGAATGTGTCGGTGATCGCGAGCTCAATGTGGATCGCTTTTTGCCGCCGCGCGCGATTGTGGTGCTGATCGATACCAAGCTGCGCGAGCGTCTCGATTACCAAATCGATCCGGGTAGCCTGAATGCAGCCGACGACGCGCGCCACGACTACGCGCGCTACTTGAAGTTCTTCAAAGCGCTGGTGCCACCGATGCTCAATGAGGGCAAAAAGCGCGCCGAGGCGCAGTCAAAGACCATCATCGAAGCGGCGCTCGAGACCATGCGCGGCGATCTCGGTCACGAAATCGAGCGGCTGGTCGCATTGCAGCGGGTTAATCCAAACGTGAGCGACGATGAGATTGAATCGGCCCGCGAAGAACTCAGCGTGCTCAATCACGATCTCGGCCAATCGCGCCTGCGCCTGGACGCGCTGCGGTTTATCGCCAGCCGCGATTTTTTAAGCCTGCGCTAAGCCGATGAGCCCAGCACAAACCGAGCTGTTGAACACCGCGCTAGAAGCATTCGAGCGCGCCTCGAAGGATCGCCGCGACCCGTTCCACATGCCGATGCTGGCCAACACCGACGAACGCGGCCAACCCCTGCTGCGCACCATCGTGATCCGCGAGTTCGACGCCAGCACACGGCGCTTGGTGTTTCACAGCGACGCACGCGCGCCAAAAATCGCGCAATTTCAACGCGACCCGCGCGCCGCGCTAACCGCCTACGACCACCCCAGACAGCTGCAAGTGCGCCTGCTCGGGCGCATCACGGTGCATATCAGCGATGAGCAAAGCGCGCGCCGCTGGGCCAGCATGCAGCCGATGAGCAAAATCGGCTACCACGAGCCGCGCGACTCGGGCATCCCGCTCAACGAGCCGTTCGCCAACGCGGTCGGACTGCTCGACGATGCAAGCGCCTTCGCCCATATGGCCGTACTCGAATTCAGTTTTGATTCAATTGAAGTGCTGCGCCTGCAACACCAGGGCCACGCGCGCCTGCGCGTGCATTTTGCAGAAACTGCACAAGCGCAGTGGCTGACGCCGTGACGATAACGGCAATCGGGCTGGCCAGTATTGCTAGTACGGAACTCTGCTTAGGCGCATTTGCTCTGGTGGTTCGTCAGTTCGGCATTGAACTGCTGCAATGAGGGGTTTAACCATTGCCGAGTATTGCTTGGGTCATACCTTAGTGATACTTTCGGGCCATGAAAGTCGCCATCTCGTTACCTGATCCCGTTTTCAACGCCGCCGAGTTGCTGGCGCAAGAACTCAGCATATCGCGAAGCCAGCTCTATGCTCAGGCGCTTGCGGAGTTTTTGCAGGCGCGCAGTGCAGTTGCAGTGACAGCAAAGCTTAACGAAGTCTACGCCGGGGAAGCGTCGGATGTAGAGCCAGCGCTGATGAACGCGCAGGTTCAGGCGCTATCGCTTGAGACGTGGTGAGATCTGGTGGGCAACCCTTCGCGAGCCGCTAGGGTCTGGGCCGGGGATGAGGCGCCCTGTGCTTGTCGTGCAGGCCAACGCCTTCAATGAGAGCCGCATAGCCACAGTCATCGTCGCGGTAATCACTGCCAACCTAGCGCTGGGTGATGCTCCTGGAAATGTCCGTCTTGGAAAGAGTGATTCCGGCCTGCCGAAACCATCCGTCATTAACGTTTCGCAAGTAATTACGGTGGATCGAAGCTTGCTAGAAGATCGCATACGCGTCGTTTCAGCTCGAACGATGGAGCGGGTCAATCTTGGCATGCGGCTTGCGTTGGGGTTATGACGCCGTTGCATTCATTCAAACCGCCCTAAAGCTGGGCCTTAATTGCCTGCACTGCGCGTGTTTCCCTGAGCCAACTCGACACCAAGGATAAGGCAACTCAATGGACGTTCATCACCGCTGGCCTGATGCGTTTGATCGGCATCGATGGCCACGTCGAGCGGCTGATTCAAATCAATTGTGCTCGGCAGCTGCAAGGTCTGGACGCGTTCTTTCCCACATTCAATCAAGCCCAATTCGACTCCATTTGCTACCACTTTAAGCCTCGGAGCGGGATTGGACTTCGGCGCAATTGAGGTAATGGCGAGTGTGATACTGCTCGCAGGAGATTTAGGTGCTGGCAGTCGAAGGGTATGGGACCGGCCCATCCAGCCGTCTTCAAACAAAGGGAAATCGAGCGGAGTCGGCGACACAAGCTTGGCGTTTAGCGCTCTCCAATAGGTGAGTATTGGCTTTGGCTTGCCTTGGGTGTCGTAAATGCCGGAGGTTTGAATAAACCCACTTGCGCGCACTTGCTGAATTGCCAGATCACCATCAGCAAGCAGCTTGATTAAGTTATCCGCGGCCGGTGTGTAGCGGGTGCATTGGGTTTCAAATGACCGAGTTGAGCGTTGTTGTTTGAATGAAAGCTGGCCAATGGCGACATTCGATAGGCCATCGCTTAGCTGCAAAAGCGCGCTTTGATTGCCGAGTGCCTGCGCGGTAACGCAAATCTCAGCGCTGGTCGGACCGTTCACCACGTGAAACTCGTGAATGGAGATGTGTCGCTGCAGGGATTGACCTTTGGCGAGTACGGCAGTTGCGGTCGTCGAATCGATCCGCGCTCCAGAGTGCGACCAATCACCCCAGCCGGCGGCAAAGTCAGGAGTCGCGACGGCATCGTGGTGATAATCACGCCAGGTCCAAAGCGCATAGCCGTGTGAAAGCTCGCGCAACACAGGTTCAGCCAGCGCGAGGAATTCAGATACTTTGTCGCGTTCGAGTCGACCGTTTTTCCCAAATCCCGGCGTGAAGTCTTCCACCAAAAATTGATCAATAAAAATAGGACGTCGACCCGTCACGCGGCGCAATTCTTCCAACTTGAATCTAAGTCGAGCTGCGGCTATTTCTGGGGTCAGCGTCTCACCATTATTGGCGCCGCCCATTGCCGGAGACCAGTACACCGTGGTCCATTGCGCGCCTGGCAACTCCCAAGCGGGCGCATGACTGTGCCAGCTCAAAAGTTGCCCCTTTCCATCCCAAATTGGATCTGAATCAATCCTTACCTCCATGGAAAGTTTAGGGAATCGCGCGCGCGCGGGCACAAAAAAACGATTCACCCACGCATCGTCAATAAACTCATAAAACAGCTTGAAAGATGGTTGAGCGCGGCTTGGGATAGGAACGTCTTGCCATGTGCTGAAAGAAACGCCATACAGCCTGGAAACGGCGCCTAGATCGTGATGATCCTCAAGCCAGGCACGGAAACCGCTCGATTGCGCCAGAGCGTGGCGTTGCTCTTCGGTAGCGTCACCGAAGCCAGTCACTGCCCACAGATCTTCCCAGGAAAAAAAGGCGAACTCGAGATTCGGCTCGGATCCAACCGCTTCCCAAATGGCCTCGAAATAGCCTAACCAAGCTTGATAGGCACGCTCATCAATCCAAACTTGGGTCAGTCGGGTTGCTGAGTCGTCGACCGCGCCATCCCACGCATATCCAGGGCGCAGCACGACCTTTAGCTGGGCTTTTGCAGCTGTGCGAATTAGTTTTTTAAGGCGGTCTACGCGTTCCTGCTTAAGCACTGATTCGTGCACTAAGGGCGCGAATCCAGGCCATGGAACCACGAGCACGACAGTATTAAAACCGCCGTCGCGAATCTTTTTGAAATCGCTCTCAACGCTGCGTTCTAAGTTGGAATTCCAAAAGTTCACCGCCCAGGCATCGCCGAACCAATGCGCGCCGCGCAGATAAGGCGGTCCCGGCGCCGGCGCCGGCGTGGATGTCCTGAGCACGAACCAACCGAGAAACGTCACAGCCAACAGCAGAAAAACCGCTGCGTATTTTGCTCGCGAAGATCGATTGTGCATGCGCCCTATCCGCACCACTTTAATCGGCTGTTTCGCCTAGGCATTCTAAACATTGTGCGCTCGTGCAATAGATAAATTGCGCGGTAAGGTAGCAGAGCGCACCCAGTCGCCGATGTTTTAGTGCGCCAACTATCACTGTTGAAGATTGCGTTACCCTCTAGCTTCTTTGAAGCAGGCAAAACCGCAGCAAATGACTCCGCTCGATCTTTTTTGTAGGTAAGGTTTGTGGCAGACCAGCAGGGCTTTCGCTACTTGGGCACGGAGTTGGCGGTCATGGGCGCCGCGAAAAACTGGAAGCGTTATTTAAACCAGCAAATTAAGCCCTTCGTGCGCGGAAGTGTGCTGGAGGTCGGCGGGGGCATTGGACACAATCTTGAGTATTTCGTGAATGAACTTGTCCAGCGCTGGACCGCGCTTGAGCCAGATTCGAGCTTCGCCGCTCAGTATCGAGGCCGCTACAACAGCGCGCCGCTCGACATCCCAGTGACCATCCAGGCGCGCGTGCTAAGCGATCTCGACTGCGAGCAATATGACACCTTGATCTACGCTGACGTGCTGGAACACATTGAACAGGATCAGGCAGAGGTGCGCTTGGCAATGGCCGCACTCAAGCCGGGTGGACACCTGGTGATCGTGGTGCCCGCGCACGCCTATTTGTTCAGCGAGATGGACAGCAAAATCGGCCACCACCGGCGTTACAACCTGCCGAGTTTGCGCGCGCTTAAACCCGCAAACGCCGAAGAGGTGCGCGCGCGCTATCTCGATTGCGTGGGGATTATGGCAAGCCTGGCTAATCGGCTGTTTCTCAGACAGGGCACCCCGACGTCGCGCCAAATCAAGCTGTGGGATCGGCTGATGGTGCCGTTGTCACGGCTGCTTGATCCACTGTTTGGATTCGCGCTCGGCAAATCAGCATTGATTGTTTGGAAGCGCGTTTGAAGCGTTTTCTCTACAACCTGACGATGACCGTCTTGACGCCGGTTATTTTGGCGCGGCTGGCGGGGCGTGGTTTGAAAAGCCCGAAATATTTTGCGCGCTGGCGCGAGCGCTTTGGCTGGTTTAAGGCGCCCAAACTAGAGGGCTCGGTGTGGGTCCACGCGGTGTCGGTGGGCGAGTTCAACGCGGCCATTCCGCTGATTGAGGCGCTGATGTTGCGCTACCCGCAGCGCCAGTTCGTGATTTCGACCGTCACCCCGACGGGGTCGGATCGGGTGTTGCAGGTCTTCGGTTCGCGGGTCTTTCACTGCTATTTGCCGTACGACATCATCAGTGCGGTGCGGCGCTTTTTGAACCGCGTCAAACCGGCGTTAGCGGTCGTGATGGAGACCGAGATTTGGCCGAATCTGTTTATTGAGTGTCGTGATTTAGGCGTCCCGATTGTGGTCGCCAACGCGCGGCTATCGGATAAATCGATGAAGGGCTATCGGCCGGTCATTTCGCTCGCCGCCACGGCGGTCAAAAGTACCGCGGCGATCGCTGCGCAGTCGGAAGCGGACGCGCAGCGCTTTATCAAGCTCGGCGCACGCCCGGAAACCGTTCGCGTGGTGGGCAATATCAAGTTTGATTTAGCGGTGCCCGCGCACGTTAAACAAGCGGCTGCTAATTTCCGCTTAAGCTGGGGTGAGCGCCGTCCGGTGTGGATCGCTGCAAGCACCCACGCCGACGATGAGATCCCGGTGATGCAGGCGTTTGCGCGCGTGCTGCGCTCCTTGCCCGATGCGCTATTGATTTTGGTCCCGCGCCACCCCGAGCGTTTTGACGCCGCCGCGAACTTAAGCACGAGCATGGGATTTCGCACGCAAACCCGCAGTCGCGTGGGCATTTGCGGTCCGGATACGCAGTGTTTTGTCGCTGACACGATGGGCGAGCTGCTGCTGTTTTACGCCGCCTGCGACGTGGCGTTTGTCGGCGGCAGCTTTGCCAAAATCGGCGGCCACAATGTGCTCGAAGCCGCCGCGCTGCACAAGCCGGTGGTCGTCGGGCCGCACACGTTCAATTTCACCGAGATCAACCAGATTCTGGCTGATCGTGGCGCGCTGAAAACCGTCGCGAACGCGGAGGAATTGGGCGAGGTGATGGTTAAACTGCTGTCATCAACGGCGCAACGCGAAGCGATGGGTGAAGCGGGCTTCGCCGCGGTGCTCGCCGAGCGAGGTGCACTCGCACGCATTTTGACGATGATCGATGGCGTGTTTAAACCCTGATGGCAAGCTAGATGTTCACCCAATGTCCGCACTGTGACGCGGTTTATCCGCTTGACGCCAAGACCATCGCGAGCGCGCGTGGTCAGGTGCGCTGTGGCCACTGTGGCGGCGTGTTCAATTCACTTGAGCGCCTCACCGATCAAGCGCCGATTAACCCTGATTCGCGTCTGCCGGTGCATCAAGCCGCCGACATGCCGCCGGTGCTCGCCCGGGGTCGCGACGATGACAATGGCAATGACGATGACGACGATAATGACGATGATGTCGAGTCGCCATTCAGCGATCGCGCGATTGAATTTGAGCGCGCCAATTTGTCGGCCGACGATCGAGGTTTGCTGCGCGTGGCCTCGGAGCGCGCGCGCTTCGCGGAGCGTGAGCGTGCCGTGGTGCCGCGCGCGGTATATAGCCACAGCGCGGCGTCGCAAAAAGCACGCGAGCGCCCGCCGAGCAGGTTTTGGCTGCTGTGTGGCCTGCTGCTGCTGAGCCTAACCTTGAGCGCGCAGTTAGCATTCCTATATCGAAAGCCGCTGTTGAAGCAACCGCAGATCAGCGAGTTGCTTAAGCGTGCCAGCGCGCAAACGGGCATGGTGCTGCCGCCCATTGATGAGCCTGAGCGCATTGCGCTGCTCAGCCGCAGCGTCGATAAGCACCCGTCGGAGGCGCGCGCGCTGCTGGTCAACTTAAATTTGAGCAACCAAGCCGACTATGCGGTGCGCTTTCCGTGGATTGAACTGAAGATGTCCGATCTCAACGGTCGCGCGGTGGCGATGCGCCGCTTTGCGCCTGAGGAGTATCTAGCTGAACCCGCGCGGATCAAAGTCGGCATGGCCGGTGGGGACTTGCTGTCGGTGAGTTTGGAACTCGAAGATCCGGGCCAAGACGCGCTGGCCTTCGAGTTCGCCTTCCGATAGACAAGTGCGGTGATCCGCAGAGCGCGTGTCCTGCGCACTACTGCAAGACCTTTTACTGTCTGGAGTTCGTACAGGACACTTTTGCAGAAATTAACCGCACTTGCGGCACTCTGTGGCTCGCTCACGGCGCACGCCGGGCTCTTGGCAGCGGACGGCGGCGTAGATACCAGTTTCAGCCAGGACGGCAATGTCTCGATCGCTTTTGACTACGGCGGCACCAACGCCGACTTGCATCCAAGCGTGGTGATTGATTCGCTGGATCGGGTGATTACGTTTGCTGAAGTGGCAACTGATGGCTCGACCGGTATTGGCATGTCACGGCATTTTTCCAACGGCAGTATCGATACTTCGTTTGGCGTCAATGGCAGGAAGCTATTGGATCTCAGCGCGCTGGGCGGCAGGTGGCTCAGCTCACCCAACGCGCTGCGCGCCGTAGATGGCAAGTTTTATTTGCTGGTGCGCGTGGAGATCGCGTGGGGCAACACCGATTTCGGACTGTGTCGGCTGTTTGTAAGCGGCAACGTGGACCCGAGCTTCTCGCAAGATGGCTGTGTCACGGTGCCGTTCATCGGCGGCACGCTCGACTACCCGGTAGCCATGCGCTTTAGCCCAGACGACCGCATCGTGCTGGGCGGCTATAAGCAAGCAGCCGGCGGCACTCAGCTTGCTTTTGCTCGATTGAATCTGGCCAACGCCACTCTGGATGGATCATTTGGTGGCGCTGGAGGGATCACGTTTCCGCTACCCGGCGTGGATTCCAGCCGCTTGGGCGATTTTGCGGTGCAAGCAGATTCAAGGATTGTTTTCGTCGGCACCGCGCTGGCCGCAGGCAGGAATAACTTTGACGTGCTGACAGGCCGTCTAACCGCCGCCGGCGCACTCGATACCAGCTATTTTTTTCCCAATGGCTTTCGGCGCATTGCGCTGGATTTAGCCGGTCCGAGCTCGGCTTTTAGCAACGACGAAGCGACTTCTTTGCACGTCGACCCGCGCACGCGCACTTTGACCGTCGCTGGTTCTCTACAAACCAGCGCCACAACCAAGCGCGGCTTTATCACGCAAATAGGCGACGGCTTTACCAATCAAAATTTTGGCAACGCAGGCTACGCGATCTTCGCGTTCGCCGGTGATGGCGGCTGGTTTACTGATCTAGCCATCGACGGGCTCGGCCGGATTTACGCCTATGGCCACGCCGACACCGCCACCGGCGACTACGATTTGGTGCTTGCGCGACTGACCAGCCAGGGCGCAGCGGACACAAGTTTCGGCGGCGGGCAAGGCTTGATCTACCGCAACGTGGGCGCTAACCGACTCAATAACTTGGCCACTCAGCTGAGCTTTATGCATGGCAAGCCGCTGCTCGCTGGCTATAGCCGACTGATAGCGCCAGATTTCGACGTGAATCTGACGCGCGTGTGGGTGGATCTGATCTTTGCCGATGGCAACGATTGAGCGCGCGACTTACCGGATAATCGGGAAAATCCCATGCCCGAGAGCGCCAGCCATGTTCAGACGTTTTTTTATAGCCAGCGCTTGTCTGGCGATCATCGCCTGCGCCCCAAAAATGGCTGACGTGAAGCCTGCCGCGACGCCTGTTGCGGCGCCGGTCGCACCTGTCGAACCCATTACAGTTCCGCGCGCGGCGTATTTGCTGGTGCAAGCAAGCGTCACCGACCGCGCGCGCTTTGGCGGCTACATCGGCGCGCTGCCGCCGGTGTACGCCAAATTTGGCGGGGCCTACGTGGCAGTTGCGCCCGCGCCGACCGTCGAGCGCTTGGCGCGCCCCGGCGCGACCCAGTCCATCGTGATCTCGCGCTGGCCATCTTTAGCGCGCGTCAAAGAATTTTGGAATTCAAGCGACTACGCGCAAGTCAAAACGCTGCGCGAAGGCACGGGCAGCTTTACCGTGGTGGCCTTTGAGGCGCAGCCCGACGCGGTATTACCCATATCGAATGACGCAACACCCGGCATCTTGGTCATCCAGGGGGACCCCGCGGCGCTTGATCTGCAAGCACTGCTCGCCCAAGGCCCAGCCGTTGAGCTGGTCAGAGCGAATGCGGCTCAAGTGAGCGTGTTAGAGGGCAAATGGTCGCCAGCTGCGGTGTCATTGTCACTTTGGACCGACAAAGCGCAGGCGCGCAGCGCTTGGACTGCGGCGCCGTTGAGCACGTCGGCGCAAGTAGATTTGATTGAAGGCTTGAAGCTGCCCTGAAGCTGGCTAGCGCAATAACCCCGAGCGCCAGACAAACACCGCCGCTTGAGTGCGGTCATCCAGGTGCAGTTTGGTCAGCAGGTTACTGACGTGACTTTTGACGGTGGCTTCGCTGATGTTGAGCTCCATGGCAATGTCTGCGTTGCTCAAACCGCGCCCGATGAGCAGCAAAGTATCGGTTTCCCGTGGGCTCAAGCGTTGGCTCAGGCTGCCGGCTTGTGTCGCGGCAGTGAGCGCTTTGCGCGCGATTGGATCGAGCACCGGCTGGTTGCGCGCGGCTTTACGCACTGCCTCGATCAGCGCTGTGGCGCTCAATGATTTTGATAGGTAACTGAGCGCGCCCGCTTTGAGCGCGCGCGCAACCGGATGCAATTCCTCGCTGCTGGTCAACATCACCACGCGGGTTGCGGGGCTTGCGTGGGTAATCTGCGCGCAGACCAGCACGCCGTCCAAATCCGGGAGCAGCAAATCGATCAGCGCGACGTCGGGCTTAAGCTCAATGGCCAGCGCAACGGCTTGCGCCCCCGTGGCCGCCTGGCCAACCAGTTCAATATCTTTTTGCGTGCTTAAAAAAGCGCTCAGGCCCTCGCGAACCATCGCATGATCATCGGCAATCAGCAGGCGAATGGTCATCGGCGAAAGCTCAGCGTGAGCTGCGTGCCGCGCGCTAGCGGGGTGATCGTCAAGCAGCCGCCGTTGAGGCGTTGCGCGCGTTCGCGCATGTTGCGCAGGCCCTGACCGCCGATTGGGTCCCCCACAAAGCCGCGGCCGTCGTCAAGTACTGCAAGGCTCAGCGTCTCTGCCAGGCACGCGAGCCGCACCGTTAAGTGCTGCGCATTAGCGTGACGCAGCGAGTTGGTCAGCGCCTCGCTCAACACCTGCAAGACGTCTTCCTGGGCGCGCACATCCAGGGCGTCTATCGGCTCGAGATCGAGCTCAAGGCTGACCGGGGCAGCGGCACACAGCGCGCGGGCGCGCTCAGCAATGGCCAAGTTCAGCGCCCCGCCGACCGTTTCGCGCAGGTCCTCGATGGTTTCAACCAGGTCTTGTTGAATCTCGGCAAGCAGGCCTAGTGCATCGTTGAGCTGCACCCGCGCGGCCTGCGGATCGCGCGCGCTGAGGGCTTCGACCGCGCCGAGCTTGAGTCCCAGCGCGAAGGCTTTTTGCTTGACCACATCGTGCAGATCGCGCGCCAGGCGCGCTCGCTCCTCGAGCACGCGCCGTTCGCCACTTAAGCGCATCAGACCCTGCAGCTGGCCGGCCATCCCATCAAGCTGGCGCGAAAGAACGCCGAGCTCATCGCGGCTTGTATCGCCCACGGGTTCAGCGAAATTGCCTTCGCTCCAACGCGCGGCGGCGGCGCGAATGCGCGCGATTCGACGTGTCACGTAGCGCGCTAAAAACCACGAGCCGCTTAAGCCGAACAGCGTGCCGATCAGCAATAAGATTGGCCACTCGATACGCCATTGCTCCAGCGCGCGCCACCACGGCGCCTGCAAATCAAACCCAATCCACAGCGCGCCGCGCGACTCGGGGAGCGCTATTTTGGCTAAGTGTCGAAAGCGCCAGATGCTGCTCGATTCAAGCGGCTGCCAGGCGTCGGGCACGCTCGCCAAAATGGCCCCATTTGCTGCCAACAGCGCGGCGCGAACCGGCAGCGGGTCGAGCTCGTAGAGCACGTCCGCGGCCGCTTCGTGGAGCTCACCTTTTGGGTCTTGCACGCGCCGGATCAGCACAGCAAGTTCGTGCTCGGCAAGCAGTTTGAAGTGGGTTTGCCGTACATCAAGCGCCGCCAGAATCGGCAAGCTGGGACGCGCGCTGCGCTCAAGCGCGCCGTCGGCTATGCGTGACTTAAGCTCGATTAGCTCAAGCTTGAGCACCGCCGCGTCGACCAGTATCAAGGTCGGCAACGCGAGCGCCAGAAAAAACAGCGCGAGCCTTGGCAGCAGCCCGGTCACAGCGTTTTTTCTAGGCGCACGCCGTCGCCGCCGTCTTCGTAGTAGCGTTTGAGCACGCTGATCTCGTGATAGCCGCGCGCCTGATAAAGCGCCCGAGCCGCCAGATTGTCGGTGCGCACCTCCAAACGCAGCGCGCGCGCGTTGCGTGCGATCGCCATTTCTTCAAGCGCAGCGATTAGCGCGCTGGCAATGCCTCGCCCACGCGCTTGAGCCGCAACGCACAGCGAATACACACGCGCCAACTGGCTGCGCGCGCGGCGAAAAACCAGCCCATAGCCGAGCAATTGGCCGCCGTCAATCGCCACCAGCAGCGTGGCGCGCGGACTGCTCAAATGGGCGCGCAGCTGTCGCCGTGTGAGGCGATCGCCGCTGAAACTGGCCTGTTCCAGCACCAGCAGCGCGCCAAGATCATCCGGCGTCGCGACGCGCAGCACGATCACAAAATTCGCGCGTGCCGTTGATAGCTCAAATACGACCACGCCCAGTCGGTCAACACCATCAGTCGATTTCTAAAACCAATCAAAAATACGACGTGCGCAGCCAGCCAAAACCACCACGCCAAAGCGCCGGAAAATTGCAAACGGCCCACATGCACCACCGCCGCCATGCGCCCGATCGTCGCCAAATTGCCGTAGTCGCGATACACAAATGCCTTGACCGGCTGGCCCTTCAGCAAGCGCACGATTTGCCGCGCGATGTGGCTGCCCATTTGCTTGGCAGCCGGTGCCACGCCGGGCACCGCATGGCCTTTTGAGGTGACGCTGGCGAGGTCACCGCCGACAAACACATCCTCACTGCCCGGCACGCGCAGATCGCCGTTCACCTTGACGCGGCCCGCGCGATCCAGCTCCACACCCAGTAGCGCGCCCAGTGGCGACGCGGCAACGCCAGCCGCCCACAGCACGGTTTTAGCGGCGATGTGCGTGGAGCCGATCGTGAGGCCCGATGCGTCGATCGCGGTGACCGCTTGCGTGCATTTCAGCTCCACGCCCAAGCGCTCGAGCTGCTCGGCAGCGCGCGCGGACAGCGCTTCCGGAAAGCTCGACAGCACGCGCGGCCCGGCTTCCACCAGCAGCACGCGCGCCTGAGTCGGATCGATCCGACGGAACTCTTTTTTCAGCGTGTGGCGCGCTATTTCAGCAAGCGTGCCGGCCAGTTCAACGCCCGTTGGCCCGCCGCCGACGATGGCGAAAGTAAGCCAGGCCGCGCGCTGCGCCGGATCGCTCTCGCGCTCGGCGTGCTCAAAAGCACGCAGGATCTTGGTGCGAATGGCAAGCGCGTCGTCCAGCGTTTTAAGCCCCGGCGCGTGCTCGGCCCACTGATCGTGACCAAAGTAGGCGTGCGTCGCACCGCTGGCAACGATCAGGAAATCGTAGGGAATAAGCTCTGCGTCAAGCTGGATGGTTTTCGCCTTCCGATCAATCCCCTGCACTTCCCCTAGGAGCACCGTCGCATTACGTTGGCGCCGCAAAATGTGCCGCAAAGGCGCGGCAATCGCGGGTGCCGAAAGGCCAGCGGTGGCCACTTGGTAAAGCAGCGGCTGGAATAAATGATGATTTTGGCGATCCACCAAAATCACCTCAACATTGGCCCTGGCCAGCGCACGCGTGGCCCACAGGCCCGCAAATCCGCCGCCAATAATCACCACACGAGGTGTTTGCATCGTTGCTTGCTCCACTACTAGCTTGAATAAAATTGCGCACCCGGCTCGCGTGCCAGCTGCTGCTGAAGCGCAAGCGTGCGCTGGCCAATGGCCAAACGGCGTGTCCCGAGCTGGACGACAGGGCGAATCCCGCGCACGGAATTGCACATAAACACCTCGCTAGCCGAAAGCACCTCGCGGCGCGTTAATTCGGCCTCGCGCGCATCGGGCGCCAGGCGCCGCAAGATGCGCGCGCGCAAGCAACCGGCAACACCGCAGCGGTCGAGTTTCGGCGTCAACAGCTGCGCGCCGATGACCATAAATAGATTGCTGCACACGCCTTCGATCACCGTGCCACGCGAGTCGCACAGCAGACCTTCGTGGATCGTCGGGTCGGTCCATTCCGCCCGGGCTAATACTTGCTCTAGGCGGTTCAGATGCTTGACACCAGCCAGCGCCGGCTGCTCGCTTAAGCGCAAGCGACACCAGCGCAGCGTCAATCCAGCCACGTCGCGCCATGGGTCGTGCGGCCAGTCGCTCAAACTCACTCTCAAAATCGGCGGCGCGCCGCTCAAGCGCTGATACCCCGCACCCGCACGCGCGTGCACGCTCAAGCGCAGCACCGCGCGCTCCGGGCAGCGCACATCCATTGCGCACACGATGGCCTGATCAAAATCAAGCCGCGCAAGCTTTAGCGCGCGCAACCCCAAGCGCAATCGTGCGCGGTGCTCGGCTCTAAACAGCGGCTCGCCGCGCCATAGCGGCACGGTTTCAAAAAGGCCATCGGCAAAACGCGATTGGGCCTCTAATGCCACGCTTGCGTCCACTTGCACGCCGTCGATCCATGTCGCGATTAGCGCGGCCATTGCAAGTCTTCGTTAGGCTTTAGTCGCCGCGCC
>Ga0105046_10007743_pt1 | contig 16889 bp, 9 predicted proteins | sample MAT03_FD_78385 | JGI IMG/M metagenome (GOLD analysis project Ga0105046, IMG submission 78385) | Freshwater microbial communities from Lake Fryxell liftoff mats and glacier meltwater in Antarctica - MAT-03 (megahit assembly) | ecosystem: Environmental > Aquatic > Freshwater > Ice > Liftoff...
AACTGCACGCCACGCTGTCGCTGCGTCCGCCGGGCGTGGTGCCCGCATCGCCAGCGCAAGACCGTGCCGAGGCGGATGAAAGTGCGGGCGCCGGCGCTGAAGCGGCACCCGTCGTCGTTCCCGCCACCACACCGTGGGCCCGCCCGCTGCCCGACCTGAGCATCGACCGCGGTGCGACCGACCCGCTGGGCACGCTGGAGCGGCACATCAAAGGCTCGCCGCACCGCGTGCTGCTGGTGGCTGAAAGCGATGGCCGGCGCGAGAGCCTGCTGGAGTTGCTGCGCGAGCACGGCATCGCGGTGCCTTCGGTTGCAAACCTGCAAGAGTTCATCGCCAGCACGGAAAAGGTGTCCATCGCCACCAACCCGATGGCCGAAGGCTTCCATTGGCTGGAGCCCGATGCGCCCGAGGGCCCGATCAGCATCCAGTTCGTCACCGAAACCGAGCTGTTTGCCACCACGCCGCAGGCGCGCAAGCGGCGCAAGCAAGAACAGGTCAGCAGCGTTGATGCGCTGATCAAGGACCTGTCGGAGCTGAAGATCGGCGACCCGGTGGTGCACTTGAACCACGGTATCGGCCGCTACCAAGGGCTGATCAGCATCGACCTTGGCGAGGGCGCTTCCGAGTTCCTGCATCTGGAGTACGCGGACAAAGCCACGCTTTACGTGCCGGTGGCGGCCTTGCACCTGATCGGCCGTTACACCGGCGTCAGTGCCGATGAGGCACCGCTGCACAAGCTCGGTTCGCAGCAGTGGGAGAAAGCCCGCCGCAAGGCTGCCGAACAGGTGCGTGACACCGCTGCCGAGCTGTTGAACCTGTACGCCCTGCGTGCCGCCCGCGAAGGTTTCAGCCACCGCTTCAGCCCGCAGGACTACGAAGCCTTCGCCACCAGCTTCGGCTTCGAGGAAACGGCCGACCAGCGGGCCGCCATCCACGCCGTCATACAGGACATGATCAGCCCCAAGCCCATGGACCGACTGGTCTGCGGCGACGTGGGTTTCGGCAAGACAGAAGTGGCCCTGCGCGCGGCTTTTGTGGCCGTGCACGGCGGCAAGCAAGTAGCGCTGCTGGCACCCACCACGCTGCTTGCCGAGCAGCATTACCAGACGCTGGTGGACCGATTCGGCAAATGGCCGGTGAAGATTGCCGAACTGTCGCGGTTTCGCAGCCCAAAGGAAGTGAAAGTGGCCATAGAGGGCATTGCCAACGGCACGGTGGACATCGTGGTGGGCACGCACAAGCTGTTGTCCAGCGACGTGAAGTTCGCGCGCCTGGGCCTGCTGGTCGTGGACGAGGAGCACCGCTTCGGCGTGCGCCACAAGGAAGCCATGAAGGCCCTGCGCGCCGAAGTGGACGTGCTGACGCTGACCGCCACTCCGATTCCGCGCACTCTGGGCATGGCGCTGGAAGGTTTGCGCGACCTGAGCGTGATTGCCACTGCGCCGCAACGCCGGCTGGCCATCAAGACCTTTGTGCGCAACGAAGGCAACAGCGTGATCCGCGAAGCCGTGATGCGTGAGCTCAAACGCGGCGGGCAAATCTACTTCCTGCACAACGAAGTCGAGACCATCGAGAACCGCCGCCAGAAGTTGGTGGAACTGCTGCCTGAGGCGCGCATCGCCGTGGCGCACGGCCAGATGCCGGAACGACAGTTGGAAAGCGTGATGCGTGACTTCGTCGCACAACGCCACAACCTGTTGCTGTGCTCCACCATCATCGAAACCGGCATCGACGTGCCGAGCGCCAACACCATCATCATGAGCCGCGCCGACAAGTTCGGTCTGGCGCAGCTGCACCAACTGCGTGGGCGTGTCGGCCGCAGCCACCACCAAGCCTACGCGTACCTGATGGTGCCCGATGTGCAAAGTCTGACCAAGGCCGCATCGATGCGGCTGGACGCCATCCAGGCCATGGAAGAGCTGGGCAGTGGTTTTTATCTCGCCATGCACGACCTGGAAATCCGCGGCGCTGGCGAAGTGCTGGGCGAGAACCAAAGCGGCAACATGATGGAGGTGGGCTTCCAGCTCTACAACGACATGCTGAGCCAAGCCGTGCGTTCACTGAAGGCGGGTAAAGAGCCCGATCTGCTGAACCCGCTCAACGGCACCTTCGGCGCGACCACCGAGATCAACCTGCACGCGCCTGCCCTGCTGCCTGACACCTATTGCGGTGACGTGCACACGCGCTTGAACCTGTACAAGCGACTGGCCTCGGCCGAACGGCCGGACCAGATCGACGGCTTGCTCGAAGAAATCACCGACCGGTTCGGCAAGCTGCCCACACAGGGCCAGACGCTGTTCGACACGCACCGCCTGCGGGTGCTGGCCAAACCTTACGGCGTGCTGAAGATCGACGCTGGCCCGAAGCTGATGAACATCACCTTCCGCTCCAAGGCAGGTGTCGATCCGCAACGCATCATCGAGCTGGTGCAGAAGAACAGGTCCATCAAGCTGGCTGGCAACGACAAGTTGCGCATCGACCGCGAGATCAGCCTGCCTGCCGACCGGGCGCATTTCATCCGCGACCTGCTGAAGAACCTGGGGCCTGCGCGGGCCATGGACTGAATTAGAAACCCATGCCGACACCCACCGAACCCCTGACCCTGCCTGCGCTTCAGATGCAACCCGGCTTGTTCGTGCGGGGTTTCGAGCCACCGCTGGACCTGTCGCAATTCAAGCTGGTGGCCTTCGACATGGACAGCACGCTGATCAACATCGAGTGCATCGACGAGATCGCCGCCGCAGCCGGCCGCAAAGACGAAGTGGCCGCCATCACCGAGGCCGCCATGCGCGGCGAGATCAGCGACTACACCGACAGCCTGCGCCGCCGTTTGGCGCTGCTGCGCGGTGTGCCCCTGTCGGCGCTCGAAACGGTATACAGCCAACGGCTGCAGTTGAACCCGGGCGTCGAAACCTTTGTTCGCGCCTGCCAAAACGCAGGTTTGAAGACGCTGCTGATCAGTGGTGGATTCAGCTTCTTCAGCGAACGCGTCAGGCAACGCCTGCAACTCGATTTCGCGCGCGCCAACGTGCTGCAGGTGGTCGACGGCCGCCTTACCGGCGAGTTGGTGCGGCGTCCGTGGGGCGAGGTGGTCGACGGCTCCGAGAAAAAGCGCGTGCTGCTCGAAGTGGCGGAATTGATGGGCATCGACCCGGCGCAAACCATTGCTGTAGGCGACGGTGCCAACGACCTGCCGATGATGGAAGCCGCAGGCCTGTCGATTGCCTATCGGCCCAAGCCGGCCGTAGCCGCCCGCGCGATGATCACCATCGAACACGGGGGCCTGGACCGAGCGCTGTCGGCCTTTTCGAGCCGGGGCTGATCGGGCAACCAACCCTTCACCCCTTCACCTTTCAACTTCAACCGCAGGCTGCAATCAGCGTTCGTTGAACACCAGTCGCACGCGGTGCAAGTGCTCTGAGGGCGATCGGTCGAAACGCCAGCGTTCCACGGCCGCCACCACGTAGCGGACCATCGCCCGAGGCGCCGGTTGCAGGACCGACACAGCGGCCACGCTGCCGTCGGGGCGTATCGTCACTTCGAGGTTCAACTCCACCAAAGGACCCACCTGTTCGAGCACCCTTTGCGGGATGGATGGCTCGACCATCTCCAGCAACTTGGGTCGGAACACAACCGGCTCGGCGGTGTCCAGTGCTGCGGGCGGCGTGGCGCTGCCCGTAACGGGTGCGGAGACGGCTTGGGTTGGCGTTGTTACGGCTATTGCCGCTGCTGCGCTTGTTGGAAATATTGCTGCTGCGGTTGCCGCCGTGGTGGCCGCCGTAGGCAAGGGCACCACGTCCGGCACTGCTGAGGTTTCCGCCGGGACTGAAGCCTGCGCCGCCGACTGCACAGTCAAGCGTCGGTCCGTGACTGCGTTGCCGCTGCCATTGCCGTTGCCGCTGCTGGTGTTGAACCGCGCAGGCAAAGTGGCGGTCGTCGCAGGGGCGGCAGCCCGCGCGGCGGCCGGGCCGGCTGCAGCGGGCACTGGCGAGTCGCCGTCGACTGCCGTCTTGCGCCGAACCTTGCTGGCTTGCAGGATCACGCGCATCGGACTGGCTGCCTGCCGACGCGCACGCTCCATCGCTGCTGCGGCCTCGGCCTCGGCCTCGGCCTTTGGGTCAGTCTTGGTCTCGGCCGCCCATGCTGGCGCACCCATCCCGAAGAGCACCACTGCCACCCAAACGGCAAGCCTCATGGCAATCCAGGGCGGCGCAGGTCGCAAATTGCTGGCAGACCCGGTTGAAGCATGACCTTCTGGGATGGCCGGGTTGTTGAACATCGACATGAAGTGTTCTCCTGGGTCAAGGATGGCCGCTGACGGCGGGACCGCTTTGCGGGGTGCGTAAGGAGTACGGCGTCCAAAGATGTGAGGCCATTCTAGGGATCGCTCAGTGCTTGGCGACGCGGGTTTGTTCGGTACGCAACCGCTGGAGATGTAGGCGGTCAAGACTCGAGTTGCGCCCAGGCCTTGTCCAGACGCTTGGTGCTGACCGGCTGCGGCGTGCGCAGTTCTTGTGCAAACAGGCTGACCCGCAGTTCTTCCAGCAACCAGCGATATTCGTCCAGACGCGCATGCCGCGCGCCTTTGAGATCCGCCACGCGGCGCACCCAGCGCTGCTCCAAGGGTCGCAGTTCAGCCAGGCGCTGCGCGTCGCGGACCGGGTCGGCACGCAGCTTGTCCAAACGCAACACGATCGCCTTCAGGTAGCGCGGCAGATGCAACAGCACCACCCATTCGGTCTGGCTCAAAAACCGTTTGCCGACCAGGCGTTGCAGCTGCGCAGCGATATCGTCCGCCACTTCCTTCGGGGGTTTGCTGTCCTTCAGCTTCCGAGCGGCGGCGGCAAACTCGGCGAGTACGACGCCGGCTTGGCGCGCCACTTCGGCGGCGATCAAATTCAAACGCGCGCGACCTTCGTCCAAGCGCGCCTTGAAGCCGCGTTCATCGGTGGGCAGCGGGTCAGCCAAAAAGGCGCGATCCAGGGCCACGTCGATGATCTGGGATCTCAGTTCCTCCAAGGTTCCCAGCGGCATGAAAGCCCCCGCCATCTGGGTCAGACCCGGGATGTTCTTCTCCAGATACTTGAGCGGGTCCTTCAACTGCAAGGCCATCAAGCGACGCAACCCGCCGCGGTGTTTCGAGGCGGCCAACTCGGGTTCGTCGAACACCTCGATCTCGACATGCGAGCCTTTGTCCAGCAGGGCAGGAAAGCCAACCAAGGTCTGGCTGCCGCGCCGCACTTCCAGCAACTCGGGCAGTTCACCGAAGGTCCAAGCGGTGTGCTGAGAGGCGGTGGCCGGCACTGGCTGCTGTGGCAACTCGGCCTTCACGCCGCGCTCTCGACTTGGGGCGGCACCCGAAGTTCCCTTGGACGCAGCTGCAGACTCTTCCAGATTGGCCGCCGGCCGTGCAGCCGACTTCAAGACGGCCAAAGCCTGAAAGGCCGAACGCGCTTGCACGCCGAATTCGGCCTTCAGGCCGGCCAAGTCGCGGCCCATGCCGAACTGACGGCCACTTTCATCCGCGATGCGGAAATTCATGAAAAGGTGCGGGCTGAGTTGTTCCAGCTTGAAGTCGTTGCGCTGAACGGCCAGCTGTGTGCGCTCTCGGACCGCTTTCAACAGCACGTCGATCAGGTTGCCATCGGCAAATGATGTGGTCGCGCAAAACTCGGCGGCGAACTCGGGCAGGGGCACCAGTCGCGAACGGGGGCGTTGATGCAGCGTCTTCACCAGGGCCAACACTTTGGCGTGCAGCATGCCGGGCACCAACCACTCGCAGCGGTCTTCGCTGACCTGGTTCAGCGCGTAGATGGGAACGGCCACCGTGACACCGTCCTTGCTGTCGCCGGGTTCGTGCAGATAGATGGCGGCGCAGTCGATGCCGCCCAGGCGCACGGCGCGGGGAAAGCTTTCGGTGGTGATGCCTGCGGCCTCGTGGCGCATCAACTCGTCGCGGGTCAGTTGCAGCAAGTTGGGTTGCTGTTTCACCGCTTCGCGGAACCAGCGTTCCAAGGTCGCCCCGCTGAAAACGTCTTTGGGCAATTGCTGGTCATAGAAGGCGTGGATGAGTTCGTCATCCACCAGCACGTCCTGCCGACGGGCTTTGTGCTCCAGATCCTGGACCTGTCGGATCAACTTGCGGTTGTGCGCCAAAAACGGCAAACGCGTTTCCCACTCTTCACCTACCAAGGCTTCGCGTATGAAGATCTCACGTGCGGCCAGCGGGTCGATGCGCCCGAAATTCACCCGCCGGTTGTTGTAGATGACGATGCCATACAGCGTGGCGCGTTCGAGCGCCACCACTTCAGCCGCCTTCTTCTCCCAGTGCGGCTCCAGCATCTGGGTCTTCAACAAATGGCCGGCCAGCGGCGGAATCCACGTCGGTTCGATGGCCGCCAGGCCGCGGCCGAACAGGCGTGTGGTTTCCACCAGTTCGGCGGCCACCAGCCAGCGGCCGGGCTTCTTGCTGAGGTTGGCACCTGGGTGGCGCCAAAACTTGATGCCGCGCGCGCCCAGATACCAATCTTCGTCGTCGCTCTTGCAGCCGATGTTGCCCAGCAGACCTGCCAGCAGCGACAAGTGCACCTGCTCGTAGGTGGCGGGCGTGGTGTTCAGCCGCCAGCCATTTTCAGCCACCACGGTGTGCAGCTGGCTGTGAATGTCGCGCCACTCGCGCACGCGGCGCGGGCTGATGAAGCTGTCGCGCAGTCGCTGTTCCTGCTGTCGATTCGTCAGCTTGTGGGTGTCGACGCGGGCTTCCTTCTGCTCTGCGTGGCCGTGGGTGCCGCGGCCTTCTTCGATCCACTTCCACAGCTTCAACGTGCCCATGAATTCAGAGCGCTCGTCGTCGAAGGGCTGATGCCGCTGGTCGGCTGTCTGCGCCTGCTCTTGCGGGCGGTCTCGCGCGTCTTGCCCGCTGAGGGCCGACGCGATGATCAACACCTCGCTCAGCGCCTGGTTCTTGCGTGCCTCCAAGATCATGCGGCCCACGCGCGGGTCGAGCGGCAGGCGCGACAGTTCGTCGCCGATGGGGGTGAGCTCGTTGTCTTCGTCGACCGCGCCCAACTCGGCCAGCAGCGCGTAGCCGTCGGCAATGGCCTTCTTCGGCGGCGGCTCGATGAACGGAAAGTCGTCGACCACGCCCAGGCGCAGCGCCTTCATGCGCAAGATCACGCCGGCCAGGCTGCTGCGCAAGATTTCGGGGTCGGTGAAACGCGGTCGGCCCTTGAAGTCGTCCTCGCCATACAGCCGGATGCAGATGCCGTTGGCCACCCGACCGCAACGCCCGGCGCGCTGTTGTGCGGCAGCTTGGCTGACGGGCTCGATCTGCAGCTGTTCGACCTTGTTGCGCCATGAATAGCGCTTCACGCGTGCCGTGCCGGCGTCGATGACGTAGCGAATACCCGGCACGGTCAGCGAGGTTTCGGCCACGTTGGTGGCCAGAACGATGCGGCGGCCGTTGCCCGCTTCGAACACGCGGTCTTGTTCCTGCGGGCTCAGGCGCGCAAACAGCGGCAGGATCTCTGGTTGCGGGCCCCCCTTGTTGTGTTGCAGCACGTGCCGTCGCAAGTGGTCGGCAGCGTCGCGGATCTCGCGCTCACCCGGCAGGAACACCAGGATGTCTCCCGTGCCTTCGCGCCAGAGTTCGTCCACCGCTTCGGCCATCGCGTTGTCGATGTCGAACTCGCGGCTTTCCTCGTAGGGTCGCCAGCGTTGTTCCACGGGAAACAAACGCCCCGAGACCATGATCACCGGCGCGGGCCCGCGGATGCTGGCGAAGTGCTGCGCGAAGCGGTCGGCGTCGATGGTGGCCGACGTGACGATGACCTTCAGGTCAGGCCGGCGCGGCAGCAGTTGGCGCAAGTAACCCAGCAGGAAATCGATGTTCAGGCTGCGTTCGTGCGCCTCATCGATGATCAAGGTGTCGTAGGCCCGCAGCAGCGGATCGCGCTCGGTTTCCGCCAGCAAGATGCCATCGGTCATCAGCTTCACGCTGGCACCGGGCTGCAGGCGGTCCTGGAAGCGCACTTTGTAGCCCACCACTTCGCCTAGCGGGCTTTCCAGCTCGTCGGCAATGCGCTTGGCCACACTGCTGGCGGCAATCCGCCTGGGCTGCGTGTGTCCGATCAGCCCTTTGCCACCCGCACCCAGACCACGGCCGAGCTCCAGGCAGATCTTGGGCAGCTGCGTGGTCTTGCCCGAGCCCGTTTCGCCGCAGACGATGACGACCGGGTTGTCGTGGATCGCGCGTGCGATTTCCTCGCGCCGACTGGAAACCGGCAGCGACTCGGGATAACGAATGGGGGGGATGGGGGTCGCCGGAATCGGCGGCCCGTTGCGAGACGGCTTCACGGGGCGCGGATTATGTCCGCTGAACGCGCCACCTCGGTTCCTGGCAGCGTCGCTGCTGCCGCTCGAACAGCGCTGCACCTGCAGGGCAGAAGGCAGAGCGGCACAGATGCTGCGTCACAATCGGCGCACTTGTCCATACCGCCTATGAGCCTCGTTTTCCCCCATACATTCGTACCCTGGTTCCGCGCCGTCGCACCGTATATCCATGCCTACCGCGGCAAGACCTTCGTGATCGCGCTGGCTGGTGAGGCCATCGCTGCGGGCAAGCTCAACACCTTCGTGCAGGACTTGTCGATCCTGCACGCCATGGGCATCAAGCTCGTGCTGGTGCACGGCTTTCGACCCCAAGTTACTGAGCAGTTGGCGGCCAAGGGCCATGTTTCGCGCTATTCGCGGGGTATCCGCATCACCGACCCCGTGGCGCTGGACGCGGCGCAGGAAGCGGCCGGGCAATTGCGCTTCGAGATCGAGGCGGCTTTTTCGCAGGGTTTGCCCAATACGCCGATGGCCAATGCCACGGTGCGGGTGGTCTCGGGCAACTTCCTGACTGCGCGGCCCGTGGGCATCGTGGATGGCGTGGATTTCATCCACAGCGGGCTGGTGCGGCGCGTGGATTCAGCCGCCATTCAGCGCGCCATCGAGACCGGTGCCTTGGTGTTGCTGAGTCCTTTCGGTTTTTCGCCTACGGGTGAAGCGTTCAACCTCACCATGGAAGACGTTGCCACCGCTGCAGCCATCGCCTTGCAGGCCGACAAACTCGTTTTCATGAGCGAGATTCCTGGCATCAGGGAAAGCGCACACGACCCCGACAGCGCCATCGACACCGAGCTGGCCTTGGCCGATGCCAAGCGTCTGCTCGCAGCCCTGCCAGCGCCCACCCAACCCACCGACGCAGCCTTCTACCTGCAGCATTGTGTAAAGGCATGCGAGGGCGGGGTAGAACGCTCGCACATCCTTCCCTTCACCACAGACGGCGCGTTGCTGCTTGAGGTGTTCACCCACGACGGAGTCGGCACGATGGTCGTCGACGAAAAGCTCGAGAGCCTGCGCGAGGCCACGTCAGACGACGTAGGCGGTATCCTGCAATTGATCGAACCATTCGAACGCGACGGCACGCTGGTGCGCCGCGAGCGCACCGAGATCGAACGCGACATCGACTACTACAGCGTCGTCGAACACGACGGCATCATCTTTGGATGCGCCGCGCTCTATCCTTATCCCGAGGCAAGAACAGCAGAGATGGCGGCCTTGACGGTTTCACCGATGTCTCAAGGACAGGGTGACGGTGAAAGGCTCTTGAAACGTGTCGAGCAGCGGGCGCGGACTGCGGGGCTGGATAGCATCTTCGTACTGACCACGCGCACGATGCACTGGTTCATCAAACGCGGGTTCACATCCGTCGATCCCGAGTGGCTGCCGGAGGGCCGCAAACGCAAATACAACTGGGACCGCCGTTCTCAGGTGATGGTGAAGAAACTCTAACTGGCGGGTCTCGCCTTGACTGGCGCGACGGCATCCGCATCCCCTTAATCAGCCGCAGTCGGTCGTCCATTGCCCTGCGGTTTGGCTATCGACACTGGAGGTTTTCATGACACGAATGATTCAATGCAGCTACCTGAAGAAAGAGGCCGAGGGTTTGGGCTTCTCACCCTACCCAGGTGAGTTGGGCAAGCGCATCTACGACAACATTAGCAAGGAAGCGTTTGAGCTTTGGAAGAAGCACCAAACCATGCTGGTGAACGAAAATCGCCTGAATCTGGCTGATGCGCGAGCCCGGCAATATTTGGCTCGCCAGATGGAGCAATTTTTCTTTAGTGGCAACGTCGACCAGCCTGCCGGGTATGTCCCGCCTGCAAATTGAATGTCGGGCTCGACTTCAATCAGGGTTCGTGTGAATGGCTGCGATTCGGAGTATTGGCTTATATTTCGGTTCCCCTAATTTTAAGGATTCCATCGTGTCGACATCCGTTCTCAGCGAACTCCTGGCCCAGAAGGCCGCACTTGAAAAGCAAATTGCAGATGTTCAGCGCGAAGACCGCACCGAAGCGGTGGCCAAAGTGCGTGCTTTGATGTCGCAATATGGCCTCACCCTCGCAGATATTGGCAGCAAGGCCCCGCCGATGCCTAAGAAAACGTCTTCGAAGGTCGCAGCCAAGTACCACAACCCCTCCACGGGAGACTCGTGGTCGGGTCGCGGCCTCAAGCCCAAGTGGTTGAGTGCAGCTTTGGCATCCGGCCGCGACATCTCCGAGTTCGCGGTCTGAGCATGATCAGGGCGCTTCGGAACCGTGAACATGAACCATGCGCCCTGCCGGTGTCTCCGGTATCCCGCACTCTCGAGCGCTCGAGCGCCAGAAAGGTGCCATTTTCGAAGGACAGTCGCAAGCCTCGAGCACCTGATTTCTGATGCCCAGCAGCCCCATTGAGCCGCCGAAGTCAGACGCTGCCAAGCAGTTCGCCCCGTCGGCGGCGCAGGCCGGGATCTTTGCGGATCTGAGCTCCCCAGCGGGGATTCCGAGGTTGCTGGATCTGCTTGGCGGCCACGCGACCCTGCGCGTGTTGGTTGCCGGCGGTCTGGGTTTCCTTTTGGCTGTCTTGGGGGATCTGTGTTTCTCGCTCTCGCCCTGGAATGCTTTGGCATTGCCGGGTGGACTTGCGGTGGCCGTGATCTGGCGCTGGGGACCCGCATCCTTGGTGGGCGTCTGCGTAGGCTTGGCGCTTGCATTGCTTTGGCTGCAGTGGACGCCTGGCACCGCACTCGTTGCTTCGCTAGGAATAGCCGGCGCCGCCTTGACGGCCCGGGCGTGCCTGTCCCGACTCCGATTCGACTACCGACTCGAACGGGCTGGTGATCTTTTGGCTTTGGGTACCACCATCGTGGCGGCTGCCGCCCTCCCGCTGGCCGCAGCCGCGGCGATCTGGCTGGCTGTATTGCGCAAGAGTGGGCCTGCCGCAGTCGATCATCTGGCCTCCGGTTGGTTGGTGATGAGCCTGGGCATGCTGTTGACGGCGGTCTTGCTGTTTGCTTTCGAACGCAGCCTGTTGCTGGCTGCTCAACGAGGCACGCCGTCGATGCGCACCTTGACGGGTGGCCTGGTCATCTTGTTGCTGCTGGTTGTGTTGTCGTTGGCCACCCCGGCGTATCCCGGCATGGCGGCGATAGCGCTTTTCGCGCCCCATGTTGTGGTGATTGGTTTGGTCTTGCGTGGCCAGTTTTCGCTGGCCTCGATGGCGCTTTTTGCCGCAGGGCTGCTGGTCACCTTCACCAGCAGCGGAACGGCGGACCTTTTGGGGCCGGTACTCAGTCAGAAGCCAGCGCTGGCAGCTTGGATGGGTTCGGCCCTGCTGTTGATGCTGTTTACACACGCCACGATGGTCGAGTGGCGTGGCCGTTCCCAGCGATGGGAGTGGGCCTTGGATGGCTCGAGACTGGGCGTGGCCGATTGGCACCTGCAAAGCGAGCACAGCTTCGCTTCGTCCGCCTGGCGCGCCATGACGGGCCACGTCGGCAAAGCCTGGACGCCCGCGGCGTGGTTGTCAGTGGTGCACCCGGAAGACCGTACCGCAGTCAACCAAGCCATCGGCACCTTGACTTCTGGCGAGGTCGGTCGAAGTACCTTGGAGTGGCGCACGCCCGTCATCGGCGGCTGGCGCTGGCTTGAAGTGACGATGATGGTGATCGAGCGCGATCCATCCGGTGCCCCGCTGCGCTTGCTGGCGACCCTGGCCGACGTGCAAGAACGCCGCGACTCCGAAGAACGTCAATTGATGTCGGTCAGTCTCTTTCAGCATCTGCACGAAGGACTGCTGATCACCGACGCCGATCTGCGGGTCCTGGACGTCAACGCGGCCTACCTCCAGATTTTGGGTGTCACGCGCGAAGAGATCATGGGAACCGTGCCTTCTCTCCTGCGTCCAGCACCTTCCGACCCTGTGGCGCGGCAACAGCGGGCGACGATGTGGGCCACCCTGCGAGACGCCGGCAGTTGGCGCGGCGAGTTGATGGAATTGCGCCGCAATGGCAGGTCGTGCACCCTGCAGACGACGATCTCCACCGTGCGCGGCCCCACGCAAGACCTGCGCTACCACGTGCTGGTGATCTCTGACATCACCGAGCAGCATTTGCAACGTGAGCAACTTGAAAGACAGGCGCACTTCGACGAGTTGACTCGGCTGCCGAATCGCACGCGCCTGTCGCAACTGCTGGATGACGCGATGCAGGCCGCCGATCGCGACGGCTACCTGCTCGTGGTCTGCTATCTCGACCTGGACCGTTTCAAGCCCGTCAACGACCGCTACGGCCATGCCGCTGGCGACCGCCTGCTTTCGGACCTGGCTGGCCGCTTGCGCACCGCCTTGCGCAGCCGCGAGCAGTGGACCGATTCCGCGGCCCGACTTGGCGGCGATGAGTTCGTGCTTCTGTTGCGGGCCGGCACGCTCGAAGAAGCACGCCTGGCGGTCGAGCGGGTGCTGCGCGTGGTGTCCATGCCTTACCTCATCGATGCCACCAACGAAGCCGTACAGATCACGGCCAGCATGGGTGCCACCGTCTACCCCATCGATCGCAGCGACGCCGACACCTTGCTGCGCCATGCCGACAACGCCATGTATGGCGCCAAGCAATCGGGACGCAACGGCTACTTGTTCTTCGACCCCGAACACCGCCGCCGCACCGAGCAACGCGTCATGGCTATCGGGCGCATCCAGGAGGCCCTGGATCAGCAGGAATTCCTGCTGCACTACCAGCCCAAGGTCGACATGAAGTCGGGTCGTGTGCTCGGCTTCGAAGCCTTGCTGCGTTGGGAGCATCCAGAGCAAGGCCTGATTGCGCCGCTGGAGTTCTTGCCGCTGATCGAAAACACCGGTCTATCGTCGCGTGTGGGCGACTGGGTCATCTCTCAAGCTCTCGAACATCTTTCTCAATGGCGACGCAAGGGTCTTGACTTTTCGGTCAGCGTGAATGTGTCGGCGCGCCACTTGCAAGAGCCCGATTTTGCGATGCGTTTGTCGGAATTGCTGGCGCGCCACCCCGAACCCCTGGCCACGAGGCTGGAACTGGAGATGCTGGAAACCGCCGCACACGCTGACATCGAGGCCACGTCTGCCTTGGTGGCGCGCTGCCAGGGCATCGGCGTGAAGTTTGCGCTGGACGATTTCGGCACCGGCTACTCCACCCTCACCTACTTGAAACGTTTGCCCGTGGACGTGCTCAAGATCGACCGCAGTTTTGTGCATCACATGCTCGACGACACACAAGATCTCGCCATCGTCGAAGGCGTCATCAGCTTGGCGCGCACCTTCGGCTGTACCGTTGTTGCCGAAGGTGTCGAGTTCCCCGCACAAGCCCGTACGCTGCTGGAGTTGGGCTGCGAAATCGGCCAGGGCACAGGCATCGCCGCACCCATGCCGGCGGCAGAGGTGGCGCAATGGGTGCGCGAGTACCGCGGCATGTTCGCACTGTCCCCTGCCGAAGGGGCACCGCCTGAGCCCAGGCTAGCCTGAAGGGTGCTGCCATCGTTTCGAAGGCGGCCTTGCGTCTGGGTGCCTGCCTCTGCTGCATCGGTGCCGACTAGACTGAAACTGTGATCCCCGCCGGTTTTCTCCAGGAACTGCTTTCCCGCGTCGATATCGTGGACGTTGTCGGCCGCCACGTCGAGCTCAAGCGCGGCGGTGCCAACTTCATGGGCCTTTGCCCATTCCACGGAGAAAAATCACCCAGCTTCTCCGTGGCACCCGCCAAGCAGTTCTATTACTGCTTCGGCTGCGGCGCGAGCGGCGATGCCATCCGGTTCCTCACCGAGCACCTGGGTTTGAGTTTCGTCGAAGCGGTGCGCGACCTTGCACAGGGCGTCGGCCTCGCGGTTCCCGAAGAGCAGGTCAGTCCCGAGGAACGAGAACGCCGCGACACCTTGCGCGATCGTCGGCAATCGCTCGGCGAGGTCCTGAGCCGCGCAGCGGACTTTTACCGCACCCAATTGCGGAGCACGCCCAAGGCAATCGAGTACTTGAAAAAGCGTGGTTTGACAGGTGCCATCGCCGCCCGATTCGGGCTTGGCTATGCGCCGGCAGGCTGGAAAACGCTTGCTGGCGTTTTTGCGCGATACGACGACCCCCTGCTCGAGGAAGCCGGCCTGGTGCGCTTGCGCGACCAGGACGAGGACCACGCACCGCACGACGCCACAAAGAAGGAGGCGGGTGGTGAAGACCGAGGCCGCTACGACTGGTTTCGTGATCGCGTGATGTTTCCGATTCGATCTGTCGACGGCAAGGTGATCGGCTTCGGTGGCCGGGTGTTGGACGACAGCAAACCCAAGTACATGAACTCGCCGGAAACGCCAGTTTTCAGCAAGGGGCGCGAGTTGTATGGTTTATTCGAAGCGAGGCAGGCACTGCGCGACTGCGGATACGCTCTGGTGGTCGAAGGCTACATGGACGTCGTCGCCCTGACACAGAGTGGCTTCGCCAACGCCGTCGCCACGCTGGGCACAGCTTGCACCGCCGAGCACGTCCAGAAGTTGTTTCGCTTCACCGACAACGTGGTCTTCAGCTTTGACGGCGACGCCGCGGGCCGCCGAGCTGCCACCCGCGCCTTGGAAGCCTCTCTGCCCCACGCCAGCGATCTGCGCACGGTGCGCTTCCTGTTTCTGCCGACCGAGCACGACCCCGACAGCTACGTGCGCGAACTCGGGCCCGAAGCTTTCGAGCAGCAGGTCGCCAAGGCCGTGCCCTTGTCGCGGCAACTGGTGGCTCAAGCCAGCGAGGAAGCCGACCTGGAAACAGCCGAGGGTCGATCCCGCATGCTGGCGCAGGCCAAGCCACTTTGGATGGCCCTGCCCGACGGCGCGCTCAAGCGACAACTGCTGCCTGAACTGGCACGCCAAGCGCAGCTGGAGGCAGCCGATCTCGCCTCGCTGTGGGGCACCGCCTCGGCGGGCGGCCCTGTTGCTGGGGCATCTCTGCCGCGGCGTCCGCCTCAGGGCCAACTTGCCGCTGCGGCATCATTCAAGCGGGCAGGACGCCGCGCACCAGCAGGGTCGGCTGACTTGGCGATTCGCCTCTTGCTTCGGCACAGCGACTGGTGGGAACGCTTGACCCAGGATGACCAAGCCCTTCTGCACGAACTGGGCGGCACCCATGGCGCGGTCGTGGCTTGGCTGGAGCGCCAGTTGACGGAGCAAGGTCCTTTGACCTGGGCTGCGCTCGATCCGCTGCTGGCGGCCGAAGCGTGGCAGGCAGAGGCCTTGGCTTGGGTCGACGCCGCAGCGCCGGACGAAGTCCAGCATTTCGACGACCTGACGCGCGTGATTCATCGACTCTGGGTCGCGCAGTTGCGCGAAGACCTGGGCGAATTGATCGCGCAAGGTGATATCACCCGTGAACACCTCGACCGAATCGGTGCTTTGCAGGCGCGGATCAAAGACCATCTGCTGGCCGAGCGGGCATTGAGCGCCTCGGCGCGAGGGTAAAGCCAGCGCGCACTTGACCCGACTTGCCTGCTGAAAAGAGGGCTTCATGGGTATAATCCACGGTTTGTCGCCGCGGCAAGTCTCTCTAGCCTCGCTGAATCTTCAGATGAGTTGGCTTCGAGTGCGCTTTTCAAGTGCAACGGCAGCCCTAAAGCCGGGAGACGCGCCCGGCGAAAAAAGCCAGGATCGTTCAGACCCGACCATGAGCCCTGATCGCGTACTCGAATACCTCAAGCGAGGCGACACCGGTCAGATGTTTTTATCGAGCTTTGGATGTTCTGCATAGGCTGCCCGCGCGATAAGTTCAAGTGAACTTGCCGATTCGATATGCCCGAGTAGGCCTGCATGGTGCCCTGTGCCCGTGCGGTGCTTTTTACCCAGCCACCCGTCCACACCGGCAGCAGGGTAGGTGCATGTCACGTGACGACCACTTCTGCCCAAGGAATTGCATGACCGCCAAGAAGCCTGCCGCCAAGCCCGATACGCAAACTACTACGGATGCGCTGCCTGTCAAGGCCGCAAAGACCGCGACCAAGGCCGTGGCGGCCGAAGGCAAGCCCGCCAAGGGTGCAGCCAAGGCGCTGAGCGCGCAGCCCGAGGCCAAGGCCAAGGCGGCCCCGAAGACTCCTAAGGCGGGCAAGAAAACCACTGAGGCGAAGAAGGCCGAACCAGTCGAGGAACTCGACTTGGCCGAGATCGAAGCAGACCTCGAGGGCGAAATCGAAGCGGAGGTCGAAACGGAAGTCGAGGCGGTGGCCGGGTCCGATTCAGAGGGCGAGAAAGTCGTCAAAGCGAAACCGTTGCGCATGAAGGTGTCGCGGGCTAAAGAGCGCGCGCTGATGCGAGAGTTCGGCCTGGAAGAAACGACACTCACGGAAGAAGAAGCCGCCAAACGCCGCCAGGAGTTGAAAACGCTCATCAAGATGGGCAAGACGCGCGGCTTCCTGACACACCAGGAAATCAACGACCACCTGCCCGAGAAGCTGATCAACGACGAGATCCTCGAAGCCATCATCAGCATGCTCAATGACATGGGCATCGCGGTTTACGAACAGGCCCCCGACGCGG
>Ga0105046_10007744_pt1 | contig 16889 bp, 11 predicted proteins | sample MAT03_FD_78385 | JGI IMG/M metagenome (GOLD analysis project Ga0105046, IMG submission 78385) | Freshwater microbial communities from Lake Fryxell liftoff mats and glacier meltwater in Antarctica - MAT-03 (megahit assembly) | ecosystem: Environmental > Aquatic > Freshwater > Ice > Liftoff...
CCGCCGCTACACCTGTCTCGGTTCAGGCTTCGCCAGCTTGCGAATTGCCTTCGGCGACCTGGGGTGCACCGCGTAAGGCCGGCGGCTGCTTCACGGACAGCCTGGAATCCACCCGCCACGGCCACGAGCCGCGCGTCACCGAGGGCGCGTTGGGCCGACTCCGCGGGATCGGCGCTGGAAACGGGTCGGTCGCGCAGGGCAAGACCCAGGAGTTGTACGATCTGATCCGCGAAGGTCGCGCCGTGGCGAATCAGCGAATCGGTAGGCAGCGACTCGAGGGATGTCAAATAGCTCGCGATGACGCCACCCAGATTGGCGGCTCCGCCAATGCGTTCGATGGTCTCGAAGGGGTGGCCCGACAACGCACTGACGAGACGTTCTCGCGGCAGCCTCACGCTCAGGGTGCGGCAATCACCCCGCAGGATTTCAGCGTGGTTCGGGCGCGTGAGATCGACCAGGGCGAGGTCGCCTCGACGCGCGACGAATTCCTGCTTGCCATGTGAATAGCCAACAGTCCCGTGGCGATGCGAGACCAGCAAGACGTGACTCTTGCGTGTGCGCGCGACTTCCTTGGGCCCGAAATCGACGCCCTACGGGCTTGCCACCTGGCGAATCAAGACCGCCTCGCCGAGCAGTGCGCAATCGACATGTGCGCGGAAATCGCCATCGCTCAAGTTCTTTGGCGCGAAGGCCCAGCCACCGTTGGCCATCGTATCCTCGGCCCAAACACACGTCCCGTTGTCTCGTCGGCGCCCTCCGTCCGCCACCCCGTCGGCGCCGCGAAGTCGCCGCCCGTGCAAGCCATGAAGGGCACGTCGACGCTCTCGCGCGGGACGGCCAAGGAGGAGGGTTTCGCGGCGCAAGAGGCAGCGCTTCGTCCGGGCGGCGCGCTTGACGTGCAGCGCACGCCGGCTACGCAAGCGGGCTTGCCGAGCACTGGAGGAGGCGGCGGCGGTGGTGCACCCGCGCAACTATTTAGCGCACCCGTGCAGTGCCTCGTTGAGGAAGGGGCTACCTTGGTCAACGACGACGGGGGGGCTGTCTTCATCGACGACGGGGATGGCGGCGGCACCTTCGTGACGCAGATCGACCCGACAGGGAACCACGGGGTGGCGCCGTCGTCGGAGACGCAGACTGAGCAGTTGCGGTGGGACCCGCTGCAGGGAGCCCCGCAGCAAGGCGAACAGCCCAAGCAAGGCCCGCAAAAGCAAGGTGCCGCGCCGCAGCAAGGCGCGCCGCAGCAAGGCACCCAGCCCAAGCAAGGCCCGCAACAGCAAGGCACCCAGCCGGTCGCGACGCCGACGCCGGTTTCGGATGTCGACGACGCCCCGCTAGCCATGGAACCGCAGCAAGGCGCGCCGAAGACTCGACCGCCCCCTGGCGCACCTTCATCCAATAACGGACTCCTCGGACTCCTCGGACTCCTCGGACTCCTCGGACTCCTCGGACTCCTCGGACTCCTCGGACTCCTCGGACTCCTCGGACTCCTCAGCCATATCAACCCGGTGGAGCCGGGCGCGACGACCGGCAGGTCGGAGGACATCAAGCCCACCCAGGACGGCCCGCCGCAGCAAGGCCCGCCACCGATGACGCCACCGCAGCATGGCCCGCGGATGCATGGCCCGCGGATGCATGGCCCGCGAAAGCAGGCGGAGCCCGCCGCGAAGGCGCGCCGGCGCCAAAAGCAAGGCTGAGGGTGAGACCTACACCTCGGGTCTCGCGAGCGGTGCCAAGGGCAAGGTGGGCGCCGAGGTCGCCGCGCGCGCCGGGGGCGAAGTCGAAGGCAACAGCGCGGTGGACGTCGGCGGCGTGACACTCTTGGGGATAAAGGGCAAAGCCGGCGGCAAGAGCGAGGCCCGCGCCGGCGGCAATGCCGAGGGCGAGGCCAAGGCGGGCCCCGGCGGGGTATCCGCCAAGGGATCCATCGGCGGCGAGGCGATGGCGCGCGTGAGCGGCGAGGCGATGGCACAGGGTACCGTGGCCGGCGTGCACTCTAGGTCAGAAGCCAAAGGTAGCCTCGCTGTCGGGGGCGAACTCGGCGCAAACGGCGAGATCGGGGTCAGGGCTGGAAACATCGGGGCGACCGGGTCGGCCAAGGCGTTCGCGGGCGTACAGGCCGAGGGCTCGGTCGGCCTAGGCATCGGCTTCCTCGGGGTCGACGTGTTCACCTCGACCCTCACCGCTGGCGTCTCAGCAGGTGTGGGCGGGGGCATCGGTGGCGGCATCCAAGTCAAGGACGGCGTCATCATCATCAGCCTGGAGGCGCTCGCCTCGTTGGGTGTCGGCGGCAGCCTTGGGGGCAAGGTCAGCATCGACCTGATGGCACCGTTCAAGAGTCGCAGCAGGCGATCGGCACAGCCATGAGTGCCGCGATGAAGGGAGCCGCCAATCCGGCCCAGATGATCAAGGCGATCCTGGAGGGTGCGAGCCAGGCGATCGCCGGGCTCGTCAAGGCGGGAATCGGCGGAGCGGCCGAAGTCGCCAGGAGCGTGATGAGCGCGGCGAGCAACGCCATCATGTCGATCGTGCGCATCGTCGTCGATATCGTGAAGGCGGTGCTCGCCGGACGTAAGCCGGACATGTCGGGCGGCTACGACAGCCAGGCACAGATGTTCGACGCGATGTTCGGACAGAAAACGCGCGACCTCAAAGCGCAGATCGAAAAGTCAAGACCACGCGCCTCGGCGAGGCGTCGGCCGCCATCCAGGGCGGGCTCATGACGCTCGGCAGCGAGTTCGTGGCGGCGGCGGGCGGCGGGCTCGCGGGCGCCCAGAAGAAGAGCCAGCAGGCCAAGGAGATCGTATCCAAGGTCGCGTCGAAACCGATCGAGCATGCCGACGGCAGCGTCACGAAAGCCAACCCGAAGGCCGTGGCCGACGTGACCGAGGTGAACGGGGTGGTCGGACAAATGGCGGGCAAGGCCCAGGACGGAAAGGGCGTGCTCGCGGCGGCGGGCTCCAAGGGCGCGAGCCTCGTCGGGAGCGCCGGCAGCGGCATGGACCAGCAGGGCAGCCAGGCGATCCAAGGCATGGAGCAGGCCTACCGGGGCCCCAAGGCCGAGCAGGACCAGCAGGTCAGCGCCAAGAAATCCGAGGGCGAGCAGAAGTGGAACGGCGCCAAGAATCGGCCCGACAAGGCCGAGCAGGCCGAGAAGGTCAGCGCCAAGAAAGCCGAGCGCGAGGAGCGCTGGAACAACGTCAAGAGCCGGCGGTAGCGTTGGGCGATCGTCGGGCCGTTGGGCGAGTCTGTTCGCTCATCGGGCCGGCGTGACGCGGCGACGTCGGCGAGTGGCGTGGGCTGACCGTGTAGGCGAGGGACGTGTCGAAGAAGCCGTTGAGCTTCACCTGGGGCTGGGCCCGGGCCGAGCCGAGCGCGATGGCGCTGAGCGAGCCGCGGCGGTCGTGAGTTGAAGGGTAGACTCAGCGGGCGTAGACGCCAGTCGCTGACCAGACGGCACCCGGCCCACCCGCGAGGCCGATGGGCGGCACCGTCACCGCGACTTCGGCGCCGTTCACCTTGAAGACGACCTTGCCGCCCTTCGCCTCGACCCCCTGCTGCTGGAACGGGGTCATCTGCGCGGGCGCGCGATTGATGAGGTAGGCGTCGCCGATGTCGGTCATCTCGACCTCGAAGAGGGTGTCGCCGACCTTGACGCGCGCGCTCGCCTTCTTCTCGGCGGCATCGAACTTGACCTCGATCTCGGCGACCGTGGCGGGCGCCTTTTCGAACGGGGTGGCGACGAAGATCTTGGGACCGAAGTAGGCGCCGACGTTCGCGTCGGTCGACACGAAGCCGGCGACCACCGGGTTCTTGTCCATCTCCGGCTGATAGAGAATCATGCCCGAGGCCGCCGAGCCGAGCGGGGTGTGAACCATGCGGCCGATATGGAAGACCACGTTCGGCGTCTGGAGCCCTTCCTTCGTCATAGCGACGAAGTCGATGCCGCCCTCCCAGCTCATCCAGTCGGCCACCGCCGGATGGGTTGGCGCGGGCGGCGCGGACGGGGGCTCGGCCGGCTCTGCATCGGGCTCGTCGGCGCCCTGCTTCTGCGCGTCAGTGGCCTTCGGGGCCTCGCCATCGGCGGGCTTTGCGGCGACGTCGTCGGCAGGCACGGCGGGCGTCAGCGAGTCCGCCTCCAAGACCTTGGTCGGCTGGGTGGCGGGCGTGGGTTCGATGGACTTGTTGCCGCAGGCGGCGACGACGAGTGAGAACGACGCGGCGATCAGGACCAGACGCATGAGAGACCTCGCAAGAGAGGGCGTCGAGCGCCCGGGGGAGGCGCTGGAGACGCTTGCTGTGGGACACATTGAAGGAGAAGCGTCGCGACGCTAATCCGCGCACGACTGCTGTCAATGCGACGCCGTCGCGCTTACGGCCTGTCGCCGCGCCACGTCACCCGTGACAACGTCCATGTGAGCGTGCAAGGTGCGCACAGGAATGGGCGGACATCGGCGAGGCAGGCGGCTGTGACGACGTGGGATCTGAAGGGACGGGTCGCGCTGGTGACCGGCGCCAGCACGGGCATCGGCAAGGAATTGGCGTTGGTGCTGGCAGGGCGCGGCATGCACCTGGCGTTGGGCGCGCGGGGCAAGGACGAGCTCGCGGCGGCGGCGGCCGAGTGTCGCGCCAAAGGCGTGCGGGCCGTGCCGATTCCGGTCGACGTGGCGGTGCCCGCGCAGTGCAAGGCCTTCGTCGAGCGCGCGGTCGCGGAGCTCGGCGGCATTGATATGGTCGTCAACAACGCCGGTATCGGCATGTGGGCGCGCTTTCAGGACATGACCGATCTCGCCGTGTTCGAGCGGCTGATGCAGGTGAACTACCTTGGCGCGGTCCATGTGACGCACGCGGCGTTGCCGCATGTGCTGGCGCGCAAGGGGCTCCTGGTCGCGGTGTCGTCGCTGACTGGCAAGACCGGCGTGCCGACGCGCAGCGGTTATGCCGCGAGCAAGCACGCGTTGCAGGGCTTCTTCGATTCGATCCGCATCGAGCTCGCCGACCAGGGCGTCGACGTGCTGGTCGTGTCGCCGGGCTTCGTCGCGACCGACATCCGCCAGCGCGGCTTCGGGGCCGACGGCACGCCGCATGGGCAGAGCCCACGCGATGAAGAGAAGCAGACCATGTCGATCGAGGAATGCGTGCGCATCATCACGCGTGCGATCGAGCGCCGTGAGCGTGAGGTCGTGATGACGACGCGCGCGAAGCTCGGCATGTGGTTGAAGCTCGTGGCGCCGGGGGCGGTTGACAAGATTGCCGCGCGCGCCGTGAAGACGCGCGAGACGCATGAGGGGTGAATGTTGGCTGACAAGCCCGAGAAGTACGACAAGCTCTTCAAGGCGATCCAGAAGAAGGCGACGCCGCAGGTGTGGTCGAACGGCGTGTCGCTCGCGCGCGACAAGAGGCTCGTCAAGGAGTCGGAGGACGCGGACTCGGTCTCGTTCGTGGTGCTCGCGGGCGGGCGCGGAAAGTCGTTGGAGGTCCAGCTCTTCTCCGAGGAGCTCGAGTGGCAGTGCGACTGCCCGAGCCCGGCTGACGTGTGCGAGCATGTCGCGGCGGCGATCATCACGTTGCATGCGGCCGACAAGAGTGGCGAAGAAGTGCCGACGCATCGCGCCGAGATAGCCCGGCTTGCCTACCGCTTCTACGATGAGGATGGCGTGTTGGCCTTCGAGCGCGTGCGCACCCAGGAAGGTGCGCGCGAGGTGCCGCACATGTCGCTCCTGCGGGAGCGGGCATCGTTTGGGGCGCCGACGATCATGGAGGCGACCGGCGACCTCGATGTCGACCTGGCGATGGGCACCTGGCGGCGGGGCAAGGTGCCGCGCACCGAGATGGCGAAGCTCCTGGCGGCGCTCGTGAAGTGCGGCGGGGACCGGATTAGCTACGAGCGGCAGCCGGTGCAGGTGTCCTTGCGGGCGGTGATGCCGCAGCTGCTGGTCGAGGACGCGGGGCGTGGGTTCTTCGCGCGTCTCGTCGGGGATCCGGACGTCGAGCGCATGTTCAAAAATGGTGCGGCGCTGGCGAAGGGGCAGATCCGGCCGGTCGATGCCGACGCGGGGATCCAGCAGAACGAGCGCAACATGTTGGAGCGCGGGCGCGGTTTTGACGGGGGCGATGCGCAGGACCTCCAGCACCTCATCCATCGGCTCGAGAGCAAGATCACCGTCCGGAGCACGACCACGCGGCTGGCTCAGGGCGAGGTCGAGCCGCCGCGGCTGGTGCTCGAAAACACGAATGATGACGAGCGCTTGAGCGTGCTCGCGACGCTGGTCTATGGCGATCCGGCGGTGGCGCGGGTCGACCGTGGGGCGTTGACGATGCTCGATGCGAAGTCGCCGGTGCCGTTCCGCGACGAGCGCGAGGAGAATCGGCTGGCGACGCGGTTGTTCGGGGGACTGGGGCTCGAGATTGGGCGGCGGGCGCAGTTCGAGGGGCAGGACGCGGTCGGCTTCGCGCAGAAGCTCGACGCGTTCCAGCGCGGGGCGAACAAGGACCTCATGCGCATCACCGGCGAGGCATGGGAGAACTTCACCATGCAGAGCGGGCCGTTGGTCGGACGCGTGTCGATCGATGCAGGTGGTGCGATGAGCCTTGGGTTCAAGTCGCCCGATGGCGATGACGCCGATCCCCAGCGCGTGATGAAGGCATGGAGCCGCGGCTGGACGGTGGCGCCGCTGCCCGACGGCGGCTTCGCACCGCTGCCGACGAAGTGGCTCTCGCAGTATGGGCCGCTGATAGCGAACCTGCTGGCGGCCAAGGGCGATAACGGAGAGCTGCCGGCGGCTGCGGTCGGCGACGTCGCGCGGCTGACCGAGGCGTTGGGGGTCGCGATGCCGCCGCGCTTCGAGCGGCTGCGGGCGCTGATCGGCGACTTCTCGAAGCTGCCGCCGGCGGATCTGCCAAGTGATCTCCAAGCAGACCTGCGGCCCTACCAAAAGGAGGGCGTGGCCTGGCTGCAGTTCCATCGCAACGCGGGCATTGGCGCGCTGCTGGCCGACGACATGGGTCTTGGCAAGACACTCCAGGCGCTCTGCGCGATGCGCGGGCGGACGCTGGTCGTCGCGCCGACGAGCGTGCTGCTCGGCTGGGCGAAGGAGGCGGCGCGCTTCCGGCCGGGCCTGAAAGTCGCGGTCTATCACGGCGCGAATCGGGCGTTGGACGCAAAGGCCGACCTGACGCTGACGACGTGGGCGCTGTTGCGTATGGACGCGGATCTGCTGGCGGGGCAGCCATGGGAGACGATCGTCCTCGACGAGGCGCAGACGATCAAGAACCCGGAGTCGCAGGTCGCGAAAGCGGCGCATCGATTGAAGGCCGGATTCCGGATGTGCCTGTCGGGCACGCCGATCGAGAATCGGTTGAACGACTTGTGGTCGCAGATGGCGTTCCTCGAGCCAGGCTTTCTCGGCGCGAAGGCCGCCTTCGAAGAACGCTACGTCGCGCCGATTAGCGGTGGCGACGCGTTGCGCGCTCAGGAGCTGCGCACGCGCATTCGTCCGTTCCTGCTGCGGCGCATGAAGCGCGACGTCGCGCCTGATCTGCCGCCGCGCACCGAGATGGTCGAGCGCTGCGAGCTCGGGCCGGACGAGCGGCTTCTGTACGATGCGCTGCGTGCGGCCGCGCAAAAGGAAGTGCAGGACGAGCTGGCGAAGGGCGGCAGCGTGCTGCACGCGCTCGAGCTGTTGTTGCGGCTGCGCCAGGCGGCGTGTCATCGCGGCCTCGTGCCAGGTCAGGAGGATGTCGGCACGAGCGCCAAGGTCGAGCTGTTGATGGAGCTCCTCGACGAGCTCGTCGCCGAGGGTCACAAGGTGCTCGTGTTCTCGCAGTGGACGAGCCTGCTCGACCGGGTCGAGCCCCATCTCGACAAGGCGAAGATGGCGTTCCTGAGACTCGATGGCTCGACGACCGATCGCCAGGCGGTGGTCGACGGTTTCCAATCCGAGAGCGGGCCACCGGTGCTGTTGCTGTCCTTGAAAGCCGGCGGCACGGGCCTGACGCTGACGGCGGCCGACCACGTCGTGCTGCTCGACCCGTGGTGGAACCCGGCGGTCGAGGACCAGGCCGCTGACCGCGCGCATCGTATCGGTCAGGACAAGCCGGTGTTCGTGCATCGGCTGGTCGCGTCCGACACCGTCGAAGAGCGGATCCTGGCGCTCCAGGAGAGCAAGCGCAAGCTCGCGGAGGCGGCCTTGGGGCAGGGTGCTGGCGGGGGCGGGCTCACGCGCGAGGACCTGTTGGGTCTCTTAGCGTGAACCAAGCCGTGGAGGGTCGATAGGATCGATGCGTTCCTTGACGGACTTCAGGCGACTGCCTACAGTGTAGGCATGTCGCATGGAGGGCCGCATGGGCATACTCAACATCCGCAACTTCCCTGATGATGTTCAACAGCGGCTGCGCGAGCGTGCAGCGCGGAACGGACGCAGCATGGAGGCCGAGGCGCGCGCTATCCTGACGACGGTCATCGAGGGCGAGTCGGCCCGTCCGTTGCTGCTCGACGAGCTGTGGCGATGGGTCGACGAAACGGTCGAGCGCCCTCTGGAACCGCTCGTCGACACGCTCCTCAGGGAGCGGCGCGCGGAGGCCAGGCGCGAACGACAGGAGGAGGACGCATGGTACTCGACGCATCGGCCATCATCGCCCTCGTCCTCCGAGAAGCCGGTCACGAAGCGGTCGCCGAAGCGATCGGCCAAGGGCTGACCAGCTTGTCCGCCGTCAACGCGACCGAAGCGCTGACCCGGCTCGCGCGTATCGGCCTCGACCCACGTCGGATGTTGGCGTCGCTGCAGCGACTCGGCATCGACATCATCGCGTTCGGGGTCGACGACGCAGTGATCGCGGCTGAGCTCGCGCCACATACCCAGGCCTTGGGACTCTCGCTCGGAGACCGGGCGTGCCTGGCGCTGGGGCGTCGTCTCGGTGTTGCCGTCGTGACGGCCGATAGCGCCTGGGCGCGACTCGATGTCGGCATCGAGGTGCGCCTCATCCGCTGAGGCGTGCGCTCAGGGACGCGTCGGCACCCGCACGCGATAGGTCGCGTCGATGTGCTGGGTGAGCTCGAAGACGCTGGTCTTGTAGCCGAGATCGTCGCGCGGCTCGCCCCAGCGGTTGGTCGCCATGTCGGCGTATAGGCTGCCGCGGTGGCACTCGCGCTGGAGGCGATTGTCGGGGATCGGCCGCACCTCACAGCTCGCTTCGTCGCCCTGGCAGGTCGGGTCGACGCACTGGCGCACGCCCGCCTTGCTGTCGCCGCAGGCGCATTCGCGGCCGCCCGTCTCGCTGTCGACAAAGCAGCAGGCGCCGTCCGGGAACACGAGCAGGGCCTTTGGAAGGTTGCCCTGGGTCATCAAGATCCCGGTCGCAAGGGCGGCCGGCGCGAGGTCGCGCGCGTCCTGACCGAGGCCATGCAGGAAGTAGATCACCGGGTAGCGTTTGGCGGCGTTTTCGGCGGCCCAATAGCCGGGCGGGAAGGCGATGGTATAGCCGCGCCGGGTCTTGAGCGCGGGCGAGTAGAAGCTCGGGAAGAGCGCTATCGGATCGGCCAACGGATAGATCGCGTAGTCCGGATCGGGCATGCGCTTCATCGCCGTCACGAGGAATGTCGCGATGCGATTGATCGCGTCGTTGGGGGACCCGACGTGCTTGCCGTCGCCGCCCGCGATCGCTTCGGGCGAGGCGTTGGGGTCGCCGTACTCGATGTAGATGTCGCGGCCGAGCGCCTCGCGTGAGAGGTCGACATCGAAGAGGGTCTGGACGAGCGCGTTCGGGTCGCTGTCCGGCGCGAGCGTGCCCGGCTGGCCGGCGAAGTTGTGGTAGACGACCGGCTCGCGACCGCGTGAGCGCAGGGCCGCGACCAGGTTGCGCGCGACCACGCCGGCGTTCAGCACGTCGCGGATGCCGCCGTCGAACCAGAAGTCCATGCCGTCGAGGTCGGCCGCCGCAATGGTGCGCAGCTTGGTGTCGGCGTCGTGCGCGAGCACGTTGGCGAACGTCGGCACCGCGTCCCAGACGCCGTTGCCTTCGCCGAGGTCGGGCGCGCCGGTGACGTCCTGGGAGACGCCGTCGACGCCCAGATCGGAGAATGGCTCGCCGAGGTCGTAGCTGTCGTTCTTCTCGCGGCCGTTGGGGTTGGCGATCCAGTCGTAGTTGTCGCCGTTGGGGTCTCTCGGGAAGGGCGGCGCCGCGTCGGGCAACGCGTCGGGGGTTGCCACGCACCCGCCATTGCTGTCCTCCAGGCTATCGTCGCAGCCGTCGCTGCCGACGTCCAAGAAGCGTTCCCAGGGGTTCAGGAACAGCGGCTCGCCGAGGTCACGCCGGCCGTTGCCGTTGATGTCGACCGCGAGCAGCGCGGCGATGGGGCGGTCACGTGGGGCGGCGACGTCGAACATCGAGGGCAGGAGGCCCGGGGTCACCGGCTCGTCGATGTCGCACAGCGGGATCACCGGATGCGCCGCGGTCGGGTTGTATTCGGCGTTGTATGACAGCGCTTGCGGGATCGGCTTGGGATGGGCGCAACGCTCGGCGGGCGAGGTCGCGCGCCACCACTCGAGGTCGATGCCGGCCGGCAGAAGCGGCGCCTCGGGCAGGCTCGGGCCGGTGAGATTGCCGAACGCGCACGAGAAGTTATCGATGATCTCGCCGTAGAAGCCGCGCGTCATCGTGATGCCGTTGTCGTCGTAGCGCAGGTCGTCGAAGTCCATCGCGACCTCGAGCTCGTGCTGGGGTGCGGCTGGGCCACACATGACACTCGGCTCGGCGTTCGGATCGTCGAGCGCGTCGGGGCGCGCTTCGAGGTCCGCCAGCGGACAGAAGCCCTGGAAGTGCAGGCGCAGCATCTGCGCCATCATGTAGGTCGAGTCGGGGTAGCCACCGAGCGCGCCGACGAGGTCGAAGGTGCCCGGGTGCTCGAGCGCGACGTTGATCGCGGACGCTCCCATCGACATGCCGCCGATCGCGCGGAAGGTCGACGGGCGCGGTGGCGCGACCTCGATGTCCGCGCTCGCGTCGCTCGTGTCGCCTACATCAGGCGTGTCGCTCACATCAGGCGCGACCTCTGCGTCCTCTACCTCAACTGTGATCTCGACCTCCTCGGGCAGCACGACATCCGCTTCGGGCGTGCCCTCCGCGACGTCGCCCGGGGCGCCATCGTCCCCGCACGCGGCGGTGGCGAACGAGAAGGACAGGAGCAGACAGGCGATGCAGCGATACGGTCTCACGACTCGATCGCATACCAGCCCAACCGCCTCCGGTCATCACTTCTCGCAGCCCGCGCGCACACGCCGATCAGGGGACGACGACCTCGACCGAGCCCGAGTTGTTGTCGTACGTCAGCTCCTGAAATGTGCGACCAGGGTTGAGGTCGACACGCAGCTCGTAGGTGCCGGGCGGCACGTCGGTTACGTCGATCCACTGGCAATCGAGACCGTTGCCGTAGAGGTCGGACCAACCGGGGCTGATCCCCTGCGCCGAGCAGTCGTACTGCTTCTGGCAGGGCACATCCGGGCCGCGCAGATATTGCGCGGTGTCCTCCATGCAGTACGCGAACTTCTGACCGCCGGTGACCAGCTTGCCGGTCACACGGTCGAGCAGGCTGTACGAGGCGAAGCCGTGGAAGTGATAGTGCCCATGGCAGGCAGAGTAGACGAACAAATCGGGGCGCGTGTCGGGGGCGGGCGGTTCGAAGACCCCCTGGCCCTGGTTGATCGCCTCGACCGAGAAGCGCAGCAGCTTGCGGTCGCCAAGGCCGCCGACGCACTGCTCAGCCCACGAGCACGATGTCTCGGTAATGTTGATCTCGTCGAACAGCACCTCATCCTTCAGGCGCGCGACGTTCATCGTCAGGTCGGGCAGCTTCTGTGCCTGGTCGTAGCAGCTGCAGTCGGTGCCGCAGTATTTGCCGGCGCCACATGGCGGGTCGCACACCGGCAGGTCGCCGTTGCACCGCGTGAACGGCTCGCAGGTGCCGAGCGCGTCGACGCACAGCTTGCCGTCGGCGCAGGTGCCGCAGGTGCCACCGCAGCCGTCGTCACCGCAATTCCTGCGCTCGCAGCTCGGCGTGCAGGGGTCCGGGTAGCAGCGGGTCGCACGGCAGACCTCACCATCGTCGCATGTCCCACAGGAGTTGCCGCAGCCGTCGTCGCCGCCGCACGACTGCCCATCGCAGTTGGGCACGCAGCCGCCCGGCACGAAGCGGACGCGCAGCTGGAAGGCGCCGAACTGGCTCGAGTCGAAGCCATCGATGACGAGGAAATAGGTGCCAGGCACGAGCTTGCCACTGACGCGCGAGCCGTAGTCGCCCGGCGGCGCGGAGTCGTCGCTACAGCGCAGGGTGGCGGCCGGCGCGTCGTCGAGACAGCTCGTACGCAGGTGCAGGACCGTGTCGAAGCCCGAGGACTGCGCTTCAAAGCCGACCGTTTCGGTGACCGTGAACGCGTAGACGAGCTCGACCGAGGCGCTCGTGCGATTGCAGGTTGGCACGACCTGGTTCACGCCGCCGCTGGTGTCGCCTTCGATCACGAAGTCGCCCGCCAGCGCGGTGCCGTTGGCGACCAGCGGCAACGGGCTCTGGCAACTACCAGGCGTCGAGGTCTCCGAACAGGTGTTGAGCGCCGAGCAGCCCGCGCCGGGGGCGCAGTCGCCGCAGCTGCCGCCGCAACCGTCCGCGCCGCACGCCTTGCCGGCGCAGTCCGGCTCACAGTCCGAGAAACACGCGGCGCAATCCGCCCCGAGCGTGTGCCCGCAGCTGTCCTTCGCCTCGTCGCAGATGTCCGTGGTGCACGCCTGGGCATCGTCGCAAGGCGCAAAACCAGCCTTGCAAGCGCTGTCGACGTAGCGCTCGATGCCGTCGCAGAAGACCCCGTTCGAGCACGATGTCTCCGCCTTGAACCGGACCGTCGCGCCGACCGCCTCGTCGCCGACCTTGGGTCGCAGCACGAACGTAAAGCGGCCCTCGCGCTCCGGCGCGCTGAGCGCACCCTCGAACGTCGCCTCTGCCCCGGGGGCAGCCGCGGCGACGAGCGCCAGGGCCGGCAGCGCGAAGCCGCTGGGCTCGAGCTCACTGAGGGTCACAGCCCCCGACTTCCAGGTCGTGGCGCTGGTGTTCTTCAGTATCACGCGCGCGACCACTGCCTCGCCTGGCTTGGGCTGCATCGGCACGAGCGCGGCCGACACCACTTCGAACGTCACGCTGATCGGTGGGTCCTGCTTGTCGTCGCCACAGCCCATGGTGAATAGAACGGCTAGCGCGGGCAGTAGCGCAGAGTGTGTGCGTGCGAGCATGCGTGTCCTCGGAGTGAGTCGGTAGTCAGACGTGTGCGGCGACGGAGCTTACCAAGCGTCCTACGTCTCGCCGCACAGGTCAACCCTCCATGGTCCCAACAAGTTGCAACGCGCCCTCGCGGTCACCGCCCGCTCAAGGGGTCGCCCGCTCCCAGCGGAATCTCGCCGCGACATCGATGTCGGCTATCGACACGACGCTCTCGTCGTCACCGACGACGAATGGGATCCGCCGCGTCGCCCCGTGCGCTGTGACTCGCAGCGTGCCCTCGACGCGCTCGTGGTGCGTGTCGTCATGGCGCACGACGAACACCTGCCAGCGGCCATTGTCGGACCCCTTGAAGGTCAGCTTCTCGCCGGTCTGCGACGCGACATCGTCAGCCGCGAGATCCGCGCCGCCCTGCCAGGTGATGACCCGGCCCTGCGGCGTCACGACCACCAGGTCGAGGTCGACGCTCGCGTCCCAACTCGCATCGAGGCGATAGGGCCCGCTGATGCGCGTCGGCTTCGGGTCGCGTTCCAGCGAGCGCTCGACCTTCGCGCGCAGCTTCTCCTCGAGGCCCGCCAGGACGCGTGCTTCACGCGCCCCACAGCGCACCGCCGCGGCCTGCGCCGGCGCATCGCTGCGAGCGACCAACGCCTGCGATAGGCGATGTTCACAGGCCAGTCCTTGCTCGCCCGCCGCCTCATAGAGGCGCGCCATGCGCAGGTGCGCCAACGGCCGCTGCGGGTCGGCCTCGACCGCGGACGACAAGAGCGCCTTCGACCGCTCGAGGTCACCACGCAACGCCGCGATGTCGGCCAGCGCGACGAGCGCATCGGGATCCATGCGGTCCTTCTCGAGCCAACGCTGCGCCAGCTTCTCCGCCTGGTCGGGCGCGTTCATGCGCAGGTGCCAACGCACCAGCGCCATCGTGCGCTCGCGGCTCTCCGGCGCGTCGTCGAGCTTTCGTTCGCGCGCCTCGAGCTCCCGTTCGTCGGCCGCGTCGCTGCCGCCACGGTCTGAATGTTCGGCGATGGTCGCCTCTTTGAACCACACCTTCTTCATCGGCACCCACTCGCCGCCGCGGCCCCGATCCCAGTTCGGCGCAATGCCAGCGACCACGCCCGGTCCACGCTTGTCCTCCCGCCGTTCGTCGGCGGCCCGTCGGCCAAGCCCGCCGTCGCCGTCCGTCGGTTTCGCGGTCGCTGCAGCCTCGAGCGCCTCCATGTTGTCCTTCGCCGACGACATCGGCGCCGACCCCGGGTCAGCCAGTACGTCCATTTCGGCCTCAGGCTCATGGGCCTGCTTCGTCTTGGCCTCCTCGTTCTCCTCGCGCGTGGCGCCCGTCTCGACCGTGAGGTCGCCGTTGCCACTCACCGACGCGACATCGCCCGTCCAGTCGGCGACCGCCTTCGTCGCGCGCACATCGAACGCCCTGGCCATCGCCGGGCTCTCCAACACGAGCAGGCTCGTGTGCCGCGACAGCACATGATGGGCCTGCGAGATCTTCACGATCTCCGCCTTGGTGCCGAGGTCATCGCGCGCCGACAGGTCGGCGATCCGCCGCTCCGCCCAGAGGCGCGGCACATACGCATTGCCCGCCGCATCCGCGATGCTGACGTCCACCTTCCAGCGTCGCTCGACCGCCTCGCCGCCGAGCGTGCCCCGCAGGACCACCTCGCCGTTGATCTCGCTCACGCCACTCCGCGCTGTCACGAGCCGCTCCTCGCCGGGCCACAGGTCGCCAAAGCGTGCGGGCGCCATCTCGCTCAGGCCTGCGGGCAACACCAGCTCGACATCGCGCAACGGCTCGCCATGCTGCCGCTGCAAGACCATCGCCACCGTGCCATCGACCGAGTCGATGTTCGCGAAGTCGATGAAGCTGCCGGCGTGGTCCCTGGCCAACCCTCCGAGCACCGCGCCGTCGGTCTCACCGCCGAGCCCGACCGACGTGATGCGTGCGTCGCCGATCACCCCGCGCACTGCTTCGACGATACGCGCCGGGTCGAGCTCACCGACGGTCTGCACGCCGTCGCCGAGGTAGACGATCCGGCGTCGCTCCGCCGGTGTGCCATTGAGGGCCTTCGCAGCCGCCTCAAAGGCGGCCGTGAGGCGTGTCGCCCCGAGCGGTTCGAGCGACGCGAGGCGTGCAGAGAGATCCTTGCCGAGCGATTCGCTCGCCTTCTCCAGGCCACCGAGGCTCCGGCACGTCGTCGCACACGCGAGCACCTGCACGCGGTCATCGTCATCGAGGCCCGCCACGATCCCGCTCAGCACTTTGGCGGCCCGCTCGAGGCGAATCTTCTGCATGCCGTAAGACGTGTCCGCGATAACGATCACATCGAGCGGCTGCTGCTCGGCGTCCATCGCCGTCAGCTCGGGCCGGAGGCTGAACGCGACGTACCCATCGACCCCTTCGTCCCCAGTCGCCTTGCCCCATGCGGTCGTCAGCAGGTCCTCGGCGGCCGCGAGATCCGGCACTTCCACCACCAGGTCGCCCTTCGGTCGGAACCCACGCGCTTCGTTCGCGAGCACGATCTGCCCCGCGTCACTCGTCTTCGTCAGCGTGTAGTTGCGCACCCGCAGGTCGGCCGGCGCGACCGTCGTGCCGATCTTCATCGCGAACGAGAACCGCTCGGCGCGCGCATTCGAGCCTTCGCTCGGCAGCGGCAGCACGAACTTACGGCCACCCGTCACGAGCGGCAGTGACTCGGTGTAGGCGATGCGTACGCGCCGCTCGCCGCGCGCCGGGATCGGGAAGATGCGCAGCTCGAAGGTATTGCCCTGCTTCATCGAGAGCAGCGCCGGGTCGCGCCACGGGCCGGGCACCCAGATGTACTCGATGATCTCGCGGCGCTTGATGACCGGCATCGCGTTGCGGATGACGCCAGCCCAGATCTTCTCGGCGCGGTCGCGCTCGACGAAGCCGCCCTCCTCCCAGCGCCCCTCGACCATCAGCGCCATCGCGGCCACCTGCGCGCCCGGCGGCAACGTGAATCGGTAGATTCCCTCGAGCTCGTTCGCCTCGTCCGACGCGAACGACTCCTCGATCGTCGTCTTCGCGAAGGCACCCTGAACCCGCACATCGACCAGATGATCGACCAGCCGCAGCGGCTTGTCGGCGTCACCCGTCGCCCCCGGCCGGCGCGCGCGAATCGACCCGAAGCCGAGGTTGGCATAGGCCTCGTCGCCCTTGTCGTCCTGCTTGTTGCGACCCCAGTCACGCCCCGGGCTGGCAGCCCCGGTCGACGTCTTGACGACCGGCTTCCTGCCCGCGCGCAGCCACGCCGTCTGGCCGGCCTTCACGCGCGCCTCGCCGTCGCCACCTTCGACCGCGACCACGCCGCGCACGACATCGACGACCGACAACGCCTGCCCGGCGCGCACCTCGAGCTCGGTGCCGAGCACCTGCACTTCGCCCGTCGGCAATACGACGATCAGCTTGTCGAGGTCCTCGCGATGCGCCACGTCCAGGAACGCATCCCCGCGCACGACCGTCAGCGCCCGGCGCGACGCGTCGAAGGTGAGCTTACTGTCCTGGTCGACCTGCAGCGTCGTGCCGTCGCTCAAACGAAATGCACGCGTCTCGCCGATCGCCGTCTCGACCTCGCGCCCGATGTCGCACGACGTCTCGCCG
>Ga0105046_10007746_pt1 | contig 16886 bp, 10 predicted proteins | sample MAT03_FD_78385 | JGI IMG/M metagenome (GOLD analysis project Ga0105046, IMG submission 78385) | Freshwater microbial communities from Lake Fryxell liftoff mats and glacier meltwater in Antarctica - MAT-03 (megahit assembly) | ecosystem: Environmental > Aquatic > Freshwater > Ice > Liftoff...
CTATTTGTTTTTAAAACAAAAATTATTCACATAAAGTATTGTTTATCAGTTATTTATAAGACAATTTAAAGCATTTAGCCCTTTTTTTTATTTTTTGTCTTTAGTGGATTTGGTAGAAACTTGCTAATATCGCACCCAATTCGCATAATCAGATTAGTAGTGCCGCATCCGGTAAGACTTTTTCTTTTTGCACAACTAAAATTAACTTTTACACCATGTTTAATTTTCTACTGAAGACATTAGACCCCGAATGGGCGAAACCCTATATGCAAGCGGATGACATGAAAAAATGCCGGGAGGGTGTTTTTTATCTGTCTATTTATTACCTTTTGCAGTTAGCGCTGTTTCGGCTGTCGGTGGATTCGGCGGGCATATTTAAGCAGCTACTAAAGGCAAAATGCCCCAATCTGAATGTAGCCACCTGCGAGGCTTTTGACCGAAGCATAGAATTTGATTATATCAATTTCTATGGGCAGTATTACCAGATTTGGGGGACGATTATCGGAGCGGTCTTAGGTTGGCTGTGGCTAAGGTACCAAAGGCACCACCATTGGGAAAAGAAAACAAGTATCAGAAGCACCTTGAACTGGTCGTTTCTGATTTATACTATAGCGATCTTGGGGTCTGCTATTTGGTATTATGAGGTGCTTGAAAGAGAAATTGAAAAACCATTTTCTGGTGATTTAGCCTTTACATTTTATGTACTTCGAGTTTTTTTTGGCATCGGCTGGGCCTGTGGTATTGGTGGTGCAGTGCTTTGGACTTGCGAGTATTTGCCGCCGTATTTACGGACTTCTGGGGCTATTGCCATTGGTAGCGCGGGATTCTTGGGCGCAGCAATCGCTGGTTGCACGGTAGCACCGGTGTCTTCGGAAACTGCTTTTAAAGGGATGTTGATAGTAAGCGGATTGATTGGTATCTTTGGTACAATTATTTTCTTTCTTATACTGCCGAAGGATTCTGATTTGAATAATGCCTACGAGGATAAAGATAAGGCAGCAAAAAATAGCGGCAAAAAACCAAACCCTTGGAAAAGTATTTTTGAGCCTCAGAAATTAAGCAAGATACGGATCGTCGTGAGTTGTTTATTGATCGGGACGACCGTACAGTTTTTTAGCTTTTATATTAGGGTAGCCAATACAAAAATAAGCTATTCCGAGATCAAAGAGCCTCACATTTATATACCTCATTACCGATGGCAACCGCCAAAAGATGAGTTTCTTGATCGGAACTTTAAACCATTCAGAAATTTTACCCTTGATTGGGAAGATACCTTAATTCAATCTTCTCATTGGAATAAAGATTCGATCAAGGTAATACGTTTGCGCGCGGATATAAGAAAAGAACAATGGCAATATCAATTGAACGAGAAAGATAGCGCATTGATATCCCTGTATGAACAGATTTCTCAATTGCCATCTAATATCATTGATTTAGTTATTCAAAAAAAAGTAAAAAATTTAGATACTTTAATAATTGAAAATCAATCAGATAGTGTGCGATTAGCAATGCTTATTCAAGGAGACAGTTTGAATAATAGTCGCACCTATGATCATTACAAAAAAATTTCGCGGGTTTTATCCCAAATTCGTTATTTCAGGGATACGACTAAAATCAATGACGCGATTAGACAAGATTTGAAGACGATTTCAGATGATGTAGATAGATCAGTAGAGCTAATGCCTAAGGATAGAAAAGATCAACTTCCTGATCCGCTCATTGGCGGCATTCGCTATTTTGGTATGTTTTTAGCTGGGTTTCCATTGGTGCGCTTAGCCTATATGAAAATCGGCAAGGGATTTTATAGAAAACGGCTATCTTGGTTGTTAATTTTTTTGTTATCTCAATTTGTGTTTATGGTCATTGTTTTATGTATTTGGAAATACTATTATGAGTGGTACGCAGGTAATGTTGGCATACTTATAATCGTCTTTTTAAGTGGATTTCTCGGTTCCACCTGGATTCCAGCCCTATTGGCCACAGCAGAGCAATTTTCGTTGAGAGACCGACCGATATGGGTACTGCTTGCGCCCGATTTTTACCGATTGGCCGACGTGATTCTGTTATCGCGAACTGGTCGTGTAGAAACTTATAGTGGCGATCAGTCAATTGCTATTTTTCTATGGGGCTTGATTTTCACTGTTTTAGCCATCGTTGCGGCTTTGAGTATGGAAGAAAATTTCGAGGGAGATGCCCTGCATCACCCCTCCGATGAAAACTTGAGTACGCCCAAACTACGAAAAGAAATTAGGAACTGTCAGGGCCGCCCTCTCTCTGAATATATGCCTATGGTGAATGAAGTACTTTTTGAAAATTTCAAAAAAATACTGAAAGAACAAGTCTATTCAAACAACATATTTTATAAGGATGGGAAAGATGTTTGGAAATTTGCCGGCTTCAATGTACCAAATGACAAAGCCTACAAGGTATATCGCCGAATTGAGAGAGAAAAACCTCCGATTGACCCGCATCTTATTTCCAATAAACTTTGGGAAAATGGTGACTTTGAAGCTTTTACCAAATCAATTGCCGAAGAAACAAAGGTACCCATTGGTATCGTTTGGCATTCGGAACGGCAGTATGACTTATATCAAAACACTAATCAAGGGCGCTTATACAAGGTGATCAATTTGGCGAACATTGAAGTGCTCGAAATGAAAAAATACGTGAATGATTTGGAGCAATTTAAGGATAAGGATCAAGCGGATGACCTTGTGAAGCAGTTCAAAGGAATTAATGCTGATGAAAAAAGTTTTAAGTACTTGAAGGATTTAGGTTTATTCAAGGGGGATGAACCGCGCAACCGTAAACTATTAAAAATGTTGGCTTTTTTCCGGGTAGATGCAGAATTGCACTTTCCCGGACGCTATTTTATACATGTTGTTAAGCCGTACAGTGAAAATCCGGAGGTAATGCTGTTTCTAAAGACCGTCGTTCCACTGAGTGAAAAGCGTTTGGAGGATTTGCGGTCGCTGGTGACATTTATAGAGTCAGGGAAGATCAAGAAAGAGCTGCGCGACAATGAATGGAAGCGGATTACCGAGGAGCAAAGTCATTCGTTTCGCCATACGCTACACTATCTAAAAGAAAAATCATCGGAACCGGACATACTCGCTCAGACCTTGCAGCCCGCTTTGAATTATTTATCAGATGTTAATAATTTTAATACGGCCTTGGTGCGTGCTGGCGATACTGCCCCCAGTACCTGGAGTTATGATATGAAAAATTTATTGGAGCGGAAACCAAGCGCACTACCAGAGACCATAAAAGAAATATTGGATGAACTGTACTATTCCTTGGACGTCATTTCTTTTGCAGTGACAGCACATAGAGATCTGGTAAGGAAATTGATCCAAGAGATGAAAGAGGGCAATACCGAATACTTCGAAGCAAAGCATTTATCCTATTGCATCAAGGTAGTGCCAGTAGGCTGGAGAATTGTATTGACCGACCTCCTTAAAAACGCATTTAAGCACACTTATTATAAAAAACCAGAAGTGTTTATCCGATTCGAAATAATCGAAGACCATTATCGCCTTTCTGTTATCAATAATCAAGTCATCTCCCAAGAAGATTTCAACAAATTTGAGGATCGGCTTTCAGGGCAGCGCTTGGGCATCAGGACGATAGACCGAATCTTAGGCTTCAAATACTTTACAGAAGAAGGCTGTAGCATAGAAACAGCAAAAATTGACCCAAGCAGCACCGATAAAGCATTGAAAAAAACAATTATCTACTTAACAATACCAAAACAAATCGTCAGCAAGTATGAGCAAGTTTAAAATTATGATCGTGGATGATATTGAGGATCAACTTGATGCCGTCCAAACTACTTTAGTAAGAGGTGGATCATCCAGCAAGGACAAACAACATCGCAAAGAAAAAGCCGAAACACTATTTGACATTGCAAGATTTCAAATAGGCGGAGAAGCTATTGATCACTTAAAAGGCTGGCAGCCGCACTTAGCGATGGTGGATATTCGTTTCACAGCATTGGAGCAGGTGCCCGAATTGGTAAAAGAACATGGCTATGATCTCGCACAAGAAGCCACTGCAACGCGAGGTGTTGATATATTGGTTGCACTTCGTGAAAAATATCCCAGTACTTTCCTGATTGCCTACACGGGCGGGGGAATTGACGAAGATGTCTATGGCCCGTTAAGTTACAAGGGTATCATGGGGGCAAAATTCTTTTTGCCCTTGTTCAAGAAAGATGAAGCATCAGGGCATTTGACGGATAAATCGCACGAAGTACTCACCCAAATGGCCGAGCAACGCTATAATGACCTTGATATCAAATTGCTCAAAGAAGCCTTTGAAAAATCGGACAAATCGGAGGCTGCGCTCTTGAATTTGGAAGTTAAGGTCGACGGCACGGATTGCCCCCTCTGGCATTTGATGGCACATTTGGCAGTATTAGACAGCGATGGCAAACTAACTTATCCCAATTTACAGGCATCCATAGAGCGGATACTTCAAGAGCCAGAAAAGGAGCAGGAGGTGAATCATATACCAGCTTCGCCCCCAGATTTTAGCCCCAATGGCCGTTGGAAAGAGGCATGGATGCATCAGGCTATAATAGATTTTAGGGCAAGCGACGGGTACGAAAAAGAAAATGCTCGAATTAATATTGACGCGGCCAATTGGATACTCAATATCATACAAGCCAATCATAACAATCAGATTTTGGGGAAGGTAAATATTACTATACAGAAGTTTCAGTACGGAACACCTGGGCCAACAGATATTTTTCACAACGCACTCCTGTTCAGAAGGGTACTGATGGGATGTAGCCAACTTTTAGAAACACCAGGTGTGACACAGATTTTTAAGGTATATAGCTATATAAGCGCTCAGCAGCATCCAAATAGTAAGGCTTTTACGACCATTTTTCGTTTTGCCAATATCGGCACGTCTGGGTATGATAATGAAAGAAGGGTTATGTCTGTTATATTAGGTCTGTCTTTGCAACGGGGGTATAGCCGTAAACTTCAGCGGCTTGACATCAATAAGGGCAACTGCCTGACGGAAGAAGTGGCTTTTTTAGAAGAATTTCTTCCAAAAATTGCCAAGCGGTTTATGCCTAATAACGGCGGCCCACTTAAAGCCAACCCTTTTGAGCCTTTTGTTTGACTCGAACACAAAGTGTTTTTTCAATTCTAAGAGATTAGCCTCGTGATGTGTTCACGGGGCTTTTTTTTTGTGTCCATATCAGAATCACTGAAAATTACTGGCCTCGTTTAGTTATCACCTATTTTTGTAACATCAAATTAAGCAGTAGTACCCAAATACAACCTATTATCGATATAACCTATTTTAACTATGTCGCAACTTATTCATGCCCTCCAAAACGCCAACCAAAAAAACAACCAACCAACGTTGGAGGGCTTGCAAGCCTTAAAAATCAAACTTACCGATTTTGAAAAATGCTATACCTATCGCGACCATTCGTTTGCCGTTGGCAACAGCGGTCTGGTGAGCGAGATTGCTGGCAGATGGACGGATCGGCTTAAGGGAACTGCTGCGGTAGAGGTGACCGAGATCTACCTCGACCCGAAAAAAATCATGCGCGTGGATACTGTCACGAAGCACATTTATCCTGTACCGGCCCACGAATTGCCGGAATTGGAAATAGGGGAGTTGGCGGTTTCGCGAGCCATTGCAAAGATAAGTGCCAAAGGCTTCGGGGAACCCGCCATGGCTCCGGCCATTGCGATTAACATTAACGAACGGGGATTTGAGCTGGCTTGGGGGCATCAGGTTTCTATTTGCCAAAATTTCAATATCTTGAATGTGGCGCATCGGTGGAATGACTATGAAAAGTTTCGTGGTGTTGGCTCCAACAAGGTACATTTTGAGTTGAGCCATCTGAAAGGTATCCTCAAACCCTATATGGAAGAAACGGCGGCCCATTTTGCGGCAGAGTTGGCAATGGTGGAACAATTGAGTGTCCGAACCATAGACCGGGGAGCGTTTCAGTCCTTCATGGGACAATTATTTGTCAAAATTGAGTACGCCAACCAAATGCGGGCACAGCGGAAAATAGAACAACTGACAGCCGATGAAAAATACCTGCCAGTGACAAGCAGGCAACTTGCGGCTATTGCTGTTGAATCGGTACATCCAAACCACCCAGAAGTATTTGGCTGGAGGGCAGATGTCACGGATGTCACAGACGTCTGGAACCTGATTAATTGGGGCAGTGAGGTTTTAAAAGCCCAAAAAGGCGCGGACATGGCCACTATGTTGCGAAATACAGCGCAGTGGACAGGAGCGGTGATCGCCAATTTTATGCCGAATTGATGGCTTCCTATCAGCTCAAATCACATTGTCAATCGAACAAAACATCCAATCATAAACCCTAAAAACTTATTGAAAATACTGGTCACTCGAATCACTGGCCGCTCTTGTAACTTTGTGCAAGGTAAAAAAAAACCGCGCCCGCCCCAAAAACCAAATGAACACCATCACTGCAATCACTGGCAATTGGCTGAATATTGCCTTCTATCTCTTCACTATACAAATTGTAAAGCATGAAAAATGATTATTTATGGATCGGCCTCGCTATTTTTTTCTTCGCAGCCTGGATGTTAACAGCCATGGCTCATGAAAGGGACCGCAGAAAGCGTTTTGAAGATGCTTTTAATGATTTTTGCGACCGCTATGGTCAAGATCGTGATTTAGCAGAGGATGAATACATGAGAAAAAAATTATACAAATCGTTCATAGCCCGAACGAAAAACCTGTTTTTCATAATTGTACTTGCCCTTTCTGCCAGCCATGCACAAGCCCAAGTGGCATCGGATTATCAGGCCGATGCTTCGAATATTTCCCGACAATTGCCTTTTTAAAAAGACCATAAGCACCCCGCTAAGTCGTTCACTCGAATCACTGAACAAGCAGGCACCTTTGTAGTTTAAGAAGAAAGGGTAGAGTACATCCCCTTTAGCAGCAAAAATATTTTCCGAAAAAGAGAAACGCAACAACAAGCGCATGGCCATGCCATGCCCATAATTGACTAACACCATTTTTTGATAATTTAAATTTTATTATATGACTTTACTCTTCATCATTATCGAGGTGATCGTAGATGGCTACCACATTGGATAGCCCATCAACACCGCTCAACGACGAAAAAGTCCTGGCCAGGCCGTCGTTTTTTTGATGGAGACAAAAACTATGAATTAAAATTAAAAGCATCTACTACTCTATGGGAAGGAGAGCATCCAATTGCAGACCGATCCATTTGGCAAATAGCAGGGGCTTCTCCGCCAAAGTTGTTCTCAAGGAATTTACTTGGGTCGGCAGTGTATTTTGTTGAAAACTCGTCAGCGTCTTCGGTGTGAGACATTTAGTTTTTTGTGCGATCAGTCGCAACATTTTGTCTAAAAAATAATGCAATTGCAGATAGGGTTCTTTTGCGAGATCAGTCAAAATGGTATCCCGTTTAAAATATTTTGCGTAGGCATCCAGAGCATTTTCTAAATCCTCCATATAGAAAGAATCAGTGCGTACCAATACATATAAAGCCCGAATTTTGAGAGAGTGGTAGCGTTGCTTATAGCGCAACAAGCGCGTACCCTCAATTTTTTGGAGGTATTCAAGCGATAAGCCGATTTTATTGGTGTAAAAATAATAATAAGCCCAAACAGCAGACAGGGCCTGCTCTCTGTGATGCATTAAATTGGGCGCTCGTTCAACAAATGTCTTCATCGCTTCCACACTCCCCCCCAGACCTAATGCAATCGCCTGATTAACAAATTCCGTATCGGATTCTTTTTGGGGCGGAATTTTATTGAAAATCTCGGACAACAAGGCTGCAAAATTTTTTCTGCCTTGCTGAATTTGAATCATGCAGCAATTGACGAGCAGCTTACGCAGGGCAGTATGATCCGTCTCCTCTATCAGCGGGAACCGTTGATCATAGTTTGCCAAAAAATCACTGATCTGCTGTATTGCTGGTCTGGGAGCCTCGCAAATAACCAACAATTCCTGAAAAATTTTCGGGAAAAAGGAAGCCTCTGTTGTGAGTTGTTCCATTTCAGTGACATTCATAAAAGCGGTATGAGTCGCAACCGAACAAGCATAGAGCAGCCGTTGGGAGCTATCATAGTCCTGGTAAGCGCGGGTAGCTGCTGCTAAAAGTGTCGGTTTTTTTTGGTGCCGATTGGTGTCGGGGTGGTTCCATTGCAGTTCTTTGAGTTGGAATCTGGAATATAATTTTTTTCGGCCTTCCGGCAATTGCTCCACGGCCTTTGAATAATGATTCAAAGCAAGCTGATACAAATCCGGTTGGGGACTCTCTGCTAATAGACGGGAAAGATAAAGCCCTTGTTGCACCGTATCCTGATCCAATTGGCGGTATGATAGAAAGCGCTGGACGATTTTGGAAAGTGTTTCCAACAAGGTATTCAAGTCATTTATATCGTATTTTTTTCGACCCAGTACATCCATTGAAAGTCTTTCGAAGCCCAGTTCCTTTCCCTTTTTACCCAAAAGAAAATCTAGCAGATAATCCGTCAGGCGAGCATACACTTTTGGTTCCTTACAATACAGGGAGCAGCTCAAAAAGACCTTAAAGTCTTCCATGTTTTTTTGATCTCGCAGGTATCGGAGCAGGCTTAAAGTATGGTCTACATTTTTAATTTTCGACATATTCAAAACTGTTTTGCCGCAAATGTATAAAACTACTGATAATGATAAGCTGTTCATAATCAATTTTTTAAAAATAAGTATGCAGCGGTTCAGGGTAATTTCCCTTTTTTTGTCCATTGACAAGACCCAAAAATTGCCCCATAATTGACCCATCAAAATATTGTTACTCCTTTTCCTCACAAACCCGCCGCCATCCCGCATATAAGGGGTAAAATAGGGAAATACGCCGGCGTAATCATCACTATTTTTAACAAGTACTTCTTTGTGTTGTATATTTTGCATCTTTGCCCGTGCAAATGACTGCATCACAGAGAAACGAAACAATCCATCTTTTTTTATGGCTAAGTGTACACTTCCAGAAGAGCAAATTATTGAAGGGTTGCGCGACCCGCAGCAGCGCGACGCGACCATGCGTTGTATCTATATGGATGATACTATCCGTCAAGATTTCCGTAATTATGTAGGGGCGAGTCGTCTTATTTTTTTGAAAAATTTAATATTTGTTACGAAATTGAAGCAGGAAGAAATTCCTGAAGCCTACCACGATACCTTGATAAAGTTTGAGGATCGCATTCGCTCCAACAAGTATGTGCTTGGCAACTGGCGCGGCTTCTTCAAACAATGTGCCAAAGAAGTATGGCGCGATTACAACCGAAAAGGCCAGAAAGCAATTGATGCTGTTCGAGAACCCCAGGACTACGACACCAGCATAAACCCCATTTCGGAAGAGGATACCCAAAAAGAAAAACTTGTACAAATGGAACAAATGTTTTTTAGCCTTGGAGAAACCGGACGCATGGGCTGGGAAATTTACAGCCTCGCCCGCGAAGGTTATGGCTACGCCGAAATGGCCCAGCAACTTAATGTCGCCGAAGCGACGTTACGACAAAGAAAAACCGCCTGCGACCGAAGGTTTCGGAAGGTTTACAACATCGAACTCCCTTCAATTACACGATTGAGGGACTGAAATAACTTTAAATCATGACTCAGGAAGATACAATACGAGCATATTTGCTCCACCAGCTGTCGCCAACAGAAACGGCAGCCTTTAAACAGAAAATTCTGGCTGACCCCAAACTGACAGTAAAAGTAAAGGGCATGAAACTCATGCTGCTCATGGAGAAGGCAGCGGAACAGGATAGGCTCCGGGAAAAAATGAAGGAATGGGACAAGGAAGCCCCCTTTCCCGGCCCTGTCCCTTGGTGGCGAAGCTATCAAACGCTCCTCTTGGCTGGCATTGGCCTTTTATTGGCAGGGATCATCTGGGTATTATGGCCGGTAGACCCACCTCCGCCTCCGCCTCCTCCGCCGCCTGCCGTGGCAATTTTCGGCAAAGCGCCTGATACTTCCATTCCCATTTACCCGCCAGCCCCTCCTGCCACTTCGGCAACTGCCCGCCTCGCGCTTTGGGCCGCTTCCATCGTATCCATAGAGATAACTCAACAGGAACAAGACGTTGCGATGAGAAGCCAGCGTGTCGGAGGTGAAATTAGATCAAAACCCCAAAGGCTCACACGAGACAGTTTTTTTACTGGCGTTATTACCCAAATTGCGGGCAAAAAATACGTTTTGGCTGCTTCCGAAGCCGTTTCGTTAGCTGCCAGCAGCCCAAGCGTCATAGTGGCCCATGATTTTAACCGAAATAAATTTGACCTTCGCTTGATCGGAAAAGACGATCTTTTTGGCGTGGCGGTGCTGGAATTGGTAGAGGCAACCACCCCAACCCCGCCGGGACTGGTATTGGCCCCAACGAACACTGTTGAAAAAAATAGCCCCGTCTTTATGTTTGGCAATCCTTTGAACAAAAAGCAGATTGGACAAAAAGCGGTCAATGGAAAATTGAATCAGCAACAGAACGGGTGCATCTTGGTGCAAACACCAGCTGCATGGCCAAGTGCGGATGGCCCGGTAGTAAATGACAAAGGACAGATAACAGGGCTGGTCTCGCCTTTTGCCAGAGCAGCATTTCCCCGGCAAAAAAATGACAGAACCGAGCGATGTGCCTTGACCGCAGATTTTATAAGCGAAATCGTGCAACGTATCATTGAGGAGCACACGATTATGAAACCCTATTTGGGCATTGATTTTGAGCAGATTGCGGGCGTAAATGAAGTGAAGGTTTACAAGGTATTGCCCGGTTCGCCCGCCAGCCCTTATGCAGGCGAGTTGCTCAATCAACGGATAGACTCCATCAACAGCAAAAGTGTAAAAAATTTGATAGAAGTGTCCACTGTATTGAGTCGAATACCTCCCAAATCGGTGGTGTTATTGACCCACAGCACTGCCAACGGCCCGAAAAAAATTCAAAAAATATACTCTAAAGTGCTGGACAACAAAGCCATGGAAGCCATTGCGGATGCCATGGTGGAAGATATGCCTGGCTTCTCCATGGTTTCCTCACCTGGCTCCCCGCAGGTTGAGTACAAGGGAGGGGCTTTTGAAAATGGAATCTATTACGTGCAGGCAGCGTGCGGGGGAAGTGGGCCTTGTCCTGACAATATACGCACAAAAGCCGATCTTGGGGCGCATCTCCAAGGCATGGCTCTCCTAAATGACGGGCGATTGCGATTGTACAACGAGATAAAAAATATAGAACGAGAACATAATATTTCCTTTAACACCAACAGGTTATGCCATTAAAATTTTGTTTGTTTTTTCTTTGCGGTTTGCCAATTTTAGCCTTTACTCAATCTCAAAAAAGGGCACTCCTCATTGGCATCAGCGATTATTCTGACAAATTGGAGAGTGGCATGTCTTGGCCAAAGTTACATGGTCGCGAAGATGCCCAATTGCTCGCTGGAACTTTGGTAAAACAGGGATTTGACACGATAACGCTGCTCGATAAAGAGGCTACTAAACAAGGTATAATGGCGGCCCTTAAACGGCTGGCCGACCAAGCCCAAGCAGGCGATCAACTCTTTATTTTATTTTCTGGACACGGGCAACAAATATCGGACGACAATGGACTGCCTGACGAACCCGACGGCTATGATGAGTGCCTAATCCCCTATGACTGCCCCTATTATGACAGTACCAAAACGTACACAGGCGACCTGCACCTGCGCGACGACGAACTCTATCAGGCACTCCTGCCCATTCGTCAAAAAGTAGGCTCTCAAGGACAGGTGTTTGTCGCCTTGGATGCCTGCCATTCCGGCTCCGCCAACCGCGCCGTTTCCACGCTGCGGCCCAACGAAGCCTGCCGGGGTTTCTCCAAGTCGGGCCGACAATCACGGCTCGATCTGCCCAAGGCCGTCCGGCCTGTTGGCACCAGTTCGGATGCAAACCGCCTTGACGAAGGCAAAACGAGTACTAATCAAGAAGAATTGGCACCCTTAATGGCGTTTTTTGCCACGGCACCGGGGCAGGAGAATCAGGAAATCAAACCGACCGCTTCAACGCAATTTGGCTCACTGTCTTATTACTTGTCCCAGGGCCTGAGCAAGGCTACTGCCCAAACCTCTTACCTTCGACTTTTTGAGACCCTGAAATTGGCAATTGAAACTAAAAACGTTGGACAAACCCCCACCTCGGAGGGCGAGCTGAACCGAGCGGTATTGGGCGGTAAAATGTTGGGCCAGATCACCCGTTATTTGGTGGTGAATACCGTACAGGCCAATTTCGCTTACCTGCGAGAAGGCGAATTACACGGACTTTATGCCAGCACAGAAGTGGCTTTTTATCCGCCAGACACTTGGGACACTACTCGCGTGAAGCCCCTTTTTCTGGGGCACATCAAAAAATCAGACGGCAGCGGCTCTATGCTGGAGGTTCAGACAGCAGCGCTGAAAGAAAATGAACTCACGGGTACTTGGTGCTTTGTTCGAGCCTTCAAAAAAGAAGGTCAGGCCCTTTCCTATCAAGACCGTGTCCGAGCCTTGCGCTCGGCAAATTTTGAAAGCGAGGCACTCGATCTGGAAATTCGCCTCGTGTCTTTTGTGTGCGACAAAGAGGATAATGGTCGTGTCATTAGAGACTTTGGCCCTGGGGAGCGGGAAAAAGACACTTACCGCTATGGCGATTGTTTCACCGTGGAAATAAAAAACAATACCCGGCGCGAGCAATACTTCAACCTGCTCGATTTTCCGGGCGACCAAGCCCTCCTGCTCATACCGGATAAGGAACACGCACAGCAGGATTACTCGATCAAGCCGAGCCAAACCTGGAACTCTCGCGATCAGGGGCAATTGAAGCCCTGGTGGTTTGATGAGGTTGGTCCTGAGTTGTTCAAATTGGTTTATTCCGACCAACCTATTTATATCGGCGATGCCATCCCGACCCGGGGTAGCGGCGGCGGCCCTGCCCCGGTGCTTGGCGGTCGTTTGGTGGAGACGCGAGATATTCTGGTGCGGGTATTGCCAAAACAATAAGTACTTGGTAAGCGGGTAATGTCACTGAGCTAAGTACTGAAATCGAGCGAAACGTTTACTAAACCTGCGAGGTTTGGTAAACGTAGAAACCGAAAAAGCAAGGAGGGTTAAAATGGTATTTTTTCAAACACTTATAAATTTTTTTGTTTTATATGAGGCTGATTTTGTTTATATTCCTGTTTTTTGGGGGATTCTCTGTAAATGCCCAAATCAATCCCAAACTCCTTGCGGCCATACAGGCGAATGACTTGGCCGCCGTCAAAACCATCAACCCTGCGCCTGCCATGTTGAATGCACAGGATAAAAATGGTGCTTCCGCGCTGATGTGGGCGGCATATAAGGGCGATTTGGCGATGGTGCAGTATTTGGTGGAGCAAGGGGCTGACCATCAATTGCAGGGGGCTATCTGTTTGGATGATACTTGCGGAGGATATTACGGAAACCTGACTGGCATTGCAGCGGGAGAGGGGAAGTTGAATATGTTGCGGTATTTTATCGAGGACTTGAAGATTCCAGTGGATGATGTGGAGTGGAATCCGGTGACGAGGGAGAAGGATGGGTGGACTGGGTTGACTTGGGCGTGTAATAATGCTACTTTCAAGAGTGCCGCTTACTTAACGAGTCAGAATGTGGGAAATGCAGACACATCGGAGATTATTTATTGTTTGGAACGATTAGCAGGTGAAAAGTTCCAATTCTTTCACTGTAAAAACCTTGATTCACTTACTTTATTTATCTATGACCAATCTATCCAAAAATATAGCGTTTTTGAACAAGATGATTACACGTTGACGATTGCCGAATTTAAAGATAAGATTTTTAAAGAAGGACAGGGACAGTCGTATCAAGTGTTATTTTCCAAATTACTAAAAATATGGGAACAAATCGAAGAAAAAAAAGGTCGATATTATGCAGTATCCTTAAATAATACTGGATTTGAATTGCTCAATAAAGGTTCATTTAAAAAAGCGGAAAAATATTTTGAAGAAAGCCTTAAAACATGGAAAAAATTAGAAAAAATTGATACTTCTGAAATAACTTTCACACTTTGTAACCTTAGTACTTGCCAAATTTTAATGGTACAGAATGAAATCTCAAGTATAACTTTTGCTACTGCCGAAAGTACTATTATTAAATATCAGAACTTAACAAAAAAAGTATTTGGTGAGGAAAGTTACGAATATGCAAATGTCTTACATGTATGTGGGCGGTTATATGGTTTACAAGACGATTACCAATCTGTACAATATTATAAGAAATGTTTAGAATTAAAGATCAGAATTAAACAAAACTATCCTAAATCCATCTTTGAAACAGCATGTAGTTTGGCTTATATGTATGGTGTTTTAGGTAAATATGATTTAAAATATGAAACTTATCAAAATTTATTAGATACGATACTTGCCTATCATCGGTATGACGAAAAAATATTAAGTTTTTTTAGTTATGGATTAGGAGAGAAATCCGAATTTGATTATTTATGGCTCAAATATGATATTAAGGTATTAGATTTATTTGGAGAAGAAATTTGTGCAAGAAATTTTAAAAATAGAGTAAAAAGTAACTATCATTTTAAAAAAAAGAATTATGATTTAGCGAAAATTTATCTTAAAGCATACTTAGCAAATGAAAACTTTCAAACTAATTATTTGGCATTAGCATATGAACCTGATACTTCTGTAGTAAGTATGATGATGGCCTATACCAAGTCACATGAACGAGCAACCTTTGGTATTATTGATATAAAGTATAAGTTATCGTTCACCTATAATTTATTGGGAAACTTGGATAGTTGTTATATCTGGTATAAAGCATATTTTGACGATATTAAAAAATTCCTGCAGCAACCGGAAAATATAAATGCCTTTGATTATAATGTGAATGGGGAGTTTGAGAACAATTCATTGCTCAAACAAGAATATTTCTCCTATGCTTATTCTTTATACTTCCAACGGTCTGACGCGCATAACTTTGAGAATCCTTTTAATATTGCCTTGCTTAGAAAAAATTACTCGCTTGAGCGCGCGCAAGATGTGATTCAATATGCTAATACTTCTGACAACACCAACTTTGTTTTTAAGATAAATGTTCTAAGAGATATCCAAAGATTTTTAATTGATAAAAAACAGGAAATTTCAGACATACAATTTAGGAAAGTTGCCGATGAATACAAAAGCAAGATTGAATGGCTCCAGTCTGATATTTCTAAAATTTATTACTCAGATACATTAAATGCATTCAAACCAGTTGAATGGCAACAAATTAAGTCTGCACTTAAACCTTCCGAGGCAGCCGTTGAATTTATTGATTTTAGGCTGTTTCGGAATGATTGGACAGATTCTATCTTATACTATGCAATGATTATTCGACCAGAGTGGGAGGTACCTCGGTTTATTTATTTATTTGAAGAGCATACAATTTCAAAGATATTAAATGATGAAAAAAATCAAGTGACCCCTTTTGCCAACAATATTTATCGTGGAATTGAATTTTCGAACCAGCTTATTGACGTTTTTAAAGATAGCCCGGAAGCGGGAATTGTCGTAGATAGAAAATCGCACAATCTAAATTACCTAATTTGGGATAAAATTGATAGCCTGTTATTGAATGCACGAACAGTATATTATTCAACAACAGGATACCTAAATCGTCTAAACTTAGGGGCTATTGCGAATCAAAATAACCAGACTGCATTAGAAAGATATTTACTAAAACAATTGCTTTCTACAAGGCGAGTACTTAAAAAACGATCAATTTTGATCCCTTTTAGATCAAAATTACCACTAAAATATGATAAAAAAGCAAATCAAGTAATAAAAAATCAGACGGCATTATTAATTGGTGGACTTGAATATTCAGCAGATAGTCTTTCCCTTTCGAAAGCAAATGAGAATTTTGGGAGTGTAAAAAAATCAGCCAATCGCTCCATTTTAGACATAAAAGATATTTCCATATTGCCTTTTGACAACCTTAAATCAACCTTAGATGAGGTATATAAAATTGATAATACCCTGAAAAAATATGATTTTAGACGGAAAGTATTAACGGGATTACATTGTACTGAGCAGTCATTATTTTCATTCCTTCGTTCGGCAGGCTCGCCAGCAGTATTTCATATTGCAACACACGGATTTTTTTTCGGTAAGACTACCAATATTTCAGGTATACCGTTGTTTCAGTCTAAAAGCGGGATGGTGCGTTCCGGTATTGCATTATCTGGCTGTAATCATTTTTTAACAACAGAAAAGTCTTATTCGGGTGGGTTTGATAACATCCTCACTGCCTATGAAGCCGCCCAATTAGACCTCACCAGCACAGAATTGGTCGTGCTTTCCGCCTGCGAAACCGCCCTTGGCGACCTCAATGTAGAAGGCGGTGTATTCGGCTTGCAACGCGCCTTCATACAAGCGGGTGCGCATTATGTGATGATGTCCCTCTGGAAAGTGGATGACAGCACGACCCAAGAGTTCATGACCACTTTTTATGAAAAATGGTTGCAGGATAAAAAAAGCATCCCAGATGCCTTCCAAGAAACCCAGATAGCCATCCGAAAGGCGCACCCGAACCCTTATTTCTGGGCACCTTTCATCATCGTCGAATAAACTAAACCACAAACTAATTCTTTTATGCGCCTCTTATTGACATTATTATTGTTTGTCTGCACTAACCACCTAAGTGCCCAAACCCCCGACCCACTGCCTTACCGCATCAACCGCCACCTCTACTTCGCCCGCTACGCCGAGGCCAAAACCGAAGCGGAAACCGCCGTACAGCAGCGGGCAGCGCAGCCGGAAGGCCTGCCCTACGCCATTGCCTTGGCCGAACTGGGGCAGGTGCGCAGCACTTTTGCCCGATACAAAG